>SESH01000691.1_pt1 | contig 14174 bp, 11 predicted proteins | sample 3171561 | NCBI WGS metagenome assembly SESH01 (sample SAMN10866947, study PRJNA518727) | freshwater metagenome | biome: subpolar coniferous forest; feature: holomictic lake; material: water; isolation source: holomictic Lake 442 2011 16.5 m and 2014 13 m | place: Canada: near Kenora, Ontario
CGGATGCGTTTTTCCCTTTCCGTGACGGAATTGATGCCGCAGCGGAAGCAGGAATTACAGCGGTAATTCATCCTGGCGGTTCAATGCGCGATCAAGAAGTGATTGACGCAGCAAATGAATACAACATGGCGATGTTATTCACTGGAATGCGTCATTTCCGTCACTAATTTTTGGGATAAAAATCATGAAAGTTTTAATTATTGGAAGTGGCGGACGTGAACACGCTTTGGCTTGGAAAGTGAAGCAATCGCCGAAAGTCAGTAGTGTTTTTGTTGCGCCTGGAAATGCAGGAACAGCTTTGGAATCTGGCATTGAAAACATCGAAATTGCGGTTGAAAAATTGGATGAATTGTTAGCATTCGCTCAAAAAAATGCGATTGAATTAACCATCGTTGGCCCTGAGGTACCTTTGACGTTAGGCATTGTCGATAAATTTCAAACAGCAGGTTTAGCGTGTTTTGGCGCATCAGCGTACACATCACAATTGGAAGGCTCGAAAACATTTTGCAAAGATTTTATGATGCGTTACGGCATACCGACAGCGACTTATGAAAGTTTCACCGATGCGACAAAAGCGATTGCTTATATTGAAAAACACGGCGCACCAATTGTGGTTAAAGCCGATGGTTTGGCAGCTGGAAAAGGCGTAATTGTCGCGCAAACTAATGAAGAAGCAATTGCCGCTGTGAACGATATGTTGGCTGGTAATGCTTTTGGTGAAGCGGGTCATCGCGTCGTTATCGAAGAGTTTTTGGCAGGTGAAGAAGCAAGTTTTATTGTCATTGCGGACGGAAAAACAGCTTTGCCAATGGCAACATCGCAAGATCACAAAGCGTTGCAAAATGGTGATAAAGGCGTGAATACAGGCGGCATGGGGGCATATTCGCCTGCACCAATTGTTACCGATGAAATTCATGCAAAAGTAATGCGTGATGTCATCAATCCAACGCTTGCAGGCATGGCTTCTGAGGGTCATCCGTATTCGGGTTTTTTATATGCGGGCTTGATGATTTCGCCGAATGGGGATATTAAAGTTTTGGAATATAACTGCCGTTTTGGCGATCCAGAAACGCAACCAATTATGATGCGTTTGAAAAGTGATTTAGTTGAATTGTGCCAAGCGGCTTTGGCGGGTGAATTGAATAAAACAACGACCGAATGGGATGAGCGTCCCGCATTAGGAGTCGTTTTAGCCGCAAGTGGTTATCCTGATAGTTATGCAAAAGGACAAATTATTTCGGGTTTGCCCACAGATGAAAATGGCGATTCAAAAGTCTTTCATGCGGGAACAGCGCAGGTTGCTGATGATGTTGTGACGAATGGCGGACGTGTTTTGTGTGCGTGTGCGTTGGGTGATTCAATTTTAGATGCTCAAACAAACGCTTATGAATTAGCGAAAAAAATCAGTTGGAATGGTATTTATTACCGCACAGATATTGGATTTAAAGCGATTCGCTGAATTTTTTAGTCGCTCAAAATCACCTATTTTTAATCGGTTGTTAAGCTGCGTTTATTTTTTCCCAACGCGGCTTTCAAAGCAAAATCAAAAGCAATCCCCCTCGCTATCGCTCTCCCCCAGCCTTTCAGGCTGCCCCCTTTAAAAAGGGGGTTAAAGATTAAAAAGCAACCGTTTTGGCTTTTTAATGGTTTTCCCCCTTTTTGAAGGGGGAGCGCGATAGCGCAGGGGGATTTGCTTGTGAGCGGTACCACTTGAACACGATTCATGACAGCATTTGCTGCATCATTACTGACGATTACAGCAGGGCGTTTTTTACGAATTTCAGCACCTAAAGCGGGTTCAAAATCTACCCACCAGATTTCACCGCGTTTCATCGGCAACATCTCCAATTAGCCCATTACACCATTCCAACGCCTCGCGTTCACGCTCCGTATCTGTTGCCATTGTGCGATAAGCATCGGTTAAATTATCTTTTGTCACATAAGGACGCGCTAAATTTTCAAGAAATTGACTGATTTTTTCACGTCCAATCATACTCATTAGTCCGTCATAAACTGATTCGTCTAAAGTAATCGTCATCGTTTTTTGCATTTTCTAACTCCACAATATCAATTGGCTGTGACTCAAATCCTACCACAAAAAAGCCCCGCGCCTTTTTCACAAGGGGCGGAGCTTTCGCGTTTTAAAATCACATTAAGCGGGTTTTAAATCGAATCAATCACACGTCAATTTGTCGTAAGCGGCATGGCTTCCAATCCAAAACCATTGCACACCTTCTGGAATCGGAACACCCAATGCACGATAATTCAAACTGACCCGAACACTCCGAAACTTGCCATTTTTAATGAATTTAAATTGCAATGACGGATGCTGTGGATTTTGTTTTAGCAATTCGTAACTGTTGCGTGCTTGTTTTTGAATGTTGGTAGGCAACTGATCGAAACACACCCAAAATTTAGACGACGCAAAGTGCTTCATAATTCCGTGACCGTACCGCTGTAGTATTCAGCAAGGGCTTCGTCAGCCAACGCATCTAATTTTCCCGCTGCCACATCACGCTCAATTTGTTTATCCCAAATGCTGCCATAAAACTCAGAAAACCAACGCTGTAATTCTGCTAAATCAGGTTCGGGTAATTGTTGAATCGCGTTTTCAATGGTTTGAACAGAAATCATAAATCCTCACAAAAATAAATTAAATTTCAACCCAAATTTTACCACAAAAAAGCCCCGCGCCTTTTTCACAAGGGGCGAGGCTTTCCGTGTTTTACGCGCCTATTTGATGTAATTCTTCTATTGATGATATGGGCTTTGGCAATTCCATATTGCCGCGTTTATATATTTCAATCCATTCATCCACAATTTTGCATAACTGTTTAAAAACTTTTGCCTGATTGTCACCATGACAGCAGTGTTCAACCAACCCCAACGCCGACCCTAAATAACAACCATCTTCCTCAGACCATTCCACCACTTTTAAATATCTGTCGCTGTCTTTCATTTCCTGCTTCGCCGATAGTGGTTGAATTAGTTTAAATTTTACCGTCAATTAGCAAATTCAGACATAACGGTAGGTTTTCTAATTTAAGATATTGGCTGAAATTCCCAAGCCAGCGTTTAACTTTCTAATCATGTTAATGCTTAATTGCCGCGTGCCATTTAACACTTCGGTTACTTTTGAAGCCGAACCCAAATAAGGCGTTAAATCCTTTTGTTTCAAGCCTTGTTGTTCCATTCGGAACTTAATCGCTTCAATTGGATCTGGCGGATCAATGGGGAAATTTTTTACTTCATAACTTTCAATCAGCAACGCTAACAGTTCAATTTCGTCCGCTTCATCACTGCCATCCATCGGATTTTCATCCATCAACATCAAAAGCCGCTGCAATGCCCGTTCATGTTGGTCTTGCGTTTTAATAACCTGCATTTTAAAAACTCCTTTTGTCATAGTCGGCGTGCGTGCCAACCCATTCAACCACTACAATGCCACCTTGATAACGCACTTTAACAACGAGCCGATAATGATTGCCTTTGATGTTAAAAATGACGCGATTATCAGGTAAAAAATCGGCACTGGAATAACGATTTTTAATATCCTGCGGCACACGCCAATCAGCATTTGAAACCTCATCGAACCACACGTCTAGCGCGGCTTTAACGTTTGTGTGTTTTTTGCTGAAGCTAATTAGCTTATCGCGTCCCAAGACTTTCAAAATTATCTCCCTTTAAATCACCAGCCCAAATTTTACCACAAAAAAGCCCCGCGCCTTTTTCACAAGGGGCGGGGCTTTCGCGCGTTTTACTCATAATTCTGAAACATAAATATCTTCGTATTGCGTAATCAACACGCCTACCAATTCCATCAATGACGCTAACGGGTGCTTTTCATTTTCGCCAACTATATCAATCAAACTATCCAATAACGAAACCGCTTTTTTATAGTCGCGTTCGTTATGTAAAACATGAATAAACTTTGAAAAATCATTCCAAACAGGCGTTAGTTGTTCAAGATAAACCGCAGACATAAATCACTCCTTCAAAAACAACTCAACCACTACCCGCCTGTGCCGATAGTGGTTGAATGGGGCTTTTTGTTTTACCAAACTTTTGCCGCAAAACTCCTATCATTTCGCAATTCTAAATGCTCGCCATTTTGACCAATCACATACAGTCCTTTACGAATCGCATACGTTGCCACATTGTCAGGAATTACCATGCCTGCGACAGCCCCTAAAATTCGACAATCTTTATAGCGTGGTAAAAGACGTTTCACTTTTTCTAATCGCTCAAGCTGTTCGTTCACGTCATCGATGCTTAAATTACTTTTACATTCAATCACCACGACATCCTCATTATTCACGACGAGCAAATCAATTTCCAAGGCTTCACCGTCACGTTTTGCGGTGACATTCTGCTGAACTTCGTGAATATCAATTCCTCGTTCCCTAAATAATCGCACTGCCGATGGACGCACGGCTTCTTCGACAAACTCGCCTAAACGGTTTGTTAAACGCCCAACACTTTTGCTTACTTCTCTGATTTCTCGAGAAGTTTCTTTTTGTAACGCTTGCAGCTCTTTTTGACCCGCTTGTAGCTCTTTTTGACCCGCTTGCAGCTCTTTAATAATTCGGTCCGTTTCTATTCGCGCTTCTTTTTGCGCTTCTTTAAATTCTTTATGTGATTCCGAAACTTCACGCAAAATATCCCAAATTTCATCTGCCACAGCACTCATTTTTACTCGCTCCAAAATTAAAAAGTTACTGAAATTCTACCATTCAAAAACAACTCAACCACTACCCGCCTGCGCCGATAGTGGTTGAATGAATTACAACGCCTGAAACGTTAAAAACTTAACGCATGAATTACAACACGAAATCCGCTGCGGTAAAGACTGTTCCACCCGTTACAGTGATTGTGAAATCAGCTGTATTGCCATTAAATGAACTGGTATTACCCTCAATTGATGTTCCAGTGTAACGCAATTGTCCAAGACCACTGAAAGCGGATGTACCAATGAAGGTGAAGGCATCGGTAGCCCCACCAGAAACAATCAAAGACAAATCAATTTTTTCTTTGAGTGCGCGAGTGAAATCTGTGATGGTATCAACCACTGCTTCACTAACATAAGTAGAGTCAAACATAAATTTGTCCACACCATCACCACCCGTCAATGTATCTTGACCTGCGCCACCATAAAGGGTGTCATTACCTGCCAAACCTTGTAACAAATCGTTGCCAGCATCGCCAGTCAGTGTATTGGCACTGATATTACCGATGAGTGTGTTAGCATCGCCATTTCCAGTTCCGTTAATCACCAAACGACCCGTTAATGTCATGTTTTCAACGTTAGTTGGCATCGTGAAAGTCACTGATGATTGAATTACATCAAGTGCATCAGTAGTCCCTGATTCAAGAACGACATCACCTGTATTATCAACGACGTAGGTATCGTTTCCTGCCGCACCAACCATACTATCGGCACCCGTACCACCGTTGATGCTGTCGTTACCCGCACCGCCAGTAATGGTGTTAGCCAAATTATTACCTGTTGCGGTGAAATTCGCGCCAGTACCAGTAATGGTTAATTTCTCAACATAAAGTGGCAAGGTGTAAGAAACGCTACTGCTGATTAAATCGGCAGTGCTATCGGTGTTAGAGCTTAGTTCGATGACTTTATCGTTAGCATGATCAACATAGTAGGTGTCGTTACCGTTACCGCCAGAGAGTGTGTCATTACCAGCACCGCCGTCAATGGTGTCGCTATCTGCACCCGCCGAAATAATGTCATTACCCGCACCACCCGTGATAGTGTCAGAACCTGCGCCCGTTGTGATATTTGCCCCAACACCCGCGCTGTTGGTAACTGTAATGGCGAAATCACCGACTGACCCCACAAAGATTTGAGATGCTCTTCCTAATCCTGTGACAGTCATATTGTCATTTACAGCCCCAGCAACCACAACTACATTACCTGTACCCGTTGCAATGGCTGTTGTTGCAGCAACAAACGCATTGTAAGTGATTTGGCTTGAACTACCTGTAGCTGTAATGACAGTAGTTGACGCATCACCTGTCACAACATAACGACCCGTTGCAGTTGAGCCAATTGTTAAATCGGTTCCAGCACTCGTATCTAAATCAACAGTCGTTAATGCGCCGCTGGTACTCGTGACGGTTGAAACCCCTGCATTCGCGACAACGGTTGTTGCACTGCTGCCTTGAATCGTCAAGACAGAGCTAGCCGAACCCGAAGTATTGGTCACGGTTTCGATATTTTTGAAAGTGCCGACGTTAATGCCTGCCCCCATCGTCACCGAATCAGTTCCTGTACCGCCGACAACTGAAACCGCAATGTCAGTAATGCTGATAGCGTTTGTGCCATTCGCCAAAGTGATAACGTCTTGAACAGCACCATCTCCCGATGAACCAGCTGTGTAGCTCGTTGCGGTAATGGCGGCATCAAACGTAATATCATCTTTGAACGCACCGCTTGCACCTGTAATCGCAATGCCGTCGGTATCGCCGATATTTAACGTATTTGTGCCAGCAAATAATGAAAGCGTATCAGCACCCGCGCCACCCGTGATAGTTGCCGAAGTTAACGCTGCTGCTGCCGCAATCGCATCCGTACCCGCATCACCATAAACCACGTTGCCAGAAGCAATGTTTAATACGTCATTACCATCACCACCACGAAGCGTCGTTGCCGCCGCAACTGCAGTAATCGTATCTTTAAGCGTGGTTCCCGTAATGTCTGCGGTACCCGATGCAACATTGATAGCGACCGTATCAGTACCTGTATCAAACGCATCACTGCTTGCAGCTGTAAAAGTCATCGTGCTGAAATTAACCGTACCACTCGGTGCAACATTGATAACCAAATTAGCCGCACCAGCCGCCGTTGCATTAACGTTAATGGCTTGACCCGTTAATTGTGCGCCTGTGAACGTAGCGGTTGTAGCAGAAGTAATCAACACTTGCTCAACATGACCCGCCGTCAAAATAGTCGCCGTCGCCAAGTTGGTAAAGTCTGTAGTCGTGACGATTTTGATTGTGTCAGCAGCTTCTGAACCGCTATCGACTAACGTTTCACCTGTGACAACATCGCTGGTATTGAACAAATAAAGGTCATTGCCTTCACCACCATTTAGGCTGTCATTGCCCGCGCCACCTGTAATAGTGTCGGACTCTGCACCCGATGAAATGGTGTCATTACCCGCGCCACCAACAATCGTGTCAGAACCTGCGGCGGTTGAAATGCTCACACCTGTACCAGTTACACTGCTAGAAGTGATACCGAAATTACTCACTGTTCCCGTAAAGGTTTGTGAAGCGGTTGCTAAACCTGTGACGGTGTAGACATCAGCCGCCGCGCCACCCGTTACAGTGGTATTGCCTGAACCCGTTGCAAGCGTAATTGCATTACCTGTTACATCAGCCGCATTAACTAGCAATGTTCCAGTGCTGGTCGAAGCGTCAATTGTCGTGGTAAGCGCATCACCTGTAACCGTGTAATTTGCAGACGCTGCACCCGTTATCAATGTTGGCGTGTGAGCGGTAGCCAAATCAACAAGTAATGCACCTGTGCCTGTACTTGTTACAGTTGTTGACGCATTACCAGCAATAACAGTAGAAATTGCTCCAGTGTTCGCTGCACTCGCAAGAACCACCGTACTCGCACCCGTCAATTGCAACGTTTCAACGCCTGTGACTTTTGCAAAACTGGTGTTTATGAGAGATGATTCTGCTGTAGTAATGTAGATTTTATCCGCTGTACCCACGCCACCATCAACAGTTGTCACCGCAGCCAAATCAACCGCTGAAGCAAATTTGATAACGTCAGCACCATCGCCTGTGACAATGCTATCGGCACCGCCACCGCCTGTGATGGTATCTGCACCCGAACCCGTGGTGATACTTTGTGAAGTACTCGCTGCACCATTTACAACAAATTTAGCGGTAACACCTGAAATCGTTGTGCCTGTGAAAGTTTGATTAGCTGCATCTAAATTATTAACAGTAATCGTATCGGTTGTGCCAGCACCTGCAACGGTAATGTTGCCAGTACCTGCTGCAATCGTTAAACCATTAGCCGTTGCGTCTGCTGCGGTGATGTTTAATGTACTTGCGCCACCTGTTGCTGTGATAAGCGTAGTTAAAACGTCATTCGTTACAGAATAAGCAGCCGTTGAAGCAGAAACACCTGTGACCAAAGAAGTTGAATGCCCCAGCGTTAAATCAACAGAAAGCGTCCCAGTTGTTTGAGTTGATGTGACGGTTTGTGCGCCTGCACCCGCCAAAACCGATACGTTTGATGTTCCCGTAATCGTCAATACAGAACCACCTAAACCAGCCGTACCTGTGACAGTTTCAACGTCTTTGAAAGTTGCAGTATTCAAAGTAGCAGGAAGAATAACGCTATCCGCAGTACCAGCCGCACCATCAACGACCGTCCCACTTGCTAATGCAGTTGTAACGAAAGTAATTGCATCGTTACCTGTGCCACCTGTAACAGAAACTAAGGCATCATTGATTGTTATAACGTTTGTTGTGCTACCAGCCAAATTGATAACGTCAACGCCACCCGTGCCACCGATATAACTACCCGTTGAAATCGCTGCATCGAAAGTAATCGTATCGATATTTGTACCCGTCGCCCCCGTAATCGCAATACCATCTGTATCACCGATATTTAATGTATTTGCAGCAGCGAATAACGACAGCGTATCAGCCCCCGCGCCACCTGTGATAGTTGCAGTAGTTAAAACCGCCGCCGCTTTAATGGCATCTGTACCCACATCGCCATAAACATGGTCGCCCGAAGCAATGTTTAATTCATCATCACCCGCGCCACCGTAAAGCGTGTCGTTACCCGTCGAGCCAGTGATGGTGTCATCACCCAAACCACCATAAATAACGTTGACCGCTGCGTTACCTGTTAGCGTGTCGTTGTAATCACTACCAATCAGGTTGTCGATGTTTAAGAATGAATCCGTGCCGTTATTGGTATTAGTAACGTTAGTTGCCGCTGGGCTACTGTCACTCAATGCAGGTAAAGCAACCGTCACACCAGTAGTACCATTTTCAGCGGCAGCTTGCGAATAACTGACGGCTTCTGTATTGCCATAAGTACCTGCAAAAGTATCACTGCCCGACGTATTAACAAAAAGGTCGGTGTCGGTTATGCCTACAATTGCTTCGTTGCTGTTTTCAATAATGAATGTGTCGAAAACCGTACTGCTACCAGCATTGTCATTTATAGTAACAACAATAACGTTATCGCCAACGGTTGTTGAAGCAGCATTTACAGTGAACACGCCAGCCGTACTGAAATTAAGCCATGAACCACCTGTTGTAGGTATCGCGTCACCATTTAAAGTCGCACTGAAAGTTCTTGTGCTTGCACTGTTGTAGTCAACATCAGAAAAACTACTAGAAACGTTATAAGTCCACGTTGTATTCCCAACAACAAGAGCCGTATCACTCAAAGCGGTTGAAACCGTCGGCGCATCGTTTGCACCGCTAATTGTTATCACCGTATCTACGGTAGAATACAAATTTTGCGAAGAGTTATCCGAAAATTTAGTGGTGTAAGTGAACACCAATGACTGACCTGATGCCAATTCATCAAACGCATCAAGCGGCGCAAAAGTCCACGCTAAAGTAGTACCGCTGACAGTGGATGTCGCTAAAGCAAATTTGTCTAAAAAGCCAGTAGTAACATCATCTGCAACATCTAATCCCATATTGGTGAGCAAAGCAGGAGTTGATGTTGTCCCTACTTTTCCAACTACCGACACAGCCGTTACAGCGGCAGTAATTATGTCGCTGTTGGCATCACTAATCGCTGTAAATGTTCCAGTGGTCGTTGCGTTAACACCAGTAGTTCCAGAATTAGAGATTGTCTTATTTGCTGCCGTAGCAACGGGGGCTTCGCCAGTAACGAAAATAGAAGAATAACCAGTGGCTTGTGCGTCGCCAGTTTGGTCATTGAACGTCCAGTTAATATCTGCCGCGCCAAGAGTTGAGCCTTTGTAGGTGATGGTTTTTAAAAGTGCATTAACGTTAGTAGGGGTAGCAGTACTGTTAAATGTAATAACATATGAGCCGCTAGTATTTACGGCACCACTAACAATTGAGCCAGCATCGGTATAAGCAAAAACATCAGCAGAATCTGCACCAGTTGAACGAACGAGCGTGAGGGTTGCGCCTGTGTAAGTGCTTGGACTATCAGTATCTGCAACGGTGACATTGCTATCTAAAATTACTGCAGTTCCGTGTGTGGTGTAAGCAACTGCCGCATCGCTACTAATGCTACCAGCGATGCTAATACCACTGAAAACAGGCGCATTAGCAGTCGTCAAAGTTCCCACATAACCCGCTTGTGCTTCTGCTGTAATCGCGGTTTGCGCTTCAATTGCACCGCTGGCAACTTCTAACGTCCAGTTTCCGCCCAAACCTGTTAAATCATTTGAAGCCGAAACATCTGCGCCTGTTGCCGCCGCCAAATCATTGACGAACGCCACACCCGCTGCATCTTGCGCGACATTACAACCGAATAGCAAAATATCGCCTGTTGCCGAAAGGGCTGCGCCGATTTGGGCGAGTTCGTTGGTGTAATTGGCAAGGTTGTTGCTGTTTAAAACGTTAGAACCGACTTCGATAGAAGCGTCGCTACCGTGTGAGAGGATTTGAATCGAGGCTAAATCGCTGCGTCCTGCAAGCGCGGCAGCCATTTGTAAAACGCCTTCTTGGTCGTTGGTCAGTAAAACGACTTCGACGTTGTTGCCTAAACCGACGAGTAAATCTTGGTAATTGCTGACGTTGGTATCGACGAATAACACGGTGTCGATAACAGGTGTTTCAATTGGAGCTGAAACGATTGGAGTTTCGATAACAGGTGTTTCGTTTAAAGTTGAATCAGTCATAGTTTGTACCTCTGTAGTTGGAGTAGTTACATCAGTTGAAACCGAAGCAGTTGGAGCTGTTTCAGTTGAAGTTGAATCAAGTAAATCAGTCATAGCAAGTTATCCTATAAAAAATTAACAATCGCTGGATTCGAGAGAACTCAGCGGGTTACAGCGTGAAAAAAAAGTTAAAGCTAAGCAAAAGCAGCCAAGAAGTCGGTACTGCTGGCATCTTGGGTGCCTGTTAAATGAATCGTGGTGATATTTGAACCATTTGTATAAATTGCATTGACTATTCCATCGTCTGGCGTGGTGTTGTCGATAGTAGGTGTAATGGCAACACCTCCAACTTTGAACACCAAACTGTCACCCGTGTCAAAGCCATCGATATTAAATGTGTAATTGCCGACAGTATCAGTAATGGTAAAAACAATATCTGTTCCGCTGGCATCGAATGGGAGTGTCGGATCAGAATTTGCACTTTTTACGGGGTAATTGCCCGAAGTGGTGGTTTCGATGTTCGCTAACGTGCCATCGGTGTTATACGTTTCAACCCAGTGGGAGTGAAACACATAGCCGTCACGATCTGTGTGATCGTTTGTGGCAGTTATTGAAAATTGCCCCCCTGATAAACTGGTGTAGTCGTAAAGCTCAACCAAATGCTCGTGTGTGGTGGTGTTATCAGCGTATGTCCAATCTATCGTCCACTCTCGACTTATATAGTTGCCAGTAGCTGGGTTGTAGATGTTGATTCTGGTTTCTGTTCCCTTTGCATCGTCAGCCGTTGATGCAGTCAAATCATCGCCAATATCGGTGTAGATTAAGTTTTCTGTGTAGCCAACTTCGACACCGCTGGCGTTGTAATCGGTGGTGTAACTTCGATCAATAGTGAGTGATCCAACAATAGACGTATCATTGTCAACAATGTTAGAACCGCCGCTGTTGTCGATGGTGCTGATTATTTCGCCGTTTTGGGTAATCGCCCGACTGACAAAATTCCAGGCAGCGTCATAGTTATCCACAAAGCCGCTGATGTTGCCGTTGTTGTTATAGTCATTGGTAATGATGTGCGTGCCATCGACGTTATCAACCGTTTTCGTGGTATTAGACCAAGTTTCGGTGTAAGTAGTATCCACGGTAGAACCACTGCCCGTTTCGGTTTGGATAATGTTCCCATTTGCATCAAAAACGGTGGTGCTGCGCTGGGTGTCGGTGTCAGTGGTGCTATATTCTGAAACACTGTAAGCATTTAATACGGCACCGCTCATGTAATACTTCGTGACCGTGACAATGCCAGTCGTGGCATCGGTTGAGCTGGAGCTATAGCTGTCGGTGTAGGTGTAGGTGTAGGCAATGCCGCCAATCGTTCCATCTGTTGTATCTGGTGTTAAACCATTGGTATTGATTATGGTTGTTGGTGTGCCATCAACGGTTCCATCAGTTTTATAATTCGTTGTAGTCGTTTTAGCTCCATCTTTGACGGTGGTACTTAGCAAAAGCGTCCAATCGGCATTGTATGTCGCCGTTGAAGAATAGGTACCAAACGAAAAGCCTGTGGTGTGATTATCCACAACATCTTTACCCTCATATTTCGTGGTGTCGGTGTACGTCCAAGAATCAAGCGAAGTGCTTAAACTTTCTATGTAGTATTGAGGCACATCGGTTGCGCCAGTCGTGTAGTAGCATCTAGTGATCGAACCGTCGAGAGCGGCAGCCGATGAATAAACATCTAAACTCACTCCGTTAACAATGACTGAGCCACTAGCCGTCAACTTACTGACATCAAACGAAACACTCGTGACAGCACTGGACGAATCATAAATAGTCGTTTTGCCATTTTCGATGAAGGTTCGACCCGCAAAACTCCAATCTGAGGTGTATTCATCTATAGATGTGCTGACGTGTGTGCCGTCCGTGTTTTTGCTGGTGACGGTGTGCGTACCTCCAACGTTATCAACGGTTGTACTTAATCGTTCATGCGCTACAGCATTAGCATCCGTCCAGCTAGTCTTGTTGATGGTGTCGATTACCTTGCCCGTTGCATAAAAATTAGTGGTGTTTTGGTGAGTGGTCGTAATGCCATCTGCCACACTCGAACCAATACTTGTTGTGCTGTAGTGGTCTAGTGCCGTTCCGCTCATGTAATACTTTGTGACCGTGCCGTTGGGAGCGGTGAATTCATAATTACTAGCGGCTAAACTTGGATCTATCGACGTGCCTGTAACAGCACCATAAGTCGTGGTTTTGCCATTTTCGGTAATTATCTTACTAACGAGTCCCCAAGCATCCGTATATTGAGTTGTTGAAGAACCATTGCCCGTTTCGTTTGACCATGTGGATTTGTTGGTGTGTGACCCATCAGAATTATCAATGTTTTCGTAGCTTGATGAATCTCTAAACGTTGGCGTAGTGCCAACAAGATAAGTCGATGAACTTGCACCACCATTGCCATACGCTTTACCGTCTTTATGAAAAAATGAGATGCTGTCGGTAGTGGTGGTAACGTCTCCTAATGTGTCAGTCCAAGTATTGATGTTAGTGGTCGTGACGGTGTAATAATCAACTGAACCGCCTGAAACGTAGTATGTCGTCACGCTACCATCGTCATCAGTGAAACTATGAACGCCATCACTTAAAGTACCAATTTGTGTTTTTGTACTAATCACATTGCCATTTACATCATAGGCAGTCGTTGTTGTTTTGCCATTTTCAGTTGTCGCGCTTGAAAGTACCTTCCAATTCGTATCCAGCTTTTTAACCGTTTCAACCACATAGCCGTCGTTATTTGATGTATCGGTTTGTATATAAGCCTCTGGTGTTGTGTCATCGTAATCGCTAACCAATTTGGTGGTTGATGTGTTGGTCTTTCCATCAGAAGTAGATGTATTTGTGCTTTCACTGCTGATACTTTGCCAGTTGGCATCGTATTCGTTTGTTGAGCTGCCGCTGTTCCCAGATTCATTTGACCACGTTGACGAGCTGGTGTGACCAGTTACGGTGATTCCATCCGCAGCAAATTGAGTAGATGTGTTGTAGCTTGATGAATCTTTCGTATGCACAACTGAACTAACCACATAAGTTGAGGCATTCATGCCACTACTATCAATCATTTTGCCGAGAGCATCAAAATTCGTTGTGCCGCTGTAAGTGCTGGTGATGTATTTAGTCCCATCATTCCAAATGTTTGAGCCGCTGTAGCTGTTGCTGTATTTGACTAGCTCGGTTGAGCCTAATGTGGACGTTTTTATGTAATACTTTGTTTCAGTGCCAGTGTCGGTCAGGGTATAAACCGTCCAGCCGTTTGCAACA
>SESH01059465.1_pt1 | contig 14174 bp, 8 predicted proteins | sample 3171561 | NCBI WGS metagenome assembly SESH01 (sample SAMN10866947, study PRJNA518727) | freshwater metagenome | biome: subpolar coniferous forest; feature: holomictic lake; material: water; isolation source: holomictic Lake 442 2011 16.5 m and 2014 13 m | place: Canada: near Kenora, Ontario
AAAGCCTTGCCGACTGGTGGGAAGCAAACCTGCCAGCACTGGAAGATTTGCCTAAAAAGCAGAACGTCTATGACCTCTATCACGCCTTTTCTGCAACCATAGCCGATCGCATCAGCAAGCTTGGTATTCTTGATGAGTTCAAAAGTCGCGGTGCCTTTGCCAGTTACTGGAACGCTCTCTTTACCGATCTTCGCAGCGTCTCGGCCAGCGGATGGAATGCTGACCTTATTCCCGATGAGGAGATTCTGCAAAGCCAGTTCCCTGACGTGCTCAAGGAGATGAACGATAACGAAGCGCGGCGTGATGAGCTGGAGGCGTTGTTCAAAGAGGTGAACGAATTGGAGGAGGGCGCGTGGAGCGAAGAGGATTACGAAGTCTACCCCAAGGCTGAGCTTGCTGAAGTCAAGGTGCAGATCAAGAGTTTGGGCGGGGAGCTTAAAGAGATTGTGCGGACAATTAAAAACAAAAGGCAGCAGGTCAAAGCGCTGAAACATGCAGGCGAATCTTTTCAGTCGATTGAAAACGAGATTGCCGCGTTGACACCACAGGCAGAGGCATTGAGTTATCGCATTGCTGAACTTGAAAAGCGCATTGCCCGTCATGCGGAACGGGAGGTGGAGCTGAAAGCCTGCAAGAAGATCATCAAAGAGATAAAGGAGCGCAAAGAGAAGCTGGTCGAAGAGGCCCGCAACAAGATTGACAGCGCTGAAGCGAGGCAACTCATTCTTGCCCGGTGGGAACGGACGCTTTACGCAACGGATGAAGATCACTCAGTTTTTCAAGCATAGAATGCTTGTGTCAAAAAATTTGGTAAGGTAGATTTTATTGTATAAGCTACTAAACAAGTAATGCACACCTGATTACGAAACATTTCCTCCAAATTTAAGTACTGATTTTATTATATTTTGGCGTGATATACCAATAGAGGTGTCCAAATGCGCAGCAATCGTATACCTCGACGCATATCTGTTCGGTGGTTATGATTTTTTTGTTATTGACCTGCTTATGATTAAGATTTTTGGTAATGATCAAAGACCGGAATATACCGCAGCAGTTTCCATTGCAAATCTTGCGGATAATGCTTGGCCTTGGTTAAAGAAAGATGATGATAGTTTTCTTTATCTTGTACCAAGTGTCCAGTGCCATGGGCAAAACCCTAAAGATATTGATATAGTCCTTCTTGGCTATTTCTCTGATCAAAAGGCAAGTAAATTTTCTCCGCATGGTCTGCTTACCCTGACCAACGGTGCCAATATAGCCACATCTAAAGTTAATGTTCAATCTCTTTGTTTAACAATTGAGGTAAAAGACCATAGTCCTGAGACAGTTCGTTTCGTTGGGTCTCGGGTTGATGTTGCATACACATCAAGAGGTGAAAAGCGGTGGCATAGTGCTACAGATCAAAGCCATTCACAACTCTACTCATTTCTAAACTATTTAAAATCAAGAGGGGTTAAATATCCGCCTCGTGTTACAAATCTTATTTGGTTGAGGAATGTTTCAGGCCACGAACTACCTGCGCCACCTCACAATATACTGCATTCAAAAATTACCTGGAATGGCTTGCTTCACACTGCCGCGAGCTCTTCCCAAATAACCGGTTGTGAAGGCAATTATGTTTTTAGCGCATTGACTCGTAGAGACTATGATCTTGAAGCTGTTGTTCAGGTTTTAACAGAAGAGCTTCTCCCAACAGCACTGGATAGAAAAAAAATGGATGCCATGGTCGGAAGCCCAAAAAAGTATGACTGGTATCAATACGTTGGAAAAAAGCAGGTCATATTTCATGGACATGGTGGAACAGGCAAGACTATGGTATTGCTTCAGGTTGCAAATACGGCATGTAACGAAGGTCAAAGGGTTCTTATTCTTACATACAATAACGCACTTGTTGCTGATCTTAGGCGCCTGATGAGTTTAGCCGGTGTCTCCGATGATATTGCTTCTGGGACTATTAAGGTTCAGACAGTCCATTCGTTTTTTTCTAGCCTTCTTAAAGATGCGGGTATTATCAAGCATAATGAGGGAAATTTTTATGAAAACTATTTTAATAATCTCGAATTCTTAAAGGAGTGGTTGCCGATCAATAATACGGTGGTCGTAACAGAGGAAAATCATATTTCAGAGATTTCAATACAATTGGAGTGGGACCTTATTCTCATTGATGAGGGTCAAGACTGGCCAGAGCTCGAACGCGATGTACTTCGTTTGGCTTATGATAATTTTAGACTTGTTGTTGTGGATGGCATAGATCAGCTTATTCGAGGGCAGGAGCCCTGTGACTGGCGAAATGGGCTAAAGGGAGATCAATATGTCAATGTTGACCTTAAGAGTGGTTTAAGGATGAAGCGTAATCTTGCCTTTTTCGCTAATAGTATAGCATTGAAAATGGGGCTTAGAGGTTGGTCTTTGCTGGAGAATAAGGAAGCATTAGGGGGGCGGATCATTATTGTAGAGGGGTCTTATTTTGATCATCCTGAATTACACGATTCCATTATTTTAAATGCAAAAAATTTACACAATGAACCAGTCGATATTTTAGCATGTGTACCACCATCACTTGCGAACAAGTCCGATAAAGATGATTATCAAGTTAGTAAAGTAGCTCATGGTTTTCAATCCCTTAGTCAATCGATATGGGATGGAACCGATAATGAAATCCGTAAAACATATCCCACTAAATTAGAGCAGCTCCGTGTAGTGCAATATGATTCCTGTCGAGGGCTTGAAGGTTGGGTAACTTTGAATCTTGGCTTGGATGAGTTCTATCAATGGAAATACAATAGTTGGGAATCTACAGAAGAAACAGAGCCAGGTATTTTTGAGGATGATGTGCGTGCTGCCGAGCGTTTTGTTGCTCGATGGATCATGATTGCCTTAACAAGGGCAATCGATACAATAGTTATAGAGGTATCAGTTGCACCGTCAATTTTAAAAAATAATTTAAGGGATTTATATAAAGGCAGTTGTAGTGATTTTATGGAATGGTATGGTGTGCTTTCTGATTAAAAACAGGAGATTCTCTATGTGTGACTACCAGCAATGGAATAAAGCGATTATTGATTATTTCACTGGAGATGTTCCGAAAGGAACGCCTGTATACCTTACTGTTAACGAGGAAACTTTGAAATATATCGGAAGTAAGTACTTTAATATCAATGAGGGTTCAGCGGTTGAGGGATTTGAAAGTGTGATAAAGAAAAAATGTACCAAAAGTGAAAATGCACGGAGAAACGTTTGTTTGGATGATATTCACGGTTTCGATGGCAATGGTTATCCGTTAGGTATTGCTTTTCTATCTGCCATGGTATTAGCTGCTCATCGAATGTCTGGTGAAGGCGATATAGACCCGGCAAATTATTTTTCACGGCTTTGTGATCTGCTTGAAGTTCCGCCAAACCAACAAGTGAGGCGTCCCAAAGGTATGGATACGAATAAAAATGAGGGAGAAGAACGAGGGGCAGAAGTAAGTTTGTGGCGAATTTGGAATGCATGGCTTGAAACTAATGGCTGGAGCTCAACCGCACGATCATTACCTACGCCGCCATTAAGATTTCTCAATTATACCATCGAACAGGCACTATTGCGTGATGATGACGTAACGTATCTACGTAACAAATTCAGGCGCTCGCTATCTAGTCATAGGACTTTGGATGAGGCACAGTTAGGCGGATGGATGAAAAGAGAAAATTTCACCAGAAAACATCTACGTAGAGGACTGGAGAGTGCTGATTTAGGCCGGGTATCGGCTTTTTTAGATGCAGCATATAGGGTATATGCCACAATGAACTGGGATCTTGAAGCCGATGAAACTATCTCGAGCATTACAAGTTCAAGGGGTCTTAATGCTGGTATTCAGAGGATTGTATCACGGAAGGGAGAAGTCGCTTATTGGATGTTACCAAGACGCCCAACGCAATGGAAGGCTGTTGGTTTAGAAGTTTTGAACCCCCTAACAAATAAATATCAAAAGCTTGAGCAATATAGGCCAGATCTATTTCGGCCAACTTGGCCTGTTAATCCATTCATGGACTCAACTGAAGCGTTCAATATAAAAGGGGATGTTGGGTTTGATCAACTTGTTTTTCCCAGTCGCGAATTTTGGATTCTTACCGAAGAGCAAGATGATCCAACTAAAACTCTGGCTACTTGGGAGAAATATCCAACTTTATCCCCCGGGAAGCGATTTATGCTCCTCTTGAAAGGCGACATCAATAGCATGCTTTCTCAGGAACTAAAAAGATATAAAGAACAAAATTTAATAGAGTGGGATGGAATCCCAAAAGAAGATGATCGGGGGTGGACGGAATATAAAGGCTGCATGATTTTATCGCGATCATGGGATTGTATCATCCCAATTGATAGCGCATCGAGACTTTTTGATGCATTAAAGCCTTCGGCATCAGAATTTGCAACAATCTATCTCTCTGGAGGACTGAATGCAACTGGACAGAATGCTTGGATAGAGGGATTCCCACCTTTGGCGTGTATATACGGCTGGGAAAAAAACTTTAAGTTGTTGGTATTGTTGGGCCAAGTGATGATAGATGAATTTGAAGTTGAGGCACAGAAACCTATTCAACTTCCCGCATGTAGCTCCTCAGGCCTGTATCAATTAGAAGTAAGATGGGGAGCAAAAATTGTTGCTAATCGAACTTTACGAATGATTTCTTGGGATCAGGTTGAGCCAAGCAATATGGATAGTGATACATGGGTTAAGACAAAAACGGCTAGATTGCGTGGCCCATGGATCGAAACCTTGGAGGCGCAACATGTCTGAACTAAAGTACCTAATATATAGGACAATCGTAAACCGACGCACGATGATGGATAATATCCGCCATCAAGTATTGAGAGACGGCCTCGGCATGGAAATACCACTAGTTAGGTTTGAGCGTGGTAGCGGGAGGGGTGAGTATTACCTAGGCATTGCGGTAAGTATTGATGACCCTGCTCAGTTAAAGCCCAGTGCTAAGGTGCTTGAGATGTTAAACAACGTAGGACTTAGGACGTATCAACCTAATGAAAAAGGTACCGCTTTTTGGGACAGCCCAAAAATAACATTTTTGCAAGGCAATTTTGATTGGGAATCTTTTAATCATCCTATTGCATTTGAGCGCAGCAATTCGGATACCGATGATGAAGATTTTTTTGAAAGCATAGATCATATAACAGACACGGATCAAGAGCTTTCTCACGATGAGGAAGAAAGTATTGATAAACTTCTCTGGTGGTGCTCCGCTAAAGGTGAGGGTTCATATCAAGGCTTCAAAGAGGTCTTTGAATTACTTAAATCGGTACTCGGTATACATGGGACTCCTCGGCAGGTTCTGAGAACGCTCATATTACTTGGTCATATTGAAGTAATTAATGAAGGGAGAAAGTGGGGTATCACTCCAACGGCTGTAGTTAAACCCTCTATAGGAGAGGCTTTCATTACCGGAAAGCTTACTCCCACCCTATTGAAAAGGGTATCAGAGAAAATGGTGATTACTAAAACAGATAGCAACGGTGGTCCAACACGGCTTGTACCTATAGAGACTTGCGGTGGTGACTTGCCTATTTTGGTTAACCCTGCTGGGAAACTTGCAGATGCTTTACCCTTCTTTAAGGATTGGCTGAATACATTAGATCTGGACCCTGATATTGAGCCTCACCGGTACTCGTTTAAAATCTTTAACGGAACCGACTTTGTCGTGCCAAGTGAACACGGGCTAAAACCAGGGCTGTATGAGGCGACAAGGCTAGATGGTCACTACTCTGTTCCTACCACAACATTTTATGATGGTAGTAACTGGATACGAGGTGGATTTTACGACTTAAAGTGGCTGGCGATAAAAAATAGCGGCAAGCCGATGAATGTAAGGATCAATAAAGAGGGCTCTTTGGGAGTGCCCATCTTTGCTCGATGGCCATTGTTGTATGAGAGGCCTCTTGTTCTTGCTTCTGGAAAACTGCCACGGAAAGTCAATGTTGATGGTATTGATGCTCTTGTTTATGAATCAGTTGGGCTTGATATAGCTTGTGTTTTAGCTGAAAAACTTGAAGTTAAAATAGAGGAAGTATAAGGTATGAAGGACTTGATAGGATCCTACGAACGTTTGCGGGAAATCTACCGTTTATACGTTGAAAGTGCTTTCCCGCTCAGAAATAAATCCATAGAAAATGAACGCCATGAGCTGATTGGTAGTGGTACCTTATTGTCACAGGTACCTCTTATTGAGCCTTCAGTTCTGTATCCACTATCTGGTTTTACTATCGACGAGGCAGTAAAAAGTTTGGGCACCGATTACGATGGGCTAGCAACCTTGGCAAGACCGTTCATGAGAACGTTTGAACTCTACGAACACCAGCTCAAAAGTCTTAAGGACACGCTAATAGAGAAAAAAGATATTGTTGTTTCAACAGGGACTGGGTCAGGAAAAACCGAGTGTTTTCTTTTGCCTTTGCTTGGAGAAATAGCACGAGACTCTCGTTTGTGGCCAAAATCGCCAATGCCAACAGAAGATGATAGGTATTGGTGGCATCAAGGCAACCAGTGGAAAGCGCAATGGTCCCATTCAAGACGCAATGAGGGTGTGGGAATGCATGCGATGCGCGGGATGATCTTGTATCCACTTAATGCCTTGGTCGAAGACCAGTTGCGCCGATTGAGGGCTGCGCTCGACTCTGACGAAGTTCATTCATGGTTAGATAAAGAGCGGGGTGGTAACAGGATACTGTTTGGTCGATACACAGGCAGTACCCCTATCCCTGGCAAGATTCCAAGAGCTCGCGGAGATGCGAATAGGGTTGCAAGGCTTACTAAGTATATGAAAAATGCTGAAAAAGAGTACTTAAGGGTGGCTGAGGCTGCGCTGGCAGATCCTGATGTGCGCTATCATTTTCAAAATTTGAATGGCGGTGAAATGTGGTCGCGTTGGGATATGCAGGTTACACCACCTGACATCCTGATTACCAATTATTCGATGCTCAATATCATGCTCATGAGAGAAACTGAGCAAAGTGTTTTTGAGCGTACCCAGAAATGGTTAGAGAGCGACAAAGAGAATGTTTTTTCTCTTGTAGTTGATGAACTACACTCTTATCGAGGCACTGTAGGTACAGAGGTTGGTTATATTCTGAGATTATTTCTTGAGAGGTTGGGGTTGGAGCCTGACTCGAAGCAACTCCGTTTGATTGCTACTTCCGCAAGTATTGATACGGATTCTGGTAAGTTTTTAGAAGAGTTTTTTGGGCGTTCACGGGATAGGTTTTCTTTTATATCGGGTTCACCCTTGCCTCATAAAAAAGGTAAGATTATAAACGTGTCTGGTTATGCTGCTCAGTTTGCGGCGTTTGCACAGACAGCACAGTTTGACCCAATTAATCCCATGCAACCTCCTAAGGAGGAAGATTTGGCGATTGCACTCAAACACTTAGCTCATGATTTTGATCAAGAAATTAATGATATAAAATCAGCCGAGTCGGCAGTTGGTAGTGCACTTGATGAGCTTGGGGTGTCTGATGCAATCAGGGAAGGATGCGAGTTAGTAAATGGCACTGTGCGGGCTACACGCGTGACAGATCTTGATAAAGTTTTTTTCCCGGAAGAACATAAGCTTGAAGGCCGGGTCGTTTCAGAGTCAATGAGGGGACTCTTGATCGCTTTAGCTTGCTCAAAAGACCAGATTGGTAATTCTATGATGCCTGTGAGAGGGCACTTATTCTTTCATAATATCCAAAACATCTGGGCCTGCACGAATCCAAAATGTGACTATATTCATCACAGTATCGAAGATTCAGATCGCCCTATTGGGGCTCTGTATGGCTATCATCGTGTAACCTGTTCCTGTGGAAGCAAGGTACTTGATTTACTTGTGTGTTCTGTCTGTGGAGAGGTATTTCTTGGTGGGTATCGTACGCCACTACCAGAGGCGGGAAGCGGCGAGTTTCTTACTGCAGATTTGCCAAATATTGAGAGCCTTCCTGATACTGTCTCAAATGGACTGAGTCATCGTGAATATGCAGTTTTTTGGCCAACTAATACGGAAGAGCCTGTTGCGCCAGGAGGACAAATGAATCCAAATTATACATGGAGGGGTGCAGATTGCGATTGGCGAGAGGGTTGGCTTGAGACAACTACAGGGGTGCTAAGCAGAAACGGGCCTGAAGGTGGAACCGAGACGCACGGATGGGTATATGCTATCAGCGATAACTCATTAACCGCATTTCCTCCTGTTTGCCCGCGTTGCGGCGTGGATCAGCGGCGTGCGAAGAGTTTCCCAACACCTCTTCGTCATCAAAGAATAGGTTTTCAACGAGCCAGTCAGGTTCTGGCATCAACTCTTGTTAGGGAAATACCTGCCAATCGGAGTGCCAGCCAGCGGAAAATTGTCTTGTTTTCAGATAGTCGGCAGGATGCAGCTAAGCTTTCAGCCGGAATGGAACTCGACCATTTTCGTGATATGGTGCGAGTTGCGATGATAGATGCACATCGGGATTTTACCAAACAGCTTGCGGCTACCGTTCGGTATTTCGTGGATAAGTATTCTACTGGCACGGAAATGCTTAAGCCATTAAATCAGGCTTTTGCTGTAATGGTAGAAAAAGGTTTTGAAAAGAGCGATAGGGTATTGAGCCGGATTTTCAGGAAAAGCCACAAAGAGTTGTACGATGGATTACGTGAATGGTTAGAGGATGGCGAAGAGGATATTCAGGGAATCTTACTTCAAGACATTAAGTGGATTATTCAGGAGTATCCAAAAGTTGTGCCACTTGCGTCAATTCGGGACGTGGTGTTCAGTCGTTTACTCAACCTTGGGATATGCCCCGGAGGCCCTAGATCTACATACTCATTGTATAAAGAGGCTGATAACTCTGAGCATAAATGGTGGGAGTGTTTTGACTGGGAGGATTTGCCGAAAATGGTTGCAAATTCTACTGATATACAAAAGAGCCATGTACTTCGCCTTAAAGACTCCCTTATGCGGGAAATTGTGGTTTCAATGTTTTCTAACGTTGTCAGAACTTTAGAAAGTTTTGGAATTGGCTATGCGACATACAGGCCAATTGGCTTACCATCTTCAAGTGTAATCGAATGTACAAACGCGATTATTCGGAAGATGTGTCTGAGACGTAATTTTAGGGGCTGGCCTACATTTCGATCTATATCTGGCGATGCGGAGATACCAGCAAGACTTAATAGTTACGCGGATAATTGCGGGGTAGAGCCTGACAATATTGCGAGACAATTACAATTGTCTCACGTAGGAATAAACGGTGAACATGTTGGCCTTGGAATTAACCCAGAGCGATTGTGGCTGGCATTAGCATCTCACGATGAGTCGAGTGTCTTAGGGTACAGGTGTGGAAAATGTGGTGCTTTTTATTTACACCCATCAGGAGGGTATTGCATAGAGTGTATTAATGAACCACTTGTACCGAATCAACCTGACCCTTCGCTTGATTATTACCGTTATCTTGCGGATCAATCTGGGGCACCATTTCGTTTACACTGTGAAGAACTTACTGGTCAGACAGACGTGTCTGACAAGGGTTCAAGGCAACGATGGTTCCAAGAAGTTTTTTTAAAGGAGGAAATTGGCAGAGTTCAAGGTATTGATCTCTTGAGTGTTACCACGACTATGGAGGCTGGTGTTGATATCGGGGCTCTTCTTGTTGTTGAGATGGCTAACATGCCCCCAAGGCGGTTTAATTATCAGCAACGTGTTGGGCGTGCCGGTCGTCGAGGTTCACCTTTATCTATGGCAATTACTTTTTGTCGGGGTAGAAGCCATGATGATTTTTATTACCAGAGGCCAGAGGCAATCACTGGCGACCCAACTCCGAGTCCATATATTGATACTCGGCAAGTAGAAATCATATGGAGAGTGCTTGCTAAAGAAGTGCTTCGCCGTGCCTTTAATTCATTGTCCCCTGCTATCAAGGAACAGATTGAAGAAATATCCAGCGGCAGTGGTATGTATGAGAGCGTTCATGGGGATTTCGGTTCGGTAGATTCGTGGTACTGTTCACGTGAAGCCGTAGCTGATTTTCTACAAGCTATGAAAGCCGTTGATATCGAAGTGCTATGCGATTATTTAGCCAAAGGGACGGGAAGGTATAAGATTTCAGCGTTTTATGAAGCTGCGAAGCACTTCATACGTCAAACACTTTTACAGGACATAACGGCTGTTGTTGCCAGCGTGTCCAATGTTGGCACGCCTCTCAGTGAAGCACTTGCATATAAAGGTATACTACCAATGTTTGGCTTCCCAACCAGAGTACGGCTTATGTTCACACAAAGGCCAAGAAGAGGTTTTCCTTGGCCACCGGACCATGGGACAGTTGATAGGAGTCTGGATATAGCTATAAGCCAATTTGCCCCTGGCTCCGAAACTGTTAAGGATAAGCAAGTTCATAAGTCGGTCGGTGTGGCAGATTTTATTCCTGCGGGTAATGGTGTTATCGTACGATCAGGCTTTGAACCATCACTTGATCAGGAGAGTCAAAAGATGGCTCTTTGCTCTAATTGCCAAGCCGTTATTAAACAAACAGAATTGACTCCATCTATAACAATTACAGAGGAGGTTCCCTTAATTAAATGTCCTGTTTGTGAATCCTTGACGATGCGCCTTATCGACGCGAGAGAACCGTCTGGTTTCTTGACTGATTTTTCTCCTCAAGAATTTGAGGGCGTATTTGAGTTTGTGCCGAATTCAACGAGACCTTCTGTTTTTCTTAATCCTGTTCAGATGTCAATTATATCAGGAACAAACGTAGAAATTGTTGGTAAGCAACTTGCCATTGCATCTGTGAACGATAACGGCGGAGAGGGCGGTTTTGAATTTAGACCTTACGCAATAAATGGCTTGGTTGGTGAAGGGGCTTATCGTGTCAGTGAAAATAATAATACAAATGATGGTTACCGTATAGCTCTTTTATCAGAAAAGACGACAGATATCTTTTTGGTGGATATTGCTGATTGGCCAAAAGGAATCTTTGCTGATCCTACTAAAGTAGAAGGGCGGGCGGCTTGGTACTCTTTTGCGTTTCTGTTACGTGCAGCGACAGCTACCACTCTTGATATTGATACGCAAGAGCTTTCGTCGGGTTTTCGGACGATAAGAAGGCATAATCGTGCGTCAGGCCAAGGATTTCTAAGTGATACTCTTGACAACGGCGCTGGATACTGTCGTTGGCTTTCGCAGGAGGGTAATTTTAAGAAAGTCATGCAACTTTGTGATGGCACACAACAGAATTCCATCGCAAAGAAGTGGTTAGACCCTGAGCACTCGGATGCTTGTGATACATCCTGCAATAGATGCCTTCGTGACTATTACAATCTTCGGTATCACGGGCTTCTTGACTGGAGATTGGCCTTAGATATGTTCAGGTTAGCACTTAATAGTACAACAACAGTAGATTTTACAACCCCTTGGGGCATTTATAGTAACCCTTGGGAGCATGTATTTCATGGCGTGAACCCTTTAGCAAAGAGGGTGCTAAGTGAATTTGGATTTGAAGAAAAGGATGCGTTAGCTGGCCTACCTATTTATGTCTCTAACTATCGAGCTAAAACTCTTGTGGCAGCCCATCCATTATGGGATCTTGAAGACCATGAAGGTTATTTGATGGCGGTTGCCGAGGCTAAGGATAGATATGGTTTCCAAAACATCGTAGCGGTGAACCCATTTATGCTTTTGAGGCGTCCTGTAGATTTACTCTAACCACCATCATCATCAGAATCAGTGGTATATTTTCACAGGGATACTCATCAACAGCATAGTTTTTATTGTATAAGGCAGTTGTCGATCGACTACAGAGTCCAAAGATGTGGGGTTCTAAATTCCCGTGGAATATATAGCCATGAAACGTATAAGTTTTGAATATAAAATATTTTAATTGATTCTGCTACAAACAGAAAATCGTAAAAGGGCTAAAAATGCCATACAAGAGGATTTCAAAGGATATTCGCAACGAATTACCTGAGATTAAGAGCTTTTCGGAACGGAACATCGGGTATATGATCCGTTTCGCGAAAGAATATGGTAGAACAATTTTGCAACAGGCTGTTGCAAAATTACCGGACCGGGCCTTGCCTTCAGCTATTCCTTGGGGTCATCATTGCTTGTTGATTGAAAAAATCAAGTATTTAATGGCTCAATTCAGGGAGATGAGTTTGTGTGAGGAGGTGGGAAATGAGTGAACAATTTATCGTGGTCGGTGACGACTATAATAACTGGCTGAAAGATCTGAAGCGTCGCATCTGCTATGTACAGCTCAAAGCTGCAATTTCTGTAAACAGAGAGCTTTTACAGTTTTACTGGGAGCTTGGTGCCGACATTGTTCAAAAGCAGACGAATGCGCAGTGGGGCGATGGTTTACTCCGCCAACTCAGTATAGATTTGATGGCCGAATTTCCAGAGATGAAGGGCTTTTCTTTGAGCAATCATTAAATATGTCAAAAAGTGGTATCTCTTTTATAATAAAGCAGATATAAAAAGCCAACAGCTTGTTGGCCAATTACCCTGGGGACATAACATTGCTATCATGTCCAAATGCAAGGATTGCAATGAAGCCCTTTATTATGCCCAACAAACCCTGCAAAACAACTGGAGCCGGGCGGTTCTGGTGCATCAAATTGCCAGCGGATTATACCAGCGTGAAGGCAAGGCAATCAGCAATTTTGCCCTTACACTTCCCCAGCCGCAATCCGATCTTGCTTTGCAAACTCTAAAAGACCCATACATTTTTGATTTTCTGACCATGACAAAGGGCTACAATGAGCTCGACCTTGAAAAAGCACTGGTTGACCATATTACCCATTTTCTTTTAGAGCTCGGAGCTGGTTTTGCTTATATGGGCCGTCAGGTTCCCTTGCATGTCGGTGAACGTGATTTTTTTATTGATCTGCTTTTTTATCATAGTCGCCTGCATTGCCATGTCGTGATTGAGCTGAAAACGGTTGAGTTTGAGCCTGAGCATACTGGCAAACTGAATTTTTACATAAAAGCAATAGATGAACAGCTTCGAAAAATTGGCGATGAACCTACCATAGGTATTCTGTTATGCAAAGGAAAAGATAAACTGGTTGCAGAATACGCGCTGAGCGATATCCATAAACCAATTGGTGTTTCGGAGTACGAGCTGACACGCTCGCTGCCGGAGAATCTGAAGGGGAGTTTGCCAAGTATTGAGGAGATTGAGTGGGAGATGAGTCGGGGTGAGGGTGGGGGAGATGAGCGTGTCTGTAAAAAGCCTCTCAACGATTGAATACGGCGCAAGTCCTAAAGAAAATCGATCGAATGATTATTGGGGACAATTATGCAGACTATTCATGACCAAAAACCTGATTCGATCATCCGTGAAATTAGGTGCCTGAAGGAAGATAATGCCGCTGAATACGGCTTCGACATCAAATTGATCGGAGCCGCAGTTCAAATGCAGCAACGCCAGCACCCTGAACGAATGGTAACACGGATACTGACGGATGCAGAAAAGGCGGATGGAATACAACCATTAACCCGCCCCGTAACAGAGAGTGAATTGTACTGACTGGCGAACAGAGCCCTTTGGTGCGCTTGATCGATTTTCGCAATCCTGACAGAAACAGCTTTATCGCCATCAATCAGTTCCGCATTGATACCCCCGGTGCGAGCCGCAATGCTATTATCCCTGATATTGTGCTCTTTGTCAATGGCCTCCCTGTTGTGGTGATCGAGTGCAAAGACAACGATGTGGCGGAGCCCTTGAGCGAAGCTTTTATTCAGATCAGCCGATACGCTAACACCCGCGATGATGAGTATGGCGTTAAAGAGGGCGAAGAGAAGCTGTTTCATCCCAACCTCTTCAGCATCATCACGCATGGCACCGAGGCGCGGTTTGGCACCATTACCGGCGAGTTTGACCATTATCTGAACTGGAAAGATATTTTTCCGGAAGTGTATCGGACGGTTCAGGTCAAGCCTGATGAAAAGCGGCAGGAGGTATTGATTCTCGGGATGTTCAACAAAGCTATTCTGCTCGATATTCTTAAAAATTTTACCCTCTTCATGGAGATCAAAAAGGGGGAGCTGGTAAAGATCGTCAGCCGCTACCCGCAGTACCGTGCGGTAGGTAAAATTGTAGAGCGCCTCCGTACTGGCAAAACCCCCTTTGAAAAAAGCGGCGTGGTCTGGCATACCCAGGGG
>SESH01025541.1_pt1 | contig 14159 bp, 11 predicted proteins | sample 3171561 | NCBI WGS metagenome assembly SESH01 (sample SAMN10866947, study PRJNA518727) | freshwater metagenome | biome: subpolar coniferous forest; feature: holomictic lake; material: water; isolation source: holomictic Lake 442 2011 16.5 m and 2014 13 m | place: Canada: near Kenora, Ontario
AAATGCGGATTAAGATCAGCGCAAAAATACTAATGCCTAATGATTTATGTAGATTAAAATAGAACGCTCTAGGTGAAATTTCTTCGCTCGTTGGCCAAGTGTAAATACCCAAATTTAATAAATCAAACCCAGTTTGCTTAGGCGCATCTTTCGGTAGATCAGCCATGAACCAACCTAGAATAAACATCGCAATAACAAAAATGGCAATTAGCCAATGTAATACCACGGCGGTTTTAGTGTAGCGTGAAGAAGTTTGAGTCATAGGAATTGTCCTGTAGTATCGATTTCTTATTTATGTGACAAATGTCATAGCAAATAATTGCATAAAGCCGCATCATTTTAACCAATAAATTTAACTCTAGGAACACATCATGCGAATTTTAATGATAAGCCTTAGTCTCGCCGCCCTGATGGGCTGTGCGCATGCGCAGAGCGCGCACAACAATTTTGCCGTAGAAAATATAGGTGATGGTATTTATGTGCATCACGGCGTGCATCTTGATATTGACGAGGGTTATCATGGTGACATTTGTAACGCTAGTTTTATTGTTGGCAGTAAAGGCGTGGCAGTGATTGATACGGGTGGCAGTCTCAGGGTTGGCAAGCAGTTGCATGAGGCCATTCGTCAGGTCACGTCGTTGCCAGTGCTGTATGTCATTAACACGCATGTGCATCCCGACCATATTTATGGCAATGCGGCTTTTTTGGCCACTAAGCCGGACGAAATCAGCCCTCAATTTATCGGGCATGATAAATTAGCCGTTGCAATGGAATTGCGCCGTGAGCAATACGCTAAATTGAATGCGAAACTTTTAGGTGACGATGCCAAAGGCAGTGAGCTGGTAAAGCCGACCATTGCGGTTAAAACCACGCTGGAGTTAGACATAGGCGATAGAATACTTACAGTAAAAGCGCACCCCGTTGCGCATACCAATACCGATGTCACTGTGATGGAAAGCAAGGCAAGCACACTATTTGCTGGAGATTTATTGTTTATTGAGCGTACGCCAGTGTTAGAAGGCGATATTAAAGGCTTGATTGCTGAAATAGAAAATCTCAAAAGCAGCCCAGCCAAGCAGGTTGTTCCGGGGCATGGGCCAGTGACTAAAAACTGGGTGGAAGCGTTGAATAATGCGCAACACTATTTGACGGTGCTTTTAACCGATGTCCGCGCCAGCATCAAGAAGGGTGAGAGTATGGAATCGACCATGAACACCGCCGCAGCTACGGAGAAAGATCAATGGCTGCTGTTTGACATTGCCAACAGACGCAACGTGAATACGATTTATCCTGCGTTAGAGTGGGAATAAAAGGTTGGCGAAGAAAACTACTTCGCCAACCTTTTGATATTGGTGCTTATTGCTAAGCTAGCTGGATTTTTTTAAATTATCTAAACTACAAGCCATCTTATCATGTAGCGCGACCATAATTAAACCACCTGTAATAGCTAGATATTGCAAGGTTAAAATCAGCCCGTTTATTTCTTGCAGCTTCATAAAAAGGGCAATGAAAGCTGCATAAATGGCTAAAGCAAATGCGCAAGTTTTAGTTTTGTAGCCAAGCAATAAACCCAAACCAAAAACCAGTTGGATTAAAATGGTTAGTGGTGCAAAAATACCAGGTAAGCTATGTGCGGCTAAATAATCAATATAAGCTTTATAACCTAATGGATTGTTACTGATTTGCGAAAGCGTAATAAACACGGCAACTAAAAAAATCTGTGCAAGTAAAACTCTAGCGAATACTTCAATATAGTTTTTCATCAATTTACTTTCATAACGTTTATACGAAATATGCATTATAAAGTGTTTACATCATGCTAGCTAATATCAGAATTTACGAAGTGGGCTGGTCGCAAAATAAACAGCAATTAGTGCATATTCGCACACAGGTATTCATCGAAGAGCAAAAGGTACCCATTGATTTGGAGTGGGATGGCCTAGACGAAACCGCGCAGCATTTCTTAGCGGTAAATGACGCGAATGAGCCAGTCGCCTGCGCACGTTTGCTGAATAACGGCAGTATTGGTCGCATGGCGGTGCTTAAAGCGTGGCGTGGTCAAGGCGTAGGATCTTCGCTACTCAAGATGGCGATTAACATGCATACGCAACAGGGAGTGCAAACCCTGATGCTTTCTGCACAATTACACGCGATGGCTTTTTATGAAAAAGCTGGCTTTGTCGTATGTAGCGCGCCATATTTAGATGCGAACATTTTGCATGTAGATATGCAGCTTTTGACAGCAAAGCACAAACCGCCCGTTTAAGCCTTTGTAAAATTGCTTAAACCTCGGTGATTCTATAAAATCCACGTATTAAAAATTTCTCACATTTCAACTCACATTATTTAAGGAACATTCATGTCAAAAATCATTTTTAAAGCTGGCGAAGCCACCCTCTATACAGAAGGTAAAGATACAGGCGCAGCCATGCCAGAAATTTTAATCGGTAGTGTCGATGGCCCAGTTGGTCAGGCATTTGCAAATATGATGGCGCAAAGTAAAGGCCATACTGCCATGTTTGCCGTGCGTGACCTGAATCAATTGGTGCGCCCAGCTTGCATGATGGCACCAAAAGTCACATTAAAAGATAGTGCAAATATTGAGTTGTTTGGCGGTTTGGTACAAGCGGCAACGGCCGATGCAATTTTGGATTGCGTGATCGAAGGCATTATTCCTAGAGATCAAGTCAATGATCTATGCATCATCAGTTTGGTATGGATAGACCCACGCGCCGCAACAGATGTAAATCTAGATAAAGCGGATATGTACAAAAACAACTATGAAGCAACTAAGCTTGCGATTAAACGTGCGCTAAATGATGAGCCAACGATTGATGAACTCATCGCTAATCGCCATAAAATCAAACATTGCATGTGGGAAGAATCTTGGGATCAAAAGTAAGCAATGGTAACTGAAGGTCAATAGCCGCGAGAAATTGCCCTAATCTCTTCAAAACAGATGCTCTGCGAGGCTCGTCCCTACTGCCTCGCAGAGCATCTTTCTTAAATGTTCGTCGTGATTTTTTAAGCAACGATAGTGACACCTCGGGGCCTTTGCACGCAGCAACTAAACCTCCGCACTTTGATGAATTTCCGTTTTTTGAATTTAAATTGACTCATTCTTGAGTTTTTTTACCCTAAGTCCGCCAATTTCAGTGAATTTAAGTCAATAACAGGACTATTTCAAATTGATTGGGTGACAGATAACCCGAAGTCGAGTGCGATCGACAATGATTATAAAAACGCACAATTTAATGACTAATGTCTTTATTGGTCTCATGATGATGCGCGTAACGTGTTTGCCATACACACTCCTTTTGGATAATTTTATCATCCGATTAGAGTGTCTTGCTTTATTAGACCGTTACAGTCTTGATAGGTATTGTATTGCAATTACAGAATCCGATATCAATCACAAAATAAGGATATCCGCAAAAAGAAGTTTACTTTAAACTTTCAGCTAAGCGCTCACTCTGCACAGGATGGCTGTGGAAGCTATGGCACGACATGCAACCACTAGCAATACGCTTGGCTTTTGGGCTATTGCCAGAATGGCAGCGCAAGCAGGATTTTCTATCAGGCATTGCCACGTCCGCGCTAGTTTCTGACTGCTCTACATTATGGCAAGACTGGCACTTTTGCGTGCGATGCGAGGCATGATTAAAGTGCGCTTTACTAAACCAATCCTGATTGATGTTTAGCGGCACGACACGCCACGGCAAGCTATCGCCTTTTTTGGTCTCTTCTATTTCATGGCAATAGGCGCAGCCATCCGTTTTGAGTATTTCTGAGTAGTGCGCCAGTTGTTTTGGTGCATTCACTTTTAAGGTATTCATCACATTTTGCTCGGTGCCGTGTGGCAGGCGCAGTGGGTTTGCGGCAGGGCCAACTTCAAGCTTGCTGGCGTGGCAGCTCTGGCAGTCGCGCTGAAAAGACACCGCCTTAAAGCGCATTTCTTTGCCTTCCTGACGATGGCAATTAGTACAACTCAGCTCACGTACATCCCATATGCCATTAGGGCCTTGCACTTTGCCAAAATGCTGCGAGTGGGGGAATTTAAGGCTGGTCTTTTCTACCAAACGTGCGGTGTCCGTTTGCGGAATACGTTCAACCGTTTTCGCCGCATCGCCTGTGCTAAAGCTCAGTTTAAAACCTGGATGGTCACGATCAAAGTCGTGAATGTCAGGCAACTTGGTGTTTGCATCTATGGCTTTAATTTTGCCGTGGCATTTCACGCACATGCCGTCATCCTGTCGGGCTAGCGGATGCGGTGCTTTGTGCTCACGGTGGCATTCTGCGCAACGCACTCCGCCCAAGGTCAGGCGAGTTGTTTTAAAAACACGCTGCTGCAAAGCTTTGTCTACAATGTGTGGCGTAGTATCACGATGGCAGCTGATGCAGGCTTGGTCGGCAACTTTGCGGGTTAAGGTTTGATGGCAATTGGAGCATTGTGCGCTGAAATGTAGATGCGCATTAGAAACATGCCCAGGACTCCAAACCCGGTCGAAGCCAAAAGGCAGTTGTGTCATTGCGCTGTGCAGCTGCGGAATCAAACTTTGCGCTATGGGTAATACCAAAAAAAACAGCATGATGAATGCGGCCATCCAGATTGATAGTCGCCGTTTAAAAACAAACGCGCCCTGTAGCGGTTCATGCGTGCGAGATTTCAGATCCTGAAAATCATCCGGCAGACGGTTTGCTAGCACCAGCGAAACTGCCAGATTGACATCTGGCGGTGCAGGTTCTACCTTTAGCTGATATGGCCCTATCATCACTTGCGTGCCGTGCGTTAGCGGAATGGCTTGCCGTATTGACCCATCGATGTTCAACTCGCCGTTTACCGAGACCAAATAGGGCTGACCATCGTCTAAACGCTTAATGACAGCGTGATGCATGGCGATGCGCGGGTCGGGCAGATGAATCGTGCATTCGGCACCGCGCCCTATCGTCATTTCCTCTGCCGTCATGGTGCGATAGCTACGCACTGGCAGGCCACGCGCGTTATAGGAAACCTTAATTAACAGACATTGAATCATCACTTACCAATAAAAAAATACGGCAACAACGTGTGCCACCATCGCCACTAGCAGCGCGATGGAAAATGGCACATGAAAATACAGCCAGAAACCAAGCCTAGCACGATACATTAAATCTTGCCGCGCACGCCTAACCAAAGTCTCGCGCCGCACCATAATAGAATAAAGATCACGATATAGCTTGCGATGCTCGACCGCAAGATCATGCCCCATCAAGGCGAGCTGCTCAACCGCCATTGCCGAGGGGCAATCTGACTGAAAGCCTCGGAGTTGCTCAAGTAGGCCGATGCCTATTGAAGTTTCACGACAAGCCCGCGCTACCGTATTATTGATGTCATCTGGCATGAGTAAGGCTATTTGCCGCGCTAACTTATCGGCTTCGGCAATACGCAACAACAAGCCGTCCAGGTTGTCTTCGCCCATATTTTCAGTCATCAGGCGTGGATAAATCATGTAGGTGTAATTGCCAAAAAATCCACTAATGACTACTATTAACAGCATGCCATAAGCCAGCGTATGAATATTGAAGCCAAAGTGAAAGCCACTATGCAGCGTCACCAACACGGTGAGCGCCGTCCCCAAGTAAATGTGTGCCGATAGCCATCCCTGCGTTGCGCCGCTGCCGCGATAGCGGCGTTTACGTATGCCATACCATGCCATCCAGAACACCATAATGGCCGACAGCGTGCCTAAGCCATAACCCAGCCAGCTTCCGCCATAATAACCAACAGCGGGCTCAAACATCAGGTAGGCTGCAAAGCCGAGCAGAATCAAGATTACCGCCAACTTAAAGTAGAGGTAATTTTTATAGTCGAAAATATTGCCGCGCTGCATCTATTGGTTCTCTTTAGGTAATTGTCATTAGGTATTGCTCTTTAATGACCGGTTAAACCGTGCAAATTCGCTTCAGTCGAGGTGCCGCCGCCAGCATAACCCAGCAACTCTTCTGGATTAACACGTAATGCTGCACCCACTGGACAAGCCCGCACACACACTGGCCCATCGGCAATATCCTTGCACATATCGCACTTAACCGCTACTTTGGTGCCGCCTACGTTCGGCAAGGCCTTGGGCTGAATACCAAGTAGCATTTGCCACAAACTGGGTTCAGGCTGGTCTTGTACCACCGCCATTTGAATCACATCATACGGGCAATTTTGCTGACAATTACCGCAACCAATACAACTGTCATCAATGTACACCTCACCATGCGGTGCGCGGTGAATGGCATCGGGTGGGCAATCTTTCATGCAATGCGGATGTTCGCAATGACGGCAAGAAGTCGGCACACGAATGTTAGCAAAAATCGGCCCAGTATCTCTATCCAACCTTGTTGCACCGCCGTGTGTGTCAGCACAAGCTTGTTCGCAGTGATTACAGCGTACGCAGATGGATTCATCGATCAGCAACACATCGGTGGCCTCGCCTACGCCTTGTTGAATGAGAAAGGAAATCAAATTGGACGGAGTGGACTGTTGTCCCAACGCGCCGTTAGACTCTAAAGACGCTTCTTGTTGCTGGCGATTTTCCTGCTCCTGTAAGTGCTGAAGATAGCGTGCGTCTAGCTCGCCACGAATTTCTGGATTACGCGCGATAATGTCGCGCATCCGTCCAGCGTCAATTAGAACCGCCTCCGTAGCCACCGCAGCACGCACAGTAGCGTAGCGCGGTTCGCCAGAAATCAGCGACATTTCGCCCACATAGTGCCCAGCCGCCACATAAAGCAACACCACTTCCCTGCCGCCTATCATGTGTGACACAGTAACCGAGCCACGTTGTATCAGGTAAAGCCCATCGGCCTCATCGCCCTCATGAAATAACTCCTCACCCGCAGCATAACTTTTAAGCGTGGCGTTATTTGCCAGATCATTGAGATCTTCCTCACTCAGCGACAGGCCTATACAAATATGCACAACCGATTTAATGGCAACTTCGTTCAGCACGCGGCGCATAGACTGCACCGAGCTAATCAGTTTTTGCATCGCCCTTCTTGGCGTTTCAATCAGTACGCACGGGGTACGCGCCCGCACCGTCCCGGCTCGACGACGACCCGAAACCAGTGCCATTTCGCCAAAAAATTCCCCCGCCTTGAGTACGGCATCCGGCACATTATCTTCATCGATTAAAACATCCAACTCACCTTCAACAATAGAGAAGAATGTTGTGCTGTAATCATTGCGCTTAAAAATTATCTCGCCAGCCGCAGGCAGCAGAATGTTGCTTTCCAGCACTAACTCACGCAACTGTAGTGAGTTAAGCATGGCCAGCAAGGGCACTCTATTGCGTATTTTTTCCAACACATCATCAACGCCACGATCATTGCAAAAACTCGCGAATTTCTCGCGCAGCAAAGCGGCATCGGCAGGCTCCACAGGGTTGCCTAAGATATATTCGATGACCTCATAACCCTGATTGATACCCTGCTTAATGAGCGGATAACCCGCCAGTGCGCCGACAATGTAAAGCCCCGGCACATTCGATTCGTAATGCGTGGAAAGCAACGGCAGTGCCGCCAAGTCAGCGGTTGGAAAGCCCACACCAAAACTTTCTAACAAAGGTCGTGATGATAAGGCGCCAAGCCGGGCAATGACGCGGTGACATGGAATACGCTCAACACCATTGGGCGTATTAGCAAACACGGTGATTGGAAATTCACCCTTTGAATTCAGCTCAATCGCTTGCGGATTGGTCTCTAGCAACCAATCGAGTGCGCCGCCTTTGCGCGCTTCGGTTAACTGACTAAGGTTACTTTCCTTACAATTACTAAAATCTTCTGCACGGTTAAGTATCATCACCTGATTACGGCCAGTAAGCGCCAGCGCATTTTCTACGCCGCTATCGCCACCGCCAATCACCACAATGGTTTCATCCACATACGCTTGTGCATCATCCAGTTGATATTGCACTTGCGGCAGGTCGCCGCCTGGAATTTCAAGCTTACGCAAATTACCTTGCACACCAATGGCCAATACCACATGATCTGCTGTGAGCTTCTCGCCGTCTGTCAGGGTAATTTCAAGGCAAGTTTCGGTGCGATGTAAATCGACAACCTTAGCCTCATAACGCACATTGAGGTCGTAATCGGCAATGGTTTTTTCCCACGTTTCCAGCACGGTTTCACGTAATGATGCGGTAAAAGGCAGTGAGCTACGTATCGGCAAACTACGCGGCTCGGACATGACAAGCTTACCGCGCTGATAATTACGAATAGTGCTGGCTGGCGCGGTTGCAGCCTCTAGCAACAGGTAAGAAACACCAAGGTCCGCCGCATGCGTTGCAGCAGATAAGCCGCTAGGGCCAGCACCGATAATGATGACGTTAAAATGTTTTGGCGTGATCTCTGCCGCCGCTGCTTTTGTAGTAATGGTCATTAGCGTGCTGACATTAACGCATGGCTTAAGTGTCGCACTGAGCATGCGCTTGCAACAACGCCACCCCTATTGCTGAATAACTTATCCATGTTGCGTTACCTTATGATTGAGCTGTGCTATTAAATACTGTGCTAATAAAATACGGCATAATTGCAAGACCATTGTTGAGGTTAAACATGCGCTGACTAAACCCGTTCGTGGTGAGCCCTTCGACTACGCTCAGGAGAGCCCTGTCGAACCATGCTCGATTTTACCCTTAAAAATCATCATGAGCGCTTTGCCCAAAGCTAAATTGGCTGAAATCAATATAAAACCCCAATTATCCATTATTCCCGTCCCACTAAGATCGCTATAAAGTAGCGCGCACCTAGAGAGGATGTCGTTAAAATCGGCATATTTAAAGCAGGGTTCTTTGCCTTGGCTGGCTGCTATTATTAGCATTAACGGCTTGTCCCTTTTTAGCGCGTTTCTGCCTATATCGGCTTAAATCATCGCCGCTAATGGTTTTTGTTTTGCCTTTAATGGTGATGTTTGCAGATTTTCCATCACTCAATTCAACGCGCGTAAGCGCGGCTCCATCTGGAATATCCATCATTCTTACGCCTCTGCCGCCGTTTGGATATTCGTTGATTTCACTGATTTGGAATAGCAGCAGCTTGTTCTCGGATGATGTGAGTGCAACATGTGTGCTTGCATCCAAGTTAAGTGGCAAGTTAAGTGGCGGGTTAATGCTTGCGCCATCTTCAGGCTTCATAAACGCCTTGCCAGCTTTTGGTCTGGCAATAAGGCCTTTTAATGGGGCAATAAATCCATAGCTATTCGATGTGGTGAACAAGAACCTATCTTCATCTTTGCCTGAGAGCGCGTGGACTAATTTAGCACCGTTCTGAACTTCAATCACGGCGCTCACTGGGATGCCATCACCTTTGCCGCCGGGTATGCTAGAGGCGTCAAATGAGTAGCATCGACCGTTAGAATCCATCAACACTATGGGCAATATAGTGCGCGTTTCAATCACTGCAAATTCGCCATCTCCTGATTTCCATGCGATAGCCTCGCGATCAACGCCGTGGCCTTGTCTAGAGCGAATCCAACCATTTTTAGAAAGCATAATCGTCACTGGCTCATCTACCACAAAGGCTTTTTGGCCGCCCTGTGCACGCTCTACTGGCTCAATCAATGTACGTCTATCGTCACCGTATTTTTCAGCATCTTGTTTGATTTCTTTAGCGGTTAATCTGTGTAATTTGAGTTCACTGGCTAAAATCGCTTCTAACTTGCCAGCTTCTTCACGTAGCTCTTTTAATTCTCGCTCAATCTTAAAACCTTCAAGTCTGGCAAGTTGACGTAGGCGGATTTCAAGAATGTCTTCAGCTTGAATTTCGCTTAAATTAAATGCCGCTATCAAATCGGCTTTAGGGTCATCTGAGTTGCGAATCACTCGAATAATTTGGTCAATATGCAGAAAAGCAATCAGGCGTCCATCTAAAATATGGATGCGGCGATTGATCTTATCCAAGTCAAACTGGCAGCGCCTACGCACCACATTCAGTCTGAATTCTATCCATTCTTTCAGGATTTTGACTAAGCCTTTTTGCGCGGGGCGACCATCGGTACCTATCATCACCATGTTAAGTGAACACGACACTTCCATGCTGGTGTGAATCAGCAGAAACGCCATCAACTCTTCGCTAGGAACCTTACTAGTCTTGGGCTCTAAAATCAGGCGTACATCTTTTTTACCTTCGCTTTTAACTGAATCCAGCATGCTTAAAACCGCTTGTTTAACCAATAGCTGATCTTGGTCTATGGTCTTTTTGTCTTTTTTAGGCTTAGGGTTAGAAATGGCTTCAATCTCGGCCATAACGGTTTCTACGGAAACGCCGTGCGGTAATTCATTGATGATAATGCGCCACTGGCCGCGCGCCATCGGCTCAACCAGCCATCTAGCACGTAAACGCAACGAACCGCGTCCCGTTTCATAAGCGGCTTGAATATCTAAGGTCTGCGTTATCAATTGTCCACCACCAGGAAAATCCGGGCCTGGCACATGCACCATCAATTGTTCAGTGGTGCAATCGGGGTGATCCATCACATGCAATACGGCGTTAGCAATTTCACGCATATTGTGCGGAATCATTTCGGTTGCCATACCCACGGCAATGCCAGAAGCGCCGTTTAGCAGCATCATCGGCAGTCTGGCTGGCAGCATGACAGGCTCTTGAAAAGCACCGTCATAATTACTTTGAAAATCTACCGTACCGCGATCAATTTCAGAAAGTAGCAAATCGGCAATGGGCGACAAACGCATTTCGGTATAGCGCATTGCCGCCGCGCCATCGCCATCACGCGAACCAAAATTACCTTGACCATCGATTAACGGATAACGCAGCGTAAAATCTTGCGCCAAACGCACAGCCGCTTCATACGCCGAACTGTCGCCATGCGGATGGTACATACCCAACACGTTACCCACCACCCGAGCCGATTTAACTGGCTTAACGCCAGCCACCAAACCCATCTCTTTCATGGCAAACAAAATGCGCCGCTGAACAGGTTTCTGACCATCTTCTACTGATGGTAATGCGCGGCCTTTTACCACGGATACCGCGTAAGCCAGATAAGCTTCTTCAGCGTATTCACCAATGGCAACGGCACCATTTTCGTTATTCTCATCCAACATATTCAAAGATTCCATCATTAAACATCCGCCTCAACATCATTACCACGGCGCTCTATCCATTCTTTTCTGGCGGCTGATTCATTCTTCGCCATCAGCATATCAAACATCTTGTGCGCAACTTTTGATTCACCTTCTGGCATACGTACCTGTACCAATCTTCGGGTGTCTGGGCATAAGGTGGTTTCCCATAGCTGGTCTGGGTTCATTTCACCAAGACCTTTAAAGCGCTGAATGCCGACTTTATCTTCAGCGATGCCTTCTCTTTTGAGTTTTTCTAAAGTCGATATTTTTTCAGCATCGTCAGACACATAGATTTTTCTGGCAGGCTTATTTTTGCCTTGGGCTGGCACATCTATTCGATAAAGCGGTGGTTGTGAAATATAAACATGGCCACGTTCGATGAGTTTAGGCGCGTGGCGCAAAAATAGCGTGAGTAACAACACTTGAATATGTGAACCATCAACGTCCGCATCGGACAATATGCACAGCTTGCCGTAACGTAAGCCAGAAAAGTCAGGATTATCATTGATGGTATGCGGCTCAATGCCTAGCGCCACAAAAATATCATGCACTTCTGAATTGCCAAAGATACGCCCAGCATCCACTTCCCAAGTATTCAGCACCTTGCCGCGTAGTGGCAGTAATGATTGGAATTCGTTATTGCGGCCCATCTTGGCACTGCCGCCAGCAGAATCACCTTCAACCAAAAATAATTCAGCGGCCATCGTGCCTGCCGCCTCACAATCGGTAAGCTTGGCTGGCATCATATTAACGCCAGAAGATTTTCGCTTTTCGATTTTCTGTGTCGATTTATTACGGGCAGCGGCCGAGCGATTGACTAAATCTGAGATACGCTTTGCGTGTTCTACATTCTGGCTAAGCCACGTTTCCATGATAGGCTTCACCGTTGATGCGACCATTTTCATGGTATCTCGATTGGTCAGCTTCTCTTTAGTCTGGCCTTGAAATTGCGGGTCTAACACCTTTGCCGCCAGTACATAGCAAACGTTATTCCAAACATCTTCAGATGAAATTTTAACGCCACGTTGCATCATGCTGTGATGCTCCATGAATGACTTTACCGCTTCAAACACGCCATTCCTAAGCCCCGCTTCATGCGTGCCGCCGGACAGTGTTGGAATAAGGTTTACGTAAGACTCACCGCGTGCGCCGCCTGCACCAAACGACAATGCCCACAAAGAACCTTCTCCTTTTGAGATGCCTTCATTATTTTCATTGTGGTAAAACTCGCCAGAGATGATGGGTATTTGCGGCTCATTTTCCACTTCATCACGCTCGCCTATCATTTCATCGAGATATTGCGGCAAGCCACCTTCGTAAGTCCACGAACGCTCTTCAAAACCGTCAGCACCTTCAGTGATTAAAGTCACGCTAACGCCACGCAAAAGCACGGCCTTAGATTTAATAAGATGTTCAAGCTGTGAGAGTGACACTCTTGGCGAGTCAAAGTATTTAGGATCTGGCCAGCATTTCACCGTGGTGCCAGTATCTTTCTTCAAGCATTTACCAATTTCCTGTAACGGCTCTATGCAATCACCGTTAGCAAAGGTAAGCCCATACACTTTACCGCCACGCATAACTTTAACTTCTAGGCGGGTCGATAGCGCATTGGTAACAGAAACGCCCACGCCATGCAGACCGCCAGAGAATCGATACGAACTAGTTTCGTCTTCTTTATCAAACTTTCCGCCCGCGTGTAATTGCACAAAAACCAGCTCAACTGCTGGCTGCGATTCACCTTTGGGGATTTCTACCGGAATACCTCGGCCATTGTCTGACACCTCAACCGCGCCATCTTTAAATATGGTCACGGAGATATGCGTGGCATGACCACCAAGCGCTTCATCGGCCGCATTATCAATCACTTCTTGCACAATATGCGTAGGCGAATCCGTTCTGGTGTACATGCCTGGCCTAGCGCGTACAGGCTCTAGTCCTCGTAAAACCCTTACCGAGTCTGCGTCGTATTCTTTTTCTGCCACTTCTTTTCCTTAAAAATTACCAACCCAAATAAAGCACCCCGCCGCAAGCAGCGGGGTATTAACTACGCTTCTCAACCCACTGGCTTTCAGTCAGCTTCGCCGCAAGCGGCAGAGAATTCAACCCGAAGAGATTAAAAGTTTAGATGACTATAGCCTTACAGACAGGGAGACATGTGGTTAACAAGCAAACAGCTTCTGCCGCAATGCCTTCACCTCTGCCAGTAAAGCCTAACTTTTCAGTGGTGGTGGCTTTTACGTTAATCGCATCAACTGATACCTCACAGTCTGCAGCAATGTTGATGCACATTTGTTCAGTGTACGGTGATAATTTTGGCTGCTCACAAATCACCGTACTATCCACATTATTCACGCCATAGCCTTTAGCCTTGAGCAGCGTCACCACATGCCGCAATAACTCGCGTGAATCGATACCGCTGTAACGCATGTCCGTGGGTGGAAAGTGTTTGCCTATATCGCCCAGCGCCGCTGCACCTAACAAGGCATCGCAAATAGCATGCAGCAACACATCTGCATCAGAATGGCCTTCCAGACCTTTATCGAACGGAATATCTACACCGCCAATGATGCATTTACGCCCTAGGACTAATTTGTGTACATCAAAACCGTGGCCGATTCGTATTGTCATGTGTTTATCAATTCTTGGTTTGTGGGGTATTAGCATTAAATATGGCAGAAAGTAGCGCTAAATCTTGTGGATAAGTGACTTTAAGATTACGCAATTCACCTACCACCAATTTCGGCTTTAAACCCAGCGCCTCAATGGCTTCAGCTTCATCGGTGGGGCTACCGTTAAATTTGCTGAGGGCTAGCCTGAGTGTGGCGTATTTAAACATTTGTGGCGTTTGCGCCTGCCATAAATCTGCGCGCGGCACGGTAGCCGATGCGCGTTGCTGGCCGTCAGCACGCTTTAGCGTATCCGCAAGCGGCAATGCCAACAGGCCACCTACTTCGTCATTTTCTAGCGTATTTAACAACTGATTGAGTAAAAATTGGCTCAATCCAGGGCGCGCTGCATCGTGTACCAATATCCAATCATCCATCTCAA
>SESH01081872.1_pt1 | contig 14156 bp, 14 predicted proteins | sample 3171561 | NCBI WGS metagenome assembly SESH01 (sample SAMN10866947, study PRJNA518727) | freshwater metagenome | biome: subpolar coniferous forest; feature: holomictic lake; material: water; isolation source: holomictic Lake 442 2011 16.5 m and 2014 13 m | place: Canada: near Kenora, Ontario
CAATTCAGTGGAAATCAACACCGAGGAGAAGAGCTGCATCTGCTCGGCACTGCTGCGCCAGTACTTGAGCACTACGCCCTTGCTTTCGCGTACCTTCGCCCATATCGCGCCCATGTCCTTGATGGCGTTCGGGTCCTGCCCGGTCTGAAGAGCGGCGTACCAGATGCGCTGCACCCACGAGTCCTGGCTAACGATGGATCCCTTGTATTTCGGGTCGAGGAGGATGTTGTAGCCCTTTGCTTCCACCTCCGCCTTGTCAATCTTGGTGCGGTTGTAGCTGATGCACCCCCCCGACAACCCGAAAGGAACGGCCGGCAGTTTCCCGCTGCCCAGGCGTCTGTAGGCGGAGAGTGCGCGCGGAATCAGGTCCTTCAGGCGGGGAATCTTGGCCTCGTCAATCTCGGCGCCGTAGCCGAGCCGCAAAATGCGCAGCACTGTCGCCTGGTCGGAGATGTTGCAGAAGTTGTACGCCTTGAGTCCGTCGGCCTGGATCTTGGCGATGAGTTCGGCTGGAATCCCGAACGAACCCTGGTTGACCGTCGTGCCGGCTTTCGCCGCGAACGGCTGAAGGACATGCTTGTTAAACGCCGCTTGCGACGCGCCGCCGTATCCGTCGTATCGGATAGATCCGGCTGCTGCGGCCAGCCTGGTGAACCCGGCCATGCCCGAGCCGAAAAGTCCAGCACCGATGGCCATGCGGCCGATCTGGCCGAGAAAACTCCTGCGATCGATATCCCCGTTGCCGTACTGCTCGAGCAGTTGCTCGTAACGATGATGCGCGTCCATGGTGCGGTCAATGCCTATAAGCGTGGGCCGACCGCAGCCTAACGCCCTGATACTTTTAGCGCAACCATTTCCTGTTGAACGCTCGCAGTCGGCGCGTCGGCAGGTCTCGATAGGCCGGGATAATCGATGTTCATGTGCATGCCGGCGGGAAATCTCTGAGATTGCCCCTGAATCCCCTTTGGCAGTGATTTTATCTTGAAACGATTCATGATCTTCCTCGACTTCATTCCACTCATCGTCGTAGACCACAAACTCATCGCGGAAAAACCGTCATGCACAAACAGAACAACCTTATGCGACCCCGCCCACATCGCCTCTTTTATTCGATTGAAAATCTCTGCAATGGCTGAATGTCCATTTAATAACATTCTGGGAGTATATGTGTGCGTCACTTGCCTTTTGTGATGAATGCATTGCGTACCACAAAAACGATCCTGAAAAACAAATTGCGACGAAGCCAATGCTACTTGCGCTCAGCGCATCACTTTTCGCGCATTGATTGAGCAGCCAAGACTTCTGATTCAAATTTTTTCTCAATCCGGGCCGCTGCGAGTTTCATGTCCGTCAGATATCGGTTCGCGGCATCCTCTGTCCCGAATACCTTGGAAAAAAATGTAATGGCAATACATGCAGTGACGTTGCCCATGTACCACACGGGTATGGCGATTGCCCCGGTTTCGGCCGCCGCTATGCCCGGCGTGGCCCCGACGCGGGCGCCATAACCTTCCGCACGCGTCTGGCGTATCAGTTGTGCGACACGCCGAGAGTCTCTGGCAATCTGATTCTCCGGCTCATCGGATCGTTGCAGCGCCTCGATAATGGACTCGCGCTCCATGCTGGAGCAGTGTGCCACATAAGCCAGCCCCACCGCGCTCGAAAAGACCGGCATGCGCAGGCCTATGGCGGAGCGGTCAATCACCAAGGCGCTCTGCCTGCGGGTGCTAATGCGCAGGTGCATTGCGTGATTGAAATAAGTCGCCAAGTCTGCGGGCCATAGAACCTTGCGCTGCAGATCCTCGAGCACGGGTCTGGCAATGTCGGCAATCCGATCCCCCTCCCGGAAGCCGTCGCTCAACGAGCAGACCAGGTGTGTCAGGTGAAAGCCGCCACGATCGTCGCGACTAACGTAGCCAGCGGCAAGGAATTCTCCCAGAATGCGGTAAAGAGCGGGTCGCGATATCCCGGTGATCGCATGAATCTCCCCTACGGTTGAGCCGTTAGCCATATTCAGGGCCTTCAGAACGTCGAGCGTCCGAAAAATGCCGCCAGGCTTTCTTCGGTTTGGGGCGCCACTGGCTTTTGTCCGCATAACGGACAATACTGTACGGGATTATTGACATCCCGTCACCTCGACTCCTATTGTCGTTCCGAACGCCGGCCCGCTTTATGCGTTCGACTACTGCAGTACGACCGAACCATCCTTAGCATCTTTCAACAGACTGAATTTTAGACGGAGGACAATATGTGGACACCCCCCCGCAAATCCATCGCAATTGCCGCGCTGATGCTGTCAGCCTTGTCGATATCCCTCGAGTCATCTGCACAGGAGAAAGTGCTGGTTCGCGACAGCTGGACACCTAGCGGGGTCCAGGCCGCATGGCACTGGGGGCTTGAAAAAGGCATTTTCAAGAAGCACGGCGTGGACCTGACCCATGAGGATGGCAACGGATCCACGGTCACGGTACAGCTTGTCGCCGCCGAGAAGGTCGATATCGGATATACGGACCTCTCGGCGATGGCGATCGGGCGCGAGCGCGGCATGAAGATCATTTCCATTGCCGGACTGATACGGCAGACCACCATGGGCATTTTCGTGCCAAAGGGGTCGGGCATTACCAAGATCAAGGACTTAGAGGGCAAGGAACTCATCTACACGGCAGCCTCGTTTGAGGGCCCGTTCATGGACGCCTTCCTTCGTGCGGGCGGCACCGACCGCGAGAAAGTGAGTCTGGTCAGCGTCGACGCATCGGCAAAGGTTTCTACTTATGCCGGCGGCCGCGGCATGGGCATGATCACCTCGATCCCGTTTGGCGCGCCGCAGGTGGCGAAACCACGGCCCTCCGATGTCATCCTGTTTTCCGACTACGGTTTCGTGTTGCCCTCTTACGGCTTGGCCGTGCATGAAAACATGCTCAAGAACCGTCCCGAAGCGCTGAGGCGGGTCACCGCGGCTTTCCTTGAGTCCTGGCAGCAGATCATCGACGGCGGCGACAAGGGGCTGGAAGAAGCGGCGGACATCATCATCAAGCGGCGCCCCGACGCGAAGATCGACCGCGCCCAGACAATCGAAATGATCAGGCAGCACATTCCGTATTTCTATACCGCCAGGACAAAAGGCAGGCCGCTCGGCTGGCAGTCCGCGGACGACTGGCAATCCACCATCAAGGCGATGGAGGAGGCGAAGCTGATCAAGGCGGGCGCCCGTCCGTCAAATTACTTCACCAACGACTTTCTCCCGGGAAACAAGTAATGGGGCAGGGCGTTGGGGCGGGTGAAGAAGCTGCAGCAGCGCGCCGCACTGGCGGCACGCCCCGCGCGGCAGAGCCGTTCATCCTGGCCGAACGGCTCTCGAAAACCTACCCCTCCAAGCGCGGCAATATCGAGGCTCTCAGGGAGATCGACCTCGCCATCCCGCGCGGGCAGTTCGTCAGCCTGGTGGGGCCCAGCGGTTGCGGCAAGAGCACGCTGCTCCGGTGCATCGCCGGGCTTGAACATGCCTCCGGCGGAACGCTGTCTCTGGACGGTCGGATCATCCTGCAGCCGCCCGACAAGCTCGGTATCGTTTTCCAGAGCGATGTCCTCCTCGACTGGCGGACCGTACTCGACAACGTGCTGCTGCCGGTGGAGTTCCACAACCTGCCGAGGCAGCAGTGGATCGAGCGGGCGCGTAAGCTGCTCGATATCATCGGCCTCGCGGGGTTCGTGAATCGTTATCCGTGGGAGTTGTCCGGCGGCATGAGGCAGCGCGTGGCGATTTGTCGCGCCCTGATCGAGGATCCGAACATCCTGCTGATGGACGAGCCGTTTGCTGCTTTGGATGCCTTTACCCGGGACGATCTCAATCTGGAACTGCAAAAGATGTGGATTCAGTCGCCCAAGACGGTGGTATTCGTGACCCATAACATCGCAGAGGCGGTGTTCCTCGGCGACCGCGTGGTTGTCATGGCCCGCAATCCCGGACGGGTGGCCGCCGTGCTTGATGTCGATCTGCCGAGGCCGCGCCCGCTTGCCGTGCGCGACACCCCGGCCTTCTCGGCTTACACCGCACGCATCCGTGAAGTTTTCGAGGGGCTGGGCGAAATACGGGATTCCGCCTGATGGACCGCAATGCGAACGACCTGCTGTTCGTGGGCGCGGTGCTCGTTGCCTGCACGGTGATATGGGAAGCGCTGACACGCTTGCTCGACATTCCGGTTTTCATGCTACCGCCACCATCGGCGGCACTGGTGGCGATTTATGAAAATCCGCATATTTTCATCCACCACGCGTCCTACACGCTGCAGTCGACGCTGATGGGTTTTGCGCTTGCGGTGGTGCTCGGGGTGGGTGTTGCCGTGGCCATCGTGCAGTCCCGCTTCCTCGAGCGCACTCTCTATACGCTGCTGGTCACCCTTAACAGCGTGCCGAAGGTGGCAGTGGCGCCGCTGTTCATAGTCTGGATGGGCACGGGCCTCGAGCCCAAGATCGCAATCGCCGCCATGATCGCGATTTTCGCAATCGTCATCGACATGGTCCACGGCCTGCAGTCCGTGGAACCGGAAATGCTAGACCTCGGCCGCGTCCTGCGCGGTTCGCAGCTCAAGATCATGCTCAAGATACGGTTTCCCCATGCGCTGCCCAGCCTGTTCGCCGGCATGAAAGTCGGGATTTCGCTGGCACTGATCGGTGCGATCGTCGGGGAGTTTGTCGCCGCGAAACGCGGCCTCGGCTACCTGATCATGCTGTCCCAGGGCCAGTTCGACACCGTCACGATGTTCGCCTCGCTCGTGATCCTCGCCCTGATGGGCATCGCGCTGTTCTTTCTGATCGACGCGCTCGAGCGGGTGGCACTGCCATGGCACTCGTCGCGGCGGCGCGAACGCTCCGTGGCAGCCCCGGTGAAATGAAACACCCACCTTGCAGGAGAACCCCATGAGCAAAACGCTAGGCATTCCGAAGTTCGGCGGGTACTTCAGGCGTATCCAAATCGAGGAGGACCGCGAACTGACCAATGTCGGGCCAGGCACGCCGGGCGGCGAATACCTTCGCCGCTTCTGGCATCCGGTCGCGCTGGCCTCGGAACTGGGCGACACGCCGACGGCCATCCGCATACTCGGCGAGGACCTCGTCGTATTCCGCGACAAGAGCGGCCATGTCGGACTGCTGCACCGGCATTGCAGTCATCGTGGCGCCTCGCTCGAGTTTGGCATCATCTCGGAGCACGGCATACGCTGCTGCTATCACGGCTGGCTCTACGACGTGGACGGTACCGTGCTCGAGACGCCAAGCGAGCCGCCGACCAGTTCGCTGCACACCTCGCTGCTTCACGGCGCCTACTTGACGAAAGAGCATGCCGGATTGATTTTTGCCTACATGGGCCCCCCGGACGATGCGCCGCACCTGCCGATTTACGACTGCTGGGGATCATGGCCGGAGGATAACCGCCTGGTACCTTACAAGATCCACACACCCTGCAACTGGCTGCAGGCGCACGAGAACGGCGCCGACCCGATCCACACTGCGTACCTGCACGCCATTGTCAGCGGCGTGCAGTTCTCGCCGTCTTTCAGCGCTCTGCCGGAAATCGACTTCATGGAGACGCCGATCGGCCTGCTGGCCATTGCGACCCGGCGCTGCGAAAACAACCTGTGGATTCGCGCGAGCGACGTGATCCTGCCCAACGCCGCCCAGTTCGGTACCGGTTTCGTGGACGGGACCAAGGAGAAGTTCGCCTTGTGCGCCTGGCTGACGCGGTGGATCGTCCCGATCGACGATACCCACTCCTATGCCATCGGCCTGCGCCATTTCAACAAGGTCATCGATCCGCTGAGCGAGGGTCGCGAAGACCTGATTGGCCTGGGCAAGGTCGACTTCATGGGGCAGACTGACGAACGTCCCTATGTCGAGCGCCAGAAGAGTCCCGGCGACTACGACGCCCTGATCGGTCAGCGGGCGATTGCCATACACGCGAACGAGCACCTGTCTTCCACGGACAAGGGCATCGCCATGGTCCGCAGGCAGATTCGACGCGGCATCCGCGCCATTCAGGACGGCAAGTCCATGCCGCTGCCGCGCCGCTATCCGGAAGGTATCGTGCCCACCTACAACGCCGAGATCATCCAGGCCGTGCCCAGCTTGGGCTCCGACGATGCCGGGCTAATCCGCGCATTCGGCCGCGGCGTCTGCGAAATCATCATCCGATCCGGCGATTCGCCCCCCGGCGAGCGCCACCGGCGCGTGGAGGAGGAAGTGCGCGAACTGGTCAAGAGCGGGAACCTGAACGCCCCGACGGAAAAAGCCGAACAGACTGAGGACGACTAGATGAATCCATCGCAGGCCTTGTTTCATGTATTTGAGGACGGTCCTACCATGGTAGCGCCGTATAGCCATGCGGTCGAGGTGGACGGCTGGATTTTCGTGACCGGACAGATGCCCATCAATGCCGACGGAGGCATACCCGAAGGCATTGAGGCGCAGACTATTACGGTTTTCGAAAATCTCAAAGCGGTGCTCGGCCGTCTTGACTCTGACCTGCGGGAGGTGGTCAGCGCACGCGTCTTCCTGACCGACTTTCAGGCGCACTACGAGCGCATGAACGCGATTTACCTGACCTTCTTCAAGCAGGGCCGGTTTCCGGCGCGCACCTGCGTCGGCGTCACCGGACTCGCGCGTGGATGTCTGGTGGAGATCGACTTCATTGCGCGGCGGGGCAGCGCGGGCACAGGGCCATGAGTGCCTTGAAAGATGAGGCTGTGAAATGCGTGTACAAGCATGCAGCCCTCGTTGGTGAATGCCCCAGATGGCATCCCACTGAGCAGGCGTTGTACTGGGTGGACATCTACGAGCCCTCTATCAACCGCTTCGACCCAATCACGGGCAAGAACCAACGCTGGCTGATGCCCGAGCGCATCGGCTGCTTTGGTTTTCGCAAAAACGGCGGGATCATCGCGGGCATGCAGTCGGGCATTGCCTTTGTCGAGCTGGGAGACGCCGTATCGGTGAAACGAGTCTTTGATTTCGAGCCCAACAATCCGGACACGCGCTTTAATGACGGCCGGTGCAGCCCGACGGGACAGTTCTGGGCCGGCACCATGGTGGAGAGCCTGGACCGTCGCTACGGTGTCCTCTACCGTTTCGATCCAGACGGACGCTGTCATCGCATGGTCGACAACCTGATCTGTCCGAACGGGTTGGGATTCAGCCCGGATGGCCGCACCATGTATCACTCGGACAGCCGGCAGGATTACGTATTCGCCTGGGACCATGACACAGCAACCGGCGACATCAGGAATCAGCGTATCTTCCTTGCAATGGACTTGACGGAAGGGAGGCCAGATGGAGCGGCGGTCGATACGGAAGGGTACTACTGGGTATGTCACGTCAATGGCTGGCGCGTCGCCCGCTACTCGCCGGAAGGAAAAATAGATCGTGTCATCGGTCTACCCGTGCAGCGCCCGACCATGTGCGCATTCGGTGGTAGTGGGCTTGACACGCTTTATGTGACGACTGCAACCTATCCTTTGTCAGAAACGGCCTTGGCGAAGCAACCGCTTGCCGGAAGCCTGTTCGCCATCGACGTCGGGGTACGCGGGCAAGCTGAGCCTTTTTTCGCCGGGTAGGCATAGAGCGCTTCGGGACTAAGCTGACCCAGCTCGGCGCCGGCGTGTCGGAGGGGTGTAGTCGAATTGATTGACTTGTCCCGGTTCGAAGTTGTGTTACCGTTTTCGGTTGGGGGGAGCGTTCTCTTAAGCGGAGACGCTTGTCTTGTCGCGCAGGCGTTGATTGATACGCGTGCTCTGGGGCAGATGAGTATGAAAGCGATCACGTTTCTTTTCAGTTTACTCAAAGGAAAATTACAAATGCAAATGCTGCGCTCCTTGATTGCCGCCATCGCGCTGGTGACATGGTCTGCCCCCAGCCTGTCTGCCGATCTGATCAAAGTCAGGATTCGCGACAGTTGGGTACCCGGCGGCGCTTCGTCTATTTTTTATTACGCATACGAGAAAGGTATTTTTGCAAAACATGGTCTCGATATAACCCACGAAGACGGCAACGGATCTACGGTTACCGTGCAACTAGTCGCGACCAAGCAGGTAGAGGTTGGCCACGGAGATCTCTCTGCGATGGCGATCGGTCGCGGCAAAGGAATGAAAGTAATCTCTATTGGCGGGCTCATGCGTGGTACGGCACTTGGCATCTTTGTGCCCAAGGGCAGCGGCCTCAAAACCGTAAAGGATCTCGAAGGTAAGGAAGTCCTCTACACGGCAACCTCCTTCGAAGGTCCCTTCATGGATGCGATCCTCAAGGCCGGTGGAACAAGCCGCGAAAAAGTCAACCTGCTCAGCCTAGACGCAACGTCCAAGGTCAGTACGTACAACGCCGGCCGAGGAACGGGCATGGTCACAACCATCCCGTATGGAGCATCTGCCGTTTCCAAGGCGCGCCCTTCGGACGTGATCCGTTTTTCCGACTACGGCATGGTCCTTCCCTCATACGGCCTCATCGTGCATGAGGACACAATCCGCGAAAAGCCGGAAATGCTAAAACGGCTCGTAGCAGCCTACTTTGAGGCGTGGACTTCAATAATCTCCAGCCCTGCTGAGATCGACGCCACTGCACAGGCGATGATCAAACGCCGACCGGATGCAAAAATCGACGCTGCGCAAATTGTCGAGTACGTCAACCTCAATAAGGAATTTTTCTATACAAAGAACACACTCACCTGGCCGCTTGGCGTGCAGTCAGACCTCGACTGGGCGAGCACCATCAAGGCGCTGGAAGAGGCGAAGCTGCTCAAGCCCGGAACCAAGCCTGCGGAATACTTCACAAACGCCTTCTTCAAGTAACCGAAGTTCGTGGACGCCGCGGTGACAAGCCTGCACGTAAAACGCGAATCAACCGCGGCGGTCGCAGATTCGTCGATAATTTTCGAACACGTAGACAAGTCTTTCCGGTCACGCCGCGGTGATGTTCATGCGCTCAGCGACATTGATTTTTCCGTCCCGAACGGCGACTTCGTTTCGCTGGTCGGGCCAAGCGGTTGCGGGAAAAGCACCCTGCTGCGCATGGTCGCCGGCCTCGAAATGCCAACGAGCGGCAGGCTATTGCTCGATGGCGAACCCATTCGCGCACCGGCTTCGGGAACGGGACTGGTGTTCCAACGCGATGTCCTGTTTGACTGGCGAACCGTCATTGAAAACGTCCTCCTACCTTTTGAAATGCGCGGGGCAAGCCCGAAACCGCAAGAGGAACGCGCCCGGGCCCTGCTCGCAAGTTACGGACTCGACGGATTTCAGGACCGGTACCCTTGGGAACTTTCCGGCGGGATGCGTCAGCGCGTAGCGATATGCCGCGCGGTCATTGACCATCCGCGTCTGCTGCTCATGGATGAACCGTTCGCGGCGCTCGACGCATTCACGCGCGACGATCTCAATCTCGCCTTGCAGCAGTTGTGGCTCGAACACCGGGCGACGGCGGTATTTGTGACGCACAGCATCCAGGAGGCGGTGTTCCTAGGTAATCGCGTGGTTGTGATGGGGCGCGGACCCGGGAGGGTCATCGAGATCATCGATATTGACCTGCCGCGGCCGAGGCCGCTTTCCGTTCGCGAGTTACCGCAGTTCACGGCCCTGTGCTCGCGAATCCGCGAGGTGTTTGAGCGGCTCGGACTGATGCAATCGAAGGCATGAGGAGCAAACGATGATGGGACGCCGAACACTCACGTTTTCCGCGGTGATTCTGATGCTGGGGCTTGTGTGGCAGGCCGTGGTCATGTCGGGAATCGTGCCGGAATTCCTGCTGCCCGGACCGGCCGTGGTTGCCGCGACGTTTTTCAACTCAACCGGGATTTTTCTTACCCAGGCTTGGTACACCGCGCAAATCACCCTGATGGGTTTTTTGATTTCGGTAACCGTCGGAGTGATCCTTGCAGTGGCGATCACGCAAAACCGTCACGTCGAGGAAATTATTTTTACGCTTCTCGTCTCCATGAGTAGTATCCCGAAAGTTGCGATCGCGCCCCTGCTGATCATCTGGCTCGGGGTGGGTGCAACATCGAAAATCGTCATTGCCGCCCTGATCGGCGTGTTTGCATTGGTCATCGAGCTAGTGCACGGCCTCAAATCAATCGACACCGAAATGATCGATCTGGGGCGCGTACTGCAAGGCAACCGCTGGCGCATGTTTGTAAAAATCCGCCTTCCGCACGCCCTGCCGAGCCTATTCGCCGGCATGAAGGTCTCAATCTCCCTTTGCCTCATCGGCACCATTGTCGGGGAGTTCGTCGCATCCCAGCACGGCTTGGGCCACATGATCATGGTTGCGCAAGGACAGTTCGACACGCCCGCGATATTTGTCGCCCTCGCGCTGCTGGCACTGATGGGCACCAGTTTCTTTTTCGCGTTGCACCTCGCAGAACGGTTGCTGTTGCCGTGGCACGTTTCCCAGCGCACCGATATGCGCGCAGAAGTTCCAACCTGAGCCCGCCAACCTGAAAAGGAGATCGCTCGTGGACGATAAAAAAAGAAAGCTGAAATTCAGCGGATACCGCCAGCAGCAAAGCCTGCAGGAGGACACCGAACTGACGCATGTCGGCCCGAACACGCCCGGCGGCGAATACCTGCGCCGGTTTTGGCACCCCGTCGCGCTCGTTGAGGAAATCCGCGACCTCCCGGTTGCCATCAAGATACTCGACGAAGAACTGGTGATTTTCCGCGACCGTAGCGGCGCCATCGGCTTGCTGCACCGGCACTGCAGTCACCGTGGGGCCTCGCTTGAATTCGGGATCATTTCGGAACGTGGCATCCGCTGCTGTTATCACGGCTGGCTGTACGACGTTGACGGAACGGTTCTGGAAACACCAAGTGAGGAGGACGGGGCAAAAATTCGCCGGCGACTCAGCCAGGGTGCCTACCCGACGCATGAATTTGCAGGCGTGGTGTTCGCCTACATGGGACCGATCGAGGAAATGCCGCCATTCCCGATGTACGACACCTTCACCTATCCCAAAAGTGATCGCTTTGTCCCTTATAAATTCGAACAGCCATGTAATTGGCTTCAAGCGCACGAAAACGGCGCCGACCCGATTCACACGGCCTTTCTGCATGCACGTGTGGCAAAAGTGCAATTCACCCCGGAATTTCTCGAACTGCCGACGCTTGATTTTTTTGAGACGCCGATCGGCTTGCTTTCCGTAGCGACGCGGCGGGTCGGCGATCGCTTCTGGATCCGGGCGAGTCTCGTGATCTCGCCAAACTCCTCACAGTTCCGCACCGGCTTTTTTGGCGAGGACGACGAGCTATTCCTGCTTACCGGTCACCTGTCCCGCTGGATCGTGCCGGTGGACGACGTCAACTGCCTGGCCATCGGCATACGACACCTTAACGAGACAGACCCGGCACGTGCGGGAAACGAATCAAAAATAGGATTGAACAAAGTCGATTTCATGGGCCAGTCCGCCGACCGGCCTTACGAGGACCGCCAGCGCAATCCGGGAGACTACGATGCACAGGTCTCGCAGCGCCCCATCGCCATCCATGAAAATGAAAATCTTGCGTCAACTGATCGCGGCGTAAGCATGCTGCGAAGACAACTTCGCAAGGGCATCCAGGCGGTGGCGAAGGGCGGAAAATTCGACCTACCCGTTCGCTATCCGGACGGACGCGTACCCACCTACAACCACGTCGTCGTCCTGAAGGTCCCGGTGCGCCCGGGCGTCGATGACACCGAGCTATGCCACGAGTTTGGGCGGCGAGTGGCACGCATCGTCATCGAGAGCGCATCTGAGTTGCCGCAGGACCGTGAGCGCATCGCCGAGGCAAGGGTGCGCGAAATGATCCGTTCGGAACTGCCCACCGCCTCCACCACCGAGCCTGCTGAATTGTCGGGAGAGCATTGAATGAGTGAACCTGCATTCCACACGCTGCCGCAGGCCCCTGCGCCGGTAGCGCCTTATTCTCACGCCGTCGAACAGGATGGGTGGCTGTTTATCACCGGCCAGTTGCCAACGGGCGAAAATTACGACGACGAGGTGCCTGAAGGTATCGAGGCACAAACGCGAAAAACCATGTCAAACCTGCAGGTTGTGCTTGCCGGGTTGAACTGCGGCATGGCCGATGTCGTATCGGCCCGCGTATTTTTGACGCATTTCAGGCGCGACTACGCCGCGATGAACAAGGTCTATTCGACGTATTTCAATCCGGATCGATTCCCAGCGCGTACCTGCGTGGGCGTAACCGACCTCGCACGCGACTGCCTGGTTGAAATCGACTTCGTCGTTCGGCGACGTTAAGGAAACCCCTTGATGACCGCAAAATGTGCATTGAACGCCAAAGCGATCGTTGGCGAAAGTCCGCGTTGGAGCGAATCAGACCAGGCGCTCTACTGGGCGGACATCCACGGTAAAACCATTAACAGGTTCGATCCGATTTCTGGCGCGACAAAAAGCTGGCTGCTGCCCGAGCGCATAGGCTGCTTTTCGTTCACCCGCTCCGGAGCACCGTCAGCGCAACGGTCCGGGAAAATCATTGCGGGCATGCAGACGGGCATCCATCTCTTCGATCTGGAAACCATGCAGGGTACCTGCCTGTTCGAACTGAAGCCCGCCAACGCCGCGATACGTTTTAACGATGGCCGGTGCGACAGTGCTGGGCGCTTCTGGGCGGGCACTATGAAAGAGGGCGGCGCAGAGCGCGCCGGTGCTCTTTATCGCTACGACATCAACACCGGCGGAACCGTAATGGTCGGCGACATGATCATTCCAAATGGCCTCGCCTTCAGTCCCGACAGCCGGACGCTTTACCATTCGGACAGCCGGCAGGATTACGTGTTTGCATGGGATTTCGATGCCACCACGGGCGGCATTTGCAACCGCCGCATTTTTATCCAGAACGACATCCAAGAAGGTCGTCCCGACGGCGCATGTGTCGACAGCGAAGGCGGGTACTGGATAGCAAACGTCGGGGGATGGCGCGTGTCACGCTACACGCCCGACGGAAAAATAGACCGCGTCGTCGGCGTTCCCGTGCAACGGCCAACCGCGTGCACTCTGGGCGGAGCCGACTTAAAAACCCTTTTTGTCACGACCGCGTCCCACCCGCTACCGGAAGCTGCCAAGTTTAAACAGCCGTTAGCTGGGGCTATTTTTGCAATTCCGGTCGATGTACCTGGCTTGCCGGAGGCAAAGTTTGCAGATTAGCTAATGTAGCGTTTCATTTTGTTTGGAACTTAATTTCCGGTTAGCGCGACGTGGCCCAGCGTGGCCCGCTCGGGGCAATTGATGGGGATAGGCCCCCAAAATGCAAAAAGCCCAACCGCGATGGCTGGGCTAAGTGCAGGAAATGCTACAAAAACCGGGTTGCTCCTCGACCTGGACTCTAACCAGGGACCTGCGGATTAACAGTCACTGCATCTTGAGATCCTCACTGCGGCATCAGGTACTTTTAGCCCTAGTGTAGAATTCTCGACATGAAGACGTGCAAAAGCGACGGCAGAAACGACGGTATTTGCGAGTCTATAAGGCCTCTAGAGCGAGTACTGGCGCCATTCTCCTGGCTGCTAGCGACGATCGAGTGGGAATGACCGCAGGGTGATCATGAACCAGCGTGAACCCGACGTCGCATTTATGCGCGAAGCCTTGGCCATGGCGGCGAAGGCCGGGACCATCGGCGAGGTGCCCGTCGGCGCAATCGTCGTCAAGGACGGGTTGATCGTCGGACGAGGCTGGAACCAGCCGATCTCCGCTCACGACCCGACCGGCCATGCCGAGATCCGGGCGCTGCGGGATGCCGCCACACACCTGGACAATTACCGGCTGTCGGGCTGTGAGCTTTACGTCACGCTCGAACCCTGCACCATGTGCGCCGGGGCCATCATGCACGCCCGCATTTCACGGCTGGTGTTTGGCGCCACAGACCCCAAAACCGGTGCGTGCGGCAGTGTTGTCGACCTGTTTGGCGAGCCGCGCCTGAACCACCACTGCAGCGTCGCCGGCGGCCTGCTCGCCGCCGAATGCGGCGGCTTGTTGTCGGATTTTTTCATCAGCCGGCGCAGTCATGCAGCAAATTGAGATTTCGATTCCCGCGCAAACCTTGCTGTTGCGCGACGGCGACGGTGTCATCTTGAAATCGTTTCAGGTCTCCACGGCAAAAAACGGCTCCGGCGAGCTGTACGGC
>SESH01095307.1_pt1 | contig 14153 bp, 13 predicted proteins | sample 3171561 | NCBI WGS metagenome assembly SESH01 (sample SAMN10866947, study PRJNA518727) | freshwater metagenome | biome: subpolar coniferous forest; feature: holomictic lake; material: water; isolation source: holomictic Lake 442 2011 16.5 m and 2014 13 m | place: Canada: near Kenora, Ontario
TGATTTTGCCCGAGATCAGGGTCGCGGGCGCCGTGCCGGCCGCGAGGGCCTCATAGGCGCGGTGGTCACTGGCGGCGTCGGTTCGGACTTGGATGCGGGCGGCGGAGTTCACGCTGCTCAGGCCAAGGGTGAAGCAGGTCCCCGGGGCTTGGTTGACCACCGTGACCACGTCCGGCGGCGTGTCCGGGCTCAGCAAAATATAGAGCGGGGCCCCTGCCGGGTGCCGCCCGAGGGCGGCGCGCAGGCTGGCGGTGCCGGCTTCATCCGTGGTGGCATAGCGCAGGTCGAGCACTATGGCGCGTGGTTGTGTCAGGGACGGCGGCAGCAGCGGCGTCGCACCGGTGAGGGCGTTGACTTGCAGGTAAGAAAGATCGTTGCCCAGGTCCGCGGCGGCAATCGGGACCGACCGGCCCAGGCTGGTGAGGCCGGCGAGGAGCAGCAGGGATGAGAAAAATTTGATCATGAGCGGTTGAGCTGGCGGGCGCCGATGTCGCGGCGGAAATACTTGGATGCGCACTGCAGTTTTTCGCAAGCCGCGTAGGCGCGGCCTGCCGCCTCGCGCAGGGTGGGGGCGAGGGCGGTGACACCCAGCACCCGGCCCCCGTTGGTGACAATCTGGCCGGCGGGGTTCTTTGCCGTGCCCGCATGGATGATCATCGTCTGCGGCGGCAGGGTGGCGGGGAAAGTGATGACATCGCCCTTCGGATAAGCGTCAGGATAACCTCGGGCCGCGATCACCACGCACACGGCGTAGTCGGGTTTCACCTCCAGCTGCCGGCCGCGCAGTTCGCCGGTGGCCGCGGCCCACAGCAACCCGAGCAGATCAGTGGCGAGGCGAGGCAGCACCACTTGCGTCTCGGGGTCGCCAAAACGGGCGTTGTACTCGATGACGCTCGGACCGGTGGCCGTGAGCATGATCCCGATGAAGAGCGTGCCCCGGTAGAGCATGCCTTCATCCGCAATGGCGTTGACCGAAGGCCGCACGATTTCATTTTCGATGCGGGCGAGCAGGGCGGGGGTCACGACCTCGGCCGGCGAATAGGTGCCCATGCCACCGGTGTTGGGGCCGGTGTCGCCGTCACCGACGCGCTTGTGATCCTGGGAAGTGGGTAAAATGACGTAGTCGCGACCGGACACGACGACCAGGATGGAGGTCTCCTCGCCCACGAGGCAGTCCTCGATCAGGATCCGGCTGCCGGCGGAGCCGAATTTATTGCCCGCGAGCATGTCCTGAACCGCCGCCTCGGCCTCGGCCGAAGACTGGGCGACGACGACGCCCTTGCCGGCCGCGAGGCCATCGGCCTTGATGACGATGGGCACCGGCCGCGAGCTCAGGTAAGCGAGGGCCGGGGCGACTTCGGTGAAAAACCCCGCGGCCGCAGTGGGGATTTTGTACTTCAGGAGAATTTCCTTGGTGAAGGTCTTCGAGGCCTCGAGCCGGGCGCCGTCCGCGGTTGGGCCGTAGACCGGGATGCCCGCCTTGATCAGCTGGTCCGCCAGGCCAAGCGAGAGGGGCACCTCGGGTCCGACGACAACGAACTCAATTTTTTCGCGCTGGGCGAGCGCGACAAGGCCGGCAATGTCGTCGACGGCGACAGGAAAGCACGCGACCTCCTGGGCAATGCCGGCGTTGCCGGGCGCGCAAAAGACCCGGGGCCGGCTCGGCGCTGCGGCGAGCGAGCGGACGAGGGCGTGTTCGCGTCCGCCGGAGCCGACAACGAGGAGCGAATGGGGAACAGGGATGGCCACGTGACTACGGATGGACACAGATGCCGCCGGCGTAAAGTCCGCCTTTGGCCCGGGCGAGCAATACGCGGTCCGATATCAGCGGTACTGGCAGATCGGCGCCAAGCCGCCCATGAATTAAGTTTTTGCTTTCGCCGAGGGGAAGCCGCACCCTCACCCTTTAATGAAAGGCGCTTCAACCAACCGCGGATTCAGTCTCTTTGAAGTCATGGTGGTGGTGCTGATTGTCGGGATTTTGGCCATGATGGCCAGGACGGCAGTCTATCATTTGAACATGCGGGCGCGGGTTTCCACCTACCAAAACGACTGCCGGGTCCTTGCCGCGGCCTTCACCCAGTATGCGCAGGAGAAAGGCAGCTTCCCGGCCGATGCCAGTGCCCATATTTTCCCCGCCACCATGGCCGGGTATATGAGAGAAAGCCAGTGGATGAGGGTGACCCCGCTTGGGGGGTACTATGAATGGGACAATATCAATGCATCCAACAGCCTGGGCGTTCGTTTTAAAGCGGCGCTCCGGATCAATGGTTGCACCATGAAGACATCGGAATTGCAGCAGATCGACAAATGGATCGACGATGGCAACCTGACCCAGGGAAATTTTCGCGTGACCGACGCCGGAGCCACGGCTCTTTACATCATTGAACCCTAGCCGCATGAGCACGCTCACTTTTTCCTCCCAAAACCTCAGCCCCGACTGCTCCAAGGTCGAGCCAGGCGGGAATGTGCCGGCCTCGTCCATCAGCCCCAATGTGGCTCTCGCTCGGCTACAGGCCTTCCTGCGGATATCCCCGGTGGATTTGGTGGATAGCGACGCGGCGATCATTCTGGCCGTCAGGGACATTCAGTTGATCATCCAAAACGAAAATGGCCGGCTCTGTGCGGCACGCATGCCCAAGATCATGCACGCGGCGGTTGAACAAACCCCCGAGGAAATCATCGCCTTTGTGACGGAAGGAAGACCGGGTTTGAATCTGGCGCCGGAGGAAGCGGAAACCCTGCTGCTTCCGTCCGTCCAGCGCCCGAAGTGGCGTGTCTGGGCGGGTAGCCCATGGACGGTGGCGGTGCTGGCCGTCGTTGCCGTGATCATGGCCTACTTCAGTTTTTCGTCCGAGATTCCCGCGGGGGTCGAAATGATCAGCGATCCGGTCAAAATCGCCAGCCTGCACGGCGTGTACAACGGAAAGTATGGCGAAACCGGGACGGCGGGTACCACCGTCCTGCAACTCGATGACGGGCGATTCCAGGTCTTTCCGGTCGTTGGTAAAAACCCTGCACCCGATGCCGTGATGGATTTGAGCTATCGCTATGGACTGAGTAACGAACAGGTCGTGGTAGTGGTCGCGAACGGCGCGGTGCTGGTGCCGGGGAAAGACGGCAGCTTGAAGTATAACGACTCCGTTTACCCGCGGATCATTTCACCCTGACCGGCCAAGGTCTGTGGCCGCTTCAGGCTAGAGGACTTGCAGCGTCTTCCGATAGAATCGGACAACCTCGTCGGGGTCGTCGGTGAAGAGGATATAATCCGAGATCCAGGCCGGGGCGCGCTTGGTGCTGATCATGTTCTTCACTTGCCGGCGGAGATCATTCCAGAAGCGGGAATTGAAGAACACGTAGGGCACGCGGGGCCGGATGCCGAGCTTGAGGTTGCACATCTCGATGCCGATTTCCTCCAAGGTGCCGACGCCGCCGACGTTGAAGATGCAAAAATCCGCCGCTTCGAACCATTTCTGGCGGAAGTGCCGGGAGGATTCCTGAAAGGTGTTGAAGAAATCCACGCCGAGCTCGGGGGGCTGGGCCTCGAGTTCGAGGAAGCAGGCCCCGGTAAGGGCGCCCTTGTTCCGCGCCTGGTCGGTGGCCAGGCGCATGACGCCCCCGCCGCCCCCGGTGAGGACGCCCACGTTCGGCCCGATGAAGCCGGTCAGCTGCTCCACCAGCCGGGTGATGCGGTCGGTGTCGGCCTGCTCAATGCTGACGGCCGAACCGTAGAAGGCGAGGATTGTGCTTTCCTGGAATTTCCTGGCCGTCTCCTCCCGGACAAAGAAGCCGTGGTCCTTTTTGTAGGTGTGCACGTAGAGGTCCTTGGTGACCTCGTCATACCAATAGACCTGGACCCCGATGGCGTGGTAGGTGTCCAGACGGGCGTGGGCGTTGCTGGAGAGAAAATAGCCGTGCGTGCGGGAGGCTTGGCGGAAGATGAGGCGCTTGAGCTTCACATCGCCGATGCGGGTAAGCAGCTCGATGTGCTCCAGCAGATCGGGAAAGAAGTCCATGATCAGGGTGTCGGCCTCCGCGGGGGCGGCATCCAGGGCCTGAATCATGGTGCGACTGCCGATCGGGCAAGCCTCGCCCGTGAGAAACTTTTTCAATTCATCGCTGGCGCGGACGACCACGCTGCGGTTCTCCATCGTGGCACTTTGGCCGCGCACGGTGATCTTCGTCTTCGGGCGGGCCTCGACCAGGTCGAGCGGGGCATTGTTATCGAGGCACTTGTAGAGATTGCTGGCCGTCGAGAGCAGGCGCTGGCGCTTTTTCGTCAGGGTTTTGACCTCGGGGTCGGTGAACGGCGGGGCGCGGAACACATCCACGGACACCATCGGATTTACCACCGGCTGGTCGCCCGTGTTGTAGATTTCCAGCATGATGTTTGTGCCAAAGGTCTTGATCGGATCGAGCAGGACCGCGCTGGTGTGGAGGCCGAAATTGCCTTCGCCCTGGTTGAGCACGACATAGTGCTCCTTGAGATACATGGAGCAGCTGGTAAGAATGCCCGAGTGCGGGGGAATGGTGAGCGGGGAGACGTCATGCCGGACCTGCACCTTGTCGAGGAAGTTGCGGCCCGCATTGCCGCTGACGATGAGCTCGAAATTGAGCCGCTGGAGCCGGGGTGAAAGGGTATAGTTGACCTGGTGCGGCGTGAGAAACACGCGGCCACGGGAATCAATGCTGATCGTGTTGGGCAGCTTCAGCCCGTTGGTCTTGATGGCGTCCCAGATTTCACCGGTGGAAAGCTTGGCTGCGGTGGGGGCATAAAAGAGCCGGCCCACGGGCGAACCGGGCCGGAGGAGCTTCTTCCAGTATGCGGCGTTGGGGAAGTTGGAGTCGTAAATGAAGGCATCGGCGGCCAGCAGCAGGCGGTGTCCATCGACCGTGGGCGGGCTCTGGAGGTGCATCTCAATGCCAATGCGGGCGAGCGAACTGCGCTCGGTAAAATGGATGTCGGCGAGGTGTGCCTTCAGGAAGTCCATCTCGGCCTGATTCCGCGGCCAGAAGGCCAGGTTGAGGGCGACTTTGTCGCTGCCCTTGTTCTTGACCGTGAGAATCTGGCCATCCGTGCTGTGCCAGAATTGGTTTTCGTTCATGGGATTGGCTATCTTTAGGCAGGCAGGCCGGGCTGACAAGCCCGGGCTTGCGCGGGCGGAGGGAAGAAATCATAGCCAAAGGGATTGATTTTTAGCCGCCGAGCGCCAATTTCCGACACTTTTAACGGCACAAAACCGCCCGGGCCGTTTCTCAACCGGGCTTACCTCCTCGAAATGAAATTCACATCACTCGTTACCACCGGTCTCATCGGCATGAGCCTGTACCTTGCCGCTTCCGCTGAAGATGCGGTCAAATTCAACGTTCCGGGCGTATCCGCCGGTGCGACCCCGGCCGCCGCCCCCGCGACGGGGCCTGCGGCCCCGGCCAAGCCCAAGTTCACCGAGGCGCAGATCGCCGAGGCGTACGGCTGGTACATGGGTGCGCAGATGGGTTTGCGCCAGATGGAGTTCACCCCGGCGCAGATCGAGGCCATGGCCCGCGGCATGGTCGGTGTGGCCACCGGCGCGCAGCCCACCTTTGACGCGAAGGAAATCGGACCGGAAGTCGAGGCCTTCCTCGCCAAGAAAAATGACGCGTTCATGACCAAGCTCCGCAATCAGAATCTCATGGAAGGCCTCGCTTTCTTCACCAAGTTGAAGGAAAACAAGAACGTCGTGGAACTGCCCAGCGGCCTCAAGTACGAGGTGGTCAAGGCGGGCACCGGTGCCACGCCCAAGCTCGGCCAGATTGTGAGCATGCATTATACCGGGTCCTTTGCTTCGGGCCAGATGTTCGACAATTCCAAGGAGAAGTCCCAAGGGCAGCCGGTGGAAGTCGCGATCCAGAACGGTCAGGTCATTCCCGGCCTGATCGAGGGCCTCCAGAAAATCGGCGTGGGTGGCACGATCAAGCTCTACGTGCCGCCGTCACTGGCCTATGGCGACCAAGGCAGCCAGGTCATCCCCCCGGGCGCGACGCTCGTGTTTGAGATCGAACTTGTCGGGGTCAAGGATGCGCCCGCCGCTCCGGCTCCCGCGGCCAAGTAAGTAGTCTTAGCAGCTATTTTTGGCCGGAAACGCCTCCCGAGCAGGGAGGCGTTTTCTTTTTTGGCGTGCAGCTTGAGAAGAACGTCCATCGGGTAGCCGCGTCGCTGAAGCGCAGTCCCCGGAGCATTGGAGCAGTTCGTCGTCCGAGGGCATTTTGCGACAAGCCGGGCTTAATGTTCGGTGACATTCAGCTGTGCGAAGCCTTTCTGGGGAGGCTGACAATAATTTCCCGGCTTCACCATTCTTCTTGTATTATCTGATTTTCAGCCGATATGTAATATCTGATATGCCACTTCCAGAAATTACCGTCACCGAAGTCGCCCGGAATCTGTCCGACTTTTTCAGCCGCGTCCATTACCAGGGCTCAAGTGCTCTGGTGGTCAAAGGCGGCAAGCCACTGGTCAAGGTTACACCCGCTCGCCGATTCAAGACCTGCGGGGAATTGGCCGTTCTATGGCCGACCCTGCCCCAAGTCCCAGCAGCGGAAGCGGTCCGCTTTGAGCGCGACATGAAGGCAGGCAAGCGCAACTTCCGCCCGATGTCATCCAAATGGGACTAATCATCGATAGTTCGCTCTTCATCGGGGAGGAACGGAAGAAGTTTAATCTGGCCGCGTTCTTCGCCGCACATTCCCAAGAGACACCTTACATGGCCGCGATCACGGCTGCAGAATTGCTGCATGGCGTGGAGCGAGCTACGCCGGAGCATCGGGCAATCCGGTCCATTCGGGTTGAGCAGTATATCGCCTCAGTTGAAGTCATTGACTTCGACCTCGCCATAGCCCGTCGCTACGCCTCCATCTGGGCGGCAATGGAAGCGTCAGGCGACAAGCCGGACGCTCACGACCTCCTCATCGCCACAACAGCGCTGCATTTTGGTTTCGCTGTGGCCACAACCAATATTCGCCACTTCGCCCACATCCCTGGCATTCGATTGCTCGACACCAAACCTTATCTTTTGAAGTGAGCCACCACGATTTCGAGAGACTTGCAGCAAGCGCCTGCCCCATTTCCTTTTTGATCTTCGGGTTCTTGCCGTCCTGCTCAGCGTCCCTTCTCTCTCGCCACCTTTTATAAGACGGCGCGCAAATCGGCGATGAAACGGTCGATGGTTTCCGGTTGAGTGGCCCAAGAGCACATCAGGCGGTAGCCGTGCTCGCCGATGAAGCGGTGGAAATGCCAGCCGCGGGCCCAGAGGGCACTGACCACGGCGGGTGGCATCTCGACAAACACTCCGTTCGCCTCCGGTTCGGCGATGAATTTCAGCTGCGGCACCGGGCGGAGCGCGGCGGACAGCCGGGCCGCCATGGCATTGGCGTGGGCGCTGTGCTTCAGCCACGCGCCTGTTTCCAGCATGCCGACCCATTGCGCCGCGGCGAAGCGCATCTTGGAGGCGAGCTGGGCCGATTGCTTGACGCGATAGATGAATTCCCGGGCCAGGTCCCGGTTGAAGAATACCACCGCTTCCGTGGTATTCATGCCGTTCTTGTCGCCGCCAAAACTGAGCACGTCCACGCCGGCGCGCCAGGTGAAGTCGGCCGGCTTGATGCCGCGGGGGGCGAGGGCGGCCGCCGCGTTGGCGAAACGCGCGCCGTCCATCTGCACGGTGAGCTGGTGCTTTTTGGCCACGGCGCACAAGGCGCGCACCTCGTCCGGCGAATAAACGGTGCCCCATTCGGTTGACTGGGTGAGGGAGAGGGCTCCCGCCTTGGGAAAATGCACATCGGTGCGCCGGAGGACGGTGCGCTCGACGTCCGCGGGCAGCAGTTTGCCGGCCGGTCCGGCGATGGGGATGACCTTGGCTCCACCGGTGAAGAACTCCGGCGCCCCGCACTCGTCGTTGTCGACGTGGGAATAGGTCTGGCAGATGATGCTGTGGTAGCTGCGGCACAGCGCGGAGAAGGAGAGGGCGTTGGCGGCGGTGCCGGTCAGGACGAAAAACACCTCACAGTCGGTCTCGAACACCCCGCGCATGAGCTCCTGGGCCCGCTGGGTCCACTCATCGCGGCCGTAGGAAGGGACGCAACCGACGTTGGCGGCGTTGATCGCGGCCAGTGCTTCGGGGGCGATCCCGGCGGTATTGTCACTGGCAAAGGTATAGTCGTGGGGCACGGAGTCAGAGGGCGCGGACATGGCGGTGGGCAGCGTGCAATTATTCACTGACTTTGAACAGGGTGAACTTCCGCCGGTGGCCGGCGACCCCGGGTTGGGGCAGAACACATCCTTGCAGCCGGCCGCCCGGCGGTGTTCGTTAGCGCGGAAGAATGACCTCTCCGGATCCCAATCTCTACCTGGTCGGTTTCATGGGCACGGGCAAAAGCACCGTGGGCCGGATCCTCGCGCAGCAGACGGGCCTGACCTTTTTGGACAGTGACCACGAGATCGAGCGCACCCAGGGCAAGCCGGTGGCGCGCATCTTTGCCGAGGACGGCGAGGCCAAGTTTCGAGAGTTGGAACTCGCCTTCATCGAGCAGGGCCATCCTGCGCACGGTTGCATTGTCGCCTGCGGGGGCGGCCTGGTGGTGCCACCCGGCCGGGTGGAACTCCTGAAATCCCGTGGCGTGGTGGTCTGCCTGCATGCACCCATTGAGGCAGTCCTGCAGCGCACCATGCGCACCACGCACCGGCCCCTGCTGCAGGTGGAAAACCCCGAGGCGCGGCTGCGGCAGCTCTACGCCCAGCGGGAGGGGATCTACCGGGCGACGGGCACGATGGTGCTGACCGATAGCCGACCGATGAAGGAGATCGCCGCCCATGTGCTGCGGATTTACCGGCAGGAGACCCGGAAGGCAAAAAAATGACGAGGCCGAACGGGTCGGTCATCCGGGGTGAACACCGCGAGGTTCTGCGGCGGCGGTTGCGCGAATTGGGTTTTGACGAAGTGCGTTTTGCCGCGGTGCCGGCCGGGCGTGAGGCCAGCCTTACTCAATGGCTCGACCAAGGCCGGCAGGCCGACATGCATTGGATGGAGCGGACCGCGGAGAAACGGATGAATGCCGACCAGGTGCTTGCCGGGGCGCAGACGGTCATCGTACTCGGCGTTAATTATTGGAATGGCTCGGCGGAGCGGCCTTGGACGCAGTTTCACGGGGCCCAGGCCAGTCGTGCCCAGGTCCCAGCTGATCACGCCACTTGGGCCCGCTATGCCTTGCACGAGGATTACCATGATACCATCAAGCCCGGTCTGGTTGCGGCAGGTCGCCTGCTCGAGGAAGTCGGCGGGCTGAGTTCCGCCGACTACCGCTACTACGTGGACACTGGCCCGGTGCTGGAGCGCGGTTGGGCGGCGCGCAGTGGCCTGGGCTTTCGGGGCAAGAACGGGATGCTGATTTCCCGGCAACATGGCAACTGGCTCTTCCTCGCCACGATTCTCACGCGACTCGCGATCGCCCCGGATGATCCGGTGCGCCAGAAACCGCTGCCGGTGAGCGAGGCCGAGCCCGCCGGTTTGTTGTGTGGCAAATGCACCCGTTGCCTGACGGCCTGTCCGACCAACGCGTTTCCCGAGCCGGGGGTCGTGGACGCCCGGCGGTGCATTTCCTACCACACCATCGAAAACAAGGGGATCATCCCGCGGGAGCTGCGGGCCGGCATCGGCCACCGGATTTACGGGTGTGATGTGTGCCTGGAGGTCTGCCCGTGGAATCGCTTTGCCCAGGTGGGCCGAAGGATGCTGCTCAGCGTGCGTCCCGATATCGCGGGCATCAGCCTGGCGGAAATCCTCGGGCTCACCCCGGCGCGCTTCGCGGCGGTCTTCAAGGGCACGGCGATCAAGCGGCTCAAGCTGGCCGGCCTGTTGCGCAACGCCTGCATCGTGGCGGCCAATACCGGGGCGGTCGACTTGCTGCCCGCGCTGCAGCCCTTGGCCAGGCATGAATCCCCGGTCGTGCGGGCGCATGCCGTGTGGGCCGTGCAACGGCTGGCCGGAACCAAGGCTGCAGCGCTGCTGGAGACGGCCCGGACGCAGGAAGAGGCGGCGATCGTCCTAGAAGAATACGCCGCCGGCTAGGCTTGGGCCGGAAACAGGGCGCGCATCTTTTCCGTGAAGTTCGCCGGCGGTCGCACCGGTTCGCCGGCCTTGTTGATGAAGCCGTGGATGGTGAATCCGGTCACCAGCAGTTCGTCGCCGCGCCTGACCTCATAATCGAGCCGGATGCGGAGCAGGGGTCGCTCATTGAGCCGGGTGATGACCGTCACGGTATCGTCGTAAACAGCGGGCCTGAAATACTTGGTGCCGACTTCAATCACGGGCAGCAGGTATCCTTGGGCCTCCAATTCGCGGTAGGGCAGACCGCATTCCTTGAGCAGGGTGGTGCGGCCGACCTCGAACCAAGGCAGGTAATTGCCATGGTAAACGACGCCCATCATGTCGGTCTCGGCGTAGCGCACCGTGATCTGCGTTGTCGATTCGATCATGGGCTCAGGCTGTGGGTTTGCCGGGGGATTGTCCAAACAAGGTTCGGGCCGAATCTTGCCAGGTATGGCTGGCGGCCCGAACCCGGCCGGCCGCGCCCAACCGGCGACACAGGGCCGGATCGGCCATGAGCTGGGCAAAGGCCGCGGTTAAACCGGCCTGGTCACCGGGCGACACGAGCAGGCCGGTTTCCCCGTGTGTGACGGCCTCGGGTACGCCGCCGATGTCGTGGGCGATGATCGGTAGCCCATGCGCCCCGGCTTCAAGGTAGACCAGTCCGAAGCCCTCGACGCTGTGTTTATGCGGCATGCTGGTCATGGCAAAAATATCCGCCTGCGCATACAGCTCACCCAGCTTTTCGTCCGCGATGTCCCCCAGGAATTTCACCGGAAAGGCGGCGGATGCGGCGGCGGCTTCCAGTGCCCGGCCGTAGTTTTCCTTACTGTGCGATCCGACCAACCAGTATTCGAGGGAGGCCTGATAGGCTTGGGGGAGGGCCTTGAGGGCCTCAATGACCTGCAACTGCCCCTTGCGCGGGTTCAGCCGGGCGACCGTAAGGATGATGGTCTTGGATCCGGCTTTCGCCACCCGGTCCGGATAAGTGTGGGCCAGGTCGGTGCGGAGTGCGCCGGGGGTGATGACCACCTTGGGGGCGGCTTCTGGGAAATGTTTACGCAGGAGCTCTCCGGCATACTCGCTGACGACACTGATGCGGGTGGCCCGGCGCAGCAGGTGGTTGGTGCTCCACTGAAGGAGCCGCCGCGAGGCCAGGCGCTGGATTTCCGAGCCATGAAACGTCAAGACCAACTGGGCCGGTTTCAGGGTGTCGAAGTACTGCAGCAGCAACATCGCAAGCAGGGGACCGGGTTCGGGGATGTATAAGGTCGCTGCGCGCAGGCGTTCCCGCTGGGCCACCAGCTGGCGGGCCATGCGCCATTGGCTCAGGAGGCCGTGATTGCCGGTCAAAGGGAGGCGCCGGACCTGGTGGTTTCGGGGTAATTCGGCTACGCCCGGGGGCAAGGCAGGCGCCCAGACCTCGACCTCGAAACCCGATTGCTGGGCCGCCTGGGCCATCTCGGCAGCATAGACCGCAATACCCCCACGATGCGGGAAGTATTCATGGGTAACCAACACCACGTGCCTAGCTGGCTGGTCGGTATTATTGGATACGGTGAGCGGCATCTGCCGGGTAGGATGGTGTTAGGCGTCTTTTCTGGCGCATGGACCAGAATAGAATCGGCATGGGGCGCTGCAAGCCACGCTATGTCAACCGGCTAAAATATCGGGGTCAATTGCGGCTGAAAAGGGTCTTGTACAGGAGGGGTTTTTGAGATTTACAAATATCCCCTTTTTAATAGTTAAAAACACCCAAATGGCCCAGCCCGTATACAATTCATCTGGCGTTCAACTCAAACCGTTTACATCGGAAGATGATGCAAATCTGCGTGAAGCCCTTAAGCGCAGTTCTGCGGCTACGTATGAAGCGGCTGCCCAATTTCGCAAGACCGGCAACACCGAGCATTTGCCGGCCATTGTGCTCGGGATCATCGAGCGTTATGTTGAGCCCGATCTTCGGGCCAAATTAAAGGACACCGACGATGATCTGCGTATCATCGAAGATCTCGGTATCGATTCTCTCACAATGATGGAAATCGTTATCCTTGTTGAAGATGTGCTTCAGATGACCATCAACAACGAGGAGCTTCGCCACCTGCGCACGGTGGGCGATGTTAAGATTTTCATCGAATGCAAGGTCCGTGGCTTACCGCTTCCACAGCCGACCAAGTTTATCCCGATCGAGCAGATCATTTCGGTCATGCCGATCCAGCCGCCCTTCCTGTTTCTGGGCGAAGCTTCCGTTAGCGCCCATGGCGCCAATGCGAAATACAAGATCAGTGGCCAGGAATTCTTCCTGCAGGGCCATTTCAAGGATAACCCGGTCCTCCCGGCCTCCATCATGCTGGAGGCGCTCGGCCAGTTGGCGGTGCTCTTCTTGCTCGAGGGCCAGATTGGCGAAGCGGGCAAGACGGTGGATCCCAAGATGATTTTCTTCACTTCCTGCGAAGGCGTTCGCTGTCACCGCGTTTGCCGTCCGGGAGATGTCCTTAGCCTTTCGATCAAGCCGAAGCGCCTGAAACTGCCGCTCGCTACATTCGAGGGGCAGATCCGCGTTGGTCAGGAAAAGGCGGCCATTGCCGAGGAAATCACGCTTACTTTCGCGTTTGCCGAGCAGGTTGCGCAACCGGTTCAGGAATCCAAGCCGGTCGCCGCCACTGGCGAAGTTCAGTCCCAGGCCGTCGTCAACGGTTAAGCCCGTTGCCATGCCGGCCAAGGTGTCCGCGGTGATTGACCACCCGGGCAAAAGCAGTTTCATTTCCGGCAACTCGGCCGCGGCTGGTACCGTCGCCTTCGCAGCCTAATTTCACATGCGGAAAGTCTATATCACGGGCCTCGGTTTTATCACGAGCATTGGCAACGAGGCAGGTGCCGTTTCCCAAAGCCTTCGTGAAATGCGCCATGGAATGGTTCAGTATCCGCCTTTTCAAAAAGACAATATTCCGGTCAAGGTTGCGGCCCCGATTCGTGATTTCCAGACCGACACCACCGAGGCGGAGGATTGGATTATCCCGGCCCGCTACAATATCCGCCGGGAAGCACTCCGGGGCATGGCGCCTCACGGGGTTTATGCCTATTGCGCCATGCAGCAGGCCGTGGAGGATGCCAAGCTGACGGAAGCAGACTGGTCGAATTCGCAGACCGGTCTTTATGCCGCGTCCGGCGGTTCGCCCTTTCTGCTCGGGTTTTACCTTGAGCGGATGCGCAAGATGGGGGTCATGCGGTGCCAGCCGCTCGGGGTCGTGGCCTCGATTTCCGGGACCGTTAATTTCAACCTGGTCTCCCAGTTCAAGATCAAGGGGGCATCGACCGGCTTCTCCTCCGCCTGTGCTTCCTCGGCCCATGCCCTCGGTTTCGCCTATGACGAGATCGCGCTGGGCCGCCAGAAACGCATGTTCGTCGTCGGTGCGGAGGACGGCAACACGGAGAGCATTTTGCCGTTCGCCGGCATGCGCGCCCTTTCCTTGCAGACGGACCCGGCCCTGGCCTCCCGGCCCTTTGATGCGGCCCGGGACGGTTTTGTGGGGACCGGCGGCGGCACCGTTCTCGTGCTGGAAAGCGAGGAGGAGGTCCAGCGTCGCTCCGCCAAGGTCTATTGCGAGGTCGCCGGCTGGGGCCAGGGTTCTGATGGACACAATGTTGCCATCTCCCATCCGGAGGGTGCCGGCCTGATCCTGGCGATCCAGAATGCCCTGCAGAGTTCCGGCTTGTCCGCCGACGCCGTGGATTACGTGAACGCCCACGCCACCTCGACCCCGATCGGGGACATTTCCGAGGTCAAGGCGCTCAAGGCTATTTTCAAGAACAACCCGACGCGGCCCGCCATCAGCAGCACCAAGGCGTTGACGGGCCATGGCCTTTCCCTGGCCGGAGCCATGGAGGCCGCCTTCTGCGCGCTGGCGATCAAGCAAGGATTCATGCCCGGCTCGGCGCACATCAGCAGAATCGATCCCGCTTGTGCAGGGCTCAATATCATCCGGGCCACTCTCGATAACCGCCCCAATGTCGTCCTGAGCAACAGTTGCGGTTTCG
>SESH01072609.1_pt1 | contig 14152 bp, 14 predicted proteins | sample 3171561 | NCBI WGS metagenome assembly SESH01 (sample SAMN10866947, study PRJNA518727) | freshwater metagenome | biome: subpolar coniferous forest; feature: holomictic lake; material: water; isolation source: holomictic Lake 442 2011 16.5 m and 2014 13 m | place: Canada: near Kenora, Ontario
GCCTTGTACCAATAAATCCACTACCACCAATTATATTAATCACTATACAAATTTATTATCCTTTTTTATCATTTATAACTGTTATAATTCAAAATTGTATTTGCTACCACCTCTACAGAAAATGTGCTTTGTAATAATTTTTTTGAACATAATCCCATTTTTTTTCGCAATACTTTATCTTGCAATTTACAGGCATTCTCAAAAAAAACATCATCACTTCCATTTATAGATATAAAACCAGCTCCAGCATTTTCTATAACCTCCTTAAGATCATTCTCCTTATTTATACTACCCAAAATAGGAATCCCTTGTACCATATAGGCAAGCAATTTACCTGGGAAGTTATGGGTCTTATGATCTTTGTGTAAACTAAATAGACCAACATCAAATTCACTCAACATTAAAACAAATTCACTTTGCGGGATTGACGGTAGCAGTGTAATATTTGTTAAATCGTCTTTCTCAATTCTTTTTTGTACAAGCTCAAATTCATCACCGGCTCCAACTAAAACAAATTGAACGTTTTTTTGCGCTCGCATGCGTATTGCCAATCTAATAATATTCATCATATCTTGGGCATGCCCAAGATTTCCACCGTAAAAATATACCAACTTATTTTCAAGTCCGAGTTTTTTTCTATACTTCCTTTGAATATAAAGATTTGGCTTATCATTAGCCCAATTGTATAACAATACAAGTGATGCATTTACTCCCATGAAATGGGAAAACCACTCTACATTCTTAGGGGATTGCAAAGCAATAAAATCTGCAGCTTTATAATTAATTCTTTCAAAATATCTAAAAAATTTTGTAATGAATGATTTTTCCCTAAGAATGCCACTATCAATTGCCCATTGAGGGAAAAAGTCTCTAAGAAGCATATAGCTTGGCGCCCCCCATATTTTTTTTAATTTCAATACAAGCATTGACCAAAATATGGATGGCGACCAGAATATAATTAAATCATGTGAGTTCTTTTTAAAAAAACTTTTATGTGTTCTCATTGCATTAAATGCAAGAAAAAACTCATTGAATAACCTTCTTAATTTTGAAACATTTTTAATTTTTCCAGATTGAAATAGGCAAATAGTTACATTCTCAAGTTTAAATATCTTTTTACAATTTTTAATAATGGGTATAGGTGTTATTACAGTTACCTCATGACCAAGTCTAATAAATTCAGCACTCAATTCACGCATCATTTTTGCGGTAACCTTAGTACTAGTAGGGAGGTAGTCATCTACAATAATACATATTTTCATATTTCAAAGGCTCTACTGTCTTGATATAAAGCTCACTTTGACCAAACCGTTCGGTTCACATAATCCACATAACTCATTACCACACGAAGCATTTGTTTGGACACCGGTCCACCCTCATAGTCCTCAACCCGATCCATCACGCGTTTGGTTTTATCATGCTGAGCAATGATGACGCGTACTGCATCCAACACCCTATCTTTTTTCAGCCCGCACATAATCAGCGTACCCACATCCATGCCTTCAGGTCGCTCGTGAGCATTACGGATGGTGACTGCTGGCAGATTCAGCAGCGAGCCCTCTTCTGAAATTGTACCACTATCAGATACCACGCATAATGATTCCATCTGCAACTTGATGTAATCACAAAATCCAAAAGGCTTGAGAAATTGAATGAGCGGATTAAGCGTGCCCAACTCCATCGAGTCCAAACGCTTTTTGGTGCGCGGATGTGTCGACACAATCACCGGGTAGTTATAAGCCTCGGCCAGCGCATTGAGCGTTTCCACCATATTCAACATGTTTTCCGAACTATCGATGTTTTCCTCGCGGTGCGCACTAACAATGAAAAACTTGTTTGCCTCAAGCCCCATACGCTGGATTACTTCCGACTTTTCGATCTTGGGCATGTAAAAGTCCAACACCTCGCGCATGTGCGAGCCAGTTTTGATGATAGTCTCTGGCCGAATACCTTCGGCAATCAGATAGCGACGGGCGTGTTCGGTCAGAACGCAATTGATGTCACTTAAGTGATCCAGAACTTTTCGATTCAATTCCTCAGGTACTCGCTGATCAAAACAACGATTTCCTGCTTCCATGTGAAACACTGGAATCTTGCGCCGCTTGGCTGCTATAACAGCCAAGCATGAATTAGTATCGCCATAAAGCATGACTGCATCAGGGTTTTCTTTTTCCATCACTGAATCAGATTTTTCAATCACATGGGCAATAGTCTGTGCAGCATTATCACCTACCGCCTCCAGAAAATAGTTGGGTTTGCGAATACCCAAATCGTCAAAGAAGAGTTGATTGAGCTCATAATCGTAGTTTTGCCCCGTATGCACCAAAATATGCTGCGTATGCACATCGAATTCTGCAATCACTCTGCTCATTTTGATGAGCTCTGGGCGAGTGCCCACAATGGTCATTACTTTAAACATGGAGTTCTTTCCTGATGTAATCCAGCCTTAATAATAGTTTTGTCAACGTTGAGTCGATCAGGGGTGTCGTGCGACGTATATCCCTGTCGTTACGACATTCCCTATTCGCTATTACTGAAATACTATGAATATTTCAGATCACGATTACCCACAGAGATGCCGTAATAATCCATCCACTCATACAACTACTCGCCATGCCGTATACCGATAACACGCACAATGAATCAATGTACCAATGATTGGTTAACTCTTAAATGAGCAGCCACAGTGTCTGGTCCCAAGTCTTGCCCATCTGGCCAACCGATACCAGCAAAAAACAAACCAACCTTTTGAAAATAGGCTTCGTTTTTCAACGGTGAAAAAAAATCAGAAGTCATATATGGATTGACATCAAACTCACCGCATCTGCCATCCTGCAACTCAACCTGTAAATAGCCACCAGGCAGTGGAGTAGCTTTAATAACTTTATTCATATCGTTTACTCATTCAAGCGGTTTTATCTTTTGCACTGGAAGCCCACGCACAGCCAAGCTCCAGTCTGCCATAATCTCATCGCGGTGAATCTCCAGCCAAGCTTGAACCAATTTCATCTTGTTGCGTGGCAAATCGCCTTCAAGCACATCACCGCTTTCAATAGCAATCACAGCCGTGAACTCCGTGTATTCGGCATGAAAATGTGGGGTGTGATGCTGCTGAGCATCATAAAAATACATGTACACCACAACGCCGTAAAACATTGAAAGTATTGGCATGATGCTATTCCTCTGCTAACGCCTGTTCGCCCTGTGCAATGGCCTGCATAAAGCGCAGTTTCATCAACAACGCTTTCATCCCCTCCACATCCAGACGGGTGGTGTTGTGTGAGTTATAATCTTGTGCTTGCGATATTTTTTGCTCACCCTGCTCAACATACTTTCCATAGTTCAGGTCGCGTAAATCTGGTGGCACACGGTAATAGTTTCCCAAATCATGGGCGGCGACCATTTCTTCACGACTTAGCAGAGCCTCATACAGCTTTTCGCCATGGCGGGTGCCAATGGTGTTGACCTGATGCTTGGGCACATTCAGCAAAGACTTGAGCGCCTCGGTTAGCGTACCAATGGTGGCTGCCGGAGCTTTCTGGACAAAAATATCGCCAGGGTTACCGTGTTCAAAGGCATAGAGCACGAGGTCAACCGCATCGTCCAGAGTCATCATGAAGCGAGTCATGGCTGGGTCGGTAATGGTGAGGGCATGCCCAGCGCTAATCTGATCGACAAACAAAGGAATGACCGAGCCACGCGATGCCATCACATTGCCATATCGCGTCACACAAATGGTAGTTGCATCACTTTCACGCGATTTCGCCACGGCTACCTTTTCCATCATGGCTTTACTGATGCCCATGGCGTTGATGGGGTAGACAGCCTTGTCGGTGCTCAGGCAAATCACTCGTTTAATGCCATGGGCAATGGCAACCTCCAGCACGTTTTCGGTACCCAACACATTCGTCTTGACCGCTTGCAATGGGTAAAACTCGCAGGAGGGAACCTGCTTTAAAGCAGCGGCATGAAACACATAGTCAACCCCGCGCATGGCAGTACGTACACTATCCGGGTCGCGCACATCGCCTATATAAAACTTGAGTTTAGCGTTATTGTAGCGCTTACGCATATCATCCTGCTTTTTTTCATCCCGGCTGAAGATACGAATTTCCCGTAAGTCGGAATCCAGAAAACGACGCAACACTGCATTCCCAAAAGAACCAGTGCCACCAGTTATCATCAATACTTTTCCGTCGAACATTATTAATTTTTTTTATTGATAGGCATGCATCAAATTAACCAATACCGGCCATTCAGGTGCAGTGTAACCCGTTGCCAGTCTAAAACGATCTGCATTAAGCGAACGGTCGATGACTAAATTATCATCTGGAACTATATCAATAGACTTGCCATACACCTCAGCTATCAATTTCAATAAGTCATATTTATTAATTGGCTTGGCCGCAACATGGTACAAACCTGATAGCTCAGCTTGTGGTATCACCATATCTCGAATAACCTGAGCGAAAACTACCGTTGGCAACCCTGAAAAAACAGCCCGACGAAAGCCATTGCAGCTACTTTCTTGCGAAAGAAACCAGTTCAGCAGGCTTTGTTTACCTTGCAACTCGTGGCCTATGATTGATGTCCGTAAGGTTATTGTGTGTGGATAATTCACTTCGCCCAATGCCTTAGACTGTCCATATACATCATTAGCATCAGGCAAATCTGCTTCGGTATAACGACCCTTTTTGCCAGAATAAACACAATCCGTACTGATATGGATTAAACGCGCCCCAACCAGTTGGCACAACCTGGCTAACCTGTGTGGCATCAGCGTATTGAGTGGAATAGCAACAAGATGTTCCGCTGAATCCGGACGGTGCTTGATCAAACCGACACAATTAACAACAACGTCGGGTCTGGTTTGATTAAGAACTTTTATCACCATATCCTGGTTTTCAACATCAACACCCGCAATCAGCCGTGCGTTGAGGGCTGCTGGAAATAATTGCTTAACACTTTCATTGCGAATCGTACCTAAAACTTCCCAGGCAAGTCGCTCGCTCAATACACGCAACATTGTGCTGCCCAACATGCCATTTGCACCAATTACCAAAACCTTCATTATAATGCCCCTTTTAATATTGATGCCAAAAACTGTGACGCATCCAACAGTGGCAAAGGTTGTTCGTCCACACCCATAAATCGCTTAACAGCTCTTGCAATGGACGTCGGGGAATTAGGATCAAAGGTCTCGACCGGCGTACAAACATCCCTTACAAAATCTCTTTCAGACGCAAGAATCGCCACCCCTTGTGATCTTGCCTCAAGCATTGGCAAGCCGAATGTTTCAGCAAGCGAAGGGAAAATCATTGCTGAGGAGTTTACCATGTAACGAATGACATCACTACGAGATATTCGTTTTATATTTTCAATATTCTCAGCCGAATCAATTGCCACACCTGCCTGCTCTGAAATCCGACTCATTTCATTATCGGTTAAAGTCAATCGTAACTTAGGAGAATAACCTTGATTTTTTAAAAGTACCCAAGCTTTTAATAGATTTACATGATTCTTATGCCCAACTGCATCCGCTGGATAAAAAAAAGTATACTTTGAAGAATCACACTTAACCTCATTCTGCTCGAAACAAGACTCAAATAATTTATTAGATAAATCATCGTCAACGAAAGGCATGACGCGAATATTTGCGGCTGGATAAAGACACGTTAGCGCTTCAGCCATGGTTAAAGTTTGTACCCATATTTCATCACAGTTTTTCATACCAAGCCTAAACCAAAGTCGCTCAATCAAAATACGTAAAGCGGTTAGTGGTGTATAAAGCGAGCCCCGATGCATATTAGCGAAGTGAGGTGCTTGTACAAAAACGATTACTGGGCAAACTGGTCGCCAAAGAGGAGGCAGACTATTGAAACAAAATAAAACGTCCGACAGTTCCGCTTTATTCACAAGGAGATATAAGCTTATCCATCGATCTATGAAGCTTTTTCGAACATAGGTTATACGCTCTTTACAATTTGTGAAAAGCACTTTATCCCGCAATCGAGTATCCACTGTCGCAAATTTCAAATCATCATTCAAAGCAGAAGCCAAAGCTTTAAATAACACCAATCCTCCGCCAGTGTGGATGCCAAAAGCACTTAATAAAATACGGGGTTTATTTTTCAATTCACTTTCCAATGCTATTTTTAACAAAAACTTTCAAAACAGCAATATACCAATCTAACAGCGCAACAGGTTTAGAACAACATTTATATCGGATTTTTATTCCAAGAGTCTCTTTAAGTACATTGTATGCCAATCTGGTACTTACTCCACCTCCATCCATTTCGGCTGAAATAAAATTGATATAACCTACTTTAAGATCCATTCCTGCGCGCAATAAGAATTCATAATCACCAGCTATTTTCAATGTTTCATCATAAATACCAAACTGGTGATACAAGCTTCTTTTATGCAATGAACCGACGTGAGCTACCGTCATGCGCCGGCGAAATTCATCCCACACATATGGTTTCCCGATTATTCGGCGAGACATACCGACATACCTTACCTTGGATGATACATATTCGACATTTGGATTAGCTTGAATATATTCGGAATATGCTTTTAAAGCGCCAGGATAATAGAAGTCGTCAGCTCCGAGGAAGGCAATATAGTCACCTTTTGCTCTTGCCAAACCTTTATTCCAAGCGTTGTAAATTCCAGTATCTGGCTCACTAACCCAATAATCTATAGAATCAGAGTAAGAGTTGATGATACTAACCGACCTGTCCTTTGATCCCCCATCAATAATTATGTACTCAATATTAGCTTCATTCTTTTGGGAGATGACACTGTCAATTGATTTCTCCAAAGTCGTATCTGAATTTAAAACCACTGTTACAACACTAATTAGTGGCAGAGAGATATCGCTCATATGCTGTATGTGCTATCACTTAAATTGACTATACTCGTATCATGCACTTTAAATGATTTGTATTTTGGAGCAAACATCCAATTAAATCCAAGCAGAAAAATACAAACAATATGAAATTGAAGTGAACCAAATGGGTTAATCAAAGGCATAATCAGGGTACTAACAAGAAATATCTTAAGGATGGAATTTGCAGTTGACGGACGACGATTAGCTGAACCAACAAGGTATCCCAAGAGGATTGATGATAAAAAAACAATTCCTATAGAGCCTATCACACCAAAATCCCAGATAAAATCACCGAACAATGTTGACCATTGAGTGGCTGAATCTGCTACATTTGTCAGTACTAAGTTATTGCTTGAAGAAAGTTCTCTCCATGCAGAGAAAATATCTGTATAACTACGTGTCAGAGGCTCAAAAAAAATCGTGTAAGGAAATAGGAATTGATATCCAAAAGAATGATTAATTATTGGTGCCAATTGAAATCGCAAAACGAAATTATTAAACGTGTCAGCAGCATATACTATTATAGTACCAAGTAGAAAGGAAACGCCAGAATCACCTTGAAATAAGGTTGCAGATGCACCAAAATCAATAATATCAAAATAACTCTTAAAAACACTAATTGCCAAACCTTCGAATTCGATTCTAGATGAAGTTGTCCATCCTAAATAGGCGATGCCAGATAAAAAAATAACAGGAAAATAGCGCTTAATTGAGCGCAATATCTTTTCCGCTCTGCTTGATGATTTTCGCCCTTCATACAAAGAAACAATAAATAATAAAAAAAATCCAATCAGAGGACTCCGCGCGCCTGTTGATATAACCTGAAGAAACACTAAAATTATAAAAAATAACAAACCGAAATCCGAACGCTTATCATCTTTATGACTTATTACAGACCAAATCAGTCCTATAATCAACATTGAAATTACGATTGATTCAAGAAAAAAAAGAAAGAAATCTTTCTCAACAAGAAATAGGTTCAATCTGTAACGCTTAAGCTCAGTTGCTTGCGTAAATATTGTTATTGGATTCCAATTTGTAAGGACATTTAAATACAACAAAAATGCTATTCCTGAAAATAAAATATAGGGCTTACGAATAGGATAAATAACAGTAACATTTTTTTTTCGAAACTTTTTTTTACTAAATAGCGCTACGCTATTTTTTGAAAAATTATTACCAATGGTAAAGCCAGCTACCAAAATACCTATTAATATAGCGAAAAGAAACTCCGCCCCCAGAGAAATGCCATTACCAAAAGTTATACCTGAAAAAGCGTAACAAACGTACAGAAAAACCAATCCATAAGTGCTAAAAAGAGGAATGTTTGTAGCGCCCCTGTTCTGCGAACCAGCAAATAGCAATGTTGTAAATAAAAATATTACAACACAAACCCTTGCTATAGTAATTATTAATTCATCTATCATTGTTGATGGTATCAATGATGCTATCTCATGTTAATGATAAACACTGAGTAGCAACCTTCTATAAACACTAAACGTTAGTCAAAATTGACGTAAAATAATTACAAGAATATTGCAAGAATATTAACTTATTTTTTGTATATAAAATGACCCAGGCTCCCTATTGGTCACTAAAAACGGACAAACCGCCAGTAAATTTTCACTGTAATTGTGATGTAAATAATTTAAAGCCCCAATAATTTTCCAATCTCGGTTACACGTTAGAAACGCTTCAAGCAAATATTGCTCATTCCAGAACCGCACATTTTCAACCACCCATTCGTTTAAATAATCTTTTGGAGAAAAAATATCGTGAACATGAACGATTACGCCAGTCTTTAATGTAGGGATCAACTCTAGGTATTCGAAGAGCACATCACCTTGTGGTCTAATCATGTGGGATGAATCAATAAACAATATGTCATCTTTTTCTAACTCCGCAAATAATGCCTTATTTACCTCTTCAACGCGCTCCCTAACAATAGTCGCCCCAGTCTTCTCTAACCATGGGATTTCATAAGGTTCAATACATAAATGTTTACATTGATAATCGATGTTTTCTTCTTGATTTTTTTTTATGGCTTTTATTGCCATTAGTGTTGAATTACCACTCCCGATTTCAAATATTTTTTTGGGTTTCTTAAAACGTATCAGATTGTATAAATATTCAGCGTCACCACTCATAAACGTGCCGTTATCCATATAAAAAGTTAGGTCGTCTACCTTCGCCTTTGGTACAGTTTTAAGTTCTTCGCTAAAGCACAAATTTTTCAAAAAAAGTAACTGCTCATCGATATTCCAATCTATACCCGGTAGATCGCGATCTTTATCTAACGGATAGCGTAGCTGCCTATAATCAAAAAATGGCTCATAGTAGTGATTGCGAATTGGGAATACCCCTACCCGCATTAAAGTATTTTTACAGAATGGCATTCTCCAAATGCCAGCTAGTCTTAAGAGCTTTAAAAGATAAGCAGCTAAATATATAAATGGCAATAAAAAAATGTCTACTAATGGCATTGATGCCTTAATAAATTTCTTCATGTAATCTCCCATAATTTTAACTCTAATCTATTGTACGCTGCAAAAGGGTGTCTGCACTGCATTAAATTTTTATTTTTGCTCTCTGGGTTTCCTTAACTCAGTAACCCTGCATCGCTCAAAGACCTACTTATAAATGTTCCTTGAGTCCCAAAGTGAATCAATTTTATTTCGTAACGCGGGATAAACCACATCACCATTCTCACGACTCCTATCCCACACAAACATGAACCTCTCCACAAAATAACCTATATATCCCAGCGAAAGTGCAATGCCATCCATTCCTAGTAAAAAAGTATGCCGGCGAAAAAGAACAGTAAAGATTGCTTTTAAAATATCCAATAATGTTCGGGTTACTGTCAGGCTAGCATCATGCTTCGCTTCATATTTTGCGTACCTAGTTACATGCCCCCAAAAAGACTCTGCATTTTTATGAGTGCAGTGGTATAAAACAGCCTCTTCATGAATGAGTGGCATTTTAAAAATTTTTTTACTACTAAACGATATTTCATTATGTAATTGAGTGGAAACTTTCAACTTAGAGCGCTTAATTAAAGTATTTTTATATAATGCAGAAAATGGAGATTTAGAACTTCTTATACCGAATGAGTACATCCCATAAGGCATTCCAATTACATCAAATTCAAAGTTTGGATCACACGTTAACTTGATAATTTCATCAGCCAGATCCGGGTGCATTAAACTTGATGCAGTAGGGAATAAACACCATTCAGATGAAGGCCGACCTGTAATGTTGTTAACGATATTCTCACTTCCGTCACAAAATGGAACTAAGACAATCTCAGTTGCATACTTTTCTGCAATTTCACGGGTACGATCGGTCGAATGTTTATCAAAAAGGATAATCTCATCAACCCAACTAAAACTTTTTAAGCACGATTCAATACGCTCTTCTTCGTTAAAAACTTCTATAAAAGCAGTAATATTAGATTTTTTCATTCTAATCTATTATGTAGAACAATTATCAGCTATCATACTGGGTTGCTTAATATATTTCCAGTACATATATCCAACTACGCACCATTGCGAAAGCAGTAATGGAATACCCACGGTATTAACCGTAACGGCATTACCAAAATACAACAGAGCAAAAAAACCAATCATAGATAGAAGCCCTAGAAACGCAGAACCCATTAATTTTTTAGTACAACTTACAAGTGAAATATGTATGGCTATTGCTCCCACAAAAAGATTTGCTGCATCAGTCAAAACACCAAACAAAATCAGCTTCCAATGCGGAATAAAATGTGCGCCTGTTAATAACCCGACTACAAACTCTCCCAAAAAATATGAAAAAATTAAAATCACAACAGTTATTACGAAAGCACCATTCAAATATGTATTTGTATATCCACCTTTAGATTGGTAAATTCTTGGACTAAATTGTTGTCCATAAATAAGCGAAGCTGCCCCGATTGCTGCGCTACCAATTCCTGCTATTGTTCCAAAAACTCCTACCACTTCAGAATAACCTAGTGGAACCAAAGCAAGACGATAACCTTGTAATTGCAGCCAATTGGCTACTGCCCCTACTGAAAATGGATAGGCAAAACGAAAAACCTCTTTACTTGAAATTGAATAGCCATCAAGACCTGAAAATATTCTTTTTTTAGTGGCAATCATCATCAAATAAATTGCAGTTATTACTAACGACAACAACCAAGAGATAATGAGCAAAATTGCATCCGGCTTAACCAAGTTAGCTAAAAAATATAAAAGGCCTACCTTGATCAAAGCTTCTTGCATAAAACTGATTGAAACATGATTCCCATAGCTTAAATTATTCAAAGTGTTTCTCAAAGCTTGGACTATATATATGGCCAAAGCCAACAGCATCACCAACCCAATGTATATTGTGTATTCAGGATAAATAATAATAGTACCAAAAACAAGTAGCAAAACAAAAACAATATAACTCCCGATAACTTTGCTATTGAAAATTAATAACGAACGAATTCCACCAAATTCAGTCATTACTTTAACTAATTTTGCTTGCTGAAAGTAATCCATTGGCACAAACAAAATTGCATTAGCTGAATAAGACACCGCCATTAAGAAAAAAAAAACACCCAACTCATTTGCAGTTAAATAATTCGTATAGAGCTTAATATTCACTAACTGAAAAATAATTACGAATGCTCTTGCTAACGAATTGAAGGCAAGGTTTCTCATATTGAGTTTAAAAAGCGATAACTTTAAATATCTTCAAATCATTTAGAAAGCTTAAAAAATAATTATCTTTTTCTATTTCTTATCACTGATTTATGAATAAAAACATCATCAAGAAAACCAATTCTGGAAGAAAATACATATCCCTTTGATTTTAGAAACCACCTAATATCATCAGAGCCATATATATTATTAGTATTATTTTCAATGATGAAACATTTAATTTGTAATTGTTCAAAATTTATACCCTCCAATACATCCAACTCAGCCCCCTCGACATCTATCGAGATTATAGCAATATCGACAATGTTTCGTTCTTTTAGAATTGACTCTAGTGTTACGCAAGACACCTTGCGTTTGGTGCATTGCACATTACCAATTTTTTTATTTTTCCCTGTAATAGAGCTAAACATATCGTCGTAAATATCACTTTGAACTGGAATATTTAATATGACAGACCCATGTGATTTTCCTAATGCTGTAGCTATAAATTCAGCATTTGGTCTCAACCTATTCCATTTATCACGGTATTCTTCTATCGGGTCTATCGCTATTGTTTTGCAATCAAAAAAATTTTCAAAGAAATATGAATTAGAAAATCGTTCGGGATGATTACAACCAATATCAATAATATATGCACCATTTGCATTCTGTAACTCCTCAAACAACAATGCAGAAAGATACAGATCTTGACCATCTTGTGAATAATATTTCCCAATCGTGAGCGGCTTTACAATCGGCACACCAGGATGATTTGTTATAAACTTTAAATATTCGATTTGACGCAAAAGCCAATTAATATATTTCACAGCTAACCTCTTTATTTTATTAATCAAATAACCCGCAGCAGAGCTACGGGTTATGAATTCATCTTCCAGGATTACTTCGCTAAGCAGAACTTCGAGGCATATATGCTAAAGCGATTTAAAAAATACTGTTCCAAATAACTATCCAACACCAGATGTTACGAAGTGTTCGATTTATGTTTCATCGATTCTTTCACAAAGATCAACTTTGGTAAAATATGGTAATACCAATATTTTGCATTTAATATGACGCATGTAAAACAGCAGATTCCAGTAACACCCCCTCCAGTGAGGTGAGACTAGGCGTGTATCCAAAGTGCTGCACGGCGTGATTAAGCGAATAATAATTCGCCTTCCATCCTGTAGCATTCACACCCACCCCAGTTTGCACAAGTTCATACCTCAAACCAAAATTCTCCTGCATGGCAACAAGCAATCTCGCCTTATCAATAGGTGCTTTACTGTATGCATCCACCGCCGCATTTATTGGAGGTGCATTCAATATCGCTGCAACCAATTGATAAAAATCCGATGGATGAATAAAGTCACGAACGATGTTGTCGGACGAGGTCTTCAAAACGGTTTTGTCACGGATGGCACGCAAGATATCGGTAATCAAAAACCGTGCATCCAAGTCTTGCGTGCGACTGAAGTAGTTAAACACCCGTATGTCCACAATCGGCAACGGTGCTAACGAACGATGACGGCATTCTGCATGCAGTTTAGCTACACCGTACCAGTCCTGCGGTTGCAGGTTGTTGATAGGCACCATCGCCTTGGTATTGGAATCTACCGGTGCGTCAAAACTTGCACCATAGGCTGCACCGCTGCTTAAAAAGATATAGCGGCAGTCCGGGTACTGGCGTAGATAACCCAAGGCAAGTTCGTCATATTGCAGCGTCACATCAAAAATTGATGCCCCCATAACTGCTGCTTGGGCTGGGTTCCCTACGCCAACAAAGTTCATGATGACATCAAAGTGCTCTCCCATACTAAATGCAGCAAAGTCGGCTATGGGATAACGGCCATCTAAACCAACATCTGCCATCCACTGCCTCACCGCCTCTGGGCGACGTGCGTATAACACCAAGTCGTAGTTACTGTGCGAAGCAAACGACAACACCAGATCTTTGGCAATCTGGCTGGTGGCACCAAGAATGGCTATGCGCATTGTGAACTTACTAATTTGTCTGAAGTGATATAGAAATCAGTTGAAGCTGGAAAACTAAGTCTGATTTAAGATTTTACTATTCCCCTGAACCAGCGAATCGAGCGTTCCACTGCATCATCAATCGGTACTTTGAATGTTAATTTGGCATCGAATTTCATCCGGCAAGGTGTGGGTGGCAGCTTCGACGTACAAGTCAACATCACCTCCTCTTTTCTGGTCATCCCTACGTGAACGGAAAGCAAAATAGCGGCACTATCACCAAAATAATGGTGTGTCTGCTGGCAGATCATTTGTAATTGATAAGGGCTAAGACGCATAAGCCTGGACGTGATTGCTATCTTTAGAAAACCCGCAAGAACAAGTTGACGATCCTGCAATTGGCCGGATGCTTTAATTTCGGAAGGCAAACGCGAGTTAGATATGCGTGCATTACTTGCTCTTTTTTCAAGACATTGGTGCGTTTTTGCGTAACCCAGCGCAACAAGCCATATTCACCACGAGTGCCGATGATGACAACGATTTTTCATAATGATGCTCATGGATGCCGCTTAATCTCCAACGTTTTCACGCAAAGCACGCGCTCGAGTGG
>SESH01026025.1_pt1 | contig 14147 bp, 13 predicted proteins | sample 3171561 | NCBI WGS metagenome assembly SESH01 (sample SAMN10866947, study PRJNA518727) | freshwater metagenome | biome: subpolar coniferous forest; feature: holomictic lake; material: water; isolation source: holomictic Lake 442 2011 16.5 m and 2014 13 m | place: Canada: near Kenora, Ontario
CATGGTGCTGCTGCGTCTGCTCGCTTTCAAGCCGACGCTGCGTCCGACGGCGCAGGCTGAAAAAAAAACTCTGAAAAGTCCGGCGCCTGAAGCGCCTGCGCTGCCGATCCAGCTACTTGCGGTGCGCAGCACCCCGTTGGCTGCGCAGCCGGTGGCGGCGCGGCCGAGCGAGCCTGCACCCAGGGTGGACAGTGCGCAGGCAGTAGGCAAAGTACTGGCCGTGCCGGTACGCGTGCAGGCTGATTCCCGTGGCGAGGCGGTGGCGGGTGAGTCGGGCAGTGCTGTGCTGCGGCCAACCGAAGAGGGTGATTTCTGGCACAAGGTGGTGAGTCAACTCATCGCTGATGACGCCATCACCGCCATGGTGCGTGAACTTGCCTTGCAGTCCCAACTGGTGGCACGCGACACCGATCAGTGGCTGCTCAGGGTGGAACGTGAGTCTCTGAATCAGGCCGGCAGCCGCGATCGGCTGGCTACGGCCCTGCAGGCTGCGGGTCACGAGGTGAGTCTGGTGGTCGAGGTGGGTCGCGTTACTGACAGTCCGGCCCGGCGCAATGTGGCGCTGGTCGCTGAGCGTCAGATGGCGGCCGAGAAAATCATTTTCGACGACCCCTTTGTGCAGACCATGATGCGTGATTTTGGAGCGAAAATTGTCCCCGGCAGCATCAAGCCGGGCTGACCAACCGTTAATCAAGGAAAACCGATGTTCAACAAAGGACAACTCGCAGGCCTCATGAAGCAGGCGCAGGCGATGCAGGACAACATGAAAAAGGCCCAGGATGAACTGGGTTTTGTCGAAGTGACCGGCGAGTCCGGTGCCGGGCTTGTCAAGGTCACGATGACCTGCAAACACGATGTCAAGCGCATCAGCATCGACCCCAGCCTGCTGGCCGAAGACAAGGACATGCTGGAAGATCTGGTGGCTGCGGCTTTCAATGCCGCGGTGCGCAAGGCCGAAGAAACTTCCGCCGAAAAAATGGGCAGGATCACTGCGGGAATGCCGGGCATGCCCGGCGGCATGAAGTTCCCGTTCTGAGGATGTCCAACGCCAATTCGCTTGATGCGCTGATCCAGGCCTTGCGCCGTTTGCCGGGGGTGGGCGTCAAGTCAGCTTCGCGCATGGCATTTCATTTGCTGCAACATGACAGGCCGGCGGCACTGGCGCTGTCGCACGCGCTGCAAGCAGCCGTTGAGGGCGTGCGGCACTGCGAGCGTTGTCACACGTTCACGCAGGAAACCATCTGCAATACCTGCAGGGACGTGCGGCGCGACAGCAGCAAGCTGTGTGTGGTGGAGACGCCGGCTGATCAGTCAGCCGTTGAGCGGACCGGTGCGTACAGTGGCCTGTATTTCGTGCTGATGGGCAAGCTCAGCCCGCTCGACGGTATTGGACCCAAGGATATTGGCATCAAGGGTTTGTTTGAGCGAGCCTGCGACGGCGTGGTGCAGGAAGTCATTCTGGCTACGAACTTCACTGCCGAAGGTGAAACGACCGCCCATGTGATCAGCGAGGGCCTGAAAGCCAAGGGCTTGCGCCTGACGCGCCTGGCGCGCGGCGTACCCGTGGGCAGCGAACTGGAGTACGTTGACCTCGGCACCATTGCACACGCACTGGTGGATAGACGCCAGACCTGAAGCGCTGATTACCGTTTGACTGGCGGCACTGGCTTGGCAACTGATTTGCGATGTGCAGCAGGTGCGCGCCCCTTGGCTTGGACCTTGCCTGAAGAGGCCGTTTTGCGACCTTTGGGTGTGGCACGCTTGGGCGTACCCAGAGCGGTCAGTGACAACTGGCCGTTGTCTGCCAGATGCACGGCAACATCGGTTTCAAGATGACTGGCGCGTGCCACCAGAAGGCTCGACCCGGCCTTGATGACGACGCGGGGTGGAATGTTGTTGACGCTGCGCAAGGCCTGCTCTGTCATGCCGACCCGTTTGGCAGCGTCGGCCGGTCGCATGGTGGTGGGCGCCAGCCAGACGGTCCAGCTCGCCAGACGTCCGCCACTGTAGGCTTCAAGATTGCGCTGGAAGATCGCTGCGTTGTCCCAGGGCAGCAGTACCTGTGGTGTGCCGGCAGCCAGAATGACGGGGCGGCTGGCTGATGGATTGAGTGCCTTGAAGTCTTCCAGCGGAACTTCGGCCAGCTTGGCGGCGAGTGCGACGTCGATGTCACGCTTGATGTCCACGGTCTGAAAGTAGGGGTGATTGCCGATTTGTGGCAGGCTGGAGTTGAAGGCCTGCGGGTTGCCCACAATGTTTTTGATGGCCTGCAGCTTGGGAACATAAAAACGGGTTTCCATCGGCATCGAAAGTTCGCCGTAGCTGGTGCCCAGGCCGGCACGCTGGTTCTTCGCGATGGCGCGCGCCACACTGCCCTCACCCCAGTTGTAGGCGGCCAGTGCCAACTGCCAGTCACCAAACATGCCGTAAAGCTTCTGGAGGTAGTCGAGCGCGGCGCGGGTGGATGCAAGCACGTCGCGCCGGTCATCGCGAAAGGCATTCTGCTTGAGCTCGAAGGTCTTGCCGGTGGCTGGCATGAACTGCCACATGCCAGCGGCCTTGGCTCTGGAAACCGCCTGCGGGTTGAAGGCGCTCTCGACGAATGGAAGCAAGGCCAGCTCGGAGGGCATGTTGCGCCTTTCGAGCTCTTCAACAATGTGGAACAGGTACTTGCGCGAGCGTTCGGTCATGCGCAGGATGTAATCGTTGCGGCTGCTGTACCAGCGTTCGCGGTCGTGCACCAACTGGCTGTCCAGGTCCGGCATGCTGTAACCGCGCCGGATGCGCTCCCACAGATCGGCGGGCGGCGCCAGCGGGGCCACTGCTCCAGAGGCGGCAAGCGCTGCTGTGATGGGCAGCAGTTCGCCGCCAGGACTCGCAGCGGCGTCTGTTGGGTTGCCCGATTTTTCTGAAGCGCTGCTGCTGGCCGCTGGCGCGCCTTGGCTGGATGGCGAATCCGGCAACTTGACCAGGCCTGTGCTTGCGCAACCGGTCAGCCAGAGCAGGCTGCACAGGCACACCATCGTGAGAAATTTCATTGGAATTGGTTTTTCCACTGACGAAGCGCGGCAAAGACACTCACTTCATCGTCGGCGCTTGCGTCCCTGGCGCGCACCGCCTGAATGACCGCGGCGTGTTGCGTGCGCAAGAAGGGATTGATCTGGCGTTCCAGAAAAAGGGCAGAGGGCAGGCTGGGTTGATTGGCAGAGCGCAGTTCCCGCACGCTGACAAAGTAAGCCTGCAGCGCGGCGTTGCCAGGTTCCACCGCGCAGGCAAATTTCAGGTTGCTCAGGGTGTACTCGTGTGCGCAGCAGACCCGGGTATCGTCCGGCAGCGCCGAGAGCCGCTTCAGCGAGACCAGCATCTGCGCCGGCGTGCCTTCGAACAAACGGCCGCAACCACCGCTGAACAGCGTGTCGCCGGAAAAAAGAATCGGTGCCTGGTCCGCCCCGCTTGTGTAATAGGCGATGTGCCCCGCTGTGTGCCCCGGTACATCTATCACCTCGAACTGGAGTCCGAGGCACTGCACTCTTGCGCCATCACTGAGCTGGGTCAAGGGCTGCGGCATGGCTTCACGCTGTGGACCAAACACCTGCGCGCCGGTGGCTTGGCGCAGCGCGGCAACGCCGCCGGTATGGTCGGGGTGATGGTGCGTGACTAGAATGGCCTGCAGCTCAAGTTTGAATTCTTGCAGCGCCGCCAGCACGGGCTCGGCGTCACCGGGGTCAACAACCAGCGCATGGCGTTCGTCGTGCAACAGCCAGATGTAGTTGTCGCTAAAGGCGGGTAGTGGGATTAACTTCATGAACGATCAAATTATAGGTTTGCATGACTGGTTTGCGACGCCGCCCGGACGCTATCTGCTGGAGTGGGAGCGCGCGCAGCTCGATTCTGCGGTGGCCGATATTTTTGGTTATCACGCGCTGCAGCTGGGTTTGAGTGAACTCGATGCCTTGCGCGCCAACCGCATGCCGCACCGCTGGCTGGCCAGCGCTCTGCCTGCGCCGGGAGCGGCCATTGTGACCGACTTTTCAGCCTTGCCCTTCCCGGCCAGCAGTCTGGATCTGGTGGTGTTGCCTCATTCGCTGGAACTGGCCAGCGATCCGCATGCGACTCTGCGTGAAGTGGAGCGCGTGCTGGTGCCGGAGGGACGGGTCGTGATCTGCGGCTTGAACCCGGTATCACTCTGGGGTTTCCGACAGAAGCGCGCGCGACTTTATCGCCGCCTGGGTTTCGGACAGAAGTTCATGCCGCAGGAAGAATGCATCGGCTACTGGCGTTTGCGCGATTGGCTGCGACTGCTCGGTTTTGAAGTGGAAGTCGGACAGTTTGGCTGCTACCGACCCGCGCTGGCAGGTGAAACCTGGTTGCGACGCTTCGCCTGGATGGACTGGATGGGCCAGCGCTGGTGGCCGATTTTCGGCGCCGTCTATTTCCTGGTGGCAGTCAAGCGCGTGCGCGGCGTGACCCTGCTGAGCCCGGCCTGGAGAGCATCGAGATCGGTGGCGACGGCGCCGGTGTCGGTCGCCCACAGCGCGACGCTCAATCGTTCTGAGACAATCGCCGACGCAACGATGGGAAAGAGCGATTGAATACGATAGAAATTTACACCGATGGCGCCTGCAAGGGCAATCCGGGTCCGGGTGGCTGGGGCGTGCTGCTGAAGTCAAAGGTGGCGGAAAAAGAGTTGTTCGGCGGCGAACTGCAGACGACGAACAACCGCATGGAAATGATGGCCGTGATAGAGGCCCTGTCAGCCCTGAAGCGTCCCTGTCATGTGAACCTGCACGTCGACAGCCAGTACGTGCTCAAGGGCATCACTGAGTGGCTCTCCGGATGGAAAGCCAGGGGCTGGAAGACCGCCTCCAAACAGCCGGTGAAGAACGTGGACCTCTGGCTGCGCCTGGACGCGCTGGTGACCAACTCCGTTCACCAGATTGAGTGGCACTGGGTCCGTGGGCATGATGGCGACCCAGGCAACGAACGTGCCGATGAACTGGCAAACCTGGGTGTGGAGCAGGTGCTGGGCAGGGGGATTTGACTGGCTGTCATTGCGAACCTCTGAAGGGTCATTGCGAGCCCCCCTGTTTCGGGGCCGAAACTGCAAATGGACCACGAACCTATGACTCGTCATTGCGAGCGAAGCGTGGCAATCCATGCAGCCGGAAGGCATGGATCGCCGCGCTTCGCTCGCGATGACGAAGGTAGGTGGCCTCGCAGTGACGACGACGCGGCGCCTCGCGGTGACGACTGCGCGGCCGTCTCGCAGTGGCTAACTTCTCAACTCAGGTCGCAGGCGACTTGGGTCTGTGCGTTGAGCGCGCGCAGGCCTGGCGTTTGCACAGCACAGCCGGCCACGGCCTTTGGGCAGCGGGTTCGGAATATGCAGCCCGACGGTGGGTTGATGGGGGACGGCAGATCGCCCTGCAATAGTTGCAGCTTCTTGTGGCGCTCACGCCGCGGATCCGGTGTCGGAATGGCGCTCAGCAGGGCCCGCGTATAGGGGTGGCGCGGGTCCTGGTAAATGGCTTGCTTGGTGGCGAGTTCCATGGTGCGGCCCAGGTACATCACCATGACACGCTGACTGATGTGTTTGACCACTGCCAGATCGTGCGCAATGAAGACCAGTGCCAGACCCATGCGCGACTGGAGTTCCATCAGCAAATTGATGATTTGTGCCTGGATCGAGACGTCAAGCGCCGACACTGGCTCATCGCAGATCACCAGTTTGGGTTCCATCACCAGGGCGCGCGCAATGCCGATGCGCTGGCACTGGCCGCCTGAAAACTCATGCGGATAGCGGTTGATTTGCTGCTCTGTCAATCCCACCTGCTCCATCATCGCGCGCACCTTTTGCATTACTTCGGTGCTCGACATCGCAGGGTAATGCGTGCGCAGCGGCTCGGCAATGATCTGCCCTATCGTCATGCGCGGATCGAGCGAGGCCAGCGGGTCCTGAAAGATCATCTGCACGCTTTTGCGCACGCTCTGCCAGGTCTGCCGGCTCGCGCCAAAAAGTTCCTGCTCCTGCCAGATTATGCTGCCCGAGGTCGCTGGAATCAGATTGAGCATGGCGCGTGCCAGGGTTGACTTGCCGCAACCGGACTCACCGACAATGCCCAGCGTCTCGCCGGGCGAGATATCGAACGAAACACCATCGACCGCCTTGAGCCAGCGCGTGGGTGTCCACGGCCAAGGCGAATCACCCTTTATCTCAAAGTGGACCTTCAAATCACGGACTGACAACAGCGGCGCGGACTGACTCATACGCCAAGCTCCCTGGCGTGGCGCTGTACCTCAATGGCACTCTTGTGGCAGGCGCGCTGCACGCCACGCTGATCATCGTTGCTGCCCTGGCCGCGTTCCAGCGCCGGACGCACCTGGACGCAATGCGCCTGGGCCATGGCGCAACGCTCACTGAAAGGACAACCCGGCGGCAACCGGGCCATGTTCGGTGGTGCGCCGGGGATAGCAAGCAGCGCTTGCTCGCCGTCGTGCAGACGCGGAATGGCGCCCAGCAAACCGACCGTGTAGGGGTGGCTGGGACGGTAGAAGATGGATTCTGCGCTGCCTTGCTCCATGACGCGGCCACCATATAGCACCATGACCTCGTCGCACAGGCCCGCGACCACTCCCAGATCGTGCGTGATCATGACGATGGCGGTGCCGAAGTCACGTTGCAAGTCGCGCAGCAGGGCGATGATCTGCGCCTGCACCGTGACATCGAGCGCTGTCGTCGGTTCGTCGGCAATCAGCACCTCGGGTTCGCACAGCAAGGCCATCGCGATCATCACGCGCTGACGCATGCCGCCGGAGAATTCGTGCGGGTACATGCCAAGGCGCCGGGCAGCTTCGGGAATCTTGACGGCGTCGAGTGCCTGCACCGAACGGGCGCGAGCCGCTGCACGCGTCATGCCTTTGTGAAATTCCAGCACCTCGGTCATCTGGCGTTCGACCGTCAGATAGGGGTTGAGCGAAGTCATCGGGTCCTGAAAAATCATGGCCACGCGGTTGCCGCGAATCCGGTTCAACGCGGGTGCAGGCAAGGTCAACAGGTCCTGACCATCAAACAGGGCCTGGCCACTGGCCGCGCCATTGATGGCCAGCAAGCCCATCATGGCCAGCACGGTCTGGCTCTTGCCGGAGCCGCTTTCACCGACGATGCCCAGGGTCTGCCCACGGCTCAGCGAAAAGCTGATGTCGTTGACGGCAGTCAGCACGCCATCGGGCGTTTGAAACTGAACGCTCAGTTTTTTGACTTCAATCAGCGCCATCAACGTTCCTTCGGGTCCAGCGCGTCGCGCATACCGTCGCCAATGAAGTTAAAACAATACAGCGTGACCGACAGCAAGGCCGCCGGAAACAGCAGAATCCAGGGCGAAACTTCCATCACTTTGGCGCCATCCTGAATCAGCACACCCCAACTGGTCATGGGCTCCTGAATGCCCAGGCCCAGGAAGGAGAGCACCGACTCCGTCAGAATCACGCCCGGCACAGTCACCGTCGTATAGATGACGACGACGCCGAGCAAATTTGGAACGATGTGGCCAAAGATGATGCGTGTCGTCGACACACCCATGGCACGCGCCGCTTCCACGTACTCCATGGAACGCAGCGAGAGGGTTTGTCCACGCACCACGCGCGCCATGTCCATCCATGAAAACACCGTGATGGTGATCACCACCAGATAGAACTCGCGCCCCAGAATGGTCACCAGCAGGATGGCAATCAGCAGGTAGGGGATGGCGTACATCATGTCAACGATGCGCATCATCACGGCATCGACTTTGCCGCCCAGAAAGCCCGCCGTGGCGCCCCAGGCAATGCCCAGCGAGACCGAGGCCAGTGTGGCGAGCAAGCCCACCGTGAGTGAAATGCGCCCGCCGATCAGGCAACGCACCAGCAAATCGCGCCCGGCTTCATCGGTGCCCCAGAAATGCGCGTGCTTCAGACTCGGACCCATGCTCATGGCATCCCAGTCGGCGCTGTCAAAGGCATGGGGTAAAACCCAGGGGCCAACCATGCAGGCCAGCGCGATCACAAACAGCAGGCACAGGCTGATGATGGCCGCCTTGTTGCGCATGAAACGCCGGCGCGCATCGCTCCACAGACTGCGTGGCTTGGCCGCAGCGGAGCCGCTCTGCGTTACTCTGGCAGTCAATTCATTGAACTCTTGGGTGCTCAGCATGTTGCTTCAGTACCTGATCTTCGGATCCAGCCAGGCGTAGGCCAGATCCACTAACAAATTGAGTGCCACGGTGAGCACCGCCACCAGCACCACCAAGCCCAGCACCAGCGTGTAGTCGCGGTTGCCCGCGCCATTCACGATCAGTTTGCCTAATCCCGGCAGGGAAAAGACGGTTTCGGTCACCAGGGCTGAGGTGATGGAGGAGATGGCCAGAGGACCGACCAGTGAAACCACCGGCAGCAGCGCGGGCTTGAGAGCGTGGCGCAATACCACGACGCGCGTTGGCAAACCTTTGGCGCGCGCGGTGCGGATGAAGTTGCTGTGCATCACCTCAATCAAGCTGCCACGCATGACTCGTCCAATCACCGAGACGTTGATGAAGGTCAGCAGCGTCATCGGCAAGACCATGAAGCGCAATTCGAAATCGTGCCAGCCACCGGCAGGAAGCCATTTCAGCAATATGGCAAAGACGATGATCAATACGGGTCCGATGATGAAACTGGGCACGGCGCTGCCGACATTGCCAATGAGCATGACAAAGTGATCTGTCACACTGTTTTGTCGCAAGGCTGCGACGATTCCCAGGCCGACACCGATGATCATGGACAGGATCAGCGAGCCGCCACCAATCGCCGCCGACACCGGAAGTGCATTGGCCACCAGATCGTTGACCGACCAGTCGGCGTAGCGAAAGGACGCTCCCAGGTCACCGTGCAGCAGACTCTGCAGGTACAGCAGGTATTGCTGCCACAGCGGCAAGTCGAGGTGGTACTTGGCCTGCAGATTGGCCAGCACGGCAGCTGAAACCTGGCGCTCGCTGTCGAACGGCCCGCCAGGTGTGGCGTGCAGCAGGAAATAGCAGACCGAAATCACTGCCAGCATGGTTGGCAGTGTCGCCAGAACCCGGCGCAGCGTGTAGGACCACATGGCGGGTGCGCTCTAGTGCTTGATGATGTAGAAGTCTTTGGAGCGGTAGTGGTCTTGCGGGTTCAGTTCGGAGTAACCGCCGACATAGGGCTTGATCAGGCGCGGCAGCGAGTACTGCACCAGGGGAATCATCGGATAGTCGTCCATGATCAATTTGGAGGCTTGCGTCAACAGCGCCTTGCGTTTGACCACGTCGGTGGACTGGGTGCCTTTTTGAATGATCGCTTCGGCCTCGCGGTTGCAATGGTGATTCGTGTTCTGGTCTGAGTCACAGCGCACCAGGGCCAGGAAGGTGGTGGCATCGTTGTAGTCGGCCAACCAACCGTTGCGCGCTATCTGAAAACTGCCGTCGTGCCGCTTCTTGGCCAGCACCTTGAACTCCATGCTCTCGGTTTCCATGATGATGCCCAGCTTGGTCTTCCACTCCGAAGCCACGAACACCGCCATCTTCTTGTGGTATTCGCTGGTGTTGTAGGAAAACCCGTATTTCGTCCCCGGCTTGACGCCAGCTTGCTCAAGCAACTTCTTGGCTTCGGCCACGCGCTTGTCCATGGTCCAACTGGCCCATTCGTAAGGCGTCGGGTCGGCACCCACCACACCCTGCACGATCAGGCTGTAGGCCGGTGCCTGCCCGTCTGCAGTGACGCGCCTGGACAGGATCTCGCGATCAATCACCATCGACAGCGCCTTGCGCACGCGCACATCCTTGAACGCCGGGTCTTTGGTCTGGTAGTCGTAATAGCGAATGCCGATGATGGCCTGGTTGCGCAACTCCTTCGGGTATTGCGCTTTGTATTTTTCAAACACGCCTGGCGGCAGTTGGTAGACGTAGTCGGTCTCGCCGGACTCCCACAATTTGACATCGGCAAACTGGTCCTCGATCGGCAGATAGGTCACACGTGTCAGGGTGACGTGGGCCGCGTCCCAGTAGTTCGGATTCTTTTCCACCACGATCCGGTTGTTCACCTGCCAGTCCTTGAGTACATAGGCGCCGTTGCCAACCATGTTGCCGGGTTTGACCCAGTCCTTGCCCCATTTTTCCACCGTCGCTTTGTGGACTGGTCCCAACTGCGTGTTGGCAACCAGTTCGGGCATGAAGGCGACCGGGTCCTGCGTTTTAATTTCCAGCGTCAGCTTGTCTAGGGCTTTCACGCCTATTTCGCTGGTTGGCTTTTTGCCCTGCGCTACTTCCAGGCCATTCTGCAAAAAGACACCAAAGGTCGTGGCGTACGGAGAGGCCGTCTTGGGGTCTACGAAGCGACGGATGCCGTAGACAAAATCCTCAGCGGTGATCGGGTCTCCGTTGGAGAACTTCGCGTTGGCGCGCAATTTGAAGACCCAGGTCGTCGGTCCGGTCTGCTTCCAACTTTCGGCAACGCCGGGAACCGTCTTGCCGGTGGTGTCGGTAGCGGTCAGCCCCTCAAACAGGTCACGCAGAATCTGGTTGGCTGGCACGGTTTCCGCAACCGCCGGGTCCATGCTCTCGGGTTCGGAACCATTGCTGCGCGTCAAGGTTTGCGTGGGATGCAGTTGCACGCCCGGCGGGATGACCGCTGCCAGACTGCTAAGGGCAAAGGCGCTGGCCAGCAGCAGGGTTGCCGCACTGTGTTGGACGATGTGCTTCATGGCTTCTTTCGTGAATGTCTGATTATTCCAAATTCGGATACCCGCTCCCGTCATCGAGAAAACCCCATTCACCAAGTCACTGCGAGGAGCGAAGCGATGCGGCAGTCGATGCTGGTAGACCGAAGTCATGGATTGCCGCGCTTCGCTCGCAATGACGAAGAAAACGTCCTCGCGATGACAAAATAGGTGCTTGCGATGACGAAAAATGTGCTTGCGATGACGAAATGGGTGCTTGCAAGGACGGCCATGGTGTTGCTCACTTCGGCAACTTGCTGGTGTCAATGTCGACATAGCGCCAGAAGCCCCGGGACGTTGGATGGCGCCGGTAGCCAATCAGCCAGGGCTGAATCATGTCGGTGCGGATACGGTGGGTGGAAAACTTGTAGGGCATGTAGGCAACCATGATCTTGACCAGCTGCTGCATGATGGCCAGTCGCTCCGGGCCATCAGGCATCAACTGCTGCTTCTGGTAGAGCTTGTCGAATTCGGCGTTCTCAAAGCGCGACAGATTGCCTTCGCCCTTGCTCGGTCCATAGGCCAGGCCGAGGGCGCCGGCGCCGTCCGGACTGGACGCGCCGTAACCCAGACCCCACAGCATCAGTTTGCCGGCGCGTGCCGCTTTCAGGTGTTCCGGCCACTTGCCGGTCCTGAACTCGATCTTGATGCCGATGGCGTCCATGTTCTTCTTCCAAATCTGGTTGAGCTCGCGATCCGCCGCAGTCGGCGTGGTCGAGTACTGCAGCACCAGAGGCTTGCCGTCAGGCATCTCGCGCCAGCCATCTCCGTTGCGGTCCACATAGCCGAACATGTCGAGCAAGGCGGCCGCGCGAGCCCGGTTGAACTCGCTCATGTCGGTCTTGAATTTGGGGTCGTAACCGTAGGTGGTGGGTTGCATCGGACCCTGTGCAGGTATCGCCTGGTTGCGTCGCGGCAGACGGATTTCTTCTTCCGTGTTGTAGGCCAGGGCGATGGCACGGCGTAGCGCCACTTTGTCTGGCGTATAGCCACCGACGGTACTGTCTTCCATGTTGAAGTAGGTCACCGTGACGTCGGGCGCAGCGACTCGCTCCATCGTGATGCCACGCTTGGCCAGATTGGGTGCCACGCGGTTGTTCGGAATCGCCTGATAGGAGAAAGCGGCGGGCAGGTACATCAGGAAATCGTGATCATTGCTCAGGAAGGACAGCCAGCGTGGCTGAATTTCCTCGATGATCGAGATTTCAACCCGGTCCACCAGCGGGATCCGCTTGCCCTTGAGCCGCTGGTAGATTTCCTGCGAGCGTGCATCGTCAGCGGGCGGCTCTGCCTCCCAGTACGCTTCACGGAAGTTGGGGTTGCGCACAAAAGTCATCTTGGACGAGCGGACCCACTGGTCGAGCTTGAAGGGGCCGGTGCCGACCGGATGCTCCATGATCTTGTCGCCGTATTTCTCCACCACTTCGCGTGCCACTGCGCCGAAAATGCTGGAGTCGGCAAGTGCGTAAATGAAGCGCGGCCTGGGTTCCTGCATCTTGAACTGGATGGTGTAGCGGTCCAGTGCGCGTATGCCCTCGACTTCTTTTTCGTAGTTGAAACTGGCGCCGGGTTTTTCTGCCTCGCGCCGCAATTCTTCCATGCCCAGCAGCTTTTCTTCTTCCAGATCGCTATAGAGCTGGCTCTTCGTCTTCGGGTCGAATATGCGTTTGTAGCTGTAGGCAAAGTCGTAGGCAGTCAGCTCACGCTTCTTGCCGCCGAAGGCAGTGTCGTCGGCAAAGTAGATGCCGGGCTGGATCTTGACGGTATAGGTCCGGAAGTCGGCGCTGATAGCGGGCATGCCCTGCGCTACGTTAGGGATGACCTTGGCTGGACGCGCCAGATAGTCGTAGGTGTAGAGCGCGTCGAAAATGTTTTCGGTGGCGATGCGTGAATAGGCGTCCGAGAGCTGGGCCGGATCGAACCCGGTTTCGGCGACTTCAAAGGCATAGCGCAGTACTTTCTCGGGTGCTTTGGTTTGGGACGACACATTGCCCACGCCAAGCAGAACCAGACAGGCCAGGCAGAAATATCGCGAAATTTGAAATTTCATAGTAGGGAACAGCAGCGCCAATTGAGACCAGTGCAAGCATAATCGCAACGGTTAGTATATTCATGGGCGTTATCCCCAAAGTTACACAATATGTTTTCCTACATCCTGCGGCGCGTCTGGCAGATGATCCCGACCTTATTGGGGGTGATTCTGCTGATCTTTTTCCTGTTCAAGTTCTTTGGTGGCGACCCCGTCGAAATCATGGCCGGTCTGAAAGCCTCACCCGAACGCATTGCCTCATTGCGTGCGCAACTCGGTCTGGACAAGTCGGTGTGGGAGCAACTCTGGGTCTTTGTGCAGCAGATATTCAGTTTCAACTGGGGCAAGAGCTGGACCACCAACGAGGCGATCTCCGACATCTTCTCGACGCGCTTGCCAGCCACGCTGACGATCATGATTCCGATCCTGCTGCTTGAAGTGATCCTGGCCATCATCGCCGGTCTGGCGGTGGCTTATGTGCGCGGCAGTCTGACGGATCGCGCCATCATGATCATCACGACGGTCGCACTGTCGATCAGCTTTCTGGTGTACATCATCGTCGGACAGTTTCTGTTCGGTTTTGTACTGGGCTGGTTCCCGGTGCAGGGCTGGAGCAACAGCGTCTGGACGAACCTGATAACCTACGCGCCGCTACCGGTGTTTCTTGCGGTGCTGGTCAGTCTGGCGCCGCAGACCCGGCTGTACCGCAGCTTTTTCCTGGACGAGATCGGGCAGGACTATGTGCGAACGGCGCGTGCCAAGGGTGTTTCTGAGAACGCCATTCTGCTCAAGCATGTGCTGCGCAACGCCATGATTCCGATCCTGACCAACGTTGCCACCGGCCTGCCCGGGGTCTTTATCGGCTCCTTCCTGATCGAGGTTTTCTTCTCGATTCCGGGCCTGGGCCGCGAGATCGTCACGGCGGTCAATCGCAGCGACTATCCGGTCATCCAGGCCGCGACCGTGTATCTGTCGGCACTGACCATGGTGATCAACCTGATCACCGATGTGCTGTACAAGTTTGTTGACCCGAGGGTGACCCTGAAATGAGCACAGATCTCTTGCAAGCCTTGCCCCGTTCACCCGGCGTCTGGGCACAGGCCTGGGCGCGCCTGAAGAACGACCGGGTCGCCATGGTGTCACTGGGCGTGACGCTGTTCTTTATTGTTCTGGTGCTGCTGGCGCAGATGGGGCTGGTGGCGCAGGACTGGCAGAAGGAAGTTGGCACACCGTTTGCGCCACCGCACATCGTCGGCAAAATCGTCGATGGCTCGCAGACGGCCGTGATCGATTCGATCGCCGGCCCGAGCGTAGATATCAGCGACGTCGATCCGCTGGCCCCTCGCTATGAAGAGTGGAAAA
>SESH01037215.1_pt1 | contig 14141 bp, 11 predicted proteins | sample 3171561 | NCBI WGS metagenome assembly SESH01 (sample SAMN10866947, study PRJNA518727) | freshwater metagenome | biome: subpolar coniferous forest; feature: holomictic lake; material: water; isolation source: holomictic Lake 442 2011 16.5 m and 2014 13 m | place: Canada: near Kenora, Ontario
CCGCGCTCGCGAGCCGCTCGAGGAACGGCGTCTGCAACTGCCCGAACACCGGCAGGCCGGGCCGCTCCTTGTCGTTTCCGGCGCCCGTGTCGATGAGCACGGTCTGGCCCTCGTGCTCGACGACCCAGCTCTGCAGCCGGGCGTTGATCGCGTCGGTCGCGGGATCCAGATACTGCTCCCCGATCGCCCCACGGGTGGCCGCATAGGCCACTGCGTCAAATCCGGCGAACAGGATCTGCGGCGTCAGGAACGTCCCTCGCCACTCCTCTACGCGAGTGACCCGTGCCCGGCCAACAGAGAAGGTGTCGATGTCCGGATCGGCCTGCGTCTGCATGCTGTCCCAACTCCTGTCGTGGAGGCCGCTCAGGGCCGATTCTTTCCGGGCGTTGCCCGAAAGCAACAAAAGATTCCTGATATCGCCAAATGTTGACTGTTAGTAAGAAGCTATATACTACTAGTACAGCTTGCGGTGAAGCGGGCACGTTCCATGAAATTTTCAGGGGGTTGGACACATGAAGGTTGCTAGCTGGGCGACGGATCGTCGCTTTTCCGTAATTGCGTTCGCGGTCAGCGCCGCACTGTGCTCCGCCGCCGCCTGGGCGGACGCCGCCCAGAGTTCGAGCCAGCTGGAGGAAGTCGTCGTGACTGCCACCAAGCGCAGCGACAAGATTTCCGATACGCCGGCCGCGATCAGCGCCATCACCGGCGAGGGCCTCGGTGCCGGCGGCATCAGCAACGTCTCCGACCTGTCATCGGCCGTGCCCGACCTCTCGATCGGCAACCAGTTCGGCGTGAACCGCGCATTCATCCGCGGCGTCGGCCTGACCTCAATCGATCTCGGCGCCGACGGCGCCGTCGCGTTCCTGCAGAACGAGGCGCAGATCGCCCGCCCGGCGGAGCAGCTCACGGGCTTCTTCGACCTGGACCGCATCGAAGTGCTGCGCGGCCCGCAAGGTACGACCTACGGTCGCGGTGCGACCGCCGGCGTCGTCAACCTCGTCACCAAGAAGCCGTCGGACAAGCTCGAGGGCTACGCCGACTTCACGCTCGGCGACTACTCCTCGAAGATCTTCGAAGGCGCGATCGGTGGCCCCCTGTCCGACCGCGTCTCGGCCCGCGTCGCCGGCAAGAGCGAGAAGCGTGACGGCTACGGCACCAACCTCTACACCGGCAACCCGGTGGACGACCGCAACGCTTATGCCGTGCGCGCCAGCCTGCGCATCAAGGCGAGTGATGAGGTCCTGATTGACGTCGTTGCCGATCACTTCAAGGAAGACGACAACAACTACGCGTTCCATTACTTCGGCGGCACGGCATTCCCGTTCACGCTCGCCCAGATTTATGGCGGCACGACGATTTTCGACCACGGCGGCGATGTCCGCAACGTCTGGTCGCGCGAGGATGCCGTCAACCAGCGCCACGGCTCGAGCGCGACTGCGATCGTCGACTGGAAGCCAGCAGGCTTCGAATTGAAGTCGGTGACGGCATGGCGCGACTTCCAGCGCTTCAATCGCGACGACCTCGCGGCGACCGATGCCCACCTGTATGGCCAGAACAACTACGACGAGTCGAGCACATCCTGGAGCCAGGAATTCACGCTCAGCACGACGGCCGCCACGGTCGACTGGCTGGCCGGCGCGATGTACTTCCACGAGAAGAACCCAGGCAGCGTGCTGGTGCCGCTGTACAACCTCGGGCCTTTCATCCTGGCCGGCAACTGCTCGCCGATCACGCCGGACGCCGCCACGCCCTGCAACGCTTTCGACAGCACTAACTACCACCAGTCCGGCACGGTCACCACCGATGCCTACGGTGTGTACGTGCAGGGCACCAAGGAGCTCGCTCCGCGCCTGAAGGTCACGCTGGGCGCTCGCTTTAACAACGAGAAGCGCAAGGGCGTGGGCTCGTTTGAGTTCGGCGCACTCGGCATCTTCCTGCCTACGGACAAGGAAAAGAGCTGGAACGCGGTCACACCGAAGGCGCAGCTCGAGTACCACACCGAAGGTGGGTCGCTGGTCTACGGCGGCATCACCCGCGGCTTCAAGTCGGGCGTGATCAACATCGGCAGCCTCAACGCCGCGATCAACCCGGAATTCGTAACGTCGTACGAGGTCGGCTTCAAGACGAAGGTGCTCGATAACCGGGCGTTCCTCGGCCTGACGGCGTTCTACTACGACTACAAGGACCTGCAGGTAGGCTTCGTCAACGCCAACAGCACCGTCGAGACCAAGAACGCCGCGGCCGCGCGCAACTACGGCCTTGAGTTCGAGTCGCAGGCCAAGGTCACCGAACGCTTCTCGGCAGACTTCGCGGTCACGTACCTGAACGCGAAGTACAAGGACTTCACAAACAGCTACTACCGCGACGGGTTCCAGTCGCACCAGCTGTCGGGCAACACGCTCTCCAACGCACCGGAGATCAGCGGGCACATCGGGCTCACCTATCGCCTGCCGGCGCTGGATGGCCACATGACGCTGCACGGCGAAGCTGTCTACTCGGATAAGGTGTTCTTCACCGAGTGGAACAACTCGGATGCCATGCAGCCGGCGTACACGCTGGTTAACCTGAGCGCCGCCTACGAGTTGTCGAGCCACGCGACGGTAACGAGCTGGATCCGCAATGCCGGCGACAAGACGGTGTTTGGCAACAACATCATCACCGCACCGCTCTACCTGAGCTCGCGCGTCGGCACGGTGATGCCGCCGCGGACCTTCGGCATAACGCTTCACGTGAACTTCTAGAGCAGATAGGACGACGGCGGGCACAGGCCCGCCGTCGATCCCCCCTCCCGCGCACCGAGCGCGGAACCGCAGCCGGGATGGCGCGGTGCGACGCCCGCGCGAATCAGCGACCGGCGATCTTCGCGAGAAACGCCCGGATCCGACTACGAAACTCATCGCCTGCAGCGAGCATCGACTGCTGCCGGTCTTCTATTTCCACAGCCGCTTCCAGGCTGCCGGCGTCCTGCGCCGCTGCCAGGCCCTGCTTAGTCAGCTCCAGCGCCAGCGGGCCCGCTCGCAGCAGCTCGCCGACCAGCGTGGCGGCAGCCGCGTCCATCGCCTCAGGCGCGTGCAGCTCGGAGATGAGCCCCAATTCGCGTGCACGGGCGGCCCCGAGGAAGCGGCCAGTCATCAGCAGCTCGGCGGCAACCGAACTCCCTACCAGCCGCGGCAAGTGGTAGCTCACGCCGACATCACAGCCTGACAGGCCCACTTGGATGAAGGCCGCGTTCATGCGTGCATCGGGAGTCGCCAGACGGATGTCGGAAGCCAGCGCGAGCGCGAAGCCGCCGCCGGACGCGGAACCGTGCAGGAGGCAGACGATCGGCTGAGGGCAGCGCCGCATCGCGACGATCATCCGGCTCAGCGCGCGCTGCTCGGCCCACACCGCGGCATGATCCATGCCCTCCAGCCGTGGCCCGATCTCCTTCAGGTCTAGACCGGCACAGAACGACCTTCCCCGCCCGCGCAGGACGACGACGCGCACCGCGCGATCATGCTCCAGCCCGGCAAAATAGCGCTGCAGCTCGGCGACCATCGCCGAGTTCATCGCGTTCAGCGAATCAGGCCGATTGAGGCTGACCCAGTCAGCCTGCCCGCGGCGTTCGATTTCCAGCGTCGTGTACTGCGCGACCATCGGCACTCCTTCAGTGTGCGATAAGGATGCCGCCATCAAGCGGGATGATGGCGCCGGTGATGTAGCTGCCGGCGCGCGAGGCGAGGAACATCGCCAGCCCCGCGATGTCCTCGGCCGTGCCGACCCGGCCCAGGGGAATCGTCTTCAGAAGCGCCTCGCGGGCGACATCGTTCTTGAGCGCGAAGCCGGTCATCTTCGAGGGAAACAGGCCCGGCGCGATCGCGTTGCAGAGGATCCGGCGCGGCGCGAGATCGTGCGCCATCACGCGGGTCAGCTGGTGGATGGCCGCCTTGCTGGCCGTGTAGGAATACGCCGTCATGACCTCGGTGGTCGCGGCGTAGATGCTGCCGATGTTGATGATCCGGGCCGGGCTTTCGTCGCTGGCCGCGGCCTCAAGCAGCGGCAGCAGGCCCTGCACCAGCATGAACGGCGCCTGCACGTTGACCGCCATCACGGGCGTCCAGGCCTTCGCCGGGAAGTCCTGCAGCGGTGCGCCCCAGGTCTGGCCGGCATTGTTGATCAGCACGTCCAGGCGCTGCTCGGCCGCTGTCAGCTCGGCAACGATGCAGGCCACGCCCTCGACCGTGCCCAGGTCCGCGACGATCCCGCGCACGAAGGCACCTTCGGCACTCATTTCCGCGACCGCCTCGGCGAGCGCATCGGCTTTGCGGCCGGTGATCCAGACTCTAGCGCCGGCCGCCGCGAAGGCTGCCGAGAGCATTCGGCCGATGCCGCCGACGCCACCGGTGATCAGCACGGTCTTGTCGGCAACCGAGTACAGCGTCGTCAGATCCATCACGGCAATCCCCCGCCCTGTACGGCACGTCCTGGCCACCTTTCCGGCGGAGTTGACTGCATGTACAAAATTAAAACTCTTGGTAGATTCTCGATACCAACAGTATACTAGCATCAGGTCGAATCACGTCGATCGCACGGGACCGCAGCCGCCGATGACCCGTCCGCCTTCACCGCCCTCGTTTACCACCCGCTCGGGCATCCCGCTACGGGCGTCATACGGTCCCGATGACGTCCCCGCGGACCATCGCCAGGTCATGGGCACCCTGCCCGGCCAGGCGCCATTCCATCGCGGCGGGTTCGCCCAAGGCTACCGCACCAAGCCGTGGCGCATCTTCCAGCTGTCGGGCTTCGGCAAGCCGGAGGACGAGAACGAGCGCATCAAGTTCCTGCTGGAGCACGGCGAGACCGGCTTCCTGATGGAGCACGACCGCAACACAGCCGATCACATGTACAACGTCGACCACCCCGACGTGGTTGCGCGGCGGGAGGATGTGGGCCAGACCGGCGCGGTCATGCAGAGCGTACGTGAAGTCGCCATTTGCCTCGACGGCATCCCGATCGAGTCGACGTATGGCCACGCCGGCGGCGCCGTCGTGCAGCACGCGCCGTTCGCGCTCGCCGCCTACTGGACCGTGGCTAAGCGCCGCGGCATCCCGCTTGAGACGCTCGGCGGCACAGGGCAGAGCGACTTCTTCCTGACCTATCTGGGCTGCGTCACCAAGCAGCAGATCCCGACGGCGGCCGGCCTTCGGCTCAACGCCGACATCATCGAGTTCTGCAGCGAGCACGTTCCCAAGTGGGTGCCGGTCTCGATCGCCGGATACAACGGTGGTGATACCGGCCTGAACGCCTACCAGGAACTCGGCGCCGTGATCGCCAACGCGATCGAGTACCTGGATGAGATCAAGCGCCGCGGCCGGCTCGACATGGCGACCGCAGCCTATCGCGTCGCCGGCGTTAACTTCCGCACGACGATGGATATCTTCGAGGACGCGGCCAAGCTGCGCGCAGCGCGGAAAGCGTGGTGCACGCTGCTGCGCGACCGCTACGGCATCACCGATGAACGGGCGCAGCGGCTGCGCATCCACATCGTCACGGCCGGCTCGATGATGACCTACCAGCAGCCGTTCAATAACATCGTCCGCGGCACGCTGATGGCGCTGTCGGCGGTGCTGGGAGGAACCCAGTCACTCGGCGTGTCGGGCTACGACGAGGCGATCTCGATCCCCAGCGAGCACGCCCACCAGATGGCGGTGCGCATCCAGCAGATCCTGCAGCACGAGACCAATCTGGCATCGGTCGCTGACCCGCTTGGTGGCTCGTACTACGTCGAGGCCCTGACCGCGGAGATCGAAAAGCGCGCATGGGAGTTCGCCGCCGACATCGAGCGACGTGGTGGATTCCTCGCAACGCTGGACTCTGGCTGGCTGCACGCCCGCGCGCGCGACAACCAGGTCGCCTGGCAGCAGGCGGAGAACGACGGCCGCCAGACGATTGTCGGCGTGACCGACTTTCGCGGCGATTCGACGCCGTTCGAAGTCGACGGCTTCCCGGGCGTCAACGATGCATTTGATGTCGCGCTCGAACGCCTTAAAGCCGTGCGGCGAGAGCGCCACGAAGCCGGCGCCCACGCGGCGCTCAAGCGCCTCGAGGTTGCCTGCCGCGGCACCGACAACGTCATGCCCGCCATGATGGAAGCGCTCGATGCTGAGGTGACCCTGGGCGAAGTCGGCGATCTGTTCCGCGACACCTGGGGTGACTGGCAGACACCGGAGCTGATCTGACGCCATGACCGACGCCGCACGCATTCTGCTCGTAAAGACCTCCCTCGACGGCCACTGGCGTGGCTTGTCGGTCGTCGCCCGCGCGCTGCGCGACGCGGGCTTCCACGTGATCATGGGCGGTATGCTCACCGGTGCCGAGATCGTCCGCGCCGCCGTGGATGAGGACGTCGATCTGGTGGGTCTGAACGTCGGCGGCCACGTGGAGGTGGTTGTACGCGCGATCGGCGAACTGCGTACGGCGCGGCCGGAACTGCCGATCTTCGCCGGCGGCGTGCTGCCGCCTTCCAGTTGCAGGCGACTCAATGCGATGGGCGTGGAGACCTTTCCGCCCGGCTCGTCACTGGACGACATCGTCACCGCCGCGCGCCGGCTGACGGCACCCGTTGCGGGTGCCTGACCGACCCTAGATCCGCGCGAGTACCGCCGCGCAGACCGCAGGCAACGAGTGCTCACCGCGCTCCAGGCCCGCCACCAGCGCCACGATCGCCGGCTCTGCCAGCGCCATAGCGACCCGCGCCCGCAAGTCGCGGTCAACGAGCGCGCGCACGGCAAGCGCGCTGAAGCGCTGCCGCCGCACTGACAGTGCACCGGTGCTCTGCTGGAAGTCGCGGTGCGCCTCGATCGCTGCCCACAGCTCGGTCGTACCGCGCCGTTCGCTCGCTACCGTATCGAGCACCGGCACGCGCCAGCCGCCCTTCGGTCCGGCCGCCAGCAGGCGCTCGAGGTCGTAGCGCAGCTCGGCCGCGCCGTCGCGATCAGCCTTGTTGATCACGAACACGTCGGCGACCTCCAAGAGCCCTGCCTTGACCGCCTGTACCTCGTCACCCCAACCAGGGTTCAGGACGACGACCGTGGTTGCGGCGGCCTCGACGACATCGAGTTCGGACTGGCCGACGCCGACGGTCTCGATGATCACCCACGGCCAGCCGGCGGCATCGAGCGCACGGACTGCGAGCGGCGTGGTCGCCGACAGGCCACCGCCGTGCGGGTCGGCCGTCATGGAACGCACGAAGACGCGCGGATCGGCCGTCGCGGTCTCCATGCGCATGCGGTCGCCGAGAATCGCGCCATGGGTCAGCGGTGAACGGGGATCGAGCGCCAGCACGGCGGTACGCCGATCCGCGCGCAGGCTGTCCTCCAGCAGCGCCCCAACCAGCGTCGACTTGCCGGCACCCGGCGCGCCGGTGATGCCTACCGTGTAGGCGCGGCCGGTGTGCGGCGACATTGCCGCATCGAGCGCGGCGATCGCGGCCGGGTCGCGCTCCAGCCGCGTCAGGACCCGCGCCAGCGCCGCCCGGTCACCGGCGACGAGCCGCGACGCCAGAGCGCCGGCGTCGGTGCTCATCGTGGTCATCGCGTCAGAGCGCGGGGCGCAGTAAGTCGATCAGCGCGCTGCTGTCAGGAACCGCGCGCGGATTGGTGCCACACCAGATGTCCTGGAACGTGAAACCCGCCAGTGCCGCCAGATCCGACTCCTTGATGCCGACAGCCGTCAGGCTACGCGGCATGCCGAGACTGCGGATGATCCGATCGGCGAGCACGCTCGCCTTCGTGCCGGGCTCGCCAAGCGCGATGCTGATCAGCTTCTGGCGGTGGCCGTTCACGCTTTCGTTGAACTCGAGCGCGAACGGCGCCATCACGCAGGAGGTATAGCCGTGAGGAACGTCGAACGAGCCACCGAGCGCGTGGCCAACCGCATGGCTGATGCCCATCGGCAGGCCCGAGACGATCGCGACCATCGAGCACCAGGCGCCTTCCTGGCACATCTGGCGCGCACCGAGATCGGCAGGATTCGCCTTCACGGCGGTCAGGCCCTGCGACAGCAGTCGCAGCCCATTCATCGCCATGCCGTCCCAGTAATGGTTCGAGTTCAGCGAACCGATCGTCTCGAAGCAGTGGTCGAGCGACCGCACGCCGGTCGAGAACCAGATCCACTCCGGCGTATGCCGCGTGACCGACGGATCCAGCACGATTGCGCGTGGCGTCATCGTCGGATGGAAGTACGCCTGCTTGACGTTGATGACCTTGTCGGTCGCCCCCGAGAGCGGATTGAATTCCCCACCCGACAGCGTCGTCGGCACGATCACCACCGGGATATCCGGCCCCTCGAACGACGGCATCGTCACGGTCCGGTCAGGATTGACCACTACGTGGTACGGCTCCATCGACTCCGGCGTGCGCAGGCCATGCTTGAGGCATAGCGCGAGGATCTTGGTCGCGTCGGTAGCCGAGCCGCCGCCAAGCGAGATCAGCAAGTCGGGCCTGAGGGGTTCCGCGGCGGCCATCGCGGCGCAGACATCCTCACGCGGCACGTGCGGTCGAACGCTGTCGAAGATGCCCACCAACCGGTCGCCCAGGGCGCGCTCGATCTTCTGGACCTCATCGGTCTTGTGGCGCAGGGTATTGCTGCACACGAGGAACACACGCTTGGCGCCATGCAGCGCAGCCTCGTCGGCCAGGGCATCGGCACATGGGCGGCCACTGTGGACCCGCTGGAGCGGGGTCAACCCGATCGTCGTCTGATACATGACGGTCTCCGGTCGCTTTGCAAAAGGTCGGCGCAGGTTCGGCGCGCACACCCAATTGTACTGAGTATACCGATCGTGTACAAATACTTACCATCAGGAAACGGAAAGCTATAGCCGGTATGAACTCCTCCACGACTGGCCCACCGCGTCACGCGGACGCTCGCGTACCCGCGCGGGAGACCTGCGTCGTCCGCTACCTGATCGACCGCCTCGCCGCCGAGCGACCGGAGCAGGTATACGCGCTGTTCGACGGCGGCAAGGCGTGGACCTATCGGGAACTCGCGCTGCGCACCCGGCGGGTCGCGGCCGGGCTCGAGCGGCTCGGCGTCGCTCAGGGCGACCACGTGCTGGCCTGGCAGCCGAACACGCCCGAGATGCTGCTGACATTCTTCGCGATCAACTACCTCGGCGCGGTCTACGTTCCGATCAATACCGCCTATCGCGGCGGCGTACTCGAGCATGTGATCGATAACTCGGACGCCCGCGTCGCCATCGTGCACACGGACCTGCTGACCCGCCTGGAGGGCACGCAGCTGGCGAGTCTTGCGCAGCTGGTCATAGTCGGCGGCGATGGGTCGGCGGCAACGGCGTTGCCGGCCACCGCGTTCGCGATGCTCGACCAAGGCGTCGCCGAACCGGGCCCACTGAGGCGGCCGATCGAACCGTGGGACACACAGTCGATCATCTACACCTCCGGCACGACCGGACCCTCGAAGGGCGTGCTGTCGTCGTACCTGCACATGTATACGAACCCCGGCCCCGAGGCCTGGCACTTCGTCACCGGCGAGGACCGCTTCCTCGTCAACATGCCTATGTTCCACATCGGCGGCCTTGGCCTGTCGTTCGCGATGCTGGCGCGTGGCGGTTCGATCGTGATGCCGGAGCGGTTCTCGACCGACCGGTTCTGGCCGCTGGTGCACGAGACCGGCGTGACGGCGGTATTCCTGCTGGGCGTCATGGCGACCTTCCTGCTCAAGGCCCCGCCGTCTGACGACGATCGCCGCCACAAGGTCACCAAGTGCTTCATCGTGCCGCTGAGCGAAGGCTCGCAGCAGTTCCGCGATCGGTTCGGCATCGACGTCTACACGATCTTCAACATGACCGAGATCTCGTCGCCGATCGTCTCGGAGCCAAACCCCGTCGTACGCGGCACCTGCGGCAAGGTGCGCGCGGGCGTCGAGGTCCGCCTGGTCGACGAGAACGACTGCGAAGTCGTGAGCGGCAGCGTCGGCGAGATGATCGTGCGCACCGACCGGCCATGGGCCATGAACAGTGGTTACTACAAGAATCCGGAGGCGACCGCCCGCGCCTGGCGCAACGGCTGGTTCCATACGGGCGACGCGTTCCGGCGTGACGCCGACGGCAACTTCTTCTTCGTCGACCGCATCAAGGATGCCATCCGCCGACGGGGCGAGAACATCTCGTCGTTCGAGGTCGAGGCCGAGATCCTCGCCTACCCGGACGTCCGCGAGGCCGCGGTGATCGCGGTGCCCAGCGAGCTTGGCGAGGACGAGGTGATGGCCGTAGTCGCCGCCGCCCCGGGCCGGGAGATCGACCCGGTGGCGCTGATCGAGTTCCTGCGGGACCGGCTGGCCTACTTCATGATCCCACGCTACCTCCGCGTACTGCCCGAGCTGCCCAAGACGGCGTCGTCGAAGGTGCTGAAGACGGACCTGCGCACGACGGGCGTCACGGCCGGGACCTGGGACCGCGAAAAGGCCGGCATTGTCGTCAAGCGCGATAAGATCGGCAGCTGACAGAGGCGGTGCCGCACCCCGTGGCGCCCGCTGTACCGGATCGCATCCATCATGAAGCCACCACAATTGAAGACCGAGGTTCAGGAGTTCAAGCGCCGGCGCATCCTCGAGGAGTCGCGGGAGCTGTTCTACTCTCTCGGCTACGAGGCGACCACGCTGGACGCGATCGCAGAGGGCCTGAACGTCACCAAGCCCTTCATCTATTCCTACTTCAAGAACAAGAGCGAGATCCTGCGCGCCATCTGCGAGATCGGGATCCGCAGCTCGCTACAGGCACTCGACGAGGCCCTGGCGACATCGCTGCCGCCACGCGAGAAGCTGCGCATGATCGTCGAGAGCGTGACCTCGATCATCATCAAGGACCAGAAGTACATCGTCGTCTACGAACGCGAGGAGAAGAATCTCCAGCCACGGGACGCCAAGCAGCTGATGTCACTGCGCAAGGAGTTCGGCATCCGCCTCGCGACGCTGCTCGAGACCGGAGCGCGCAGCGGCGACTTCACCGTCGACGACCCGCTGCTGACGGCCGTCTCTATCGGCGGCCTCGTGACGTGGGCTGCAAGCTGGTATCGGCCGCTCGGCCGCTGGTCGCAAACCGACGTGACCATGCACATGATCCGCAACGTCGAGCGGATGGTGTGCAGTCGCACGACGCCGTGAGCCGAGCCTCGGAGCAACCATGAGCCTTTCTGTATTCGCTCCAGACCTGCTGCGATCCCGGGTCGCCTTCGTCACCGGCGGCAGCTCGGGCATCAACAAAGCGCTCGCGGGCCGCTTCCTGCAGCAGGGAGCCGCCGTCGTGATAGTCGCGCGTGACGCGGGGCGCCTGGAAAATGCGCGCGTGGAACTCGATGCGATCTCGCCGGGGCGCGTGCACGCGGTTTCGGCCGATGTTCGCGATGGCGACGCCGTCCAGGCTGCAGCCGACGCCGGCGCCGAGCGGTTCGGTCGTTACGACATCGTTGTCGCCGGTGCAGCCGGCAACTTCCTCGGACCGACGGCAGAGCTGTCGTCCAACGCGTTCGCTGCGGTCGTCGATATCGACCTGAAGGGCACCTTCCATACCTTCCGCGCGTGCTACCGACACCTCGCCCCGCGCGCGCGACTCATCGCGATCTCGGCGCCCCAGGCGCAGCTGCCGATGGCGCTGCAGGCGCACGCCTGCGCCGCGAAGGCCGGCATCGAGGCGCTGGTGCGCACGCTGGCGATCGAGTGGGGCGGCCTGGAAGGCGCCCGGGTCAATGCGCTCTCGCCTGGCCTCGTGGCGGGAACGCACGGCGCGGAGATCTTCCTGCGCGCAATCGGCGAAGCGGCGCTGGTCGGCGGACAGCCGATCCCCCGCCTGGCGACGCTCGATGAGGTCGCCGACGCGGCGCTGTTCCTCGTCGGACCGAGCGGCGACTACATCACCGGACATACGCTTGCGATCGACGGCGGCCTCGGCCTGCCGACGACCGCGGCGGCAGCGATCGCTGCCGCCGCGACACGCGCCCTGGCTACTGCCAAGCGCTGAACTGCCGCCGTCCGGCACCGCGCCATGCTGGCGCAGGCGCAGAACGGCGGGACACCATGGGGATCTGCCAGTCATGACCGACGCCTATATCTATGATCACCTGCGCACGCCGCGCGGCCGCGGCCGTCTCGATGGCGCACTTCATGAGGTCCCGCCTATTGCGCTAGCGAGCCAGGCGCTCGCCGCTCTGCGCGACCGCAACGGACTCGATACGCGCGCCATCGACGACGTCATCCTCGGCTGCGTTTCGCCGATCGGCGACCAGGGTTCGGCGATCGGCCGGGTCGCGGCACTCAATGCCGGCTTCGACGACAGCGTCGCCGGCTACCAGCTGAACCGGTTCTGCGCGTCGGGCCTGGAGGCCGTCAACAGCGGTGCGGCACAGATCATGTCGGGGCAAGCAGACGCGGTAATTGCCGGTGGCGTGGAGAGCATGTCGCGCGTACCGATCGGGGCCGACGGCGGCGCCTGGTACGGCGATCCGAGCGTCGCCCGTCAGGTCTACTTCGTACCGCAGGGAATCGGCGCGGACCTGATCGCGACGCTGGAGGGTTACACGCGCATGGACGTGGACGCGTTCGCCCTGGAAAGCCAGCGGCGCGCCGCCGCCGCGGTAGCGGACGGGCGCTTCGCGCGCTCGCTGGTGCCAGTTCGCGACGTCATCGGTGAAGTGCTTCTGGAGCGCGACGAGTATCCGCGCCCGGCGACCACCCTTGCCGACCTCGCAGCGCTAAAGCCTGCGTTCCTGCAGGCTGGCGAGGAAGGCGGCTTCGCGGCGGTCGCGATGCAGCGCTACCCGGCTGTCGAGGCGATTCGCTACGTGCACACCGCGGGCAACTCGAGCGGCATCGTCGATGGCGCCGCAGCGGTGCTGCTTGGCAGCAAGGCCGCCGGCAAGCGCTTCGGCGTCGCGCCGCGGGCGCGGATCCGAGCCTTCGCCTCCATCGGCAGCGAACCTACCATCATGCTGACCGGACCCGCGCTCGCCACACAAAAAGTGCTCAAGCGCGCACGCATGTCACTGTCGGACATCGACCTGTTCGAGGTCAACGAGGCGTTCGCCGCGGTCGTGATGCGGTTCATGCGGGAGACCGGCGTGTCGCACGAGAAGGTGAACGTCAACGGCGGAGCAATCGCATTCGGACACCCGCTCGGCGCCACGGGCGCGATGATCCTTGGCATGGCCGTCGACGAACTGGAACGCCGCAACCTGGGCACGGCGCTCATCACGCTCTGCGTCGGCGCCGGCATGGGCACCGCCACCATCATCGAACGCGTCTGAGGAAGACAGCCATGTACCGCAACCTCAACGTCGCCGTCGACACCGACGGCATCGCGACAATCAACATCGATGTTCCCGGCCGGCCGATGAACGTCTTTACGCCCGAACTCACTGCCGACCTGGACGCAGCCATCAACGCCCTGCGTGCAGACTCGGCGGTTCGCGGCCTTCTCGTCACGTCCGGCAAGTCCAGCTTCATCGCAGGCGCTGACATCAAGGACATCGTCAAGGCCTACGACCGCCACATCACTGCGCGCGCGGCCTACCAGTGGAGCCAGACGCTATCGCAGACTTTCCGGCGCCTCGAGACGATCGGCAAGCCCGTCGCCGCAGCGATCAACGGCGTTGCTCTGGGCGGCGGACTCGAGCTGACACTTGCCTGCCACTACCGCGTGCTTGCGGACGACCCGAAGGCGATGGTCGGTCTGCCCGAGGTCAAGATCGGCCTACTGCCAGGCGCCGGCGGCACGGCCCGCCTACCGCGACTGATCGGTATCACCGCGGCGGCCAAGTTAATGACGGACGGATCGAGCGTGAGTCCCGCAGAAGCGCTGAAGATGGGGCTCGTGCATGAACTGGCCCCGCGCGGCGAGGTGGTGGCGCGAGCGCGGGCCTGGCTGCTCGGCAAACCCGACGCGACCGCGCCGTGGGACCGGAAGGGCTTCCGCATGCCTGGCGGCGCCGGCCTCAGCAATGGCGCAATCACACAGGCCTTCTCCATCGGCACCGCCCTGGTGACCAAGAGTGCCGGGCGCAACTACCCGGCACCCGGCGAGATTCTCAGCGCACTCTACGAGGGCACGACCGTGCCGTTCGACCTCGCGCTCAAGGTCGAGTCGAAGC
>SESH01069186.1_pt1 | contig 14127 bp, 9 predicted proteins | sample 3171561 | NCBI WGS metagenome assembly SESH01 (sample SAMN10866947, study PRJNA518727) | freshwater metagenome | biome: subpolar coniferous forest; feature: holomictic lake; material: water; isolation source: holomictic Lake 442 2011 16.5 m and 2014 13 m | place: Canada: near Kenora, Ontario
TACGACCCCAGTCTTCCAAACGGTGAATGGTTCCGGATGCTGCTTCAATGGTTGATTTGTAGCGTTCAATCATTGCTGGAACCTGAGCAGTTTGGTCCGGATGGACTAAAAAGACAATTTCATAATGTCGCATTATTTTTCCTTTCGGTTAAGCCTCCCTTCTCTGTCTTAAAAAGAAGGTAAAGCAAGGAGGAGCGATATGCCCCATAGAACCAAGCATTATAAAGGTTTTTTTAGTTATTGGAAAATACTATTAGCTAAATATGTAAACCAAGCTACTCATTACAAAGATTAAAAAGCTAAATCACATATACACTAAAGCCATGCGGCGCCAGTAATAACTACTATGAGCCCTACTATCCCAAATAGAAAACTGATGATCTATATTTTTTTGCCGCAATATCAAACTCAATTGTTGATTATTTTGCAAAAACGGATCATCTCTACCAATAACCAACGTTATATCCATTTCCCTTAACTTGCTTAAACGCCAAGAACAGTCAAGATTAGGCAAAAAATGGCTAGGGGTATGAAAATAGATATTCTCATTGTAAAACCCATCAAATAAATCGTTAAAGATCTCTACATTCAAAGTGAGATCATATCTACCCGAAAACGCCACCAATTTTTTAAACAAATGAGGATAACGAAATGCAATATTTGCAGCATGAAAAGCACCCAAGCTTAATCCATGAGAAATAACACATTCATGTGTATTAATGCGATTCATTAAGGGCAAAACTTCGTTCAAAATATATTCTTCATATTCAATATGTCGCTGGATACGTCCCGATGGGTGCACCCACCCACAATAGAGGCTCTCAATATCAATGCCGTCTACACAAAAAAGCTGCAAGTAGCCTTGTTCAATTTTGTGACTTAAAGTCGCGACTAATCCTAATTTCTCATACTCGTAAAATCGCCCAAAACGCGAGGGGAAAACCAATACTTTTGCCCCCGCATGTCCAAAAACCAGCAACTCCATATCGCGCTGTAATCGATCACTCCACCATTTGTGATATTCGCGATTCATTTGAATTTCCTGTCTTTAAATCAGTAAAACTATTCGCTAAGTGATCTAAAAAAAGCATCAAGCTGAATCATCAACTCATTATCTTGCTGCGCTTGATTTAAGTAATCGTGATGACCGGCATCTAGAATGAAAAGTTGTTTTTCACTAGGTATTGCATTGTATATTGCAAACTGCCCGGGCGGTGCGACGCAGGGGTCAAATTTTGCACAAGCACAATGCATGGGTATGTCAATATATTTGGCAGCCAAGGCTGCGTCATAATAGCGCAACACTTTAAGGGCCTGCTTTTTATGTGTCAGATAATATTGTTGAACACTTCTTGCACTACCGTTGCTGGGAAGTCGTAAACGTAAGAGATAATGCCCAAAAGTCGGTACATTTAGATGGCCTTTGCTAATACGCGATTCCCAAGCCAATGCCATAGCACCTATACCACCACCAAAACTAATACCCATATAACCCAAGTGTCCAGCAAGACCGGGAAACAATGACAACATCGCACTGACTGCAAGCCATATATCCTCGGCACAACCACCCAAGATATAACGCTCTTTTTGATTTATATCATGAAGAACATGCCAGTAAGGTTCTGCTGAAATACCCGGTTGAGCACTAAGAGCCAAACCACGAAAACATAAAAATAATAACGCCGCGTCTTTAAAGGGAAAATGATAATCAGGCTCGTCACCCCCCCCATAACCATGCCCAATAACGAAGCCACGCTTAATGACACCGGACTTTGGCAACAATAACCAACCCCGAATAGGGAAGTTATCAGTTGATGAATAAGCTACCTCAAATACCCGCCAGCCTGACTTACCTTCAGTAATTAGCCGAGTGTTCGGCTTTGCATCAACGGCCAATGCTTTTTGATAACGATTAATCCAAAAATCTTCAAAATCCTTCGGCTCTATTGGTGACTTTACAGCAAGCAATTGATTAAGCGTATAACCAAACGTTGGATCAAAATTATAATTGGTAGCATCTATGACGCCTTCATGATTGCTTGTCATTATCAGTATTTATAAATAAAAAAACTGCTTGTAACACGAAACCAATTATTGAAAGCACCTAAAATTAAACATTACTGGCATTTAATCGCTTTACGACTTAATTCGCATTGATTACTGTCGTTTTCAGTAAATAGACATTTTTCAAGCCCCTCCGAGATCATCTCTCTTGCTTCAAAACTAACTGAATGCCTGTCTCTACCAAAACAACTAATGAGGGGCAAAAAACAAACTCGAACTTCAATTTTATCTAAACTCAACATTTTAATTAAATGCGGAATAAACTCATCATCACCAATAAACGGAGCTTGTTGCATGGCAATGCCTTCATATTTAAGCGCTACCGGTTGAACGGCCGAGCGATTCAATATTGCAGGTTGAAACAATGATGAATGAAAGTCCAAAACCTCTTCACCAAGTGTTGTTGTTCCTTCAGGAAAGGCAATTATGTGACTGTTTTGTTTTAAAACCCAGACCATTTTTTCAGCCGTTAGCTTGATTTGCTTTTTATCCCCTCTTCGGATGAAAATAGTTCCCGCCTGCATGGATAAGTAACCAATGACAGGCCAACTTAGAATATCACTCTTGGCGACAAAATAAGCAGGCAATAACTGACCAAGAACAATAATATCGAGCCATGAAATATGATTACTGACTAAAAGTACAGTTTCTACAGGCAACTCACCGACTTTTGTTATCGACAGATTCATAATCGTACTGAAAATTTTTAGCCAATGAGTTTTTAGTTTATTTCGTTTAACTTTTGAATAATTAACAGAACAAAAAAGATTAAGTAATGGGTAAATTGCTGCCGTAATGATCAATCCATAACCAAACAGTAAGATAATAAGGGTAAGCTTTTTAAGCAACCGCAGTTTCAATTTCATTAGTTGCCTGATAACCTCTCATATAGTGTTTGCTGTAGCGATCTTTTAGATGATCCAGCGGTAATAATACAAACAAATCCATACAATTAAAATCTTCATCCCAATAAGGTTCCCCGCAAACTAATGCTCCAAAGCGCAAATAAGCTTTAAGTAATGGAGGAATACCCGACTCATCGCGAGTACATCTTAAACCATTCGGTACTGGAATACTGGGCTTAACTTGAATGGATACGGGTGCGATATTTTTGGCATCTATATTTCGAAAAACAGCATCAACTGCAAACCCGCTAGGGCCTGGTGTAATACTCGCACAACCCAATAAATAATTATACTCACCTTCCAAAGCGTATTGCACTAAGGCAGACCAAAGCGTTGTTAATACTGCACCACCACGATAATCCGGGTCAACACAGGTTCTGCCTATTTCCAGAAAACGGCCTGGTAATGCGAGAATTTTATCCAGATTAAACTCATCCTGAGAATAATAACGCCCCAAGCGCTGAGCCTGATTCTGATTAAGCAATCGCGTGTAACCCACTATTTTCTTTTGGGTATTGTCGTATACGACTAAATGGTCGCAATAACTATCAACTTCATCATAATCGAGACCTTCAGATTCGGTTTTTAATTTAGCGCCCATTTCCTTGGCAAAAACACGATATCGTAAAGCTTGAGCTTCTTTAATCAAAACATCAGAGTCTGCCAAAAAACAATCAAGTTTTTTTGACGCATTTACAAGCTTATCTGTATCTTTCAATTTCATGACTAATCACCTGGATCAAATAAATATCCCTTTAGAATAATCAACAAAAGTGTCAATTTCATGTCAAATTGATGAACATCGAATGACAATCCTGTTAAGTTTTTGTTACATTCGAAGATCGGATAAAAAAATTAATAAGCATATTCCTGCGTTTATTTACAAAATAAAATCTTTTCACACGCTTTCATCTATTGGTAATAATTCAACTATATAATATTATAGTTTTTTGTTAAACCCTTTTGAGTAACGTTTGAACCCAAATATCCTGAAATATTGTTTTTTTTCTGTAGTTGCCCTATCTAGCTCTATTATTTTAAGTAGCTGTGTATCCCTTAAAAGTTCTTCGTTACAGCAACCGGAAAACTATACATTAACAAGACTTTTTCCTACCGATACCAATCCTTCTGTTAGCTTCGATGAAAGCATCATAGCATCTCCGCTATTGGACTATTCTCAAGGAAAACCAATGGTCTTGGTTTCGGCATCTAATGGGTTCATTGCTGCATTAAATAGCGATACGGGGAGATTGGAATGGCAAATTAATGCGCCTGCTCCAATAGGCCAATCAACTCAACTCATTTCAACACCGGTCATTATTGAGAATAAATTAGTTATTCTTTACCAATGTCTTGATAAGGGAGTACGAACCAGTCATCGTTTAGCGGTAATTGATCTTGCTTTAAAACAATTGGACCCAACATTCCCAACACTCATATTGTCCGCTGAAAAACCCGCAATTGACGGCATTAACACAGTAAAATTTAACCCGCCTACTGCCTTTTCACATTCCGCTCTTAAGCACGCACCAAAACCGGATTCAAAATTAGGTTATGTTTATGCTGCTTTTGGTAACTCGGGTGACGAACAACCTTATCATGGTTGGCTTTTTGAAATTGATATGGATGCTTGGCGCATTAACAACAGTCAAACCAAACAACAACCGCACAATAGAGCCATAAGCAATGTTCTTTTAACAACACCGGAGTCAAAGTGTCCGGTAACTAAAGCATACGGCAATCAAGAAATGATCTGTGGCGGCGGGATTTGGACACCTGCCGGCCCTCAAATTTATCCTTCTGATGGTGAGTTTGAAATATTTGTCCCTACGGGTAACGGACAAATCAATCTTGGACGCCATGATTATGCCAACACCATTATGCGTTTAAAACCTGGATTAAATTTTGATGCTGGCTGCGACACTCATTTATGCGTAAACTTTGATCCCTTGAATCCTGACAGAGCCTGCATGGCTTCCTGCAAGAATTTATTTATTCCACGTTTACTTGAAAACGATACCCTATTAAAACCCGCTACAGGAGAGTGTGATAACAAATCTTACGGTGAATGTCTGGCTTGGATGGATTATGACTTGGGTGGAAGTGCGCCCGTTAAAATACAAATGGAAAACGGACTTTCTGTACTGGTCCAACCTAGCAAGGATGGAGGTGTCTTTTTAATCGACGCAAAACATATTGGAACTCAATATGATCGCCTGCAAATTGTTGATATTTGTGGCACAAAAACCGATGAGTGTAAACTGAGTTGGATGGGCATGATTGTTACCCAACCCGTGCATACTACTTACAATAATGAAACAATTGTTGTTATCCCTACTTTTGTTCCTGATAAAACTCATCCTGCCGGAATGGCGGCTTTAAAGATTGTAGTTGAGAATGGCCGACCACAATTTAAACGCTTTTGGCAATTCCCTCAAGTTTCAAGCCCTGATGCTTTAAAAATATTCAGAAGTCACCCCTCTTTGCCAACCATCAATACGCAATCCGGAAACTCAAACGAAACCGTATGGATTGTCGATATTAACCAAAACGGTACGATTTACGGTGTTCGAATAAGAGATGGAGCTTTGGTAGCCAAACAAACACTAAAAGGAGCCGGTCGCCCTCTCTCTACGCCATTGATTTTCGGCGATAAAATATACGTAGCATCAATAATGCCGGGTACTAACAAGGCAATGATAGAGGCTTACCGTATCGAAACGCACAAAAATTGATAATGTGCCATAAAATGATCATGAAAATGTCATAGTTACGTCATCATACCTTAATATTGTTTATCCAAAATATACCTAAATCCTTTTAAACGGGCCAGGTACAATGATTAGGCAAATATTTAAAAATCAAGGGATAAAACGCTCCACCATCATTAATATATCACTAACAATGATTAATTTTAATTTCCTAGCAACATAGGGCGTTGAAACGTTGATTAAAGAATTATTCAGACTTAGATAAAATCATCCAATCCTTGTAAGTTTTACGGAAGTAAATTTGCCCTCCAACCTGATAAGACGTAAAGCCATCATAAGTTCTTTAAAAATCATTATGCTTTGAGCCTCTTAATTTCATTCCAAGATATCGTTCCAACACATTTAAAAAAACATCATCGAGCATAATACCTGCTGGTTTATTCGAAATTAATGCAACCACTGTAGCTGTATAGCATAGCTATTGGTTGTATAATATTGGGTTAACAGCTCATCTTGATAGGACGAACTTCCCTGCCCTGTCACGATAAGATTTTTAATCAGCACCTATTATGAGTTAAGTTAAGTTATGGATTATGCTATAGAAACCGCACCATTAGAAACCTTGCAATCTGATTGTCTTATTGTCGGTGTTTACCAGGATCAGCAGCTCAGTGCGTCAGCAACCACAATCAACCAGAGCACCCAAGGACTGATTAGTAAAATACTGGGCCGTGGTGATATTAGCGGTAAAAATGGCGAAACCGTATTAATAAACGCCATACCGGATAGCTCTATTGAACGTATTTTATTAGTCGGACTAGGTGAAAACAAACCTTTAACCACTAAAAATTACAAAAAAGCACTCCTTGCCGCTATTAACAGCCTGAAAAAAACGCCAATAAAATCTGTAGCCTGTAGCTTGGCAGACGCTGACGTTATTGGCGCTGACAGACAATGGAAAACCCGTCAAATCATTGAAGTGTTTAGCGATGCGGTATATCAATTTACGGCCTACAAATCGAATAAAGAAACGGATAATAAAGTTGAAAAAATTCGCATCACCGCGCCTTTAAAAGAACAGGCGCTTGCCCAAGCAGGCCTCATTCAAGGAAAAGCCATTGCTGACGGCATCAACCTGACCAAACTATTAAGCGATTTACCCGGTAATATTTGCACTCCAACTTATCTAGCAGAACAAGCGCTGGAACTGGGCAAACAATACCCCAGCCTAGACATCAGCATACTTGAAGAAGCTGACATGGAAAAGCTGGGTATGGGCGCCTTGTTATCGGTTTCACGCGGCAGCCGTCAACCCGCTAAAATGATTACTTTAGCGTATCGTAACGGTGAAAAAAACGGCAAGCCTATCGTCTTAATCGGCAAAGGCCTTACCTTTGATGCCGGTGGTATTTCCTTAAAACAAGCCCCCGGCATGGATGAAATGAAATACGATATGTGCGGTGGAGCAACGGTTCTGGGGACCTTGCTGGCCGCAGCGCAAATGCAACTGCCACTGAATATTATCGGCCTGATTCCTGCCTCGGAAAACATGCCGGATGGCGACGCAAATAAACCAGGTGATATTTTAACCAGCATGTCCGGTAAAACCATCGAAGTGCTAAACACCGATGCAGAAGGTCGCTTACTGCTTTGCGACACATTAACCTATGCAGAAAGATTCAACCCCGATGTTGTGATTGACATGGCCACCTTAACCGGTGCTTGCCTGGTGGCCTTAGGTCGAGTGCCCAGTGGCTTGCTTGGTAATAATGACGCGTTATGCAATGACTTACTCGCCGCCAGTGAAACTGCTATTGATAGCTTGTGGCGCTTACCTTTGTGGGATGAATTTCAAGAACAACTTAAATCCAATTTTGCCGACCTCGCCAATGTCGGTGGCAAAGATGCCGGCACCATTACTGCGGCCTGTTTTTTGTCACAATTTGCCGAAAACTTCCACTGGGCGCATCTCGATATTGCCGGTACAGCATGGCGCACGGGTCAAAATAAAGGCGCAACCGGTCGCCCGGTTCCGTTATTAAGCCAATACCTAATAAATCGGGCGCATGGCTGAAATCAGCTTTTATATCCTACCGTCAGAATTGACACAGGAACGTGATGAATTTGCCTGCAAACTCATTGAGAAAGCCTATCGTAGCGGTTGCTTTTGTTACGTACTCACTGACAATGCCGCACAAAGCCAAAAAATAGACGACCTGCTCTGGACTTTCAGAGCAGGGAGTTTTATTCCGCACCAAATTTATACAGGCGAACTGCCCGCCCTTGAAAAAGTCATCTTGATTGGCTCACTGGATGTACCTGAACTCTGGCAAAAAATCGTCATCAACCTGTCGTCATATTGCCCCAAACAATTCGATACCATTGAGCGCATCCTTGAGATACTGGATAATAGCGAAGCAACCAAAGAACTCGGCAGAAATCGCTATCGGCAGTATCAACAATCCGATAACACCATAACGACTCATAAAATATGAATTATTATGTTAATCAGGCGTAAGCCTCCCGCTTAATAACTACAAAACCAACAATCAAATTCACTCGCCTTAATCCTGTTAAAATACCTAAACTTTCACAAAAACATTAAGCCCCACCATGGAAAAAACATACATCCCGCATTCAATTGAACAACGCTGGTATCAAACCTGGGAAGAAAAAGGCTACTTTGCCGCCAATTCAGAGGGTGAGTCCTACTGCATTATGATTCCCCCGCCCAATGTCACCGGCAGTTTGCACATGGGGCATGCGTTTCAGGATACCATTATGGACGCCCTCACCCGTTACCACCGCATGAAAGGTTACAGCACACTCTGGCAACCGGGCACTGACCATGCCGGCATTGCAACGCAAATGGTGGTTGAAAGACTATGTAATGCTGATGGTAAAACCCGTCATGATTTGGGGCGCGAAAAATTTCTTGAAAAAGTTTGGCAGTGGAAAGAAGAATCCGGCGGTACCATTACCCGTCAACTCCGACGCATGGGCTCTTCCCTTGATTGGGATCGGGAACGCTTTACCATGGATGATGGCATGTCTGATGCCGTACAAGCAGTGTTTATACAACTTTATGAAGAAGGCCTGATTTATCGAGGCAAACGCCTGGTTAACTGGGACCCTGTTTTGCATACTGCTGTATCGGACCTGGAAGTGCTTTCTGAAGAAGAAAACGGTTTTATGTGGCATCTGCGTTATCCCTTGTCGAATGGCCAAGGTCATTTGGTGGTGGCAACCACACGTCCTGAAACTCTGCTGGGCGATGCCGCAGTAGCGATACATCCCAATGATGACCGTTACAAACATTTGCTGGGCGAATTTGTGGAGCTACCATTAACCGGTCGCCGCATTCCGATTATTGCCGATGACTATGTTGATCCTGAATTTGGTACCGGTTGTGTCAAAATCACACCCGCCCACGACTTTAATGACTACGAAGTGTGGACCCGTCATCGAAACACCTCAGTCATTCAAGATTTACCGCATGGCGGTTTGATTAACCTGTTTACTATTGATGCCGCCATACGCAGTAATGCCGAGGATGAAAACGAGCTGATTCCGCAAAAATATTGCGGCCTTGATCGTTTTGAAGCCCGTAAAGCCATGGTTGCTGATCTGGAAGCACTCGGTTTGCTGGAAAAAATCGCCGACCATAAATTGATGGTCCCGCGCGGCGACCGTACCAACAGCGTTATCGAACCCTTATTAACGGATCAGTGGTACGTTAAGGTAGGACCGTTGGCAGAACCTGCGATTGCGGCCGTTGAAAACGGCGACATCAAATTTGTGCCTGACAACTGGAAAAACACCTATTTTGACTGGATGCGCAACATTCAAGACTGGTGTATTTCACGGCAAATCTGGTGGGGTCATCGTATCCCGGCCTGGTATGACGAACTGGGCAATATTTACGTCGGTAACTCTGAGCAGGACATTCGCGATAAACACAACTTGCCTTCCGACTATGCGCTTAGACAAGATGAAGATGTGCTGGATACCTGGTTTTCCTCTGCCTTATGGCCGTTTTCTACGCTGGGCTGGCCTGAAAATACCGAAGAATTGGCTAAACATTACCCAACCAGTGTTCTGGTAACAGGCTTTGACATTATTTTCTTCTGGGTGGCGCGGATGATTATGATGGGCTTAAAATTTCAGGGTACAGTGCCGTTTAAAGAAGTCTACATACACGGCTTGGTGCGTGATGCAGAAGGCCAAAAAATGTCCAAATCCAAAGGCAACGTCCTTGACCCGATTGACATCATCGATGGTATAGAACTGGAAACGTTGGTAGCAAAACGCACAGCAGGCATGATGCAACCGCATTTGGCCAAAAAGATCGAACAAGATACGCGCAAGCATTTTCCGGATGGCATTCAGTCTTACGGCACCGATGCCTTACGTTTTACCTTTGCTTCTTTGGCATCTACGGGACGGGATATTCGTTTCGACCTGGCCCGTACCGAAGGCTATCGCAATTTTTGCAATAAACTTTGGAATGCCGCACGTTTCGTGTTGATGAACACCGAAGAACAAGATAACGGTTTATCTGAGGCACCGTGCACCTACACGCAAGTTGATCGTTGGATTATTTCAAGACTAAATCAAGTAACAGCGATCACCAGCAACGCGATTGATAATTATCGTTTTGACTTGGCAGCCCAAGCGATATATGAATTTACTTGGAATGAATACTGCGACTGGTATCTGGAACTGGCAAAAATATCGCTGCAATCCGATGATGCGGCGCTTCAACGCGGCACCCGTAAAACACTGCTGACCGTTTTGGAGTCCATCTTACGCTTGGCGCATCCCATCATGCCGTTTATCACTGAAGAAATCTGGCAACGTGTAGCACCGTTAGCAGGCATTCATGCAGAATCCATCATGCTACAACCCTATCCTGTCGCCGATGAAGCAATTGCTGATAACCATGCGATTACTGAAATCAATTGGGTTATGAGCTTTATTTTAGGTGTGCGCCGTATTCGTGGTGAAATGAATATTGCCCCCGGCAAGCCTTTGCCGGTATTGCTACAAAATGGCTCGGTGACTGACCAGGATTACTTAACCAACAGTTCCGCTTATTTAAAAAGACTGGGGCGCTTGGAGTCTATAACCTGGTTAAATAGCGATGCTACAACCCCGGAATCTGCGATTGCTTTAGTCGGTGAGTTGAAAATATTGATCCCTATGGCCGGTCTGATAGACAAAGAGGCTGAACTGGCGCGATTGGACAAAGAAATTCAAAAAATTAAAAATGATCTGCCAAGAATTGAAGGCAAGCTAAGCAACCCCACCTTTATTAATAAAGCACCACCCGATGTCATTGATAAAGAAAAAGCCAAACTGGTGGATTTGCTTTCAAACTTAAACAACCTTGAGCAGCAACAAAACAAGATTCAATCCTTATAATTCTATTTATAATTGGGCTATACTGGATATCTTTAAACAAACTATAAAACTTTATGGTTGGGTTGGGCTGGGTTAGCTTGCACTAACCCAACCATTGCATCTGTTGTGAATCAATTTCATGCCGTTAAACATTTAAATTTAATTATCATTATATGTCACCAACCGCACCAACAGATCTTCAATTAAGTGGTTTCACAAAGTACTTAATTACAGAAGGACTACTTACTGAAAATGAAGCAAACCTTCATAACCAGGAAGCGCAAAAAAAGAAAATTCCGATCTTGAGTTATCTTGTTGCTAACAAGTTTATTGACAGCAAAGTTGTGGCAGCAAAAGCCTCAATTGAATATGGCGTTCCTTTTTTTGATCTTAATGCAATAGATCTTCGTACCCTCCCTATTCATTTGATCAATGAAAAATTGATCCGTAAACATAAAGCACTACCTCTTTTTATTCGAGGCAAAACACTCTTTATTGCCCTGTCTGATCCAACCAATTTGATAGCGCTGGATGAAATCAAGTTTCAAAGCCAATTTAATACTGAAACCATTCTGGTTGAAGAAGACAAATTAATCAATGCCATTGAAGTTTCAATGGAAGCCGTTGACACCACAATGACTGATCTTCTTGATGAAGATCTTGAAAATCTGGACATTACCGGTGGTGATGAAAACATAACAAAAAACGATATTGACACGGATATTGACGATGCGCCAATTGTCAGATTCGTTAATAAAATTTTGTTGGACGCGATTAAAAAAGGGGCTTCTGACATACACATGGAGCCTTATGAGAAAAACTTCCGAATTCGCTTCAGAGCTGATGGCATGCTATACCAAATAGCGAGTCCACCACCCAACATTGCCAACAGAATTATTTCCAGAATCAAAGTCATGGCTAAAATGGACATCGCCGAGCGCCGTGTACCACAGGATGGCCGTATAAAAATGAGCTTATCAAAACAACGGGCGATTGATTTTCGGGTCAATACCTGCCCCACCCTGTTTGGTGAAAAAGTTGTTTTACGTATTTTAGACCCTACCAGTGCACAAATTGGCATTGAAAAACTAGGTTTCGAGCCTGACCAAGAAAAGCTTTTTCTGAATGCCATTAACAAACCTTACGGTATGGTTTTAGTGACCGGCCCTACAGGTAGCGGTAAAACAGTTACTCTATACACGGGTTTAAATATACTTAATAGTATTGAACGCAATATTTGTACTGCCGAAGATCCGGTTGAAATTACCGTTGATGGCATCAATCAGGTTAATATGAATGTTAAAGCCGGATTAACGTTTGCTAATGCCTTAAGAGCCTTCTTGCGCCAAGATCCAGATATTATTATGGTGGGTGAAATACGTGACTTGGAAACGGCAGAAATTGCCGTTAAGGCCGCCCAAACAGGTCATTTGGTATTATCAACACTCCATACCAATGATGCACCACAAACTTTAAACCGACTCATGCAAATGGGGATTGAGCCCTTTAACATCGTCTCGGCTGTTATTTTGATTATGGCTCAGCGTTTGGCGAGACGCTTGTGCGAACATTGCAAAACCCCCTCAAATTTTCCTGATAACATTCTCATCTCGGCTGGCTTTAAACAAGAAGAATTAAAAACGCTTAAAATCTTTAGCCCCGTAGGCTGTGATCTCTGTACTAATGGCTATAAGGGTCGAGTTGGTATTTACCAAGTCATGACGCTAAGTGAAAAAATGCGCGAAATTATCCTTGAAGGGGGTAATGCGATGCAATTGGCAGAACAATCCAAGTTAGAGGGTATCAATGACTTACGGGCATCAGGTTTGAATAAAATTCGTATGGGTATTACCAGCTTGGAAGAGATTGACAGAGTCACTAAGGAATAAAAAATGGCAGAGCAAACTGAACAAATTGATTTTCTTTGGGAAGGCATTGATAAAAACAGAAAGAAATCCAATGGCGTTATATCTGCTAAAACTGATCTCATAGCCAAAACAGAATTAAGGCGACAAGGTTATCTCGTAACTAAAATCAAAAAAAAACCAAAGCCATTATTTAGTCCCAGAGTAAAAGCCATCACACCGGGTGATATTGCCATTTTTTCCAGACAATTGGCTACCATGCTGGGCGCCGGAATACCTTTAGTACAATCATTTGATATTATTGGCAAAGGCCATGAAAACCCTAGCATGCAGAACCTGTTGTTAAGCATAAAAGCCAATGTTGAAAGTGGTGACACACTAGCCGAAGCACTGAAAAAAAACCCGCTTTATTTTGATGAGCTATTTTGTAATCTGGTTGATGCTGGAGAACACGCAGGGATACTGGAAACGCTCTTGGACAAAGTTGCGACTTATAAAGAGAAAACAGAGACCATGAAGAAAAAAATTAAAAAGGCGCTCACTTACCCTCTGGCTGTTATTGTTGTAGCATTCGTTGTAACGGCCATACTCTTGCTTTTTGTTGTGCCGGTATTTGAAGACATGTTTAAAAGTTTTGGTGCAGACTTGCCAGCATTCACTCGAATGGTCGTCACTATGTCTGAATGGTTGAAAGAATGGTGGTGGGTTGTTCTTGGGATTATTATTTTTGCAATTTACCTGTTTGGTTATTTTAAAAAGCGCTCGGAGCCTTTTAACCATTTTCTGGATAAAATAATGCTTCAAATGCCGGTAGTTGGAATGATTTTGAATAAATCAGCCATTGCCCGCTTTTCAAGAACATTATCGACTATGTCGGCTGCGGGGGTTCCACTTGTTGATGCCTTAGAATCCGTCGCCGGTGCTTGTGGCAATATTATCTATTCCGAAGCTGTTTTCAAAATGCGTGAGGAAGTCGCTACCGGACAAAGACTTAAATATGCCATGCAGCAAACCAATCTTTTTCCACACATGGTACAACAAATGGTTGCAATTGGAGAAGAATCCGGATCTATGGATGCCATGCTGGCAAAAGTTGCTGATTTCTATGAAGAGGAAGTTGACAACCTTGTCGATAACTTAAGTAGCTTAATGGAGCCTATTATTATGGTTATATTAGGT
>SESH01108702.1_pt1 | contig 14102 bp, 10 predicted proteins | sample 3171561 | NCBI WGS metagenome assembly SESH01 (sample SAMN10866947, study PRJNA518727) | freshwater metagenome | biome: subpolar coniferous forest; feature: holomictic lake; material: water; isolation source: holomictic Lake 442 2011 16.5 m and 2014 13 m | place: Canada: near Kenora, Ontario
ATCAGGGAGGCGTTGGACCGCCGGGATGCGGCGGAGGCGGGGACCCATCTGGCCGCATACGGCGCCCTGCTGACCGAACATATCCGCAAGGAAGACGAGATTTTGTACCCGTGGATGGATCGCGAGCTGACGGATGCCCAGATCGGGCAGCTCTTTGCGCGCTTCCGCGAGGTGGACGATCGGTTTGGCGACAAGCCGGCGCGCTATCGCGCCTGGGTCGCGGCGATGGAGACAAGCAAGGCGGAAACAAGCAACCAAGGCGAGAAGTCGAAAACAGGAAAGGCAGGCGGATTATGAGTCAGTGCGGATGTCCCGGATCACAGGCGATGGACTTCAGGAAAGAGGAGAACGCGGGGGGGGATGCGGCGGGCAGTGTGCCGTCCCAACTCCGCCAGTGGCCGGTGCAGTTGCACCTGGTCAACCCGATGGCGCCGTATTACCAGGGCGCGGATGTGTTGCTGACGGCCGACTGCGTGGCCTATGCGCTGGGCAACTTCCACAGTCAGTACCTGAAAGGAAAGTCACTGGCCATTGCCTGCCCGAAGCTCGACGAGAACCAGGAGGTCTATAGCGAGAAGATCCAGTCCTGGATCGACGACGCCAAGATCAACACGTTGACGGTCCTGATCATGCAGGTCCCGTGTTGTCGCGGACTGCTGGCCCTCGCGCAGGAGGCGGCGGCGAAGGCCAAGCGCAAGGTGCCGGTAAAATATGCCATCGTCAGTCTGCAAGGCGACATTCTTGAAGAAGCCTGGGCCTGACCCGGGCAGGCCAGTCCCGCCTGCACGTCCTACTCACCGGTGGGGGTGACGGTGACGCGCAGGGGGGCGGCCCAGTTCTTGAATTCGTCGGTATAGTAGAGGTAGGCGCGGCTGGCCGGGCCGGTGTAGGTGCCGGGAATCGCCGCCACCAGACTTAGCGGCAGCTGCACTTTCTCCTGCGCCTTGAGCGAGCGCCAGTAGAGCACGACCTGCCGGCCCAGGACTTCATACGCGGCGATCTTGCCGCTCTTCACGAGTTCCTTCAGCTGATCGTGCCGCACCTCCAGCCCGCCGGGAATGCCGATGATCGCCACCGGTGTCGGGATGATCTCGTCTTCCGCCCGGTTGACCACGGTCACGGTGGCTTCGGTGAACTTGCCTTCCGCAACGGTGTCGGAGTCCAGGGCGACGTTGACGCCGACCTTGCACTGGGCGCTGGAATCCGGCTTGTCATCGCTGTATTGCACCGTCATGGAGCAGGGCATCTCGGAACCGCCTTTCATGCGGATCTCCACCGTGTGTTGGCCGGGCTCAAGCAGTTCGGCAATGTCGGTGAGGATGATGGCTCCGGTGGTCTCGGGTCCGATTTTCACCTCGCTGCCGGCCTGGCGTCCGTCAACGGCGAGTTGAATGCTGCCCGGGGCCTTGGGCGTTGATCGGGCCTGATCGTAGGCGACGATGGCACGCAGGGCGAGCACGGTCGCCTGGGTGGATCCATAGCGGCCGCCTTCGCACACATCGGCCAGCCATTTCAGGGATTTTTCGACGTTGCCGACATAGGTTTTGTCCTGGAGCCAGCCCATTACCGCAAAGGCCGTGGTTTCCACCTGCAGGGCGATGCCGCCGCTGCCGACGATCGTGGTCGTCCCGCCGTCCACAAATCCATCCTTGGCCTGCTTGGCGGCCAGTCGGTCCAGCAGGGCCCTGGCCGTCTCCGCATCCTTGTCTGCCAGCGCGACATTGGCGCCGAGGGCGATCACGTAGCTGTTTTCGCTCTTCTTCGCCGCCGCCTTGACGGTGTCGATTTCCGGGCGCAGCGAGGCGGCCGGTTCGCCGGCCATGAGCAGCGCCCAGGTGATGTAGGCGTTGGAGCAGTCCCGGTCTTCGATCCAGGTATGCAGCGCCCGGCGTTCCCGCTTGAACCCGCCCTTGCCGTCGCGGGCTGCCAGCAGCCAGCTGCGGGTGCGCTGCAGCATGCCGCTATCCACGGAGTAGACCCGCGCCATGTCGGAGAACTCGAGCAGTCCATAGGCGGTGAGGGTTTCGTGACCGGGATCCTGGCCGAACCACTCGTAGCCTTTCTGCTTGCACTCGAAACCGGTCAGGCGCTCGTAGCCCTTTTTAAGCAGATCCTTGCCGCGTTCCGCCAGTTTGGGGTCCACCCCCTGATGCGATGTGAAATATTGCTGCACCATGATCACCGGGTAGGTGGTGGAGGACGTCTGCTCGAAGCATCCGCAGGGTTCCTGCAGCAGGCGTTCGAGGGCCTTGGTCAGGTTGGCCATGGGGGTGGGGTAGATGGCGATGTCGCTGCGGATGCTGCCGGGCACGCGGTTCTTGGGGATATCGAGGTTGAAGGTGAGGGCGCTGTCCGGGGGCAGCATGCCGCCGCGGGCCAGGGTGACCGGGAAGCCGCGCGGGACGACGCGGAGTTTGCGAGTGACGCGGTCGGAATACCCGCCGGCGATGGCGTCGACGATGAAGTCGTTTTCACCGGCGATGTCGCCAATCGTCACGTCGGCCAGACGGCGGACGCGGCTGTCGGCCTTGAGGCTGAAGGGGGCGGGGTTGGCTGCCGTGATGCCCTTGGCGGCGGTGAGTTTCAGCGTCGCGCCATCGAGGGCTTCCGTCGTGCCATTGACCAGTCCTAGCGGCAGCCGGATGCGGTCGCCCATGGTCACTTCCAACGGCAGCTTCGGCTCAACGTAGAAGGGCTGGACGGATTCCACCAGGCCCGTGCCGCTGCCGACAGCGCCGTTCATGTAGGCATCGGCGCTGACGCGGAAGCTGCTCACGGCGTCGTTGAGCGCGAACGAGACTGTCGCCTGCCCCGTCTTGGCGTCGGTTTGGACGCCGGCATTCCAGAACAGGGTTTCGGTGAAGTCCGTGCGGTCGTTGGGTTGGCGTCCCGGGCGTGCCTGGTGGGCGTATTCGCGCACGGTCACCCACGTCGTCGCACGTATATCAGACCGGTCTTCAAACTCCGCGTCCCTTGCTGCCAGAATCTTCCTCCCCCCGATTGCCTCTCTTTCTTTGGCAACGATACGATCCGGAATCGGACGCGCAGCGAGCGGGCGGGGAGCCATGGGCTTGGCGACTTCCTTGACTTCGGCTGGCCGTGCGGCACCTTCAGGGATGCCGAAACGAATCGCCCCCAGGCCGCCCTTTCCCCCTTCCATGCCGGCTGCCTTCTCATCCAGGCCATCGTCTTCTTCGAATCGCCGAACGGTACGTACAGCCGGCCGACGTACGGCCAGCGCGCGCCGGGCCGCATCCCCGTTGTCTTCCAGAAACTTCTTCCAGTTGACCAGCGCGAAGCGCCGCCAGCCCTGCGTGCCGAGCAGCAGGTCCAGCGCCAGGGGCGCCTTGGGGTTGCCACGGTCAAGATAGACATGGGCATCGGCCAGTTCGCGGACATCGCTTTCGAGGTAGACCATTACCGGCAGGCGCGGCGCCTGTTCCCGTTTCTCGATCATTTCCAGGACGCTGTCATCGGTGACGGTGAGTCCGACCATCGCGCTTTGCGGTTCGCCGTGTTCATCCGTGGTGGTGACGGTGACGGTTGCCGGCGCACCGGGAATATAACGCGGGCGGCTGGCCGTGACCTTGACCTGAACGGCCTTGGCCGGTTCCCGGAAAATCAGCCGCTCCGCCACCGGCGCATGGCGGCTGTTCCAGACCGTGGCGATCAGCACTCCGTCGATGCCTGAGGGCGGCGTGAAGGTAGCCGTGGCCATGGCCTCTTCGCCGGCCTTGTCCGCCCCGCGGATCTTGAGCGCCACCAGTTCGTTTTCGAACTTGCGCAACGTCACGGTCAGGGGGCCCGGTTCCGTGGTCAGCACACGCAGAGAAATGGGCTCGCCCCGCGGATAGACCTCGGCCGTTGTGCGGATGACGGTGCCGATGTCCCGGACCTCGGGGAGGGGCCAGGTTCGGGTTATCCCGGAGGGCTCCAGGAGCTTCAGGCGGTAGGTCATGCCCTTTTCCGGCGTGAAGATGAACCGGCCGCGGCCTTCATGCTCGGTGCGAAAGGCCGCCACCTGCCTGCCCTTGCCGTCTTCGATCGTGCCGCTCATGTCGGCGGGTTTTCCGGCCGGCGTCCTGCCCTCAACGTAAACCCGGCAGGGCAGTTCCGCCACCAGGTCTCCGCCTTCGGGATAAACGGACAGGTCCAGCGTCTGCAGGAGGATCGGGATGGTCTTGCCGGCGGTTTCCACCACGCCGCCATCCTCCACCACGAACGCCAGCGAGCCTTCGCCCCGTTCGATTTTGGCAGGCAGTTTGAACGCCGCCGTGCAGTGGCCACTCCCGTCAAGGGCGCCGGTGGCCGCGTGAATTTCGACGCCGTCCACTCGGGCGGAGATCCGGACCCTGGCGTTCTCGGGGATTCCGCCTTCGGCGCGGAGGGCTTCCAGTGTGGCGTTGACGGTATCGCCGGGGCCGTATCCATCGCGGAGGAACTTGATCTGGGTTTTCAGGCGCGGGGCGCGGAAATCGCGGATGTCGAACTTGCGCACGGCCGGGGCGAACCCGAGCTGCGGACTCGTGACCGTAAGAAGATACTCGCCGCCCGCCTGGCCCTCGGGGATGTCCCACGACAGGCCGGCGACGCTGTTCTCGACCGGTGCCTGGCCGGAGGCGACACGGTCGCCTTTGGGGCCGGTGATTTCAAAGAAGACGGGGGTGTTCTGGCTGAGCAGGATGTGCGAATCCGCCGCGAGCATGACGCAGCGGCCATACAGCCGCTCATTGGCGCGGTAGATGGGTTTGTCCGTGCTCACATAGCCGGCATAGCGCTCTTTGCCGCCCAGGTCTTCGCTTTGGGCGGGACCTGGTTTGGCGGCGGGCTGGGGTTCCGCGGCCTGGAGAGGAAGCAGACCGCTTAGGGCGCCGACAACGAGGGCCAAGGAAAGAGAGAGGTACGTTTGTTTCATGACTGGACGGTCCTTTCGTATTGGCGCTACACCGCCATGCTCTACACCCGGCGCCCTTCCGGCGCCATCCCATTCTGTAAGAAGTTAGACGCCCGTAAAACGCTTTTTGTTCCCAACTTTTTTTGAGACCCGCAGGGCTGCGGATTCCGGCTTGTTGGCCGGCAAGGATACTGTCATAATCAAGGCGTGAAAATCATCGACAACTATGCAGGAAAACTGGAGATGTGGGCGCGAGAAGCAAAGGTCGTTCGTATGCCCAGACTTGCCAATTTGCCTGCGTTCGGGCATCGCCGTTTTAACTCATATGAGGAGCTTAGCGCCTGGAAGAAATCACTGATCGATGAGATGCTCAAGCAGGGTGGTGCCCGATGGATGAAGTGATCCGGCGATTCAACGCGAAAGGCGTGCGGTATCTGGTTATTGGCGGACAGGCGGTAAGGCTTGAGGGGTGCCCTCGGTTCTCCATGGATTGGGATCTGTATATTCCCGGTCGGGATGCAAACAATATCGAGCGGATTAATCAAGTGTTGGGTGAAGAGATTGATGTGCCGCTTATTCCCATGGGGTTACGAGGTGAGAACTTCGTGCAAACATACCAGACGCGATGGGGTATTTTGCAGTTTCATTTGACGGGCCCGGGGCTGCCTCCGTTTGATGAGGCCGAACGGCGCGCGGTGACTCACATGACCGAGGAGGGTGTGCCCGTAAAGTGTTTGGCCGGAGCGGATTTGCTCGAGAGCAAGAAACGGGCAAATCGCCCATCCGATTTCAGCGACATAGAGTTTCTTGAGAAAAAGAAATCCCTCGGACTTTTATGATGCGGAAGATGTCGGTGTTGTTCAGATCCCGGATCGTTTTCATCTCCGCCAGGAGGCGCGCCTTGCCCGTCTCCCGTGCCAGATCAAACCACTGGGGATCCTCCATGAACTGGCCTTTCCAGATCACTTTCCAACTGATCCCCGTGACGTTCTGGAAGTAGTGGATAAAGCCGTGGTCGGTGATTACGGCGCGGAGCATCCTGTCGCCCAGCAGTCCGGCATAATACGCCGGGGTCAGTTCCGCCGGGCAACATGAATCGACGTTGGTATGGCAGTGATAATTTGTCCAAGGTTTCATGCCTGTTTCCTATCTGTGGCGATGGGCGATTCGACCGGTCGATAACGCTGCGGTGAACGACCGGAAGATAAGGCGGGAGCGACCGGCCTTCAAGCAGAAGTTGAGAACGTGCCTCGACGTGCAAGGCCTCACCGCCCGGGCCGCGTCTGATGGCCGGGTTTCGACAGGGAGAGTTATAGAAGTCGGCCCGGCAGGTCCAAGACCCCGCGCCGCACGTCGTCAACGTGTTTTGCCTAGCCAAAGTCTAGCGCGTTCCGGATGCGGATGAGTTAGTTGACCGCTCGGGTGTGACTCGGACGGGCCTAAAGGTTACGTTGGTGCCCGCAACGTTGACCTCCACGTAGTGATGGAATCCGCCGTCCTTCTCGGCGTGATACAGCGGCGCGCCGCCCCCGCCGCTCACCACGAGAGTCGTTCCGTTGGTGGTGCCGGAACGGTAGCCGTGATCGTGGCCGCAAAAGTCGAAGCGGACACCCTGGGCCCGCAACACCTCCAGGAAAGCCTCCCGATTGTCGCCCATACCGTAGACCGCCCCGTCCGGATTCCAGGCCGGCATATGGTGGGTGACGATCTTAACCGGCCGGGTTGATGCCTTCAGGTCCGCGTCCAGCCAAGCCAACTCAGACGAACTCATGTCGAGGCTGTCGTTCACCATGGCGAAATGTAATTGGCCGTAGTCGAACGAGTAATGCGGCTTATGCGCAGGGGTCCAGCGCAGGAACCGTTTTTCGCCATCTGTTCCGACATCATGGTTGCCCGCCACCGGGAAGAAGGAGACCTTGCAGAGCCGCATGAGTTGCTCGAAGTGATCCCAGTCCACGTCGGCTCCCACCGGGACCATGTCGCCCGTGTGGATGAGGAAGGCGGCATGGAGATCGTTGGCGGCGGCGAGGATCTGTGTATACACACCGTCACCTCCGCGGCTATCGCCGCAAACGAAGAAGGTGAAGTTCAGTTGTGTGCTCACCATGAGCGGCGGGGCAGGGGCGGCGGTGGCAACGGGTCCGGCGTGCAGGGCGAGTGCGAACAGCCAAAGGCCTGTGACATAACGGTGCATCTCGTCCCTCTCGCTCTATTATTCCACCACCAGGGCCGTCCCATCCTCCAGCACGATCGTGACCTTGGTGCCCAGGGCCAGGTAATCCTTCAATCCCGGCTTGTCCCTCAGCAGTTTGAAATACTCCTCACTGCCAAACTTGACGGTGACAAGTTTCATCTCCTTCTTGAAGGTGTTGTCAACCCAGCGTCCGTCAAGGAGCGTGAACACCTTCTTGCCCACATGCCTGACGGTTTCGATTTCGTTCGCGGTGTTGTCCCGCTCCTTGTAGTCCTGGATCGCTTTGCTCATGGCAACGGCCTGTGGGCCGGATTCCGTCCGCAACGACGAAGCAGCGGTAGCCCCACCTTCCCTTAATTGCCGGGTTTGGTCGGCGGCAAAACCTTTAGCGGCCACCATGGAGTCCTCAGCAGGGGCTTCGCTAAATACCGGCACGACACTTTGAGCCGACTTAGATTCCGACTTCCGACGGGCCGCCAGGAACCCATCCGGCTTTGCAGCGGGGGTCGCCTTTGCAGCGGGGGCCGCGGCACCTCCGATGCCCAGGCGGGCGCTACCGCCGCCCGGGCCCATTTTCGCGCCGCTGCGGCGTTCGATGACGTTTTGCTCGTAGGCCTTGTCGTCTTCCAGCACGAGGTAGGAGGTGTAGGGGGTCATGATGCCGTATTCCTTGCTGAGCCGGATGACCTCGTCCTTGAGTTCGGCGTTTTCGCCGCGCAGGCGGATCTCGTCCAGCAGGAAACCCACCCGGCGCGTGGCCCACAACCGGGGGATGAAGGTGTTGTCGGTCCGCTCTGCGGGGAAGGTTCCCTCGTAGACGAACTCGCGCTTCTTGCCGTTCACCTCGCCCACCAGGCGGATCACGGAATCGCCGTCGCCGTCGTAACGGCCGAAGAGGGTGATCTGGTCGCCGCTGAACAGGTCGGGCAGGGCGGTGGGGTGGATCATGGAGGTCTTCAGCTTATCTACCTCGACGTGAACCTTGGCCAGCACCGGATTGCTCATCTTATCCGCGAGACTGGAGACCTTCACCTCGATATCCTCGTCCGGCATGACGTACTGGGGGAGGCCGCCATTCTGGCCGGCGGCCTTGTCGAGCAGGTGGGTGTTGACATCGTCGCCGACGCCGAACACGAAGATCCGGGCGTTGCCCTTGTTGCTCTTATGGATGTTGTCGAGGATGATTTCGGGCGTGTCTTCGCCGACTGTCGGCCGGCCGTCGGTGAGGAAGAGGATGATGGCCGGACGCTTGCTGTCAGGGTTCATCGCCAGCGCGGCGAGGAGCGCGTCGTTGATGGCGGTGCCGCCGCGGGCTTCCGTTTTGGCGATGAAGGCCAGGGCCTCCTCGCGGGTCTTGGCGTTGACGTCCACCAGCGTCTCCTTGAACGGTTCGACATCGGTGCTGAATCGGATCACGTTGAAGCGATCGCCGTCATGGAGCGTCTTCACGGCGTATTCCAGGGCTTTGCGGGTCTGTTCGATCTTGCCGCCGGCCATGCTGCCGGAGGAGTCGAACACAAAGGTTACGTCCTTGGGCATGACGGATTCCGGGGTGGCCACGGACGGCGCGAGCATCATCATGAAGAATCCCTTGTCACCCTTGGCCGCGTGGGTGAGCAGGTTCAGGCCGAACTCCTTCTTCGACACGGCATAGTAGAGCACGAAGTCGCGGTCCAGAAGGGCCTTGTCCTCCTCGAAGCCGATCACCGCCTCCTTGTCGCCCTTGCGGGATATGCCGACCTTGTGGGACGGGGAATAGATGCTCTTGAGCGGAAGGTTGGAGTTGAGGCGCACGGCCACGGTGAAGTCCGCCAGGGTGCGCGAGGCGCGCTCGCCGGTCTTCAGGGGATAGACGTACTTGTAGAGGCCGCCGTCGAACGCCAGGGTCTGGGAGTACTCGAGTTCGATCTTTTGCAGGCCGTTGGCCGGCACGGGAAAGACGCTGACGCGGAAGAGATTGCCGCCGAGATGCTCGAGCAGCCCCGGGTCCTTCATGCGACGCACGATATCCTCGTAAATGCCCCGCGCTTTCCCTTTTTCCACCAGTTCGCCGCTCATGCGCTTGCCGTTGATCATCATGGCGAAATCGGAAATGCTGGCATTCTCGGGCAACGGGAAGACGTAGACGGCTTCCAGGTTGCGGTTGACGCTGTTCCGGAAGACCTGCTCGATGCGGGCCGTGGCCGTGCCGTCCTTGATCGTGATATCCACGCGCTGGCTTTCGATGGCCAGCGGCGGGATGGTTTCATCCTTGGGGATCAGCAGTCCCGAGCCAAACGACTCCGCCTGAATTCCGCACCAAACAGCCAACATCGTCATTACGAACCGTTTCATCTTCATCGCTCCTTTCATGACAGCCTGCCGATCACTATAACGTTGGCAAGGGACGCGGGCCACCCGCGGGAAAGGCGGCCGCATGTACCAGGCCGCCGCCCCATGACAGAATGTGTCCATCCACCCGCCCGGTCAACGCGAAAGATTCACCGGCGCCGGGCGTGTCTTCCCACGTCTGCCCCGCCCGGGACAAATCCTCCAGGAAACGCCGGACTGCCATGCTGGAGTCCTCGACCCGCAGTTCCGCGTCCCGGTACCCCGGATCACGCAGGATGCCGTCCGCCGCATGGGACCGGATGATCTTATCCCACAGCCGCTCGCAAAGGTCAGGGCTGCCGAACAGATCCCCGCTGACCACGCGGCCGGAATGGAGGATCACCAACCCCACGGTGCGGCGGGTTCGGATGCCATGGAAGCGGTCGACCAGCGTGTCGATGCGCCGGCGGAGGTCCCGGTCATTGTAGAGCGACTGATAGCTGCGCGTGGGGGCGGACACGCCGGACTGCTTGAGCCGGCCATCGATCTCGCTCCAGATGGCCTCCTGGGACGCCGCGCGAGCGGCCATGCCGCGCATGGACTGGCCGGCAAGATAGGGGGAGTGGTCGAATGAGTCCCGGGCGCCTTTCCAGCGATCCTGTTCGCCGCAATAGACCGGCACGGTCACCGTTTCCCGGCCCGGCCCCACCAGCACATCGTTCCGGATGATGCGATCCTGTCGCCCGCCGCCCAGGATCTCCCCGGCCATCATGAACACCGGATACCGCGATTCATTCCGGACGAGGACCTCCGATACCCGCGCCTCATCCTGCTCGCGCACGGTAATCCAACCCCGGTTCAGCGCCTCGTCCAGAGTGCGGATATCCGGCTGATCGCCGGTGTCCCGGAGCAAGAGCGGGAAAATGGTCAGCCACCCCGCCTGGTGAGGACGACCGATCTCCACGCGTTCAATCAGGCGGCGGAACGGGGTCGGGTCACGGGGCGGCGGGGGAGGGACGGGGATACGTTCCGGCGGCACAAACTCCCGGACCGCCGGGGTGGCGGTCGGGTCTTCCTCGAGATAAGCCGACTGGGCCGGCGGGCACAGAAGCCCGCCGAGCAGCGCCACCGTTATCATGATTCTGTCTATGATCCGACCCTTCATGGCGATCCCTTTCCTTTCCCTGATCAGTCTGACACCGGAACCGGCAAAAAAGTTCCCGAAAAAACCGGGAAGGCTTGTTTTATCCGGATAGGCAACGCGAAACGGCGCCTTAGGTCACGGTGTCAGAAATACGGCTGCGTATTCATCAAGGTGGACCGCGCTGTCCCTAGCGCGGCCAGACGCCGGTAGGGACACCGGCGTCCACCTGGTCGGATACGTCACCGTATTTGCGATGTCGTGTACTTAGGTCAGTTGACGGGAGGAATCAGCGTGATCCTTACGAAGAGCAACTCCGTGTCGTCGCTTTCGTTGGCGGAGGATAGGGTCAGCCGTAAATCATCCGTGTCGGCCAGGCTCTTTCGTTCCCGCGTTTCCGGGAGAGACGTGGTCTCCACCGACTTCAGGTCCGCCAGCAGTTGCTTATAGCGCGCCGCCGGAATCCAACCCGTGATCAGGGTTTCGGTGCCGGCGCTCTGATCAAGGCGGCTCGCGCCGCCCTTTGCACCCATCTTCCCGGCGGGGGCTGAGGCCCCTTCGGAATGGAGTGCCTCCTTTCCGGGAACGACATACTGATCCAGGATCTTCCTGACCGCCGCCCTGTCGCGGGTGGTCAAGGCAATCTCCCTGGTTTCCTGACGGGCAGGTTTTGCGAGAACGGCTGGCGGTGCGGCTGGCTGGGCTGCTGTCGGCCTGGTCGCCCGCTCTTCCTTTGCCAGACTTTTTGCGGGTGCCAGCTTTTCGGCCGGGCCTGCGGCGGCAAAGCCGGCTACGGCTGTCTCGCGGTCCGGAGCGATCTCCGAGCCTTCCCCGACAGTCAAACCGGCCTTAAAGGCCTGACTTGCCTTTTTCTTTTCACGCCGGACTTTCGGGGCAGGTTCGGCCCAGACACGACCGCTAGCTTCGAGTTCCCGCGGGGCGTTGGCTTCGGCTACCGCCGGCTTATCGGCCGGGACCGGGGACGGTGTCGTCGATTCGGCCACCCTTTCCATTTTCGAATCCTGGAGGATCGAACTCAGGCTCGCGCGGTCTTGCGCCGGTGCCGGGCGAACTGTGGCAAGGGTGCGGGGGGCGGCCACGTCGTTTTCAACGCGGCCATGGTCCGCCGTCAGGGTTCGCCACCCATATAAACCGATCATCATGAACAGGGCCGCCGCGGCCGCCATGCGTGTCTGCGGCAGGCTGAGAACGCGCCAGCAGATCATCCAAGGCGCTTCGTGTGGCTGCGCGAGGCGCCGGTGCACGGAGGGAAGCAGGTCAGCGGGCGGTGCGACAGGGGCCAAGCCGCGGACCAGCGCCACGGTTTGACGCAGCTCCTCCAACTCACGGCGGCAGGTGGCGCAACCCGCAAGGTGTTCGTTCACCTCGCGGGTGCGATCGGCGTCCAGGCTCCCGTCGAGGTGCTCGCCCAGCCACTGGTTTATCCGTTCACACCGCATATCAATCCTTCCCGCCTGAGTTCATCCCTGACCCTGGACCTGGCACGCCAGAGCCGCGACTTGACGGTTCCTTCCGAGCAACCCGTTGCCCGGGCGATTTCCTCATAGCTCAGGCCCTGGATATCGCGCATGACCATGACCTCTCTGAACTCCTCCGGGAGCGCCGCGACGGCGCGCTCCACAATGTCCCGGGTCTCGTGCTTCTGCGCCACCTCATCGGGCCGGTCCCCGGCATCGGCCGGCTCGCGGGACGTGGGGCCGTCCTCGGGATCGCCCCGCTGATCCAGCGAGACGGCTTCAAAGAACCCGATCCGGCGCAGGCGCTGGCGCCGGCTGCGACAGGTATTGATTGCCAGCGCATAAAGCCAGGTCGAGAATCGGGAGTCCCCCTTGAACTTCCGGATGGCGCGGCAGGCCTTGACGAACACCTCCTGGGTCAGGTCGCCGGCTTCCTCGTGCTGGTTTACCATCCGGTACGCCAGGTTGAAGATGGGCGTCTGATACGTCCTCACCAGTTCGTCAACGGCCTCCATGCTGCCCTCCTGGGCTTGCCGGACCAGATCGTTCACGCGGGCCTCTTCCGCCTCGCGATCCTTATCCTGTTCCTGGAGGTTAGACATATCCATGTTCCGAAAAGTTCCCGTCGCTGGAATTCAGGCCGTTTGCGGCACCTCTTCCGGTAAGTTGTCACGCCAGTGTGTCCGGGTCAAGAGCGAGTCCGTGTTCCCATGGCGAATCCCGGTCGCATCTCCATCCTATTGCCATGCCCACGGGGCAGGTCGAGAGCCTCGGAACAGGCCTGGACCCGCGTCGGGCCGACGCGGGCTACCTGTAGCCGCCGCGTCATAAAATCTCCGCCGTCAGATTGAGCCAATATGGCCCGAAATCCGGAAAAATAGAGGCGTCTGCCCTGCGCCTGGCGTCCCTTTCTCTTGAACTCGCCTTGCCGCCGATGTAGTTTCCCCCTCCACTCGGCAACGGAGACGCAGGTGTGATCAGCAAAGCGCAAATCAAGGCACTGGCCATCGAACTCGGATATGCCGCCTGCGGCATTGCTGGCGTGGAGCCTTTTGAGGACTACCGGGCGGCTTTGCAAGACCGGATCAGGCGGTTTCCGGAGGCGGCGGAGTTGTACCGCGAACTGGAGGGGCGTGTGGATCCCCGGGCGGTGGCGCCCTGGGCGAAGTCCATTGTCGTGTGTGTGCGGCGGTACGGGAAGTACGCGATCCCGGAGGAGCTGGTGGGGCATATCGGGCGCAACTACCTGTGCGACAGGCGGATCAAGGCGTGTCCGGACCACGCGATGCCCGGGAAGATGAAGGCCGGTCTGGTCAGGCTGGGGGCACGCGTCAAGACCGGCGGCGTGCCTGGTCGCGCGGCCGCCGTGCGGGCCGGGGTGGCGGGTTTTGGGCGGAATAGCTTTGTTTACGCCGGGGGATGCGGTTCATGGGTCAACATCGAATCGTGGATGATCAATGCGGAGTTGGAGCCTGACCTTCCCGCCCCGCCGGCCCCGTGTCCCGAGGGTTGTCAGGCCTGTCGTAACGCCTGTCCGACCGGCGCGCTGCAGGAGCCCTACATCATGCGGCAGGACCGCTGCACCGCCTATCTCACTTTCGAAGCGCCGGAACCGATTGCCCCCGAGCTTTGGGGTAAGATGGGGAAATGGGTTTACGGGTGCGATGTGTGCCAGCAGGTCTGTCCCTTGAACAAAGGGACGTGGGAGAGGCGGGACTCCACGCCGTGGCTGGATGAGGTGTTGGATCGTCTCACACCTGCCGCATTGGCCGTTATGGATCAGGACACTTACGAAAAGGTTGTCCATCCGCTATTTGGCTACATTCCGAAGGACAACCTCGCCCGGTGGCAGGCGAATGCCCGGCGGGCGGTGGCGGCTGGCGGGGCGACTACTTTGACCGTGACACCACGTCCTGAATAACCAGGCCGGCCAGCATGAATCCAAACACCGCGCAGACATGAACGGCGGTGCCGTTGACGCGGGTCTTCCGGGCGCACCAGTCCGGATTTTCGGGATCGGCTTCCTCTGTTTTGGGGTGCGCGTGGCTGCACGCGCAGTTCCCCGTTCCGCAGAACGTTTCCGTG
>SESH01018318.1_pt1 | contig 14101 bp, 11 predicted proteins | sample 3171561 | NCBI WGS metagenome assembly SESH01 (sample SAMN10866947, study PRJNA518727) | freshwater metagenome | biome: subpolar coniferous forest; feature: holomictic lake; material: water; isolation source: holomictic Lake 442 2011 16.5 m and 2014 13 m | place: Canada: near Kenora, Ontario
TTCTTCGGTCAGAAAATCATCGAGGTGGCGACCTTCCGTTCGGATCAGGTTCCCGATGAGGCTGATGAGGAGCAGAACGGCGTTCACCACGTGACCAGCGACGCTGGCGTCATCGTGCGCGACAATGTTTTTGGAACGCCTGACCAGGATGCCCGGCGCCGGGATTTCACGGTCAATGCCCTCTTCTACAATATTCGCGATTACTCGGTGATTGACTACGTGGGCGGGCTGGCTGATTTGCAGGCGCGGATCATGCGGTTTATCGGCGATCCCTCCGTCCGCTGTGTCGAGGACCCGGTCCGGATGATCCGGGCCGTCCGGTTCGCGGCGGCGATGGACTTCACCTTCGATCCCCAGACGGAGCAGGCCATCCGGGCTGAGAGCGGGAAGCTGGCGCTGGCGAATCGGTCCAGGCTTTACGAGGAGGTGCAGAAGCTGTTCTTCTGCGGGGCGGCGCAACGGGCGTATGAGCTTCTCCGCGCGTTCGGTTTGTTTGAGATGCTTTTCCCCGAAGTGGGCTCATGGCTGGGGCCCAGGGCGGGAACTCCACAATGCCAGCGCATCAGCGAGGCGCTGCGGCAGGTGGACGAATGGCGGCAGGCGGGCCGCGACGTGTCGCCCGCCCTGTTGTTTGCGTTGATGTTCGGGGGCATGCACGAGGCGAGGGCGGGGGAATTGACGGCGCAGGGGCAGCATCGCGGTCTGGCGCTGCATTCGGTGACGTTGGAGCATTTTGGCGGGCTGACCGAGCGGGTGCAGGTTCCCAAGATGGTGCGCTACCGGTCGGCGGAAATCCTGGCTTCACAGCCCCGGCTGACCGCCGAAGGCGGAACGCGCGCCCGGCCGTTGACCACACGCGCTTTTTTCCCCGAGGCGGTGGCCTATCTGGAGTTCATGGTGCGGCTCACGGGGGAACACCGTGAAGCGTTGGAGCGTGTGCAGGCGATGCCATGGGAACCGTCCCCCGAGCATGAGTTCATACCGGGTGGCGGGCGGGGGCGGCGGCCCGGGCGCGGGCGCCGGGATCGAAGGGGCAAGTCCTTTCGGGCGCCCCGGGGCGGTTCTTCATCCCTCCCCTCTGAATCGGGGGGTGACGCGGGGCGGGCGGCCCCGGAAGGCGGAGACGCGTAGGTGGGTGCCGTTTACCCCTGTCCGCTCTGTGGCGGGACGGCTGGTTTCTTTGTGGCGCTCCCCGCCCGGCCTATTTACGCCTGCCCGCAGTGTGAGTTGAGATTCGTCCCCGAGCCGTGGCATGTGTCGCCGCAACAGGAGCGGGCCCGGTACGAACTCCACCGTAACAGCCTTGAGGATGGGGGATACGTCTGTTTTCTCCAGCCGGCCATTGATGCTCTCGCCCGCCATCTTCGCCGCGGTGGCGAAGGCGAGGGCCCTCGCTCCCCGGGCACTATTCTCGACTACGGGTCCGGGCCGACGCCGGTGCTCGTCGAACTGCTCAACCGTGCCGGATTCCAAGCCGTGGCCTACGATCCTTTTTTTGCCCCGGATGCCGACCTGAGCCATCGGTTTGCCGCCGTCATCTCCACCGAAACTTTCGAGCATTTCCGGCGGCCGCGCCTGGAACTGGATCGACTGGTCGGGCTTCTTAACCCGGGTGGTCTGCTGGTGGTCCTGACGGCATTGTGGACGCCGGAAAGGGATTTCCGGAAGTGGCCTTATGCGAATGACGAGACGCATATCGCTTTCTACTCCGGGGCCACCTTCGATTTCATGGCCGCCACCCGGGGGCTCTACGTGGTCGAGACCAACGGCAAAGATCTGGTTGTGGCGGTACGACGCTGACGCCTTCAGCTTTCCGGCTATTCCTTCGATCGAACCATTCGCGTCCGGCGGTAGCGGGCAGGGGTGATGCCGGTGAGGCGCTTGAAATGCTTAATGAAATAGCTTTGGTCGTTGAAGCCCACCTCGTAGGCGATTTCGGTGCATGACTTTTCCGAGTGTTCCAGAAGATGCTGGGCATTCTGAATGCGGGCATGGTTGATGATCTGCAGAACCGTTTTTCCGGTGTGGGCCTTGACCACGTGTGCCAGCCGGAAGGAACTGAGACCGACCTCTTTCGATAGGCTGGTCAGCGTGAGCGGTTTGGCGTAGTGACGCGTGATAAAATCCAGGGCTTTACTGACGTGCGTGTTGGAGCGGTTGAACCCGTGCAGGTAAATGCCCTCGATGAAGTCGTTGAGGGCATCGGTCAACACCCGGGCCAGCTGCTCGAAATCACGTGCGCTGATCAGGCGGCGCATCCACTGGTGATTGCGTTCGATCAGCGATTCCATGATGGGGCTGTCTTCCACGGCGGCGCGGGTAAGATACCCCATCAACTCAATCGCGCGGGCCCGGAGCACGACGAGCTTGGGGGCGGTCATATACATGGCGCCCAGCATTTCGTTCAGGACGCGGCGCGCCCCGGCCTGATCGCCGGCGCGGATATGCGAGAGTAGAATACGTTCCTTTTCAAAGGGGTAGGTGGCCGCGCCACCGCGCCGCTTCTGGTCCTCAATGGCGCTGGCGATCTGCTGCTGCTGCATGACTCGTAACCGGTTCTCCTCCATCTGGAGTGGTTTCCACCCGCTGATCTGGTAGAAAGTGCGGCGCAGATACTCGGCGGACTCCCGGATACGGGCGGAACTCAGTGAGGGCCGGGCGGCCGCATAATCGCGGGCTGCTTTCACGGTCAGGCCGAGGCCGGTTAAACTCCGCAGACATTCCTCGTCATCCGGAGCGGCTTCTTCAGGAAACACCTCCCCGCCAATCATGGCGCCGTGGATGATCCGTCGATCCTCCAGGGCCACGAGCCAGCTCATCACACCGGGAAGCACCTCGAAGAAGTAGGGCTCGCCGGTGTTGACGCTCTCGTGCAGGGCATAGGCCCGGAGGCGCCGGATCTTGGAGCTTGCTCCGAGCGGGTCGACCTCCGGGTCGGTATGGCCGCCCAGGTCCATGAAGAAAGGCCGCGCGCCGGTGGCCTTGTAGGTGTCGCGGCTGACTTCACTCAGGATTCGTTTGGACAATTTCGGCATGGGATTCTCCTGGCGGTCACGTGTCTTTCATATCCCGGGTGGCAAGAATGACGTATCTCCGTGCTCCTGGGAGGCCTGCTTCGATCCTCTTTGACACGGTCAATACGGGCCAATATCAGCGAGTTTTGGCGATCAGTCAAGCCGGTAGAAAGTGGTCGGTACGGTTTCCGAAGGCTAAGTTTTATCATTTATCGACATGCCGTCAGCAAGAATGTCATAATCCTGAGCCAGAAGCCCCTATTTTGCCGAGGGGCCTTATTGATAGATTCACCGCTTCTTTGTGGGACCAGGTGGATTAAACAGAACCAAGGAGAGACAAGCATGAGTACGGTACTGGAGCAGATCAAAGAAAATTTGATGAAGGGCAAGGCGAATGATGTCAAGGCGCTGGTACAGCAGGCGTTGACCGAGAAGATCGGCGCCGCGGACATCCTGAACAAGGGGTTGCTGAGCGGGATGGGCGTGATTGGCGAACGGTTCAAGAAGAATGAAGTCTACGTTCCCGAAGTGTTGATTGCTGCGCGCGCGATGAAGGCGGGCATGGAGATTCTCAAGCCCGCCCTGGCGGCGGCCAAGGTTGAGCCGCGCGGCGTGGTGGTGATCGGCACGGTCAAGGGCGACCTGCATGACATCGGTAAGAACCTGGTGGGCATGATGCTTGAAGGTGGCGGATTCAAGGTGGTTGATGCGGGGATCAATGTCGAGCCGGCCAAGTTCATCGAGTTGGCCAGACAGCATAACGCGACGCTCATCGGCGCCTCAGCGTTGTTGACCACGACGATGACGAATATGAAATCGATCGTGGACGAGGTGAAGAGTTCCGATCTGGCCGGCAAGGTCAAGGTCATGATCGGCGGCGCGCCCCTGACCCAGGCCTTCTGTGATGAGATCGGGGCCGACGGCTACGCGGCGGATGCGGCCTCGGCGGCGGATCTGGCCGTGAAACTGGCGAAGTAACCCGGTTCCTGACGGGGTGATGGGCGTCAACACTGGATGTTGACGCCCGTTTTTCATAGTATGGACCCATGAAGAAGATCAGAGAGCGGATCAACGGCGGAGAATGGCTCCTGTCGGATGGGGCATGGGGCACTTTTTTCCAGAAGAAGGGGCTGAAGCCGGGAGAATGTCCTGAGTTGTGGTGCGTGGAGCGCCGGTCCGACGTGCTGGACGTGGCGCGTCGCTATGTGGCGGCCGGCTGCGACATGATCGAGACCAACAGTTTTGGCGGGACGCGGTTCAAACTGGACTTCTTCGGGTTGCAGGACCGGGTGTCCGAGCTTAACCGGGCGGCGGCGGCCATCTCCCGTGAGGCGGCGGGTCCCGAGCGGCATGTGATCGCGTCAGTCGGCCCGACGGGCAAGATGCTTCTGATGGGGGATGTGACCGGGGAGGAGCTTTTCGACGCCTTTCGGGAACAGGTGGTCGCTTTGGAAGCGGGCGGGGCCGACAGCGTGTGCATTGAAACCATGTCGGCTGTTGACGAGGCCTCCCTCGCGATACGGGCGGCGAAGGCGCATACCGGGCTTGAGATCCTCTGCACGTTTACGTTCCAGCACACGGCGGACGGCGGTTACCACACCATGATGGGGACGACGCCTTCCGAGGCGGTCACGGCGGCTTTGGAGGCCGGCGCCGATATTGTGGGCGCGAACTGCGGGCAGGGCATGGAGCAGATGATCGACATTGTTCGTGAGATGCGTGCCGCGGCTCCGGCTGTGCCGATCATGGTGCAAGCCAACGCGGGACTGCCGCGGAATGTTGACGGGGTGGATGTCTTTCCCGAGACGCCGGGGATGACGGCAAGTTGGGTGGGCGCGGCTTTGGAGGCGGGCGTTGGTATTATCGGGGGTTGTTGCGGCACAACACCCGAACACATTGTGGCGATCGGGCAGGCGATGCAGAAATGGAAAGAGGAGCGGACGTGACCATGCAGAAAAAATTGATTGTTGTCGGAGAGAATATTCATTGTACGCGCATCTATAAGGTGGGCGGGAACTTTGCCAAGAAGCTCGATGACGGCCGGTTTGGCATCATCTATGGCGGCAAGAACGACAGCCGCGCGCTGACCATTCCCGATTCCTTCCAAAAGACGGCGGACTGGGAGGCCGGAAGGATCAAGCATTGCGCGGTGGCCGTCGCGCAGGGTTTGTACGGGAGCGCGGCCGACAAGGCCGCCGCCATCGACTATCTCCAGTACCTGGCGGGCCGGCAGGAAGCTTCCGACGCCTCGTTTCTGGATGTCAACGTGGACGAGTTCAGCACCGACATCGCGGAACGCTGCCGCGCCATCAAGTGGGTGGCGCAGGTGGTCCAGGCCAGCAGCCGGCTGCCGTTGAGCATTGACTCCTCCAATCCCGCTATTTTGAGAGCCGGTCTGGAAGCCTGCGATCAATCCCGTGCCCGGCCGATGGTCAACTCCGTCTCCCTGGAGCGCCAGGAGGCCATTGCGGTCGCGGCAGAGTTCAAGGCGGTGGTCATTGCCTCGGCCGCCGGCGAAAAGGATCTGCCCTCCGACACGGCACAGCGTCTGGCCAACATCGCGCGGTTGATGCCGATGCTTCGGACAGCGGGCCTGCAAGACGGGGACATCTACGTGGATCCGCTGGTTTTCCCCATCGCCACCGATTCGAATAACGCCCGGGCCTTCCTGGATGCCGTGACGGCGATCCGCCGGGAATACGGTGCGGGGATCCATGTGTCCGGCGGGCTCAGCAATGTGTCGTTCGGCATGCCGAACCGGAAGCTGATCAACCAGGTTTTCACCTGGCTGGCGGTGGAGGCCGGGGCGGACAGCGGTATTTTGGATCCGCTCCAGATGAATGGCAAAATCCTATCGGCGGTGGACACGACCACCGAGCCGTTTGCCTTGGCCAAGGCCCTGTTGACGGGGGAGGACCTTTTCGGGGCGGACTACATCATGGCGCATCGGGAAGGCCGTTTGGGTGGCGAATAATGCATCGGATTGGGTATTAACCTGGAGGCATGGTATGGCAGCTAAGATTATTGATGGCAAGGAGATCGCCCAGCAGATTCGCACGGAGCTGGCCGAGGAAGTCAAGCGCATGAAGTCCAGGGGCGTAGTGCCCGGACTGGGGGTCATCCTGGTGGGGGAGGATCCGGCTTCACGGTCCTACGTGATGGCCAAGGAGAAAGCCTGCCATGAGATCGGCATTTTCTCGGATGACAATCACCTGCCCGCTTCCACCTCACGGGACGAATTGCTGGCCCTCGTGCGGCGGATGAATGCGGATCCGAAGATCAACGGCATCCTGGTTCAACTTCCCCTGCCGAAGGGCATTGACGAGAGCGAAGTGCTGATGGCGATCCATCCCGACAAGGATGTGGATGGCTTCCATCCCTTGAATGTGGGCCGGATGGTTTTGGGTGAGAAAGCCTTCATGCCCTGCACCCCGCACGGGGTGGTGCAGATGCTGTGCCGGAGTGGCGTCAAGATCGATGGGGCGCACGTGGTGATTGTGGGCCGGAGCAACATCGTCGGCAAGCCTTTGGCGAACATGCTCATGCAGAAAAGTCCCAGTGGTAATGCCACGGTGACGGTCTGTCATACACGGACACGGGACATCGCGAAACACACCCGCCAGGCGGATATCGTCATTGCCGCAGCAGGGCGCCCCAACACGATTACGGCGGATATGATCCGGGAAGGGGCGGTTGTGATTGATGTCGGCGTGAACCGCGTTGAGGATGCCACCCGTAAGCAGGGATTCCGTCTGGTAGGGGATGTGGACTTCGAGGCGGTCGGCCAGAAAGCCAGCCTGATTACTCCGGTGCCCGGCGGGGTGGGGCCCATGACAATCACCATGCTGCTTCACAACACGGTTGAATCGGCCCGGATTGCCCATAACCTTTGAAATAGAGGCAACCTATGGCGACCCAGGATTTCAAGGCGGCCTACAAGACGATCATGGACGATCATTTTTCCCCCAGGATGGAGATCAGCTTCATCGAGGAGGACGGGCGGCGGCAGACGCTGTCGTATGAAAAGGTGTCCTGGCTGATCGACGGGGTTCGCAAGGGGCTGCGCTACGGGGAGAATCCCGGGCAGGAGGCGGCTCTCTACCGGTTGTCCGGCGGCAATCTGAAGCTGGGCGAGGTCTCCTGCATCCAACCGGGACGCACCCTGGCCTCGGAGGTGGAATTGCTGCAATCGGGCAAGCATCCCGGAAAGACCAACATCACCGATGCCGATAACGCCCTCAACATCCTGCGTTATCTGACGGACGTCCCCTGCGCGGTGATCGTCAAGCACAACAACCCCTGCGGCGCGGCGCGTGCCGGTTCGCTGGCGGAGGCCTATCACAAGGCCAACATGGCGGACCGCGTGGCGGCCTTTGGCGGAACCATCGCGTTGAATCGAACGGTGGACAAGGAGACCGCCCTCCTGATTGCGCAGAACTATGCCGAGGTCGTGGTGGCGCCCGATTTTTCTGAAGGGGTCATGGAGGTCTTCGCGAAGAAGAAGAACCTGCGCGTGATGAAGATCGGCAACATGGCGCGCCTGAAGGAATTCGCGGGCGAGGTGGTTTTGGATATGAAATCCCTGGTGGACGGGGGGATGGTTGTCCAGACGGGGTTTGTTCCCTCGACGCGCTCCAAGGCGGACGTCGTTCCCGCCCAGACTAGCTACAAGGGCAGGGAGTACAGGATCGGCCGCCTGCCGACCGACAAGGAGTACGAGGATCTCATTTTCGGATGGTTGGTGGAGTGCGGCACGATCAGTAATTCAGTGCTTTACGTCAAGGATGGCGTGACGGTCAGTATTGGCGCCGGTGGTCAGGATCGTGTGGGGATGGCGCAGTATGCCCGTGACAAGGCTTACCGTAATCTGGCCGACCGGATCTGCTGGGAGCGACTGGGGATTCCCTATAACACCCTTGCCGATGCCAAGCAGCGCGCCGGCATTGATGAAGAGACCCTGGCCCGAAGGGGCGGGCTGGAAGGATCCTGCATGGTGTCTGATGCCTTCTTCCCGTTCCGTGACGGGGTGGAGGTGGGGATTCGCGAAGGGATTGCCGCGGTCATTCAGCCGGGCGGGTCCGATCGGGATTTCGAGGTCATCGAGGCCTGTAACGAGGGCAACGTGGCGATGGTCTTCACCGGGCAACGATGTTTTAAGCACTAAGTCCGACAGAAGGTGAGGGCAAGAAAGAGCCGCCGTAAAAACGGCGGCTCTTCTGTTTTCGGTTCTGTCCGCTCAGGGCACGTAGGTGTTCGTGACCGCTACGCGGAAGAAGGCCGGGGACAGGCTGGGGGCGGGAGTCGACAATATGTTGGTGCCCTGAACAGTGGCAGGGATGTTTGTAAAGCCATGCCAGGATCCCAGCAGGTTGGTTGACAAATCAAACGTGTAACCAACGTGATTCAGCGTCGACGTGCTGCTAAGCCACCGGACCGAGACATTGCTGCCGCTGATCGTCTGGCTGATGATCTTCAGCAGCGAATTGGAGTTGTTCGGCTCTGTGCCCGAGATCCACTCTTCGAAGGTGGTTCGCCCGTCTTTATCCCAGTCTCCAGAGGCAAGCGTGTTCCAGGACTCTGCGGGATGATCGTTCGTCCCAAGGCCTTTAGCGGCCAGCCATTCATACGGGATGCCATTGGAGGCAACCAAGGCGGCGAAATTGATCACCAGGGAGCCGTCGGCCACAATATTCGACCAGGTGAACGCATACGAGTTCTGCTGCAACGCATTGGATAGTGTGCCGGATAGCGTGATGGGGTAATCACCCGTAGAGGCTGCCGCGATGCCCCAGTAATTCGATGCCTGAATCGTGAAGTTGGTTGTCGCGTCCGCCGCCTGCAGGTACACGATTCCCGAAGGGGTCACGGATCCAGAGCCGGTGGTCTGAACGAAGATTCTAGGATAGCTCGGAGGTGCGGTATCGGAAACCAAAAGATCGTCGATCGCGCCCTTTCCGACCAGGGCCACATTACGCAAACCCAGCACGTCATCGATGGCGGCTCGGAACCATGGGCCCGGCCCGCCGGCATTTTGATCCTCCGTCGCGTAGCCATACCCATTGGATAGTTCGATGCCATTGAGCTTAACTTTGAAAACGGTCCTTGAGTTGCCATCCCAATTGTAGCTGAGCGTGACGGACACCCTAGCCCACTGTCCGGACGTCACCGATGCATTGGTGAAAACGGACCACTGTGTATTAGTAAGAGGCCCGTCTCCAGCCGAGACACCATGATAGACGCAGATGTAGCCGTTGGTGTCGAAGGCGATACCCATCTGGGATGATGCGATTTCCCCGTTTGTGGATAATCCATCAACTGAGAACTCCGGTCGAATCAGGGTATCCGCGTAAACTATATGAGTAGTACCGGAACTTGTGTCGCTAACGGAATTGCTCAGAATGGTGCTGTCGAAAACCATGACGTTTGTGTGAGCGTTGGACAGCAGGAAGTTGACGTTGGTAGGCGGCGTGCCATTGGTCACGTAAGCGTAGTTGGCTGTGCCATCCCACGATCCCGCAGCGGGATTGGTGATAATGGACGCTCCGTAAAGCGACTCGAAAGAGTTCGTAAAGGGTATGGTCGATTGCGCAGAAACCTGCCCCACGAAGGCGGAAAACGACAACAAGAGCGATACAATCAGGCTACGTTTCATAAAAGTTCTCCAAACGATGACCTTGATGATGAGCACTACACCATCAGACTACGAGCATAATAGTGCGTCCGTTCCGTGCCGTCAACTCTTGATGCATTTTTTTTTGCAGGTTTCGCCCCATGAATACCGTTGACGTTGCACGCCGGGATGGGTAGAAGGTGAAGGAAGTGCATGCAAATCAAGCTGGGATCGTCGGGCGGCAGTTGGCCGCCAGCGAGCGGTCGTGTCGGTGCGCTGGGAGGGGAGAATAGCGTGAAGATCTATTTGAATGGTAAACTTGTTCCGGAGCGTGAGGCGAAAGTCTCCGTTTTCGATCACGGGCTTTTGTATGGGGACGGCGTCTTCGAGGGGATTCGATCCTATAACGGGCGCGTATTTATGCTGGATGAGCACATCGAACGATTATTTCGTTCCGCCAAGGCGATTGATCTTCGCATACCGATGTCTCCGGTACAGGTGGCGCGCGCCGTCGTGCGGACCTGCAAGGAAAATAAGGTCTTGAATGGGTATGTCCGGTTGGTGGTTACCCGCGGGGTCGGCTCCTTGGGGCTGAATCCGTATACTTGCGCCAGGCCGCAAGTGATCATCATCGCCGGAACTATCCAGTTGTATCCGAAGAAGTTATACGATGAGGGATTGTCGATTGTGACCGTTGGCACGATCCGGAATCATACGGAGTCGATCAACCCTCAGATCAAGAGCCTGAATTACCTCAATAACGTGATGGCCAAGATTGAGGCGATCAATTCCGGCTGCATGGAAGCCGTGATGCTCAATCCGCAAGGGTTTGTGGCGGAGGCGACAGGTGATAACATCTTCGTGGTCAAGGGGAAACAGCTTGTAACGCCGCATCCTTGGTGTGGCACGTTGGAAGGCATCACGCGCAATGTGGTGATGAAACTGGCGGGGGAAACAGGTCTTGAGGTCAGGCAAGATGTCTTAACGCGCTATGAGCTCTACACGGCCGACGAGGTGTTTCTGACCGGGACAGCGGCCGAGGTGATTCCGGTGGTTAAGATTGACCGGCGCAGCATCGGGTCGGGGACGCCGGGGTCCGTTACTCGCCGTCTTGCCAAGGCGTTCCACCTTTTCGCGTCCTCGACCGGAACGCCCATTGTGTGACGGGAAGGAGTCTCCATGCTTTGCGAGAGCTGTCAGCAGCATGAGGCCACTATTCATGTTACCCAGGTGATCGGGGGGGATTCCCGCGAACTTCATCTATGTGAAGAGTGTGCGGAGGAGACCGGCCTGAATGTCCAAACGGTTATGTCTTTGCCCGAGATCCTGTTCGGCATGTCGGGGACGGAAGAGGCTGGAAAAGCGCTCGACCGCCGCTGTCCCCGTTGCCACATGCGCGGATCGGATTTCAAGAAAACGGGGCGTTTAGGTTGTCCCCACTGCTATGAAGCCTTCAGCCAGGAATTGAGCCCGATGCTGGCCGCCATGCACAAAGGGCTGGTTCATACCGGAAAGGTTCCGGCACGGGAGCGGAAAGTCATGGAAACCGCTTCAAGGATGGAGGGGCTTCGCAAGCGGCTGGATCAGGCGGTCGGGAGTGAGAACTTTGAGGAAGCCGCCCGGCTGCGAGACCTGATCCGGGAGGCGGAGCATGACGCTGGATGACCTGATCCGCCGGCCGGGAACCTGGCTGGCCCCGGGCGATGGTCCGGGGATCATTGTGAGCAGTCGAATCCGGCTGGCCCGCAACATTGACGGGGTGGCCTTTCCCGGTTGGGCTGGCGAAGATGAGTGCGCCCGGCTTCAGTCCGGTCTTCTGGAGGCACTTTCCCGCATAAACGCCCTCAAGCCCTGTCTGATTCTGGATATGGCCAGCCTGTCCATGGTGGATCGGGAATTTCTCCGGGAGCGGCATTTGATCAGCAACGAGCTGGCGCAGAAATCCAAGGGGAGCAGCCTGGTTGCGAGGGAGGATGAGGTCCTTAGCGTGATGATCAATGAGGAGGATCATTTGCGCCTTCAAGCCATGCGGCCGGGGCTCCAATTGGCCGCGTTGTGGAAGGAAATCGACGCGTTGGACAGCGAGCTTGAGCAGGCTGTTCGTTTCGCCTTTTCCCCCTCGGTTGGCTACCTGACCGCCTGCCCGACGAATGTGGGAACCGGCCTGCGCGCCAGCGTCATGGTGCATATCCCCGGACTGCGCCTGCTCAATGAGGTTGAACCGATCATCAAGGGGTTGACCAAGATCGGACTCGCGGTACGGGGCTTGACGGGGGAGGGGACTGAAGCGTCCGGCAACATGTTCCAGATTTCGAACCAGACCACGCTGGGTGAGGCGGAGTCGGTGATTATCGAACGGCTGGAGCAGATTGTCGCCGAGATTGCCCTTCACGAGAAGAACGCCCGTTCACGCCTGATGGAGCAGAGGGAAAATCATGTGCGGGACAGTGTCGGGCGGGCCTACGGGATACTCAGTCATGCCCGCGTGCTGTCCTCCCGCGAGATGCTGGACATGCTCTCCGGGTTGCGTCTTGGCTGTGAACTTGGTATGTTAAGGGGGTTGGAAATGGGGGATATCAATCGGCTCATGCTTTACACGCAGCCGGGGCACCTCCAGAAGGCGGAAGGCCGCACAAGTAATCCTGACGAGCGGGATGAGATGCGTGCCCGTTTGGTGCGTGAGATCGTCCAGCGGGCGAGCCTGGTGACCGGGTAGGCCGGATCAGGCGGAAAGTGCGAAATATGGGCAATTTAGGCAATTATACCCCGCGGGCTCAGCAGGTCATTCAGTTGGCGCGTGCGGAGGCCGAGCGTTTCAATCATTCCTACGTGGGCACCGAGCACATCCTGCTCGGATTGGTCGCGTTGGGACAAGGAGTGGCGGTCACCGTCCTGGAGAGGATGGGGATTTCGATCGAATCCCTGCGGCTGGAGGTCGAGAAGGCCGCCGGACAGGGGCCGGAGACCAAGACGGTTGGGAATGTGCCGTTCACGCCCCGTGCGAAAAAAGTCCTCCAGTTGGCGGCTGTCGAGGCCCGTGCGCTGAATCACTCCTACATCGGGACGGAGCATCTCCTGCTCGGGTTGCTGCGCGAAGGGGAAGGAGTGGCCGCCCAGGTGCTGCGCAACCTGAACGTGAACACGGAAACGACACGAGTCGAGGTCATGAAGGAACTCGACCCGAATTTTGAACCGGGCGAAGAGGCCGAAACGCCTGATCCCAAGACGGCGGCCGCGGCCCAGCCGGGTGCCAAACCCAAGACGCCGGCGCTTAATGCGTTCGGCAGGGACCTGACGGAACTGGCGCGGAAAGGAGCGTTGGATCCCATGATCGGGCGGGAGCCTGAACTGGAAAGGGTGATCCAGATCCTGTGCCGGCGCACCAAGAATAACCCGGTGTTGTTGGGTGAGGCGGGCGTGGGCAAGACCGCGATCGCGGAGGGGTTGGCGCAATCCATTGTCGAGGGGCTGGTTCCCGATATTTTGCGTGACAAGCGCGTCATTGCGCTGGATCTCGCCCTCATGATCGCGGGCACAAAATATCGCGGCCAGTTTGAGGAGCGCATCAAGGCCGTCATGGAGGAAATCAAGCGGAATGGGAACGTCATGCTCTTCGTGGACGAACTCCATACCCTTGTGGGCGCCGGTTCAGCGGAAGGCACGATGGACGCCGCGAATATCATCAAGCCTGCCCTGGCCCGCGGCGAGTTGCAGTGCATCGGCGCCACAACGCTGGACGAGTACCGGAAGCATATCGAGAAAGATGGCGCTTTGGAACGCCGGTTTCAGACCGTCAAGGTCGCCGAACCGACGGTCGATGAAGCCATTCGCATCCTCAAGGGCATCCGCTATAAGTACGAGGAGCATCATAAAATAAAGATTACGGATGACGCCATCGAGGCGGCCGTAAAATTGACGGATCGTTACCTTTCGGGGCGACATCTTCCGGACAAAGCCATCGACACGATCGACGAGGCGGGGTCCCGTGCCCGGATCATGGCCACCACGCGATCGCCGGATCTGCGCAAGAAAGAGCAGGCGATCGAGAAGGTACGTGTGGCCAAAGAGGCGGCCATCAAGGCTCAGAAATTTGAGGATGCGGCGCGATTGCGCGACCGTGAACGCCTGGAGCGTGAAGCGCTCGACGCGAATGTGAAGAAATGGCGCGAGGCGGCTGGCAAGAAGCGTGTCAAGGTCACCGCCGAGGATGTCATGGCCGTGGTTTCCAAGTGGACCGGCGTCCCACTCAAACGAATGGAAGGCAAGGAACTGGCCCGTTTGCTCCATATGGAAGAGGAACTTGGCCGGAGGGTGATCGGGCAGGACGAGGCCCTGGTGACCCTGTCCAAGGCGTTGCGCCGCTCCCGCGCCGATCTCAAGGATCCGCGCCGGCCGATCGGTTCTTTTGTATTCATGGGGCCGACAGGCGTGGGGAAGACCCTGCTTGCCAAGGCGCTGGCGGAATTCATGTTCGACG
>SESH01001484.1_pt1 | contig 14093 bp, 10 predicted proteins | sample 3171561 | NCBI WGS metagenome assembly SESH01 (sample SAMN10866947, study PRJNA518727) | freshwater metagenome | biome: subpolar coniferous forest; feature: holomictic lake; material: water; isolation source: holomictic Lake 442 2011 16.5 m and 2014 13 m | place: Canada: near Kenora, Ontario
GACCCGGCATGCCGGCGGCGGCGGCGGCGGCGGCGGCCGCGTCGATCGGGGTCCCGCCCGCAGGTCCCTGATGGGCGGCGGCGTCCAGGCCGCCCTGAAAGGAATCATCCACAAACAGACCCTGATCACTGGTGACCGCGGAAAATCCCATGGCGCGCAGGGCGTACAGCGCACCATCCGCATCGACATAGGACAGGTTAATCACATCGGAGCGCAGATCCTGGAAGGACAGATGCGCCTGATATTCGGCGGTCTTGGCAAAGACGGCTTTGATCACGCCATCGAGCCATGGCGCGTTGGCAGACACCTCCAGACCGCTCGGCAATGCCTCATGGACCGAGGAAAAGATCCACAGCTGCGGACTCTGCCGCGGGAGCAGGAGATAGCCGAAGTAGATAATACTTTTTTGATAGCCCGCACCGATCGCAACAGCTCGATACGTCACCGCTTCCTCTACCGGAATTACAGCTTCGTCGACGGTGCTGCGGTTACGTTGGAATCCATGATTCAGCTGCAGCTCGGTGCAGATGTCGTCGATCAGGTTCTCGACATCCTTGACCCGCAATTTGGGTAGCGTAATAAACCGGGAACTGGTGATTGCCGGTGGCGTCGCCGCATCCTCCTGGACCGTTGTGAGCTGGCCGGATCCGCTGCGAAACCCGCTCAAAAGGGCTGGGCTTAGAGCCACGGGGTCTGGTGCAACTTGCGCACCCACGGTTGCGCTCAGCAACAGGCCGCAGCACCCCCCCAAGGCAACACTCAGCAGCCGCGACTGCAGTCGCTGCGAAAATCTAACGGCGACTTCGATGGCTAACATGGCATTGACCTGAATTTACGAAAAGCGTTGCGACCCATAAGCATGCGGTCATCGGTCTTGGGATCTGGCGACTCACCTACTGACGAACACGACCGCTGATGAGCCGCGCTTGCCAGCACTTTTCGACGTGTACAGCGCCGGACTCCCGCGGGAGTCCGGCGCGTTATGGGGCCCGGGCAGCCGCCTTCATGGCCGATTCGCCCTGAAGGTGTGCCCTGCGCGTCCTCGTTTATAGCATGTGCAAAAGTTGCTTCCTGTCACAACCTGACAAGCTGCAACCCTGGCCGTCAGGGGAAGCCCCTGTCAGGCGCCGGCAAGGAATTGCTGCGCTGCGGCATAAAGCGCAGCGCGACGGCGCCTGAAAACACCTAAAGTGCTAATTAGTCAGGGAAAAAAGCTCTGCGGCCACCGCACTTCCACACACGTGAATACCCTCCACAGAGCCATATCCCGGTCGGGGTGGGTAGCGCGCCACGATCAGCGCGAGCGACAGACCGGCAGCGCCGATTTGAAAGTTTTGAACCCAAAACAGGCCGGTCTTGTCCGACCACAGGCCGTGCATGTTCTGCAGCATCGGGTTGGCAATGCTGATGACGGGCTTCGGGTCCACGGATGCCACACAGGGCGCACCGGCCGGGCCGACGGAGTGGTGAGTGATCAGGTAACGCGGCTGTTGCGGCCCGCGAGGGCCGTATCCGGCGATGGTGGCGACCGATTCGCTCGATACCCCGCAGCCGGCGCCCCGCGCGTGGTTGCTGATGCTGCCGGTGACCATCAGATTAGTCGTATCGATCTGTGGCGTGTCCAGAATGGCCGGCCATTTCGAGGCGTAGAACGGCACGAGATAACTCGGCGGCGCATTGATCTGCACAACGCAGGCGTCGTTGCCGCGACAGGGCAATAACAGCGTCTGGCTCGTGGCACTGGGGATGGAACGACATTCCGCGGCCGACCGGCCGCTGCTGAATAGCGTGGCAGCCAGGCAAAGGGCCAGCGCACTTTTCTCGCCAAACAGGCTGAATATTGATTTAACGTGCATTCCCCAAGGACGGCGTAGCTTCTGCGTTGAACTTCGGACCCCGCGTCCGGGATGTCCTGAAAATCCAGCCTAGCTGACCGCCAATCGCGAAACTGACACTGTCTGACAAGCCGAACGCCCGGCGCACTGGCTTGTTTGCCGGGACAATGGCAACCTGCGGCACTCTATCAGGCGTACTGGACGGGATCGCATGACACCCGCAGGCGTCCGGACTACAGCAACGCGATTTAGGGGGCTGTACGGGGCCCTCTGGATGCTGTGGTCCCTGGCCTACCTGGCCCCGGCACACGCACTGGATTGCGACTCCACACAGTCGTATTACCGCGACCGCGCCAGCGCGCTAACGCCCGCCCTGATCAGCCCGGCGACAATGACCGCCTACGCCGGCGTGCTGCACGCGGGCGTGGTGGACTATCCCGTGTGGATTCGTCTGCAGCTGCATTGCATCGAGCTGTCGGAGCCGGCCGCACGGGTGCTGGTGCGCATCGAGCCGCGCCAGCTCGATAGCGTCGAGGCTTACGACGAGAACACCGTAGCATCGGTCCGCCACTTCGAGCCGTTGAGAAATCTCCATGCCATCATGGGCTTTCAATTCGAGCTGCCGGCGGGCGCCAGTGAGCGGGTGATTTGGTTGCGGGTGCTCAATGGCGGCAGCGCCATCGTGAGCACCGCCATCCTCAGCCCCACCGAAAGCACGCGGCGCGGCAATGAGTTGCTCACGGTACTGCTCATCTTTGTGATTGTGGCTGTCGCCGTCAGCATTTTCGCGATCCTGCAGGTCGTCGTCTTTTTTGACGCCTTGCAAATCGGCTTCGCGGTCTACCAGTTCGGCACGGCGCTGTATTTGCTGCTGGGTTTGGCCATGGGACTGGACGCGTGGCCGGACAGCTGGACGTGGCTCTCCGCCCACGACCTGACGCGCGCGGTTGGGATCATGACGGCCGCGTCCGGCGTGTACTTTCAGACAACGCTCATGCGCGACTACCACCCTCCCGCCCGCATGCTGCGATTCTCGTTAGCCCTCATTGCGGGTCTGCTGCTCGTCGCAACCCTGATGCTATGTGGATTTTCCACCGTCGCAGCGCACGGATTTGCAGCGCTACTGCTCGCCAACGTCGTTTATTTCACCATGCTGGCCTTCAGCTCAAGCCGTTTCGGCACGACCGACGCCACGGTCGAAAGCAACTTGAGTTATTTCGCCATCATGGCGCTGACCTTCCTCCTCTCCCTCTATCGGCTGATGATGATAGTCGCCATAGAGGGGCTGGGATTTCGCTGGCCGTTCTCGCCTGCCCTTTTTCTCACCGCAATCACGATCATTCTCTCGATTCCCATTCTATTGATCACGTGGCGGCGCACCTGGCTGCGGGTTCGCCACCTCAATTCGCAGAAACTCAGGGCGGACCTGGCCGAACAACAGGCGGACCAGGAAAGAGCTGAGAACGAGCGTCAGCAGACCATGCTCGCGATGCTCACGCACGAGTTACGCACGCCGCTCTCGGTGATTGGTCTGGCAACAGACCAGGAAACACCCTCCGTGTCAGTGCGCCAACGGGCAAGCCGTGCGATCAGAGATATTTCCCGCGTGCTGCATAACGTGATGCTGGCTGATCGGGTCAACAACGATCAGTTGTCGCTGCGGGGGACGCCCTGGTCGGTGATGGAGGAACTCGACGCGTATCTGCAAAACTACGCGCTGGCAGAGTTCTATACCGTCACCGTCGACGAGGGCGTTCCGCGCACCCAGGTCAATCGCGACGCCGGGCTCGTGATCCTGACAAATCTTCTTGATAACGCGCGCAAATACAACAGCGGCCTGTCGCCCGCGCGAATTCACGTCAGCGCAGACCAGAACGCAACGGGCATCGGCATTCGTGTCGAAGTAAGCAATGAATCCGGCGCCGAGGAATGGCCCGATGCGCTGCGCTTGTTCACCAAGTACTACCGCCAACCGCGGGCCCACCGAAAAACCGGCGCCGGACTCGGATTGTATTTGTCGAAGCGGCTCGCCGGCTTGAGTGGCTGCACGCTGGAATATCTGCCAACGGATCGAGATGTGAGATTCGTGCTATGGCTACCGGTCTAAATATCGTCGTTGTTGAGGATCACGATGACCTGCGAGAGACGCTCGTGGAGTTGCTGCGCTCGCACGGGCATCGGGTTGTCGGCGTCGATTGCGCCGAGGCTCTGGAGGATGAGGCAGGCCGAGACCTTATTGATCTGCTGCTTCTTGATCTGAATTTGCCCGGTGAGGACGGTATCAGCCTGGCGTGGCGAATGATTACTCATCAGCCGAGCGTCAGCATCATCATGATGACCGCCCGCGGTGAATTAAATGATCGCCTGATTGGCTACGAAAGCGGCGCGGACATCTATCTGCGCAAGCCCATCAACAGCACCGAGTTGCTCGCGGCGATCGGCGCCATCACCCGGCGCAGGCTCGCCGCACTGGAATCCAACATGCCGGCCACCGACGCGCTCGCCATCATTAGCGGCGTCAGCTATACGGCGAGCAAGGATGGGACGTCGGTCGCGATCAGTCGCGAGGAAATTGCGATTCTGACGGCGCTGATGCGGGCGGCGGGCCGTAGTCTGGAAGTCTGGCAGTTGCTCGCGATCACCTCAGACGATGACACGACGTCAGTAAACGCGCTGCAGGCGCGCATGACGCGACTGCGCCGCAAACTCGTGTCGATCGGACTCACGGCGGACTGTATCCAGGCCCGTCGCGGCCAGGGCTACTACCTGGCGGTCAATCTGATCATACGGTGATCCGTTCGGCGAGCGACCGACGGTGCCGCAAGCTCGCGGGCATCGAAACCCAAGCGGACAGCCGCGATGCCTGCAACGGCCGCAATGAGTCCCGTCGCAGTGCCTTCGCCATACGCGTCCTTGCACGTTAGGCCGCTTGTGACGGTCGCCGCGTGGCGCAGACCTGTATCGCGTCCATGCTCTGCTGCATCGCTGCTGCGATAGGCATCTGGACGCGAGCCGGCTTGGGACGAATTCTCTACGCACCGCCAGAGGGCATGACTGCGTACGATATGGAATCCATGCAGCGCGGCACCGAGTCGATGCCCAAACGTCTAGGGCGCGGCGACTACATCGTAATCGTGACGTCCTCGCCATGCATCCGGAACTCACAGCCCTTCACGGCTGACGAGGCAGACTGCTCCCCTTGCCGCCAAGCTGACGGCATAAGATGCGCAGACGCGTTAACAGACATCACCTCGCATTCCAGCGAGCGCGGCACGCCGCTGGTGCCCATAAACAACCATGCCGCGCCGTCCTGCACATAATCGTACACTCGGACGCGCGCACCCACGGGAAGGCTCATCGACCCGCAGGGGGCCGCGGCGTAGGTTACGAGGCCGTAGCACGGCTGGCCGCTGTACACGGGGGTCCCTTGCGGACTCCACACTTGAATGAACACCTGATTCTTATCACACCCTGCGCACGACTGAGCCACGCGGTTGATAATCAGGTTGGCGGCCAAGGCCCCCGAGGAGAAGATCAGCGCGATAGCCACCGCGACTGCGCTCGCAACGATCGTTCGATTCATAAAGCGTGACATCGTATCTCCTAAGGGACAGGGCCACCGGCCCGCTCGCAGCGTTAAGTTTGGGTTCCAATCAGGCGATCTGGCCCCCGCGAGGCGGCCATCAGGGGCGTTTATAGCAAGTCGAAAAATAGTTTCCTGACACTCGCTGACAAGGGGGGACGATCGGTAGGTGCCGTAGCGCAAGCAGCGCAGCATGCGCACGGCGACCGCCGACTGCCTGATTCGCAGGGACGGGTAGGCTGCTCGCACGGGCGTTACGCCAATAACGATCGGCGGATGGACAGAAGCTAAGGCCCTGACCGGGAGTGCTCCGAACACGACCCGGTCGGTGGGCGCAGCCCCGCGACTTGCAAAATACGGGCGTTATTTGAGTGCAGCCAAGGGCAAGGCCGCGCCAGCGGGACCTGTTTGGAACTTTGGGGGTACGGTAAGGCGGGGGTACGGCGCCGTTTGTTAACTGCGTGGTGTTAACAATCCATCGGGGCTGGCGGCGTAGCTCCTAGCCGCACCTAGCAAGGGCTAGCGTGTGGGCAGGGCCGGTAGCCCCTGCCATTACTGATTTAATTCAATCAGTTACTTAATGAGTGGCGGAGAGGGTGGGATTCGAACCCACGGAGGACGTGAGTCCTCGCCTGATTTCGAGTCAGGTACATTCGACCACTCTGCCACCTCTCCGGAAGCGGGGCATTTTACACATCTTGCCGCCTTGTTCCAGCCCGCTGATGCGGCCAGCAGCCGCTGTCGCGCAAGTGCCCTTAGCCCCCTAATCTGCCCACCGCGGCCGCGCGGCGTGACGCCGGGCCCCGCGGTGGCGACGGCCGTGCCGGAGCCCGCCGCCGGCAGCCGTCTCCGACCCCGCGCCGCAGGTCGCGTATTCTTGCCGGACCATGGCACCGCCCCCGCACCCGCCGCCCACCCCACGGGCGTTCGCCCTGCTCTGGCGGACGCTGCTGGCGCTGGTCGCATTTTGGCTGCTGGGCACCTGCGTCGCCCGTCCCGGCGTGCTAACCCAGGCCCGCCAGCTGGGCGTACTGATCGTCGCGACCCATAACAGTCCGACGGCCTACTACCTCGGTGCGCACGGCCCGGAGGGCCCCGAGTACGAGCTCGCCATGCGCTTTGGCGAGGCCGTCGGGGTGCCGGTACGCTTCGTGCTGCTGCCGAGCGTCGAGGCGGTCATGGACGCCGTCGCCACCGGCCGGGCCCATGTCGGCGCCGCGGGTCTTGCGATCACCCCCGAGTGGCGCCGCAAGGTCGAATTCTCGCGGCCCTACCAGCGCGTGCCGCTACACGTGGTCTACAACGAGACGGCGCCGCGCCCGGCCGAGCTCACCGCGCTCGCAACTCGCCGGGTCGCGGTCGTAGCCGGCACGGCGCACGCCCTGGCACTGCGCTCGGCGGCCGCCCACATACCGACCCTGCGCTACACCGAGGTGCCGGATCTGGACACGCTGGATCTGCTCGACCGGGTCTGGGGCGGCGAGCTGGATGCGACCGTTGCCGACCGCAACGAACTGGCCCTGACGCACAGCCACCACCCACAACTGCGGGTGGCCTTTGACCTGGAGGCCATGGACGAGCTCGCCTGGGCGCTGCCGCACGGCGATCCAGAAATCGAAGCGCGCGCCAACGCGTTCTTCGCCTGGATCGAGGCCGACACGGCCGCGCTGATCACGCGCTATTACACCCCGGACGAGCGTTTCGACTACGCCGGCGCGCGCACGCTGGTGCGTGACGCGCAGGACCGCCTGCCGGCGTTGCGCGAAGACTTCGAGCGCAGCGCGAACGAATCCGGCGAGGACTGGCGCCTACTCGCAGCGATCGGCTACCAGGAGTCGCGCTGGCTGGCGGAGGTCGTCTCCGCGACCGGCGTGCGCGGCATCATGATGCTGACCGCCGACACAGCGGCCACCTACGGGGTCGCGGATCGCAACGACGCGGCGCAGAGCATCCGCGGCGGCGCGCGCTTCCTGGCGGCAATCCGCCAGACCGTGCCCTCCCGCATCCCGGAGCCGGACCGCACCTGGCTGGCGCTGGCCTCGTACAACATAGGCTATGGCCACGTCGAGGACGCTCGCGTCATGGCAGAAACCGCGGGCAAGGACCCGGATTCGTGGCAGGACGTACGCGAATATCTGCAGCGACTCGCGCAGGAGCCCTACTACTCCCGCGCCAAGCGCGGCTACGCACGCGGCTGGGAGGCGGCGCGCTTCGTCGACAACGTCCGCAGCTACCTGGACGTGCTCAATCAGATCGCCCCGCAAGCGACACCGCCCGCGAAGGTTGCCGCACCGGTACGCCCCAACCCCCACGCACCGACGCACAAGAGGCGGCGGACTTCCTAGCGGCCGCCGTCGCGACGACGCAGGAAGAAGTCCTTCAATAACGCTCCGCACTCCGCCGACAGCACGCCGCCAAACGCGTCGACGCTATGATTGAGCGCGCGCGACGTGGTCAGGTCAAACGCGCTGCCCGCCGCCCCCTGGCGCGGATCCCAGGCGCCGAAGACGAGGCGCGTGATACGCGCATGGACCATCGCTGCGGCGCACATCGGGCATGGCTCAAGCGTGACGTACAGCGTCGCACCGCCGAGTCGGTAGCGCTCAAGCGCGGCACCCGCGGCACGCAGCGCGAGGATCTCCGCGTGCGCGGTCGGATCGTGGCTGCCTACCGGCTGATTGAAGCCTTCACCCACCACGACGCCATCAACGACCACAACCGCCCCGACCGGCACTTCGCCGGCCGCCTCCGCGCGGCGGGCAAGCTCGAGCGCGCGGCGCATGAAGTCCACATCGCCGCAGGGCAGCGCAGCAGGCAGCAGGGAAGGGTCGTCGGGCACGTGGGATCCGGTGGCAGCCGCAAACCACGAGTATATGGCGCGAACCAGGCCGCTACTGGGCAAGCGTCTGCAACTGGCCGTGTTCGACGCGGAACCGCAACAGTTCTGAGGGCGCCGAGGAGCCCACCTCAAGCGTTCTGACACCGACGTCATCGACGAGCAGCACCCGCTGGCCGCCGCCGGGGTCCGCCGACGCCGTGAGCGACGCGACCTGCATGTCGCCGCGGATCGATACATCACCCCCGGGATCACCGGACCAGCTGACGCTGTCGAGATTGAGGTGCTGGGTGTGATTTACGCTCACGCCCACGGAGTTGCCGGCCACGCCACTACTACCCGCACTGGCGATCTGTGTCGGCCGGCCATGCAGCGGCCCGATCGACAGCTCCATGCCGTCGATCATGATGATTGCGGACCCGCCGCCGCGGAAGTGCCCCCCCTCGAGCACATATCGCGCACCGGGCGCGGTGCTGTAGATCGCAGACGACGCCGGGGCATCGATCGTGACGTCGCTCAGGCGCACCTGCGGACTGAAGCTGGCCGCAGGCTCGCCGTAGGCGACGTTGGGATCGCCGAGCACGGCGGTATTGATGCCATAGGCCTCGAAGCGCAGGTGGCTCAACACCAGATGGGTGCCGTGACCGCCGACCCGCCAGAATGGCCCCTGGCCGCCATGCCAAACGAAAGTGACCTCGCCACGTCCATGGATCGACAGGTCCTTGTCGACCAGCAACCGCATGCCGGCATAACGGCCCGGCGCAATCTCGATCCGATCGCCCGCCACGGCGGCGGCCACTGCAGTGGCCAGGTCCGGATAGCCACCCGGACCAACCTGCAGCAGTCGACTCGCCTTTGCATCCACCGGCACGCTCGCCGCGACATATAAGGTCTCGGCCACAGCCAGCAACCGATCGGGCGAACGGCCATGGGCAAAGGCCGACATACGCAGGTTGTGGTCTACCGGCGCCCACGGCGCCAGTGCAGACGCCTCGTAGCGGTGGGTATCCAAAGCGCGTGCCTGCGACACCAGAAAGGACGTCGCCGCCAGATGCGCGCCGATCGCAATGGCGGCATACACGCCAGGCAGCCAGGCGGCTATCCGCTGTACGCGGCCCCGTTCGCGACCGACCAGGAGCACCTCACGCAGACCTCCCGCGCAGAGCACGCGCCGCAGGCTGGCAACAATCGCATAGCCGCCGCTCAGGGTGAGCAGCGCCAGCACCGCCAGCAGCGCGCGGACAAGCGCCACGTCGATCAGCCACGCCAGCAACGCGCAGAAGATTGCCGGCAGCCAGCCCCAGTGACCGAGCACGGCTAGCCGCCGCTGCAGCCCATCCGTCACCGGCGGCGGCTCGGCGATCAGCCGACCGGAACAAGCCTCCATCAGCAACCGAAGCGGACGGCCTTGCCACTGGCCGACATGCAGCCAGACAGGCACCAGGAAGCACTGTTCGCGCAGCACTTGCGCTGTGCGGCAGTCCGACTCGTGGCCCAGCACGCGCTGCAGGCTACGGTCCCTGCGCGCGGCCACGCAATCGTCAGCGACCTCGCCAAGCAACCGCGGCCCGGCCGCCACGGTGGCGCTGAACGCGTCGGCGGACTGGCCCGCCACTGCGGCCTCTAAGGCCGCGACCATCGCCTCGTCGACGCCCGCGGCCATGCACACCTCCACCACATACGTGCCACGCACGGGCTGCCGCTCACTGCTGCCGTCCGCAACAAGAGTGTGGCGCTGAACCGTACCGTGCACACGCCGGAACGGCAGATAAACAGGCTCGAGTTGCTGGGGAAGCTGGAACGAGGCCACCTGCTCCTGCGACACCCCCTCGCAGTGCGTGAGCCACGCGCGCGCCGCACGCTCAAACTCGCCACGATCATGGCGAACCCGCAGGGCCGCAACGTAAGGCGTCACCGCCGTGCCCTCTGCCACCAGCGGGCCAGCGCACAACGGGCACTGCCGCAGCACCCGCTCGGCTCCCGCAGCCAGCCGCACGCTGCAGGGCATACAGCGCCAAGCGCGCAAGGGCGTGTCGTGTGTAAAGGACCCCTCCATGAGCCTCGACGTGGGCTCGCATCAGTGCGCTCGGCGCAGGATTTATAGTCAGACCATCCTGTTCCCCGCCTAGAAGCAGCACCCATAGGTAGATGCCGAATTACTCGTCTTTTCGGCCCCTAATCGCTCATGGGTAAAACGCCCAACCGCTGCTGGCAGCGGCGAGTTGCAGGCCAACAGGCGGCGACGGCAGACGGCTGGCTGCGCTTGCAAGCGAGAGGCAGATCACGTGGCCCGGCAACTGCGGGGCACTCACCCAACTCACCACGCACGCCTTCGTGTCGGATGGGCGAGCCCGTCCGCGGCGCAACAGCGCCTAGCCACTAATGCGAAATGGGGCGCGCGCCGGCGACGGGCCTAAAAGCGACAGTCCCGCAATGGCACCGCCCGCGTCTTCTTCCATAGCTTGTGCACGACGAACAGCGTCACGAAGATCGGGATCATCAGGTAGCTGCTGATGAAGTCGAACCACGAGAACACCGGCGCAGTAAAGACGCCCGCGTTGGCGCCAAACAGCACGATCACAAACAGCGCGATCGCAAGCCACGGCCCGTACGGAAAGAATCTGGCCTTGAACTTCAGCTCGTCAAGACTGCGGCCCTGCGCGACCCACGCCCGGCGGAAGCGAAGGTGGCAGACCGCGATACCCAGCCAGATCAAAAAGCCGCTCAGGCTGCTGGCGTTGTACAGCAACTGATAGATCTTCTGGTCGCCGATGTAGTTGGAGAAGAATGCACAGGCGCCGACCAGCCCGGTCGCGAACAGCGCCGCGACAGGCACGCCGCGGGAGTTGAGTCGCGCGAACGGCTTAGGCGCCTTGCCCGCGCAGGCCAGCGCATGCAGCATCCGGGTCGCGACGTAGAACGCGGAGTTGCCGCAGGAGAGCACGGCACTGAGGATCACGGCGTTCATCAGGTTGGCAGCGTAGTAGCCGATCCTGGGCAGATGCTGGAACACCATCGTGAATGGCGAGAACGCGACGTGGATCTCGTCACCGTTCAACAGGTTCGGGTTGTTGAAACCCACCAACGTTCCGACGATGAAGATGGCGCCCACGTAAAAGAGCAGGATCCGCCAGAACACGCTGCGGATCGCCTTGGGCACGGCCCGCACCGGGTCGGCAGTCTCGGCCGCGGCAAGGCCCACCCCTTCGGTTCCCTGGAACGAGAAGCCCGCAATCATAAATACGCCCAGCACACCGGCGAAGCCGCCAACGAACGGCGCCGACGCGCCGCTTGCCGCGTCCCGCAAGTGCCAGTTCTGGAAGCCCACCGGCTCACCGCCGAGCATCCCGGTGATCAGCAGCACGCCGACCAACAGGAAGATGATCACGGTGACGACCTTGATGCTGGCGAACCAGTATTCAGCTTCGGCGTAGGCCTTGACCGTCATCCAGTTGAGCCCCAGCAGGACCGAGAAGAAGCCCATTGCCCAGAGCGTCGTGTTGGCGTGCGGAAACCAGAACTTGACGATCAGCGCACCGGCCACCAACTCCGCGGCGAGAGTCACCGTCCAGCTGAGCCAATAGTTCCAGCCCACCGCGAAGGCGAGCGAGGGATCGACGAAGCGCTCGGCGTAGGCCTCAAACGAGCCGCGGATCGGCAGCTGCGTCGCCATTTCTCCGAGCGACTGCATCATGCAGTACACGGCGAGCCCCATGATGGAGTAGCCCAGCAGCGCCCCGCCGGGCCCGGCCGCCGCGATCGCGCCGCCACTGGCCAGGAACAGCCCGGTCCCGATCGCACCGCCGATAGCGATCATCGTGAGCTGTCGAGCAGTGATCGAGCGGTCAAGCTCTTGTTCTACGTGTGTGGTCATCGAGCTAGTAGCCTCTGCGCACTCCGAGTAGCGCCTGAAACTACACGCCTAGGACAGCGCCGTCACTAAGCGCGTTCACCGCTGGCCCTGCCCGCGCCCTATTGACTCAGTAGGCACCGGATGGGGCAAGAATGCCCGCAACCAACGTCACGCCGGCGACAGCTCGTCGACCGGCAAAGGGTTCGCCTCTCCAGCCGGTCGCGTCACGACCTTGAGCCGGCACTCTCCCGGGCTGCCAGCGCCACGCTTGCGCCCCGGCTAGCAGCAGGACGGATTTCACCATTACACTGCCCATGACGCCGCTAGTCCGGCACCACAGCGTCATGCTGCAACGCGCAAGGTAAAAATGAAGAGCTCCGACGTGGAACTGAAGCGAGACGCGCTCGGCATCGGCGAATCTGTCGTCATGGGCGTCGCCGGCACCGCACCCGCGTTCAGCCTGGCCGCCACGACCGCGACGCTGATCGCAGCGGTGGGGGTGCTGTCCGCTGGCAGCCTGCTCTACTGCGGGCTGATCATGTTCGGCGTCACCTTTGCATTCATGCACCTGAACCGCGTGATTTCCAATGCAGGCGCCTCCTACAGCTGGGTTGGGCAGGTGTTCGGACCCACGGCGGGCTTCATCGCCGGCTGGTCGCTGCTGGTCGCTTCCGCCGTGTTTATGGTGTCAGGCACGACGCCGGCCGCCACCGCCACCCTGCTGCTGCTGAGCCCGAGCCGCGCTGCAGACCCGACCTCCGTCGCGGTAGTCGCCGCGCTCTGGCTGTCCGCGGTCGGCATCGTCGTGGTTAAGGGCATCAAGCCCACGAGCTACACGCAAGTCGTGCTGACCGCGATCGAGGTCGGCGCGCTGGTCATCCTCATCGCCGCGACCGCAATCCAGTACGGCGGCCACCCGGCGCATACGCTCAACTGGCGGTGGTTCTCGCCGGCAGAATTCACGCCGACGCTGTTCGCAACCGGTGCGCTGACGGCACTATTTTTCTTCTGGGGCTGGGACGTGACCCTCAACCTGACCGAAGAAACGCGCGACGCGAGCAATGCGCCCGGCAGGAGCGCCGTCGTCGCAATGATCATCGTTGCGCTGCTGTTTATCTTCTTCGTGGTTGCCTGTCAGATCGTACTCACCGACGACGAGATCAACCGATCGAGCACGAACGTCGTGTTCGCCCTGGCCGAGAAGCTGCTACCCAGACCCTGGAGCTACATCGCCATCGTCGCGGTCATGGTCAGCACCGTCGGCACGCTCGAAACGCAGATCCTGCAGTTCACCCGCACGATGTATGCCAAGGGCCGCGACGGCGCGCTCCACCCCCGCTACGCGACGCTGCACCGCGACTGGCAGACGCCCTGGGTCGCCACCGCCGTAGTGACCGGGATCGGCCTGTTGCTGATTTTTCTATCGTCCTTCCTGCCCAGCGTTTCCGCACTCATCAGACTGTCGGTCAACGCCATCGGCTTTCAGGTCGCGTGCTATTACAGTCTCGCGGGCTTCGCCTGCGCGTGGCACTTCCGCTCCAGCGCATTTGTGTCGGTAAATCGCTTCGTCTTTCTCTTCCTCTGGCCGGTAGTGAGTGCGACCTTTTTGGTATTCATAGCGCTCTACAGCATTCCAACGTTCGATCTGCTGACCAACCTGGTTGGACTCGGTGGAATTGCGATTGGGGTGGTGCCGTTCCTACTGAATCTGCGACGGCGAGCCAAGCTGCGAGCTCAAACAAGCCCGTGACCGCGACCTGAGGCCTAGACCCAGGCCTCAGCGGCATAAGATGCCGTGGCTTTGCGGCACGTGGAAGGGCCCGTCACGCCCGCTGCTATCGGTGCTCACGGCGCGAGGCGCTGGGAGACAGATCGCCCTCCCGCGCAGACCACTCGCTCCGCGCCGACACCGCGCGCCACTGAACGCCGCCGGCCGCACGCACGCACGCACGCCGATGAAATAGAGGGTCTTCCGGTTTAAGTGTG
>SESH01043120.1_pt1 | contig 14077 bp, 9 predicted proteins | sample 3171561 | NCBI WGS metagenome assembly SESH01 (sample SAMN10866947, study PRJNA518727) | freshwater metagenome | biome: subpolar coniferous forest; feature: holomictic lake; material: water; isolation source: holomictic Lake 442 2011 16.5 m and 2014 13 m | place: Canada: near Kenora, Ontario
GTGTGCACCAGGAGCCCGGAGCGCAGCTTGGGCTCGAACCAGGTGCTCTTGGGCGGCATGATCTGGCTGGCGTCGGCAATGTCCATCATCTGGTCCACGCTGACCGGGTACATGGAGAACGCCACGGCGTCGCGCCCGTCGTCCACGCGCTTCACCAGCTCCCCGGTGCCGCGGATGCCACCGACAAACCCGATGCGCTCGCTGGTGCGCGGATCGTCAATGCCAAGCACGGGCGCAAGCAGTTTGTTCTGGAGGACGCTCACATCAAGCCGGCCGACCGGGTCGCTGCCAGCCATCTCCGGCCAGGACAGGCGATACCAGCGGCGGCCGAGGTACATGTGCACCTGTCGCGGGCCGTCCGGATCGGCACCGGAAACCGGGGCGCAATCGAAAATCTGGCCGACACGCTTCAGGAAAGCATCGGGCAGGAGGCCGTTGAGATCCTTGACGCAGCGGTTGTAGGGGAGAATCCGCAGCTGTGCGGCAGGAAAGAGCACGGCCAGGAACCAGTTGTACTCCTCGCAGCCGGTGTGGTTCGGGTTGGCTTCGCGCCGCACGCGGCCGGTGCGGGCCGCGGCCGCGGCACGATGGTGGCCATCGGCCACGTAGCAGAGCGGAACCCTGGCAAACGCCTCGACCCACGGCACGGCTGCGCCATCCACGCGCCAGACCGTATGGCGGATGCCATCCACAGCTGTAAAATCGTAGAGCGCAGCGCCGGAGGCCGCCTCGCCCACGAGGCGGTCGATGGCCGGCACGCCGCGGTAGGTCAGGAAGACCGGGCCGGAGTTGGCGTTGAGCTCCAGGCAGTGGCGGGTGCGGTCGTCTTCCTTGTCCTTGCGCGTCTTCTCGTGCTTGCGGATGATGTCCTGCGCGTAGTCGTCGATGTGGCAGCAGGTGACGAGCCCGGTCTGGCTGTGCGCGCCCATGATCTGGCGGTAGACGTAGAGACGCTCGGCCGGCTCGCGGATCAGCACACCGCGCGCCTGGAAGTCGCGAAAGGCCTTCACGCCCTGCGCATAGACAACTGCTTCGTGGACGTCCACGCTGGCCGGCAGGTCGATCTCGGGGCGCGACACGTGCAGAAAGCTGTCCGGGTTGCCGTCGGCAAGGGCGCGGGCCTCGGCCGTGTCCACGACGTCATAGGGGACGGAGGCGAGCGCAGCGGCGCGCGCCGGCGCGGGGCGAAGGGCGGCAAACGGCTTGATTTTCATGAGCAGCTTGTCGGCACAACGTTTGTGAAGCGCAGCGGCTGGGCCCGACGGCTGCTAGAGGTGGAAGTTGATCACAGGAGCGAACGGCACCGATGACTCTCGGATGACGTTCACCAGGCCGATCTGGTAGCCCTTCATTATTTCCGTGCGGTTGATGAGGCCGATCTGCAGCCCATCCACCTGGTCGGCAAGGTTCAGAAGCCCGATCTGAAATCCTTCCATGGTCGGCGCCGTGTTCCAGAGTCCGATCTGCATGCCGGTCAGATGCCCGGCGTCGTTGAGGCAGGAAATCTGGATGCCGCCCATTTCGTCGCGGACCTTGTTATGGAGGACATTGATCTGGATGGCCCAGGCGTAGTCCGACTTGCCCCACAGGCCGATGTCCAGGCCGGTAACCGAGTCGTTGATGCCGTATGGAACGGCCAAGCGCAACCCGGCAACGTCGGCCGGACGGTGAATCCAGTCCAGGAACGAAATATCGACCGGCCAGATATCCTGCGCCAGCGCGCCGGTTGCCATGACCCCAGCAAGAACCAGACTCGAAAGCAGCTTCTTCATCAGTCGTTCCTCCATGCCTTGCGCGATCGATGCATTTAGTGGTAGCCGCAAACCCGTGCGATTGCAAGCGCGGAATGCGCGCGTGCGCATCCTCTGCCGACAAGTTGAACCATGGTAGCGTATCTATCCGACGGCTGCAAACAGGGAAAATAGGGTGAACGGGAGCGGGAGAAGGTTGAGTGACGGAGCCATCTCCACTATAATCTCCCCCATCTCTCTGGGGGTATGCCATGAACGACATCCGCAAGCACACGGTCGCCTGTATCGCAAACAATCGCACAGGCGTGCTGGCGCGGCTGGCCGGGTCCTTTGCCGGGAAAGGGATCAACATCTCCAGCCTGTCCGTCGGCGACATGGAAGAGGGCACGACGCGCATGACCGTGGTGGTCAAATGCGGCACGGACGCGCTGGCCGAAGTCGTGGCGCTGCTGCGGGCCCTGCCGGATATCGTGCAGGTGGAGGACCTGGACAAAGCGGATGTGATCGAGCGGCAGCTCATGCTGGTGCGCGTCCGTGCGGAGGGTGAGGACATCGCCCGCATCATGCAGCTGGTCGAGGTTTTCCGGGCCACGGTGGCCGGCATGGGCCGACGGAGCCTGACCATCGAGATGGCCGGGCCTGAAAGCCGGGTGGATGCCCTCGCCAACCTGCTGCGCCCCTTCGGGATCCTGGAGATGGCGCGGACCGGGCGCGTGGCCCTGGATCACGATGAGCACGACGAGGCGAGCCCGCGATGAAGATCCGGCAGGTCACAGACCTTCTCGATGCGGCCAGGGACGCGAAGTGCCGCTGGACGCTCAGCGTCGCGGCGCCGCACGAGGAATCCGTGCTGCAGGCCGTGGCCGAGGCCTGCAGGCAGGGGTTTGCCCGCGCCGTGCTGTTCGGCAGCCGGAGCCAGATCGACCGGGCCGCCCGGGACGCCGGGGTCATCCTGCCGGCGGACCTGATCACCATCGTGGAGACAGGCGACGACACCGCCATGGCCCGCGAGTCCACCCGCTGCGTGCTCACGGGCGGAGCCGACGTGCTGGTCAAGGGCCTCCTTTCCACCAGCCTGCTGATGCGCACCGTGCTGCAGCAGGACCCGGGGCCGCGCGGCAGCAAGTTCATGAGCCACGTCGGCGTGTTCAACGATCCGGTCAGCGGCCGGCTCATGCTGCTCACGGATGCCGGCATCAACATCGCCCCCAATGTCCAGCGGAAGTTCCAGATCGTGCAGCATGCCGTGCGCGTGGCGCATGCGCTCGGCATTGCGGAACCAAAGGTCGCCATGCTGGCCGCGGTTGAGAAACTGAACTATCCGGCCATGCCGGCCACGCTGGATGCCGCGCTGGTGGCGCGCATCGCGGCCAGCGGCGCGATTCCGAACGCCATAGTCGAAGGCCCGTTCGCACTGGACAACGTCGTCTCGCCGGCATCGGCCGGCAAAAAAAATGTGGCCGGCCGGGTGGCCGGCTGCGCTGACATCTTGTGCGGGCCGGACATCGAAACCTCCAACGCGCTCTACAAGGCCCTGCAGACCTTTTGCGGCGTGACCTTCGCCAGCGTGGTCGTGGGTGCCAGCAGGCCGGTGGCGGTCCCCTCGCGCGTGGACTCGATGCAGACCAAGCTGATGTCCATCGCGCTGGCCTGCCTGCTGAGCGGCAAGCCCTCCGCGGAGACTGCCGGGCCTAGGAGACTGTCGGACTTAGGCCTCGGATCGGTCCAGGGCCTCGTGCCGACAGCCTCCGATCCGGGAAACCCGCCGCCAGGCGAAGGAGTCGCGTGCAACTGAAAACAAAGGCGGACCCCGGCAAGCTGCTGGTCATCAACGTCGGATCCACCTCGGTCAAGCTGGCGCTGTTCAGCGACGCGCAGCAGACCGCCGCCACGGAAGCGGCATTCGATCACGCGCTCGCGGGCGCGCCCGCCGTGGCCGCGGTCGTGGCCGCCGCGCGCGCGTTCCTGCACGGGGCCGGCGTCGATCCCGACAGCCTGCGTGCCATTGCCGCTCGCGGCGGGCTGCTCCGACCACTGGCCGGCGGCACGTACCGGGTGAACGCCGCCATGCTGCAGGACCTGGCCGCGGCAACCTACGGCCGGCACGCCTCGAACTTCTCCGCCCTGGCCGCCGCCGAGCTGGCGCGCCGCGCCGGGACCCCAGCCTACATTGTGGACCCCGTGACCGTGGACGAGCTTGCCGACGAGGCCGCCATCACCGGGATCCCGGCGATCCGGCGGCGCAGCATCTTCCACGCGCTGAGCCAGAAGGCGGCCGCGCGCCGCGCCGCGGCGGAGTTGGGCAAACGCTACGAGGAGAGCTCGCTGATCGTGGCGCACCTGGGCGGCGGCATCTCCGTGGCCGCGCACCAGCACGGCCGCGTGATCGACGTGAACAACGCGCTCGACGGCGACGGCCCCCTGGCGCCGGAGCGCGCCGGCACCATCCCGGCCGGGTCGCTCGCGGAGCTCTGCCTCTCCGGAAAGCATACGCTGCCGGAAATCAAGCGCATGCTGGCCGGCCACGGCGGCATGTCCGCCCACCTAGGAACCGACGACATGCGGCAGGTGGAGCAGCGCATCCAGGCCGGCGATGCGCGCGCCGCACTGCTGACCCGCGCCATGGCGCTCGCCATTGCCAGGCAGATCGGCGCCATGGCCGCCGTGCTCTCCGGCCGCGTCGACGCCATTGTGCTGACCGGCGCCCTGGTGCAGTGGCTGCGGCTGCGCGACCTGCTGCACCCCCGCATCGCCTTCCTCGGTCCGGTGCTCATCTACGCCGAGAACATGGAGATGGCCGCACTTGCGCAAGGCGTGCAGCGCGTGTTGACCGGCGCAGAGCACGCGCAGGACTATTAAATCCCAAAAAGCGCAGTTGGCTTCGTTCCAGGCGGAGCTGCCGGCCCACCCCGCACCGGCCCTGCACTTTTCCTGCGGCAGCATCTCTTCACCAAGCAGGAAAAAAGGGAAATCGCTGAAACCGCATCGGCTACCGCTCCGTGATCGCCACCAGCTGCCAGCAACTGTTCCGACCGGGTGATGCGTCATCCGCCAGTCTCACACGTTCGAACGTGTGAGACGATGAAGTTGCTGACGTGTGTCGCACGGCGTACAGGTGGCGGCGCATCAGGCGTTCAACGGCGCGGCCGCAACAGGCGCCGGCGCCGGGGCGCTGCGCGGCTTGTCCGGAGCGGGGGGGCGCAGCGTCAGGTCCAGGCTGTGTTCGGGACGGAAGCGCTGCCACTTGTGAACGCTTCCCGCAGGGACCTGCCGCGTGATCTCGCTGCACTCCTCGGCCGAAAGAAGCGCCTCGACGCGCGTGGTGCGGAACTCGTGCGGCAGGCCGCTGGCCGCGATCAGGCGCAGGCTGCGCCGCAGCAGGACCGTGTCGCACGCCTGGCCTGCCAGCCGGTCGTACTTGTCCCACGGCGCCTTGATGTCCATGGCCACGTAATCCACCAGCCGGCCGGCAAACAGGGCCTGCAGCACGTCCGGCTGCGAACCGTTGGTGTCGAGCTTCACCGCCAGCCCGAGCCCCTTGAGGCGGTGCAGGAACTCCGGCAGGTCGCCCTGGAGCGTGGGCTCGCCGCCGGTGACGACCACGCCGCCCAGGCGGTTGCTGCGCTCCCTGACCTGCGCGAGCACCGCCGCCTCGTCCAGCAGCGCGGGTCCCTGCTGCTCCACCAGGTGCCCGTTATGGCAGAAGGGGCAGCGAAAGTTGCACCCCTGCGTGAAGATGACCGCCGCGACCCGGCACGGGTAGTCGCAGAGGCTGACCGGAACAAAGCCGCCGATTCTCACCGTGCGAGGGCTCCTTCGACGTGGAACTTGCTGCGCTGCTCGAACTCCGCCTGCTTGCCTTCGTTCCACTGCTGCACGGGACGAAGGTAGCCGACCACGCGCGAGTAGACCTCGGTCTCGGTGTGGCAGTCCGGGCAGCTCTTCACCTCGCCGCGCAGATAGCCGTGCGACGGGCAGACGCTGAACGTGGGCGTCAGCGTGAAGTAGGGCAGGCGGTAGTTGTGGCAGACGGTGCGCACGAAGCTCTTCACGGCCTGCGGGTCGCTGACCGCCTCTCCGAGGAAAATGTGCTGCACCGTGCCGCCGGTGTAGCGCTTCTGCAGCTCGTCCTGCAGGTCGAGCACGTGGAAGATGTCGCTGCTGTAGTTGACCGGCAACTGCGTCGAGTTGGAGTAGAACGGCTCGGAGCCGCGCCCCCCCGCGGTGGCCATCTCGGCGTAGAGCTTGCGGTCGAGCTTGGCCAGGCGGTAGCTCGTCCCCTCGGCCGGCGTAGCCTCCAGGTTGTAGAAGTTGCCGCTCTCCACCTGGTAGTCGGCCAGGCGGTCGCGCATGAAGTCCAGCACGCGCGCCGCAAAGCCCTTTCCCTCGGGCGTGCCGACATCCTTGCCCAGCAGGCCGACCGCCGCCTCGTTGACGCCCACGAGCCCGACGGTGGAGAAGTGGTTGTGCCAGAAGTTCTGGTGGCGCTCGCGCACGGTGCGGAGGTAGTACTTGGTGTACGGGTAGAGGTTCTGCTCGGTGAACTGCTCCAGCACCTTGCGCTTGATCTCCAGGCTGTTGCGGGCGATGACCATCAGCCGGTCGAGCCGCGCGAAGAAGTCCGCCTCGTCTTTGGCCAGGTACCCGAGTCGCGGCATGTTGATCGTCACCACGCCGATGGAGCCGGTCTGCGGGTTGGCACCGAAGAGCCCGCCGCCGCGCTTCTCCAGCTCGCGCTTGTCCAGCCGCAGGCGGCAGCACATCGAGCGGGCGTCGTCCGCCTTCATGTCGGAGTTGACAAAGTTGGCGAAGTACGGAATGCCGTACTTGGCCGTGACCTCCCACAGCCGCTCCAGGCCGGGGGCATCCCAGTCGAAATCGCTCGACACGTTGTAGGTGGGGATCGGGAAGGTGAAGACGCGCCCCTTGGCATCGCCTTCGCTCATCACCTCCAGGAAGGCACTGTTCAGCAGGTTCATCTCGGCCTGGAACTCGCCGTACGTCTCGGGCATCTCCTGCCCGCCGATGATCACATGCTCGTTGGCAAGCGAGGCGGGCGGATGCAGATCCATGGTCAGGTTTGTGAACGGCGTCTGGAACCCGACGCGCGTGGGGACGTTCACGTTGAACACAAACTCCTGCAGCGCCTGGCGCACATCCGCCATCGCCAGCCGGTCGTACCGGATGAACGGCGCCAGCAGCGTGTCGAAGCTGGAGAACGCCTGCGCGCCGGCAGCCTCGCCCTGCAGCGTGTAGAAGAAGTTGACGATCTGCCCCAGCGCGGTGCGGAAGTGCTTGGCCGGGCGGCTCTCGGCCTTGCCGGCGGCGCCGCGGAACCCGACGCGCAGCAGGTCCTGCAGGTCCCACCCCACGCAGTAGACGCTCAGCAGGCCAAGGTCGTGGATGTGAATGGCGCCGCTGTCGTGCGCCTCGCGGATCTCAACCGGGTAGACCTTGTTCAGCCAGTAGATCTTGCTGACTTCGCTCGAGATGTAGTTGTTCAGCCCCTGGAGCGAATACGCCATGTTGCTGTTTTCTTTGACCCGCCAGTCCAGCTTGCCGAGGTAGCTGTCGATGAGATCGAGGTCCGCCTTCTGCACCATTTCGCGCATGCGGGCGTGCTGGTCGCGGTAGATGATGTAGGACTTGGCCGTGCGGCGGTACGGCGAATTCAGCAGCACCTCCTCCACCACGTCCTGCACGTTTTCCACCGTCAGCGGCAGGGAGTCCTTGAGCGATTGCAGCAGGCTGAGCACACGGATGGTCAGGTGCCGCGCCTCCTCCAGACCGAATTCACCGGTTGCCTGGCCGGCCTTCTGAATGGCCTTGGTGATCTTGAGCGCCTCAAAATGCTCGTCGCGTCCGTCGCGTTTTCGAATGCCAGACATGGCTGTAGCAGAGACAGAAGCAGGCTTTTCCATTTTTACCCCTTGCTGCAACGAAGAAACCGCAGCCCGAAGGCATGCAGACGCCTGGCAGCGGAGCGCATACGCAGTCACTAAACAGGCTTGGAATCCAACCCGGAGACCCCAGTTCGTCCATCACTTGTTTTAGCGTGAAAGACTATTCCCAAGAACAGAAATATCTATATATTGTGGTCTAAAAAAACGCAACCACAAAATGTAGTGTTTTTGACAGGATACCACAAGATCCTCAAAATGAGGATGTTACGCAGAGGAACGCCAATCATGGCCGTTGGTAGAAATATTTCAGCAGCGGCGAAACTACACCAGGTCGCAGGCGTCAGCCGGCATCCAGTGTGCGTCCCTGCCGTCCCACTTGACGTTACAGCCGATCGGGTTGGTCAGCGGGACGCGCAGCGGGCGACCGGCGAGCAGGTCCTCAAGCGCGTTGGCGAGGTCGTTGACCTTCACCTTGGCGGCGTCGCGCGGATTGTCCACGCCGCGGCCGGTGTAGACCAGCATGCGCTGCGCGTCGAAGACATAGAAGTGCGGCGTGCGAAGCGCACCATAGGCGCGTGCCACGTCCTGCGTGGCATCGTGCAGGTAGACCCACGGGAAACCGTGCTGCTTCATCCGCGCGACCATGTGGTCGAACGCGTCCTCCGCATACGTGCGCGAACTGTTGGCGTTGATGCCGACAAACCGCACGCCCTGTTTGCCAAACCGCTCCGCCGTCTGGCGCGTGACCTCGTCCGAGCCGGTCACGAACGGGCAGTGGTTGCAGGTGAAGAAGACCACCAGCGCCTTGGCGTCCTTGAAATCCGCCAGCGCGCAGGTTCTGCCGTCCGTGGCCGGGAGCTTGAAATCCGGGGCGTTCTGTCCGAGTTGCAGCGTGAAGGACATGTTGATTCTCCCGAGTTGTGATGATGGCAGGGAACGACAAGAGGGCAGCCCGCGATCCCTGAAAAACGCAATTTCATCATAAAAAAAGCAGTTGGAAAGTTCAAGGCGAAGTTGCCTTGCGTGGCCTTCGGCGCGGGTGTGCCTGGGGACGTCGTGGCGGGTGGTGTGAACGCACCGCGCCGATACTGACGGCTTTCCCCCGTGCAAACCTTGGTTGTTCCGGTGACACCATCGCTTCACCAAACAGGTGAAAGGCGTATTCTCTATAACCGCCCCGGCAACTGAACCTTGAGCCTCAACAACGGCCATCAACTGCTCCGTATAGGCTCATAGACTACCCTTGCATTTCTCAAACTGCATATCGCAACCCGCTGGCGGCGGGTTGCTCAACTAGCAGCCTGGTCGGCAGACAGTTTGTGCCACCACAAGGCTAAGCCCGACAGGCTGCTAGTTCCGGTAGAAGATCAGGGTCCCGCTGGGGATTTTGGCGCCGCTGATTTCGCTGCTGCTCTTGAGCGCGCCGCCGGGGAACAGATAGAACGTGTCGGGCAGGCGCCAGCGCGCGCCGCAGATTTCAATCGCGCGACGCGTCGGGGTGATCGGCCCGCCAACGGAAAAGCCCACCAGCATGCGTGTGCCGGGCGGCAGCTTTTCGCGGATGCCGGGAGGAACCTGGGTGCCCCGCAGGTAGCGGCCGTCGCGGAAAATGTACAGGGTGGAAGGCTCCCAGGCCTCGTCACCGGCAATGTCCCGGGCGCTGGCGCCATCCACGCCAAGGGTCTGCACCTCCTCCGGGGCCGGGGTGGCCTCTGCCACCACGATCCGGGTGCCGAGGGGGACAGCGCGCCAGTTGTGGATCTGGTTGCCGGTGCGCCGCGTGCCGTCCGGATAGGCGTAAACCGTGTCGGCGCGCTTGTAGGCGTCGCGCGCAATGTCCCAGACGGAAAGTTTCGCGGAGACCACATTGGGCGGCGCCGCAACCGGGGCCTGCGCGAGCATGCGGTCCTGTTCGCTGCCCGTGCCGTACAGCACGCGGGCCAGGTAGGGGTCGCCGTTGATCAACCGCCCCGCGCGCACGTCGGGATCGAAGCGCGGCTGTGACGTGAGGTGCAGCTTCTGGCGCACGTTCCAGCGCGCAAACAGCATGCCGCAGCGCTTGCGCCCGCGGTGGCTGCGCGCAATCCACTTGTTGGGCGCGCCGTAAGCCACCATCGAGTGCGTCAGCACGCGCTCGTCCGGCACGCGGTAGATGAACTTGAGCTCGGCCAGCAGCGCCGTGAGCGCCCGAAACTGCGCCGCCGTGATGTCGCGGTTGTGGTAGCCCACCACCTCGATGCCGATGGCGTAGTCGTCGATGTTGACACGCCCCTCCCACATGCTGCGGCCGCAGTGGAATGCCACGCGGCGGTGGTCGATGATGCGGTACACGCGCCCGTCCGCGTCCACGCAGAAGTTGGCCTCGCCGAGGTCGCGCAGCGTGATCAGCGAACTGCTGCCGGGCGCCTCGGTGGTATGCAGGATGATGTAGCGCGTGCTGGGGCGCAGCTCGCGCTCGGGATTGCGCGGGCTGTAGTAGCTGTTGACAAACTGGAAGCCGCAGGAAAGCAGCAGGCACGCGAACAAACCCGCGAATCGTGCACCCGATTGAACCACAGATTGCCGAATTGTGAACCGCAGAAACATGAAGTTTATCCGCTTCTTCCGTGGCTGCCCGCTGTCCCCCGGGCAGGCCCTGTCAGGCCGCTGTTACACCTGGACGGTACCGGTGGCCCCGTGCGCTCCGCCCGCGGGCGAGTGGCCGTGCCTTCCGCGGGGCTGCGCAGGCCCGCGCGCGGAGCGCCCGGGCCACCTTTCAGGCCTCATCACTTCGGCTCGTTGGCGGCGGGTCTTTCCCAATCCGGTCGCGCGACCACGAGGTTGTCCGCGGTCATGTCGGCCGGCGCGGGCAATCCCAGCAGGTGCAGCACGGTTGGCGCAATGTCCGAGAGCTTGCCATGCGGCAGCAGCTTCACGCCCGGGCTGTCGCTGGCCACATAGATGCACTCCACCTCGAAGAGCGTGTGGCTGGTCTTCACCATGCCCGTGACGTAGTCGACCATCTGCTCGGAGTTGCCGTGGTCGGCCGTGATCAGGATGTGCGCGTCGAGCTCCAGCAGCCGATCCACCAGCCGGCCGACGTTGGCGTCCACAATCTCGACCGCGCGGCGGGCGGCGTCGAACACGCCCGTGTGCCCCACCATGTCGCCGTTGGCGTAGTTGACCACGATGAGCGCATACGGGTTGTCCTCGAGTCGCTTGATCAACTCGTCCGTGACGTGGCAAGCCTCCATCTCCGGATGGTCGGCAAAGGTCGCGGGGTCGAAGCGGGTCGGCACGTCGACCTGATCCTCGCCGGCATACGGGTTGGTGGACTTGCCGTTGAAGAAACTGGTGACGTGGCGGAACTTCTGCGTCTCCGCGATGCGCAGCTGCCGCAGGCCGGCCCTGGCCACCACCTCGCCCAGCAGGTTGCCCATGCCGCCGCCTTCGTCCATGGCGCCCAGCATGTACTCGGTGAATTCGTTCCAGTAGCGCGTAAAGCCCAGGAAGGTCACCTTCGGCCGCGCCTTGCGGTGTCCGGCGTAGTCGTCGCAGACAAAGGCCTGCGCCAGCTGGATGGCGCGGTCCTGGCGGTAGTTGGTGTGCATCACGGAGTCGTTGTCGCGGATGCCGGCGAACCCGCCGATGGCATAGCACGGGATGTACTCGTCGTACATGGCCTGCCCGTCCGGCGTGTGATCCGCGGCGTACGAGGCCTTGACCGCCTCGACGGCCGAGGCTGCCGTGCGCCCCTCGCCCAGCACCAGGCCGTGGTAGGCGGTATCGGTCAGGCCATAACTTTTGGAGCGGTCCATGCCGAAGTAGCGTCCCATGATCGTGCCGATGCAGCAGCGTCCGACGGCCTTCATCTCGACCTCAAGCCGGCCGAGGTATTCCAGCGTGCTGCGCGGCGGCGTGTCGCGTCCGTCGAGGAACGGATGCACCACGATCTCGCCTTCGGGGAACTCCTCGCGCGCCCGGCGCATGATCTTGAAGAGGTGCTCCTGGTGGGCGTGCACGCCCTCGTCCTGCAGCAGCCCCAGCAGGTGCAGACGGCTGCGGTTCTTCTTCCAGTTGGCGACCAGCGCCAGCCACTTCGGGGCCTTGAACAGCTCGCCCGTGCGCAGGCCGTCATCGATGCGCTTCAGCTCCTGAACCACGATGCGACCGGCGCCCATGTTGAGATGGCCGACCTCGCTGGAGCCCTGATAGCCATCCGGCAGGCCGACCGGCTCGCCGCAGCAGGCCAGGCGCGTCCAGGGATAGCGCGCCTTGTAGCGGTCGACGTTCGGCGTGCGGGCGGCGAAGACGGCGTTGCCGTCCGCCCGCTCGTTCAGCCCCCAGCCATCGCGAATGATCACGGCCACCGGTCGGTTCTTCATACATCGATTCCTTGTAGAATAAATAAAGCGCTAGCAGCTTGTCGGATTTAGCGCTGTACCTTCACAAACTTTGTGCCGACCAAGCTGCTAGTTGGGGGACGCAACCGCCAAGCGCCGGACAACCGTGTCATAAGCTACCAAAAGAGCAACCGGAACAATTTTTCTGCCTGTAATTGAGTTTTCGCAACCCGCGGGCAGCGGGTTGCTCAACTAGCAGCCTGGTCGGCAGACAGTTTGAGCCTCCACGAGGCTAAGTCCGACAGGCTGCTAGTGTATTACCTGTCGTACGTTTGCGAAAGCAGGAAAGTCTCAGTTAATGAAAGAAAAATTGTTCCGGCTGTTCTTTTGTTGCGTATTTCGCTCTTGTCCAGTGCTTGGCGGTTGAGTCCCACTAACTAGCAGCTTGGTCGGCACAAAGTTTGTGAAGAGCTGAGGCTAAGTCCGACAAGCTGCTAGAGCTCCACTTGCACGCCGAGTTCAACGACGCGGTTGGGTGGCAGGCCGAAGAATGCCGCGGCGCTCTGGGCATTGCGCGCAAGCACGGCGAACATGCGGCGGCGCCAGTAGGCGCGCCGGCTGTGGCGGGCGAGCACCAGCGATTCCTTGCCGAGGAAGTAGCTCGCGCGGCCAGGTTCGAAAGGACCATCGGGCAGATCGAGCCGGGCGAGCGTGTCCGGCACGAGCGGTTCCTCCATGAACCCGAATCGCAGGATGATGCCGGTGATCCCCTGGCCCAGCGGCGTGACCTCAGCGCGCTCCCGCTCCAGGACGGTGGGCGTTTCCTCTGTCAGCACCGCCACCACAAACGTCCGCGCGTGGAGCATCTTGTTGTGCCGATAGTTGTGGAGCAGCGCGCGCGGCACGGCCTCGGCATTGCCGGAGAGAAACACGGCCGTGCCCGGCACGCGCAGCGGCTGCACGCGGATCACGTCCTGCACAAAATCAGCCAGCGGATAGGATTGCTCGTCGGCGGCCCGGCGCAGGAATTTTCGGCCGCTCACCCACGTACTCATGAGCAGCACGACCGACACGGCCAGCAGCACCACCACCCACCCGCCGGACATGAGCTTCGCCATGTTGGCCGAGAAGAGGGCAAGGTCCAGCAGCAGGAAGCAAGCACCGACAGCGAAGAGGATGCCCCGCGGGACAGCGGGCCAGAGCGCCGGCGCCAGCAGGAGCATGAGCCCGGTGGTGATCACCATGGTGGCGGAAACAGTGATGCCGTAGGCAGCGGCCATGTGGGTGGAATCCTTGAAGACCAGAATCACGCCCAGGGTGATGGCAAACAGCGCAAAATTGATGGCCGGCACATAGACCTGCCCGATCGTGCTGGCGGAGGTGTGGACAATCCGCAGGCGCGGCCAGAATCCAAGCTGCACCGCCTGGCGCGCCAGTGAGAAGGTGCCCGAAATGACGGCCTGCGAGGCAATCACCGTGGCTACGGTCGCCAGCGCCACCATGGGGACAACCCCACCGGGCGGGACGAGACGGTAATAGAGATTGTCGGGAACGGAATCGGCATGGATCAGGTAAGCTCCCTGCCCCATGTAGTTCAGGAACAACGCGGGAAACACGAACGCAAACCACACCTGCCGGATGGGACGCCGGCCGAAATGCCCGATGTCGGCGTAGAGCACCTCGGCGCCGGTCAGCGCCAGGAAGACCGTGCCCATCAGGGCAAAGCCCTTCCAGCTGTTGGTGGTCAGCAGGTCGACGGCATAGACGGGGTTCAGCGCGCGCAGGATGTCGGGGCAGTGCAGGATGGCCCGCACGCCCAGCAGCGCGCTGACAGCAAACCACAGGACCATCACCGGGCCGAACAGCAGGCCGATCCGGGTGGTGCCGTGCGACTGCAGCAGAAAGAGCAGCACGAGCACTGCCAGCGTCACCGGAATGATGAACGACTGCATGCCCGGTGCAACCAGCGTGATCCCTTCCACGGCGCTCAGCACGGAGATGGCGGGCGTGATGACGCCGTCGCTGAACAGCAGGGCGGCGCCCAGCATGGCGAGGACGCCCAGCAGCGCGCTGTTCCGCACCCGCTGCGGACCCAGGCGTG
>SESH01068790.1_pt1 | contig 14076 bp, 11 predicted proteins | sample 3171561 | NCBI WGS metagenome assembly SESH01 (sample SAMN10866947, study PRJNA518727) | freshwater metagenome | biome: subpolar coniferous forest; feature: holomictic lake; material: water; isolation source: holomictic Lake 442 2011 16.5 m and 2014 13 m | place: Canada: near Kenora, Ontario
ATTCTTTCTGTATGTCTGACAGCTCCGAAATCGTCGGCAGACATTGCAACTGCCTTGGGGCATAAGCAATTAAGTGGTAACCTGCGTAAAGCACTTCCCCGACTAAGGTGCGCTGGATTGCTTGAATACACCGTACCGGCAAAACCAAACAGCCGATTGCAGAAGTACCGGTTGAGTGCCAAAGGCAGGGCTTTGTTAATGTCGGCAGGAAGGGGGGAGTGATCAGTGATTAGAATTACGGCTGGGAATTTATCGGCTTTTACTGAGATGTTTCAATTTGGCAACAGGCTGTTGCCAAATTGGAAATCTGTTCTGCTCAATGGTGCTTAAATGCTATTTTGCAGTAGATTTAACAATTAACAGATAGCGATGCAAGGGGGAATCCCCTCGTAAAAATTCATACTTCTTGCAATCAACGATTTGCAGCATCAACTGGAGTTACACCCATGAGTGAGAATCAAGCAAATTCAACACAAAACACGAAACAGTACTTCTTCCGCGCTTCCGCTGCCGATTGTAAAAAGATTCACGGCGGTCCGATTGCGTATTGGGTATCTGAGAGGTTTCTTGGATCGAAAGCCTTCGGAAAATGATCGAAGAGCTTGAGAGCTACGAGCGCGAAGTGCTCTACCCCCTTGCCACCGAGCAGATTGCCATCAATCTCGACGATGGAGTAAAAGTGAACTATCAGAAATTTGGCCTGGCTCTCAAAAAGATACCTGGCCTTGATGCTAAAGAGGAGTGAACAATGGCAACAATGAACTTTAATACTGCCAATTCAACACTCCGGCAATTGCTGGGGAATGGCTTGAGCTACTGCGTTCCCCCTTTTCAGCGTGACTATTCATGGACGGATGATGAGTGGGATGATTTTTGGCAAGACATTCTTGGCCTGTTCGAAGCAGACGGCGAGGTGGCTCACTACATGGGCTACCTGGTCTTGCAGTCTTCCGACAGCAAGCGGTTTGATATTATTGATGGTCAGCAGTGCCTTACGACAATCAGTGTCATGATCCTTGCTGGATTGCGGCATCTTCAGGATTTGGCTACGGCAGGATTTGATGCTGAGAACAACCTCAAGCGTAAAGAACAGCTTCAGAGTGGTTACATCGGCTATCTTGACCCGGTGAGTCTGGTGTCGCGCTCCAAATTGGAGTTGAATCGCCATAATAACCGTTTTTATCAGACCTATCTGGTGACGCTGGAAACGCTGCCACAAAGGGGACTGAACGCTTCAGAGCACCAACTTCGGCAAGCGTTTAACTGGTTCAAGGAGTGCTTGAAAAACCGATTTGGGATGAGTGCCACCAGTGGAAAGGATCTGACCGTTTTTCTTGATGGGCTGGTGGATAAATTGTTTTTCACGGTTATCACGGTGACGGATGAATTGAATGCTTTTAAAGTATTTGAAACCCTTAATGCAAGGGGAGTTCGTCTTTCAGCAACTGACCTGTTGAAAAATTATCTTTTTTCGATTATCAGTACTCATGAGACGCATGAAACGGAATTGAAGGCTTTGGAGGATCGCTGGGAGCGAATTGTTGGCTTATTGGGAAGTGAAAGCTTTCCGGAGTTTCTCAGGATATTTTGGAACAGCCGAAACAAGCTGGTCAGAAAAGCCGACCTTTTCAAGACCATTCGGAAACGAATTACGGTGCGTGATGCGGCTTTTGAGTTGCTTCGGGATCTCGATCAATCTGCCGCTGTTTATGCAGCACTCCGTGATCCTCAAGATTCTGCCTGGAACATTGATGAAAAACGGTGCCTGAAACAATTGTTGATGTTCAATGTGCGTCAGCCACTCGCCATGTTGATGGCTTGCCATGCAAGGTTTTATGAGCACGATCGAGCGGCCTTTACTTGCATGATGAAAGCCGTGGCGGTCGTATCATTCCGTTATAATGTAATTTGTAATTTTCGGCCGCATGAGCATGAGCGATTGTATAATGATATCGCCCTGAAGGTGTCGGCGGGCAGTTATTCACGTGTTACAGATGTTATTGGCGCATTGCGGGAGGTCTATCCCGACGACATGCAGTTTAAAGCTGCATTCAGTGAAAAGGAGCTTTGCACGACGAACAGTCGCAATAAAAAAGTGGTGCGATATATCCTCTTTGAAATTGAACGTCAGCAATCTGGTCAGGATTTCGATTTTGAAAGTGCTACCTACAATCTGGAACATATCCTGCCAGAACATCCGTCGGAAAATTGGTCATACATTGACGAACCCAAACAGGATCGTCTGATGTATCGTCTTGGCAATATGACGCCTCTTGAAACCAATCGCAACAGGGCATTGGGCAATGGGGATTATGCCTCCAAACGACTGGTTTATCAGCAGAGTGCTTTTCAAATAACCAATGCGGTTGCTGAGCACTATGACATTTGGGATGAACAGAAAATCGAATCTCGGCAAAAGCAGTTAGCGACCGTTGCTTCGGAGATATGGAAGATTGATTCGTCTGATTTTTAAGGCCAAACACAGGAATTGTTTATCGTAATGTCGATTTCACAATAAACAAGCCCATTTGTGTCGTTTCTGTAATACACAAAAACAGACTTGTGCCGCAAAGTATGTTTTTGTGAATACTCAAAGAATTTTTGTCTTCAATTTCTGTTATGAACGCTTTTTGGAATGAATGATCGCATTGTCCAGGCTCTGAACCGCCTCTTTGAACGCCATCGTATTGTTTTCTGGAATGATACAAAGCGTGAGCTGCGTGAGGAATTCGACTCATTGCAGCTTGATGGCGTTGAAAAGGTTGAGCTTGCCAATAACGAGTTTGGGGTGAAATATCACATTCTGCGTGAAAAGCCGGAACAGAAATTCCTGCTCTATCGTGAAGGGGCGCAGCCTGAAATGCTTGAGAACTGGCTTCTTGATGTTGAGCTTGCTCAAGGTGAATTCCGTGCCGATCAGTCCAGTATCTGGCTCTCGGAGCTGGGGCTGGGCAGTGATTTTCAGGATGTGGTGAAGGATCATTCTGAATTCTACAAGTCTGCAAAGAGGATAGAGAGTCTCAAGAAATTGCTTAAGGCGGACGATACACCAGGAATGATCCGGTTAAAGATGCTTGCGGTTTGTGCCGGTTCCGCCCCTCAACTGGATATGGTGGTGGAACATCTGCTCGATGAGTTGGCCGGGAACACTTTGGATGACAAACAGTTTGGTCTGGAATTGCAGGATGGCGAGAAGTATCGTTTGATTGAGCGCTGCCGATTGGATGGTTATTTCTGGGAGCTGATGAAACGGTGCTACGGCTACGAATCATCAGAACCCGGTATGAAGGATTTTGTTCTTGAGCTTTTCAAGTTTTGCTTTGTCGTTGGTACCGATGGCAAAGGAGCGTTATCCGGTGATGCGCTGGTGTTTTTAAAGTGCTGGAAAGACAGCCGTCAATTTGAGCGGTGCTTTGAAGCGCTTTCGGATGAGTGTGCCGGGATTTTGCGCATTGAACAGAAACTGGAGGGGCTCGATTTTCGTCAACTGATTGAACTCGATTATTTCCGGTTGATTGACCGGAAAATTATCAGTGATCTGGTTCGCGCTCTTGTACAACAGACAGTGTTCAGCCATGAGGTGACTCAGTGGGTCCGCCTGCGCCGTCAAGGCCACTGGTTCGAAAAGTTTCAGCACCTCTACGAGGCGGTGGAGTACGCCGCACTGTTTATGCATGCCATCGAAGAAGCCAAACTGGATATGAGCTCCATGGCTGACGGCGTGCAGCAGTACAGCCGATTCTGGTTTCGGCTCGATCAGTTCTACCGCAAATTTATTTACCATGTCAGCGTCTCCGGTCAGGCCTCATTGATGGCTGAATTGAGCGAAAAAGTAGAAAATCTTTACTCCAATAACTATCTCCTGAAGCTGAACGACCGGTGGCAGTTGTTCGTTGACAAAACCGATTCATGGGAGGCTTCTCCTGTTCCGTTACAGAAGAATTTTTTTGAGCGTTTTATACAGCTATTCCTCTCAAAAAAGAATAAAGTCTGTGTCATTATTTCCGATGCGTTACGCTACGAAATCGGTGATGAATTGCTCACGCTTATTCGGCAGGAAGACCGGTATGATGCACATCTGGAACCGGTGCTCGCAATGCTGCCGAGCTATACACAGCTCTGTATGGCGGCCCTTTTGCCCAACAAAGAGTTGATCATGGTGGATAATGAGACCGGGACAGTGCTGGTGGATGGCCTCAGCTCACAGGGCACGGCCAATCGCTCGAAAATTCTCAGCCAGTCAGCTTCATGGCGGGGTATAGCAGTCAAGGCGGATGAGGTGATGGCGCTCAAGGGTGATGAGTGCCGGGCATTGCTACGCGATCATGATGTGGTGTATCTCTACCATAATCGCATTGATACTACCGGTGACAAGCGCGAATCGGAAGAGAGGGTATTCGAGGCTGTTGAAGAGAGTTTGCAGGATCTTCTCAAGCTGATCAAGAAACTCACCGGAGCCAATGCCAATAACTTGCTGGTCACTTCTGATCATGGATTTATCTACCAGAACCGTGCTCTTGACGAAAGCGATTTTTCAGCAGAGGAGGCTGAGGGTGAGCTGATTCTTTTTCGCGACCTGCGATTTGTGCTTGGAAAAGGCTTGAAAGAGGCGCCGGGTCTCAGGAAGTTCAATGCCGCCCAGCTTGGACTGATGGGGGAGGTGGAGGTGCAGATTCCGAAATCAATCAATCGTCTGCGTCTCAGGGGTTCTGGCAGCCGCTATGTGCATGGTGGCACTTCGTTACAGGAGGTGGTGATTCCCCTCATCAGGATCAATAAAAAGCGGCAGAGCGACATTTCGGTTGTTGACGTGGATATTATTCGTGGCACCAGCTCGGTTATCACATCCGGGCAGCTTGCCGTTGTGTTTTATCAGTCGCAGCCGGTTACCGAAAAAGTTCAGGGCAGGACTTTTGTTGCAGGGATTTATACTCTTGCCGAGGATCTTATTTCCGACTCCCACACCCTTGTTTTTGATGTTACCTCGGATAATTCCCGGGTTCGGGAGCGGCAGGTGCGTTTTCTGTTGACCAGCAAAGCTGATGAGGTGAACGGTCAGGAGGTTATTTTGAGGCTGGATGAGAAATATCCAGGAACCTCCCACTACAGCGAATACAAGTCCATCCGCTATCTTATGCGGTGCTCTTTTACCAGCGATTTTGATTTTTAAACACTATGAATACTCTTGACCAGAAGATAAACACTCATTTTGCCGGGCTTGTTGTCCGCAAGGATCTTGTCAAGACCGTCAAAGGCAACGCCATTGTTCCAACGTATGTTCTTGAGTATCTGTTGGGCCAATACTGCGCTACAAGTGACGAGGCTTCGATTCAGACCGGCATTGAGACTGTCAAAGAGATTCTGCGTAAACACTACGTGCATCGTAATGAAGCCGGGTTGGTTCGATCCAATATCAAGGAAAAGGGAAGATACAAGGTTATCGACAAGATCAGTGTTGCACTGAATGACAAGAGCGATGCCTACGAGGCTGAGTTTTCAAATCTTGGAATCAAGAAGGTTCTGGTTGATTCCGGTACAATCAAGAGCCATCCAAAATTACTGGTTGGCGGAGTATGGTGCATTGCTGATATTGAGTACGAGTTCAAGGAAAAGAAGAATGATGTGCCATGGATCCTTTCGACACTGAAACCAATCCAGTTATCCCACTTCGATTTTGAGGGTTATGTTGAAGCCCGCAAGCAGTTCACGACTGACGAATGGATTGACCTGCTGATCCAGAGCATCGGATTTAATCCTGAGATGTTTGGAAAGCGCAGCAAACTGACTCAGCTCGTCAGGTTGATTCCCTACTGTGAACGCAACTACAATCTGATTGAACTTGGCCCCAAGGGGACAGGGAAGTCCCATATCTATTCGGAGTTTTCTCCGCACGGTATTCTCATTTCCGGGGGTGAGGTGACGGTGCCCAAGCTTTTTGTGAGCAACGCTTCTGGTAAAATTGGTTTGGTCGGCTATTGGGATGTCGTTGCTTTCGATGAATTTGCCGGTAAACAAAAACGGGTGGATAAGTCACTGGTGGACATCATGAAAAACTACATGGCCAACAAGTCTTTCTCAAGGGGTGTTGAAACCCTCGGCGCCGAAGCCTCCATGGTTTTCGTTGGCAATACCCGGCATACCGTGCCCTACATGCTCAAGCACTCCGACCTGTTTGATGAGCTGCCCGAAAAGTTTTATGACTCTGCTTTTCTCGACCGTATCCATTTCTATGCCCCAGGTTGGGAGGTAGATATTATTCGCGGTGAGATGTTCTCAAGCGGTTATGGATTTGTCGTCGATTACCTTGCGGAAATTCTCCGCTCGCTGCGCAACCACGACTATTCAGATCGTTATCAGGAGCACTTTACGCTTTCTCCCGATATCTCAACCCGTGACCGGGATGGCATCAACAAAACCTTTTCTGGTCTCATGAAGATCCTGTTTCCTCATGGAGGAGCTTCAAAAGAGGAAATTGAAGAGCTGCTTAAATTTTCTATCGAGGGGCGGAAAAGGGTGAAAGATCAGTTGATGCGGATCGATTCAACTTACCCAAAAGTTCATTTTGCTTATACGGATGCCTCTGGTCAATCAAGAACCGTTACAACGCTCGAAGAGGAAACTTACCCTTGATGCCATAGGGCGGGGATCTGACTCTGGTGAACTCCGCTGAGCTTCCAGGCTACCCCCCTCACAGAAAAAATAAGCCGGCTGTAAATCAAGAAATTCTACCGGCTTTTTTTATCTTGCGTGGATTTTTTGTTTTAAATAAAGTAACCCCTACACCGATATGCCAGAGGTTTTTAACTACCCCATGAGCTACCCGGCCTTTTGGCTTGATTATTACTACATTGCTACATGGTTTGCAGGTATGCTCTTTCTCGCGCTGGTCTGGGGCGTTTTTTATCGGTACGGGAAATTTTCCTACGGCGTTGATCTTGGCTGTTTCTGGAAAACTGCGTTACTTGTCTTGTTTACGACTCTATCGCTTGGCGGGCCAATGTATTATAACACGAAGTTTTATGGTGGTCATGGCCAGGATGGTGATTCCATCAAGATTACCGACAGCAAACTGCTCTATATTGATCGCACAGGCAATGAAAAACAGCTTGTACTTTCTCATATTACTTCTATTTACCAGGAGAGTATTACCTATAATCCACCGCCAAAAATCTTTATTGTTGCAGCTAAATCCTCTGTCAGGGACTCTCTTTTCGTGACAACAAACCTTCACGAGTACAAGCGTTTTCTTTCAGATCTCTCGAAGAGAACCGGTATTGAGGCAAAACTCCGCTGACGATGCGTTTTTTCGGCGAACAACCATATTCTGCGGCGTTGCTTCTTGTCATCGAAACAGGGAATACAACCACATCCTTTGCGGTTTTTCAGGGCCGCAAAGGCCTTGATGTGCAGAAGGTACCTTCCTTAAGCCTCTCCAGTTATGACAGCATTCAAGGTCATCTGGATCGCATCATCACGAAGTACCCGGCTCTCTGTGATGCTGTAATATGCTGCGTTGTGCCTTCGCTTGAGCGCACTATATGCGACTACCTTCGTTGTCATCTGATTGGCAAGGTGCTGGTGGTCACGGCATCAATGCGCCTGCCCTTTACTTTGCACTACGATATTCCAGACTCCTTTGGTGCTGACCGTATAGCGCTCTGCGCATTGAGTTACAGTCTCTATCCTGAAAAGGCGGTTATTGCCCTTGATATAGGAACGGCCATTACTGTTGACGTGCTTGATTCCAGCGGAAACTATCTCGGCGGTCTCATTATGCCGGGTCTCGACCTCATGGCAAAGTCGTTGCACGAACACACTGCCCAGTTGCCTCTTGTTACTCTTGAACCTCCCGACAGGCTTCTTGGCTTCTCTACCGTCGAGGGCATAAGAAACGGTATTATTCATGGTTGTGTCTCCAGTATCGAGGGGATCGTGGCCAAGATTACATGCGGGCTGCATGAGGAGTATGATGAATCGGATGTCAGGGTTCTTGCTACGGGCGGCAGTGCGCAACGTATTGCAGGTATGCTTGATTGCGCACCGGTGATTGATGAGCATGCGGTTTTGAAGGGCACCCGCTATCTTTTCGAACTCAACTCAAATTTTCAGGTCTGAAGAGTGCCTGGCCGTCCGCTATGGCTTTCAGAACGTTCATATCGTCAACCTCTTCCTCAAGCAAAAATGCCTCTCCAATGCTTTTCAGCAGCACAAAGCGAAGTTTTTTGTTGATTTTTTTCTTGTCGGAGAACATGCCTTCCAGAAGCAGTTCGCTGTTAATATCAAGAAACCTGCGCTTCAGCAGCCCTTTGGGAAAGCGGAACTTCTGCAAAAGAGCGATACCGCGATCCAGTGATTCCTTGTCGAGATAGCCAAGATTATGCGACAAAAAGAGGGCGCAGACCATGCCAACAGTGACCGCCTCGCCGTGGCGAAGATAGCGGTATTCTGCAAGCTTTTCCAGACCGTGCGCAAAGGTGTGGCCAAAATTGAGGGTTGCCCTTAGACCGCCAGTTTCACGGAAATCTTTTTTGACAACATCAGCTTTGGTAAAGGCACTTTTTTCGATCGCTTCGGTCAAAAAGGGCTCCTGCAAGCTGATGATGTCTGCGAAGTGGAGGTCGAGAAAGCTGAAAAATTGCCTGTCGGCAATAAAGCCATATTTAACCACCTCCGCCATTCCAGAATAGATCTCCCGCATGGGAAGCGTTGCAAGATAACCGGGGTCAATCAGTACCAGTTCCGGTAAATGGAAGAAGCCAATCAGGTTTTTGCCGAGCGGGTGGTTAATGGCCACTTTTCCGCCAATGGAGCTGTCGGTCATGGCGAGCAGTGTGGTGGGAAGCTGAATCACTGGTATGCCCCGGAAGTAGCTGGCGGCAATGAATCCGCCGAGATCACCAATAACTCCTCCGCCAACCGCAAGCAAATTCCAGCTCCGGTCAACATCAGCTTCAATCATGCGGCCATAAAGTCGGTAGGCAACGCTGAAGCTTTTCGAGGCTTCCCGTGCCGGAACAACAAGCTCTTTTAACTGAAACCCCTCTTCGCGAAGCTTAGTGAGGAGATTATCGCCAAAGAGCTGACGAGTGTGTTCATCGAAGAGTACGACAGTTTTTTTTGAAAGGCCATGTTTTTTGAACAACTCACCCACTCCGGCAAGAACCGGCGTTCCAACAATTATTGTGCTCACAGTTTCTCTTTACATTTATTGATCTTCTGTTCCAGTAGAAGCATTCCGCACATACCGCTCTATTTTGCGTGTCAGCTCCTCGACCGTCGATCCTATTCGTTTGATATCGGTCTCAACAGTTATCTCGGCAGTCTCATAGCGGGTTTCCCGTTTGGCCAGAATGGTTGCTATTTTTTCTTCAATCTCCTCACGTGAAAGCTTCCGTCCTTGTTCTCCCATCAATAATGGCCGGTCGATTTTGTTGCCGAGCCTCCTTGCAAGGGTTCTGACGGGTGATTTCAGATAGACCATTGTGCCTGATTTCTGAATAAGTGCGTAAGATTGGTCATTCTCCAATACACCTCCGCCGAGGGAAATGACCATGTCGTTTTTCACAATAATCCCTTCAAGAGTCCGTTTTTCCAGGCTCCTGAAGTACTCCTCTCCATTTTCAGCAAAAATTCGGGTAATGGTTTTACCTGCATCTTTCTCAATAACCTGATCAAGGTCTACAAACTCATAGCCAAGCGAATTGGCCAAAAGCGGACCTATGGTCGATTTACCAGATCCACTGAACCCGGTCAAAAAAATCAGCGAATGTTGCTTGTCCACGGTTATCTGTTCAAACCCATCCTGTTCCCAATGAGAACGTTGCCTTGCATCCACATACGGAGTCAAAATAAACAAAATCCGTCATTTCCCTTTTTTTACCACCCTCTTTTTAAGCTCTCCCTTCTACCATATAAACGGTATTTTTATGGTATATGCTTGCATTTTATGATGAGTTAAAGCGTTATTGACACCTGTTAATCAAACGTTTTTACAATGAACAATCAATACTGGTTACATAAGGGCATCATCATCAGCAATCAGTACGGTTGTTGTTGTCTCTGGACGGAGGTTAACAAGCGGAATATCCGATTATCTAAATAACACACAAGCAAAAGAGTTAAAAAAAGGATCAAAACACTATGAAAAAGATATTATCACTTGCTGCAATGTTTGCAGTTTTATCATACGCTTCATCGGCTTCGGCTGAAGTGAAGTTCGGCGGGGAAGCTTCTGTCCGATTGAGAGATGATTTTGGTCACACAAAGTCAACCGCAGGCGTAACAACCAACCCGCAGGATCAATATTTTCAGTATAGGGTACGCCTTAAACCTTCAGCCGATCTTGGGGATGGCTACTACTTCAAGGCGTTGGTGCAGAACGAAGCGGTCGCTGGCAGTTGGCAGACTTTAGCTGCCTCAAATACTGAACAGTATAATTTTCAGGCATCGCAATTCTACTTTGGACATAACGATGAGGGTAGCCATTGGCTCCTTGGTCGTATTCCCCTTGGGAGCCTTGATAACCCGATTCTGGATTTGACACTTTACGCAATTCCAGGAAACGGCCCTCAAGGTTCAAAATTATATTCGGTTGATACCCCGATCTCGACGAACCATTTTGACCGTCTCCTTGGTTTTAATTATGGCACCAAACTTGGTGATGGTGAGTTAAACGCAGTTGTTGTAAATTTTGACAACAATTCTAACACAGCCACGTATACCGGCCTCCTGAATGACGGTTACGGCTTGGTAGTGAGCTACAAGAGCAAAATCGGAGATGTCACCGTTGTGCCGCAGGCTTATGCAACCTTGACTCACATTTCAGACGGGCGTCGTCCATACTCCTTTGGAACGCAGGCATTCATTCCGACCGGCAAGTCAAAGGTCTCCCTCAGCGGATTTTATACTGCCGACAACAATACTTACAATGGCACAACGTGGAACTATAGTGGTTACATTTTCAGGGTGAAGGGTGAGTCTGGTCCAGCACTGGCATGGATTGACTACAACAAAACCAAAGACAGTGCCAACAGTACAGATTACAATAATACCTTTGTCTGGGCTCAATATAAGTTTACCGTTCGCGACTCGGCAGCCGGTAACTTCAGCTTGACTCCGACAGTCAGATACCGTCTATCAGGTTCAAAGACAGCAGCAGGTGCAACTACAGATAATAACCTTTTCCGAACGGAGCTTTATGCGACAGTAACCTTCTAAAGTCTCTCTCCGGCATCCGGGCCTCTGTTGGGTAAAGTTTTAATGGGGACTTTAAGGTGAGTGTGTGCATCTAATCTCTTCAGAATGGTTCGGATGTTTTTTTGCAAGGCGATGTGGGTGAGTGGTCTAAGCCAAGGGTCTGCAAAACTCTTTATCACAAGTTCGAATCTTGTCATCGCCTCTGTTTGGTTCAATTATAATTTTCCACCTCCCATCCGTGAGACTGAATAAAAATGTTATCGGGTGCATTTTTCTTCAGTTTCTTCCGGATGTTTTTTTATGGCAACGCATATACCATATTTACGGTATTTCCTCTTATCGGTTTGGAGAAGTGGCAGCCATGAGGTTTATTAGCAGTCTTTGTTTATTACGGTTGACGGAATCCTGCGTCATTGGCTGCAAATAATCTTTAATTATCGGAGAAGCATGGCTGAACATGAGCCTATTGTAGTGCCCCTGAACAGGGAGGGAATGATACGTCAAAAGCAGCCAGACTATTATTTTATTCGTTTAAAAGCGATTGCTGGCGACTTGACGGCCACGCAACTGGCTTGTATTGCTTTGGTTGCTGAAAAATATGGCCGAGGTGCTGTTCATCTTTCTACCCGTCAGGGGGTTGAGATACATCATGTCCATCATGACAATCTTGAGAATGCCCGCCTTGTCTTGCAGGCTGGAGGGTTACAAATGGGTGCTTCGGGCACCAGAGTGCGGGTGATTGTAGCGTGCCCGGGAGAGTCTACCTGTAAATTCGGTGCTATTGACACCAAGAAGATAGCGAAAGAGCTTGATAGACGTTTTTTTAACCAGGAGGCGCCTTCCAAATTTAAAATGGCAGTTACTGGTTGCGCCAATAACTGTACCAAGGCAAACGAAAACGATATTGGCGTCAGGGGCGCCATAGAGCCGGAATGGACTTCGACATCATGTTGCGATTGCAGGCTCTGTGTTAAGCTTTGTCCTGCAAAAGCGATTGAGCGTCATGAGAGTGGCAGTAATGGCACGAGGGAATTCGTTTACAATATTGATCGCACGCGCTGCATTAACTGCAGTGTCTGTACACAGCATTGCCCCGGCGAAGCATGGGTTGTTGGAAGGCAGGGATACACACTCTTTATTGGTGGTACAATGGGCAAAATACCCCGTTTTGCCACTGTACTGAAGAAACTGGTTGAGAGCGAAGAGGAACTCTACGATCTGATCCAGAAAGCATTGACCTGTCACAGGAAACATGGCCAGAAAAAAGAGCGTTTCGGGCATATGATTGATCGAATCGGGATTGACAAGGTGAGGGAGGAGATTCTTGGAAGCAATTGATTATTCCTTGTGACAAGATTTTTTATGGAAACGAGAATGCAAAAGTTATGAGCAGGGAAGAGGCTGAGAGATTGAGTAGGGAGCTATCAGGAAAATCGCCGGAAAAGATTCTTTTGTGGGCAGCGGAATTTTTTAAAGCAGGAGAATCTGCTTTTGCATCAAGTTTTGGCGCAGAGGATCAGGTGATTACCGATATGATGATCAAGGCGAAGCTCCCAATTCCAATTTTTACTCTTGATACCGGAAGGCTCCCGCAGGAGAGCTACGATTTGCTTGATGCAACCCGCAAGCGCTATGGCATACCTGTGGAGGTGCTCTTTCCCGAAGCCTCCGACGTTGAGCCGATGCTGCTGCGTCACGGCGCTAACCTCTTTTATGAGAGTGTTGAACTTCGCCGGGAGTGCTGCCGAATTCGAAAAGTGCAGCCGCTTGCAAAGAAGCTTTCAACACTGAAAGGGTGGATATGCGGGTTACGTCGCGAGCAGTCGGTCACCAGAACAGCCATTGCTCCGGTGGAGTGGGATGAGTCGTTTGGACTCTATAAAGTCAATCCGCTTGCCGACGTGACGGAAGTGGCACTCTGGGAGTATATCCGAAAGCATAATGTTCCCGTTAATGCGCTGCATTACAAGGGATTTCCCAGCATCGGGTGCGCACCATGCACCAGAGCGATCAACCTTGGTGAGGATATCCGTGCAGGACGCTGGTGGTGGGAGCACCCTGAACACAAGGAGTGCGGACTTCACCGTAAACCATTGTAAAAATTATTGATAACAGAACGAGTATGGATCATCTTGACAAACTTGAGGCACAGAGCGTTTACATTCTCCGAGAAGCCTACCGTGAATTTAAAAGCCTCTGCATGCTCTGGTCGATCGGCAAGGACAGCACCGTTATGCTCTGGCTTGCCCGGAAGGCTTTTTTTTGCCATGTGCCCATACCGCTTGTGCACATCGACACGCACTACAAGATTCCGGAGATGATTGAGTATCGTGACCGGTTTGCACTTGAGTGGAACCTGAACATGATTTATGGTGAAAACAGCGAAGCGCTTGCCGAAAAGCTCACCTTTCCGGATGGCAATACCGACCGCCTTACCTGCTGCAAATACCTGAAAAGTGAAGCGCTGAAACATACGCTTTCCGGCGAGTGGCCTCGCTACAGGATGGATCACGAGCAGAAGCGCTATGTCGTTGACGAGGGGAGAGAGCCCTACACGGGTGTGATCGTTGGAGTCCGGGCTGATGAAGAGGGGAGCCGCTCCAAAGAGAGATATTTTTCACCCCGTGACAAAAACAACGTCTGGGATGTTGGCGATCAGCCCCCCGAGTTCTGGAACCAGTTCAAAACCGATTTTGCCCCGGGCACCCATGTTCGCATTCATCCCCTGCTCGACTGGACTGAGCAGAACATCTGGGAGTATATCGAACGGGAAACGATTCCTGTGGTCTCGCTCTACTTTAACCAGGGTGCCGGCATTCGTTATCGCTCCCTTGGTTGTTATCCCTGCACCAATTCGGTTAATTCGGAGGCGCGAACGGT
>SESH01099739.1_pt1 | contig 14074 bp, 15 predicted proteins | sample 3171561 | NCBI WGS metagenome assembly SESH01 (sample SAMN10866947, study PRJNA518727) | freshwater metagenome | biome: subpolar coniferous forest; feature: holomictic lake; material: water; isolation source: holomictic Lake 442 2011 16.5 m and 2014 13 m | place: Canada: near Kenora, Ontario
CGCGTCCCTGCGCTTCCGTTGTTCCGGAAGGACATTGAGCAGAATAGGTGCCTGACGGAAGCACCGGGGGCAATTGGCAGCTACCCGAGGAAATTGAATTTCCGAGCCCAGTCATGTTTGTGAACTGCACAGTTGGAGCCACCGCTGCCGCAATGCCAATGAAAGCCGTCAGCCCATACGCCGATATAACTCGAATCACAAAACGCGACATCAAAGAACTCCTAGGTATCTAGCGGCTTAAACGTGAGCCGACATCGGTGAAAAATTTAATTGCTGCAACCACAGGCCGGGGCTTGAGTCAGCCGCTGGCATCGACGGGGGCAAGTGAGCGCGCTTGACGTGCAGGCCGGGGCGGGCCTCGAACCCGCAAGTCTTTCGGCGGGGGATTTTAAGACCGAATTGCGCTGATTGTGCGCAGTTGCGCGCTATTGGGAAGCGTTGCAGATCAGTCGGTGACAGTTGCCAGCAATCGTCGCCGATTGCCTTCTTTCGGTTTGAACTGCAACGGTTGTGCAACGGCCAACGGCCGAATTACCTGCTGCGGAGTCCGCGCGAGCCGCGCCCCAGAATGCCCCAACGAAAAACCCCGGCACTAGGCCGGGGCGTGCGTCATCCGCTCGCTACGCTGGACGCACTCGGGGTTGGCAGCGACTCGGCTGGTTGCCGGACTGGGTCGGCGGCTAAAGGCCGCGGACATCGGGGGGCTTAGGGAACTAGTGAAGGCGGGTCGTACTTTGGCCCAGTAACGTACCAGGTGCACCCTGGTTGGGCATTTCCGCCGACCAGTATTTTGCCCTGCCAGAAGGGGTGCGAAATACACCCTCCCAAAGCGACACCATACTCAGTCTGGGAGGGGATGGTATACGCGGGCGTCTTTTCCACCCAATGAGGACAGGTGGATGGGACGACGCCCGGCTGAGCGATACATAAGTTTTGTTTATTCATGCATTCAACCCAGGTGTCAGACGGGTGACCGGAACATTGGTGTGTCGCAGCCACGGTTTGCGCTGGTAGGTAATGGTTTTGATCCGTGCTGTACAGAGAATCATTGTCTTGGTTGTAGTTGATTGCCGCCTCCTGCCCGTAACTAATCCGGTAGAGGCATCTGCCGCCTGCGCAAGACGTGGCTTGCTGCGCAACGTTGCCGATGGTCACGGTCACACCGTTAAACATCCCCTGATTTTCAACAGTAAGAGTCGTATAGGCAGGCGGAGTCGTCACCGCCAGTGCGCGATACGGCACGACGACGAGGGACATCACACTGATCAACACCAGGCCCATCGCGTGAATCGGCGGTCTTTTAACTGAAAACATTGCTTTACTCCTTAAATATTGAATGGCGGCAGTTAATACGACGCACTGACACGGGTCATAATCGAATGGGTCTTATGGTTTTCCTCGTTAAACCCGCCGGTGATTGAATTGCCACCATTGCTAACGACGCCATGCCAGATAGGCATTTTGGTCTGAGCAGTCTGTTGAAAATTGATATGGCAGGCTTGGTCAACCTGGTAGGTGCCTGTAGTCATGGGTAACTCGCGCATCATGCCATCAGCCATCTGCAACTGAGCTTTTAGGGAATATCGGCCCGTGCTCGGGTTAAAGGCGATCATGCCGCTAAACGTCAGCGGGACAATTCGAGCCGACTTATCTGATTTTTGATGCTGGCCGCTTCCGTTAACGGAGTAGGTTCCTACAACGGTCGCGTTGTTACAGGCCAGAGGTGTCACGGCGTATGCCGTGCTCGCTAAGGCGGTTGTGGCCACTACGGCCAGCATGATTCGGACATTGATTCGTGACATTGATCCCTCCCCGTTGTGCGCGACTCCCCGGGAGCCGTGAACGCTGTGACAGACGTTCAAGCTGTAACGGACCCGCTACGAGGTCCATCAGGGGCGTTTATAGCAAGTGGAAAAATAGTTTCCTGACACTCCCTGACAACGGGGCAGGCGCCGTGGGGTGAGGGGTCGCCGTACAGGGCAACTGCCCGTATAGATGCGGTCACTGCATGGCTACGGGATTGGCCGTTCTCGCGGGGGGTTATGCGGGTGCACCGTGGGTGGTCGCGCTGTGCAGGCCGGGGCGAGGACGCCTAGGACGATGGATCCAGTCGCAGGGATCGCGCGTGGACAGAAAGCCGAACGCTCGGTGGCTGGTGACTGCCACCTGCGCCGCGTCGCTCTGGGGTGGCTGTGCTGTCGCGGACCAGTCGCTGCCCCTACGCTGGAGCACCGTAGGTGCCGATGAACTGGCGAACGCGCCACCAGCGGCCATGCTGGTGATCTACCTCTTCGCCGCCGATTCCGCCTACCAGAGCGCGAACGAGGTGCAACGGCAGGCGAAGTGCGACGGTGACGGTTTTCGTGCGTTCGGTCCGGCAAACCCTAAAAAAGTTGGCTTTTTTGGTGGTGCGCGGGGCGGGACTCGAACCCGCAAGCCTTTCGGCGGGGGATTTTAAGTCCCCTGCGTCTACCAGTTTCGCCACCCGCGCGCCGGTTGCGATCATACCTGCGCTGGAACGTGCCGGGCGACTTTGCCTGCCCCCTAGGGCATCGCGGCGGTGGCGGCGGGTAACGCCCGCACCTGCCAGCCGCGGGCCGCCAGTTCCGTCTCTGCACGGGCTGACACATCACCGCTGACCCACACCTGTATCGGTGCCTCCGCACTGCCCAGCGCCGCGCGCATTGCCCGCTCCGCTTCCTCGACCACGGCCGTCCAGTAAAGGGCGTCAAATGCGCCGGCAACCACGACCTGACCTGCGGCCGTGCGCGCGGCTGGCAAGCGCAGCCCAGGCAGGATAGACGCCAGTGGCTCGCGCGCATGCACTTCAGCGAGCAGCACAGCGCTGCGGATGAACACCATCACCTCGTGCTCCGACAGCAGCGTCGTTGCATGGCGAAACAGCTCGCCGCGACCGGCAACCCCAGGCATCGACTCCGCGGCCGACTCGAGCAGCTGCTGGCGCGTTGGATTCAGCAGCAGCGCGTTGTCGAAGCGCTTGATCTCGTCCGCTGTCAGGCCGTAACCGGCGAGCACCGTGCGCCTGCGTGCGCGCAGCACCGCAGGGGGCTCGCTGTAGATCGCGTCCATCGCACGGCGTGCCTCGCCGGCGTACGGCAGGCCGGGGATCGGGGCAAACTTGAGCCCGAACTTGGTGGTGGCGTCGATCTTCGCGTAGCGGTGGACGGCTCGACGCAGCAACTCATTGTCCGTGTACGGATCAACACCCAGCCTTTGGAACCAGCGTCGCTCGCTGGCAGTGACGCCAAAGTAGCGCGCTGCATAGCGTCGCGCGTCAGAGACCGACACGCCGTTGTTGCTGCCGGCTTTGGCGGCGCCGTCAGGCGGCTTTTCGTTAAGACTCGCGGCCGTATCGCCCAGCTCGCGCGCATCCGCCGCAAAACCCTGGAACAGGTGGCCAATACCGCGCGGTATGCCGGTGACCGTATCGATCGGGTGCGTGGCGACTTCGACCAGGGTCCTGGCGCTGCCGGTCACGCTCTCACCAACGGCATCCGCGACGACGCCGACCCCACTGGTCTTCTGCAGCTCCTCGAGGGCTGCGACCTCGCGCAACCGTGCCGTCAGACCAGGCCGTCCGTAGCCCTCGAAGGCGCCATAGCGGCTAATGACGAGGTAATGCCGCATCAGCCCGTCGCTGACGACCGGATCCTCGACGTGGAACGCCTCGCCCGCGCACTGCGCCGGCGACAGCGACGCGGCGGGCGGCTCCATCGGCACGGCCTCGAAGTCCGCTGCCCCGGCAACTGCGGCTACGCACAGCGCCACTAACGATGCCAGCCCCGTAGTACGTCGCATGCGCGCCTCCCCGGTCCGCGGCGGCCGGCTGGCCGCAGCAGATCGAACTATATCAGCCACTCGCCGCGGCCCACGCGGGGGGTTAACGCACACCCGCGACCCGCTCCGTGATACGCCACAGCTGCAGAACTTCTGCAGGTCGCAGCCCGGTGCCTACAGTCCCGGCGGGCAGCTCGCCGTGCCCGCTGTTACGGATAAGAGCCGCAACTAAGAGGGCGCGTAGGTCGACAACCGAACCACCCGACGGCCTGCACTGACGGCGGCTCGTACCGGCGCCGTGGCACAATGATCACCACGCCAGGCGGACGGGGGAGCCATGAAACCTGATGATTTGTTTGACCTGACCGGGCGGGTTGCGCTCGTCAGCGGCGCCAGCCGCGGCATTGGCGCCGCGATCGCCTCGACACTGGCGGCCTACGGCGCCCGCGTGCTGCTCACCAGCCGCCGTGCGGAGAGCTGCGACGCCACCGCTCAGGCAATCCGGGCGGCCGGCGGTGAGGCCCACGTGCACGCCTGCCACAACGGCGATCTGGCGCAGATCGAAGAACTGCACCAGTGGATCGGGACGCAGTTCGGCCGACTGGACGTGCTGGTCAACAACGCCGGCACGAACCCGATGTACGGCTCGGTACTCGAGGCGGACCCGGCGGGTTTTGCCAAGACCGTCGACGTCAACTTCCGCGGTTACTGGTTCATGTGCCAACACGCGGCGCGCCGCATGCAGGCGCAGGGCGGCGGCTCGATCATCAATATTGCCAGCGTCGCCGCTGAGCACCCGATGGACGGCATCGGCGTCTATGGCGCGACCAAGGCGGCGGTGGTCAACCTGACGCTCGCGTTCGCGCGCGAGTGCGGCCCGATGAACATTCGGGTCAATGCCGTCCTGCCGGGACTGATCAAGACGCGCTTCGCCGCCGCGCTGCAGAGCAGCGAGGCGCAACGCGCCCGGGTCATCGACGCGACGCCCCTGCGCCGCATTGGCGATCCTGAGGACATCGCCGGCGCGGTTCTCTACTTCGCCTCGGATGCCTCCCGGCATACGACCGGCGCGACCCTGCGCATCGATGGCGGCATGTACGCCTGATCCTTCCAGACCGCACGCACGAGAACCCTCATGGACTTCGAGCACACTGCCAGAACTGCCGACCTGATCGAGCGCGTCTCGGCCTTCATGGCCGAGCACGTGCTGCCCAACGAGGGTCGCTTCGAGGCGGAGGTCGCAGGCGCTGCAACGGGCGACTTTAGCTGGCCGCCGCTGCTGGATGAGCTGAAACTGAAGGCACGCGCGGCGGGACTGTGGAACCTGTTCCTGCCCGATCCGGAGCATGGCGCGGGGCTGTCGAATTCCGAATACGCGCCGTTAGCCGAGATCATGGGTCAGGTCTACTGGGCGAGCGAGGCGTTTAACTGCAACGCGCCCGACACCGGCAACATGGAAGTGCTGCACATGTACGGCTCGAGCGAGCAGCAGCGCCGCTGGCTGCTGCCGCTGCTGGCAGGCGAGATCCGCTCCGCCTTCTGCATGACCGAGCCGGACGTTGCCTCCTCCGATGCCACCAACATCGCCACCAGCATCCGCCGCGACGGCGACAGCTATGTGATCAATGGCCGCAAGTGGTGGACCACCAACGGCATGCACCCCAAGCTCGGCATCCTGATCGTGATGGGCGTGACCAACCCCGACGGCCCGCGCCACGCGCGCCACGGCCAGATCCTCGTCGAACCGCAGACGCCCGGCGTGCGGATCGTGCGGCACCTGCCGGTGTTCGGCTACCACGAGGCGCCGGCCGGGCATGTCGAGGTGAGCTTTACCGATGTGCGTGTCCCTGCCGATCAGTTGATCCTCGGCGAGGGGCGGGGCTTCGAGATCGCGCAGGGCCGGCTGGGCCCCGGGCGCGTGCATCACTGCATGCGCTCTATAGGGGCGGCGGAGCGCGCGCTGGAGCAGATGTGCCGGCGGCTGCTGTCGCGGCAGGCATTTGGCGGGGCCATCGCGGATCAGTCGATCTGGCAGCAACGGGTCGCCGAGTGCCGTACCCAGATCGACATGTGCCGGTTACTGGTCTACCGCACCGCCTGGCTGATGGATCGCGGCGGCAACAAGGCGGCGCGTACCGAGATCGCCTCGATCAAGGTGGCGGTGCCGCGGATGCTGCAGCACGTCGTCGATACCGCCATCCAGGCCTTCGGCGGGGCCGGGGTCACGGACGATTTCGGGCTCGCCGCGCTGTACGCCCGGGCGCGGACGATGCGACTCGTCGACGGCCCGGACGAGGTGCACAATCGGGACATCGCCCGGCTCGAGTTCAGGAAGTACAAGCCGCCGCGTCCTGCCGGGAGCTGACCGGCGGCTCTGACCCAACCGTGTTTCTGTGGGAGGGGTAACGATGACCACCGTCGAACAGATGCTGAAGGCGAAAGGTAGCGAGATCTACGCCATCGAGCCGGACGAGCCGGTACTCGAGGCGATCCAGATGATGGCGGACCACCACATCGGGGCGCTGCTGGTGATGCGCGGCGAGCAGTTGTCCGGGATCGTCTCCGAGCGCGATTACGCCCGCAAAGTCGTACTGCTCGGACGATCCTCGGCCGACACTCCGGTCTGGCAGATCATGAGCAGTCCGGTCACCAGCGTCGCCCGCCACGCCACCGTGCACGAGTGCCTGGCGCTGATGACGGCAAGCCGCATCCGGCATCTGGCGGTCGTGGAGCGGGAGCAGGTGCTCGGAATGCTCTCGATCGGCGACTGCGTGAAGGCGGTGATCGACGAGCAGCAGCACCATATCGACGATCTGGAGCGCTTCATCCGCAGCTAGGAGACGATCCCGGGCCCGCCGCCTATCGGGTCAAACCGAAACAGCCCCCTCGGCGGCTTACGGTATAGTGCGGCCTCGCTTTTAAGGCCTCTCCGGCCAAGGGTTCATCGTGGCGCAGACCGCCGGCCCCGCACTTGTTGCGGACAACCTGCACCTGTGGCGTGGTACGCGCCACGTCCTGCGGGGACTGTCATTCACGGCGTCGCCCGGTGAATTGGTGCATGTCCGCGGCCCAAATGGCTGCGGCAAGACCTCGTTGCTGCGCACGCTCGCCGGCTTCCTCTGGCCGGAAGAGGGCGAACTGCGCTGGAATGGCCGTCCGGTGGAGTCCGATCGCGACGGCTACTGCGCGTCACTGGTCTACCTCGGCCACGAGAACGCCCTGAAGCTGGACCTGACCCCCCTCGAAAACCTCTACTACGCGGCCAATGTCCGCCATGCGACCGGCACCGAGCAGGTGCTGGCGGTGCTCGAGCAGCTGGGCGTCGGCGAGCAGCGCGATCTGGCGGTGCGCTCGCTGTCTGCCGGCCAGCGCCGGCGGGTGGCGATGGCCCGGGTCATGCTCGCCCGTGCCCGCCTGTGGCTGCTGGACGAGCCGTTCACGAACCTGGATGTCAGCGGCGTCAGCGACCTGTCGCGGATCGTCGCCCGTCACGTCCAGGACGGCGGCATCGCGATCCTGACAGCGCACGCCGAGATTGACCTGCCGCCTGGCACCGTACGCACTCTGGAGCTGCAATGAGCGGCCTCACGACCAGCCTGCCGCGGGCCGCCTGGCTGGTGCTGGCGCGGGATATGCGCCTCGCGTTCCGGCGTTGGGAGCAGGTGACCCACCCGGTGGTCTTCTTCCTGATGATCGCGAGCCTTTTTCCGCTGGCGTTGAGCCCGGAACCGTCGCAATTAAGGAACATAGCGGCCTGTGTGGTTTGGGTCGGCGCGCTGCTATCCTCGCTGCTGGCGCTGGAGTCCCTCTACCGGGCGGATCAAGACGACGGCACTCTCGAACAATTAACGCTGTCGGGCCAGCCGCTGGCGGTCCTTTTGTTTGCGAAGACGCTGGCGCACTGGCTGCTCAGTGGCATCCCGCTGGTGGTTGCCGCGCCATTCGTGGCGATCTCAATGGGAGCAACGGGCGAGGCGTTTGGCGTGCTGATGACGTCGGTCGCGCTCGGCACGGGAGTGCTCAGCTTCATAGGCTCGGTCGGCGCGGCGCTGACACTCGGCTCGCGCCGCGGCAGTGTGCTGCTGTCGCTGCTGGTGCTGCCGCTGGCGCTACCGGTGCTTATCTTCGGCGCGCGCGCAACCGACCTTGCGATGCGCGGTGAGCCGGCAGCGGGGCCCTTGTGGCTGCTCGCGGCGCTGCTGATATTGACGGTGACGCTGGCGCCGTGGGCATCTGCTGCGGCCGTGCGCATCAGCCTGGAATAGATCTGGATCGCAATAGGGAACGACGTGGCTACCTGGACCTGGTTTCACAAACTTTCATCGCCGCCGCACTTCTACCGGATCGCCGGCAAGATGATCCCGTGGTACGCGATTCCCGCGGCGCTGCTGATCGTCGCCGGCATCTACGGCGGTCTGGTCACCGCACCGGCCGACTACCAGCAAGGCGAGGCGTTCCGGATCATCTACGTGCACGCACCGGCGGCCTGGCTGTCGCTGATGTGCTACATGACGATGGCGATTGCGGCCGCGGTCGGGTTGATCTGGCGCATCAAGCTGGCGCACGCGCTGGCGGCCGCCAGCGCTCCGATCGGCGCCTCGTTCGCACTGCTGTGCCTGGTCACAGGCTCGCTGTGGGGACGACCGATGTGGGGCACCTGGTGGGAGTGGGACGGGAGGCTGACCTCGCAGCTGATTCTTTTCTTCCTCTACCTCGGCTACATGGCGCTGCGCTCGGCCTATGACGATCTGACGCGCGCCGACCGGGCGAGCGCCGTGCTCGCCATCGTCGGCGTCGTGAACGTGCCGATCATCCATTTCTCCGTGTACTGGTGGAACTCGCTGCACCAGGGCTCCACGGTGATCCGCAAGGGTGGACCTGCGATGCCGGCGTCGATGCTGATCCCGCTGTTGATGTGTTTCGCCGGCTTCACGCTGCTGTACGCGGCGCTGGCCTGCGTGCGGGTACGTGCCGAAGTGCTTCATCGCGAGCGAAATGCCAGCTGGCTCAAGGAACTCGGACAAGGCTGACGGGTCTGCTAGGAACCTTATATGCACGAATTTATGAACATGGGCGGCTACGGCCGCTACGTCTGGCCCTCCTACGGGCTGGCAGCTGCCGTGCTGCTGTGGAACATCTGGTCCGCCATGCGACTGCAGCGCCAGGCGCTTGAGCATGCCCGACGCCGTGCCGCGATCGCTGCCAGCGACGCGGACCGGCGGATCGCCTGAGCAACCTTTTCCTGGAGCCCGCATGACCCCGCGCCGCAAGAGACTCTACGCAATCGTCGGCATCCTCGTCGGCGTTGGCCTCGCCACCGCTGTCGCGCTGAAGGCCTTCGACAACAACCTGCAGTACTTCTATGACCCGTCCGAGGTTGTCGCAGGCAAGGCGCCCAGCGACAAGAGCATCCGCGTCGGCGGCATGGTCACCAAGGGCAGCGTTGAACGCAAAGCGGGCAGCCTCGAGGTGCAGTTCGTGATCACCGACTTCGCGCAGAGCGTCAAGGTGAGCTACACGGGCCTGCTGCCTGACCTGTTCCGCGAAGGGCAGGGCATCATCGCCCACGGACGCCTGCATGACGGCATGTTCGTGGCCGATGAGGTGCTCGCCAAACACGACGAGAAATACATGCCGCCAGAAGTCGCCAAGTCGCTCAAGAAACCTGTTCCGCCCGCCCCGGAGGGCAGCACGTGATTCCAGAACTCGGCACACTCGCACTGGTCATCGCGCTGCTGCTCTCTGCAGCGCAGTCATTCTTCGGCCTGGTCGGCGCACACAAGAACAAGGCCAGCTGGATGCAGTCGGTCATGCCGGCCGTCGCCGGCGTCTGGGTCTTTGTCAGCTTCGCGTTCGCCATCCTGACCTACTCGTTCATCACCCACGACTTCTCGATCGCCTACGTCGCCACCAACTCAAACACCGAGTTGCCGCTGATGTACTGCATCGCCGCGGTGTGGGGCGCGCACGAGGGTTCCTTGCTGCTGTGGATCCTGATCCTGGCGACGTGGGCGCTGTTGGTCGCGATGTTCTCGAAGAGCCTGCCGCTGCCGTTCCGCGCGCGGGTCCTTGGCGTGCTGGGCATGATTGGCGTGGGCTTCACGAGCTTCACGCTGTTCACGTCCAGCCCTTTCCTGCGGCTGCTGCCGGCGGCCGCCGAAGGCGCCGACCTCAACCCGATCCTGCAGGACCCCGCGCTGGCGATACATCCCCCCATGCTGTACATGGGCTACGTCGGCACCTCGGTGGCGTTCGCCTTCGCGGTCGCAGCGATGCTCTCCGGACGCATCGACCCGGCGTGGTCACGCTGGACCCGACCGTGGACTGTCGCGGCCTGGATGTGCCTGACCCTCGGCATTGCGCTGGGCAGCTGGTGGGCCTACTACGAGCTAGGCTGGGGCGGCTGGTGGTTCTGGGATCCGGTGGAGAACGCGTCGTTCATGCCGTGGCTCGCCTCGACCGCGTTGATCCACTCGCTGGCGGTGACGGAGAAGCGCGGGCTGTTCAAGAACTGGACGCTGCTGCTGGCCATCTTCGCGTTCAGCCTGAGCCTGCTCGGCACGTTTCTGGTGCGCTCCGGCGTACTGGTGTCGGTGCACTCGTTCGCCTCCGACCCATCGCGCGGCCTGTTCATCCTCGGGCTGCTGCTGTTCTTCATCGTCGGCTCGCTGACGCTGTACGCGATCCGCGCGCCGTCGCTGCGCACCGATGGCGGCTTCGAACTGGTGTCGCGTGAATCCTTCCTGCTGCTCAACAACGCGCTGCTGGTCGCCGCGGCCGGGCTGATCCTGACCGGCACGCTGTGGCCGCTGGTCATGGACGCGTTCAACCTCGGCAAGATCTCGGTCGGACCGCCGTACTTCAACATGGTGTTCATGGTGCCGACGTTGCCGCTGCTGGCGCTGGTCGGCATTGGCATGCACGCCGGCTGGCGGCGCGCCGCGCTCGCCAGCAAAGGCCGGCGTCTGGCGCTGATCGCAGGCGGTGCGCTGCTCGTCGCGCTCGTCATCACGATGGGCTTCTACGGCAGCATCGGCCTGCCGTTGACCGTCGTGGGCTTCACCGGCGCGCTGTTCGTGATGGGCTCGGCACTGCTCGATCCGATCACCCGCTGGCGCAACAAGCAGGGCATGACCCGCGCGGCGCTGGGCATGGCCGTGGCGCACTTTGGCATCGGCGTGTTCGTGATCGGCATCAGCGGCGTCGCCTCTTACAAGATCGAGAAGGACGTCAGCATGGGTCCAGGCGACTCCGCCGAGATCGCCGGCTACCGCTTCAAGTTCCTGGGCACTGACAACGTTCATGGCCCGAACTACGAGGCGCTGGAAGCGCGGGTTGCGGTGAGCAAGGGCGAGCTGCCGTTGACCGAGCTGACCACGCAGAAGCGCAAGTTCAGGGTGCAGACCATGCCGATGACGCACGCCGGCATCGCGGTTGCCTGGAACCGCGACCTGTTCGTGGCGCTGGGCGACGAACTCGGCGCCGGCAAGTGGAGCATGCGCCTGCAGTACAAGCCGCTGGTGCGTTACATCTGGATTGGGGCGGTGATCGTCGCCCTGGGCGGATTGATCGCGACGTTGGACCGGCGCTATCGCGTGCGTGTGACGGCCGACGAGCCGGCGCCTGCCAGCGCCGACGAGGCGGCCTGAACCATGTGGCGCTATTTCGCTCCAGCAGCGGCATTCCTCGCGCTCGGGGCGCTGTTTGCGTTCGCACTGATGCGCATCCAGAACGGCACCCTCGATGTCCGCGAGATCAAGTCGCCGCTGATCGGCAAACCAGCCCCGGTGTTCACGCTGCCGCTGGTCACCGATCCCGCGCAGCGCTTCGACTCGCGCTCGATGGCGGGCAAGACCTATGTGGTCAACGTCTGGGGCACCTGGTGCCCGGCGTGTCGCGAGGAGCACGACTCGCTGCTGCAGCTGGCACGCGTCACCGGCGTGCCGTTCATCGGCATCGACTGGAAGGATGACGGCCAGCTGGCGCAGCAGTACCTCGGCCAGCTCGGCAATCCCTACCAGCAGGTCGTGGCCGACGCCGAGGGCCGCGTCGCGATCGACTGGGGCGTGTACGGCGCACCTGAGACGTTCCTGGTGTCGCCAGCCGGCATCGTGCTTGCCAAGCATGCCGGCGCCCTGACCGCAGCCGTCTGGGCTGAAAAGTTTGCCCCGCTCGTGACTTCCGGAGGTAGCCGATGATCGCCACCCGTCGCTGGATGGTCCTGCTCGCCGCGCTGCTGCTCAGCGCAGGCGCGGGCGCCATCGACACCGAGGCCGCCTTTGCCGACGCGGCCCGCCAGGCCCGCTACGAGCACCTGACCAACGAACTGCGCTGCCTGGTCTGCCAGAACCAGACGATTGCAGACTCGAACGCCGGTCTCGCCGGCGACCTGCGCCGCGAGGTCAAGGAATTGATCGCCGCCGGCAAGACCGACGACGAGATCAGGCAGTTCCTCACCGCGCGCTACGGCGACTTCGTGCTCTACAACCCGCCGCTGACGGCGCGGACCTTGCTGCTGTGGGCGGCGCCTGCGCTGCTCGTGCTGGTTACCGTGGGCGCCGCCGCCCGCGTGATCGTGCGCCGCTCCAAGGCGCCCATCGATGCGGATCCGGAGGATATGGTTTGACTACTTTCATCATCATCGGCGCGATCATGGTATCGATCGCGCTGGGACTGCTGCTGCTGCCGCTGTTCCGCGCCCGTGTCGAGGACGGTCGCAGCGCACTTGTCGTGATCGCGGCGCTGGCGATCGTGCTGCCGCTGGGCGCCGCCGGTCTGTATCACAAGATCAGCAACTGGAGCTGGAATCCGGCCACGCAGCAGGCGGGCAACGGCGCGCACTCGATCCAGGAGATGATCGACAAGCTGCACGACAAGCTCAAGACCAAGCCTGAGGACGTCGACGGCTGGATGATGCTCGGCCGTAGCGAGTTCGTTCGCAACGACTACAAGAAGTCAGCCGAGGCGTTTGGCCAGGCCTACAAGTTCTCGCAGGGCAAGAACCTCGAAGCGATCGTCGGCTACGGCGAGGCGATGGCGGTCGCAGACCAGACCGCGCTGCGCGGCAGGGCCGCTGAGCTGTTCGAGGAAGCACTGCGGATGGATCCGGCCAACCCCAAGGGCTTGTGGTACGGCGGCATGGCCGCTGCCATCAACGGCAAGCTGGATGTCGCGCGCGAGCGCTGGCTGAAGCTGCTCGGTCAGGAACTGCCGGCCGACATCAAGACGATGCTCGCCCAGCGGATCAAGGAAGTCGACGTCGAGCTCGGCCGCAAGGACGATCCGGAACTTGCGCGCCTCAGTGCCGCGATCCCGCCGGCCGCCGCCGCGATGAGCGGCATGCAAGCCGCGGCGCCCGCCGCCGCCAGCGCAGCGACCGCTGTCAGTGGTCCCGGCACTGTCACGGTGCGGGTCAAGATCGCGCCGGCGTTGGCGGCGAAGGTCCCGGCCGGCGCGCCGCTGTTCGTGCTGGCACGTGACCCGACCCAGCCCGGGCCGCCGTTCGCGGCCAAGCGCTTCGCGGCTGCCGCGCTGCCATTGAACGTGGTACTGACGGAGCAGGACGCCATGATGCCGACGCGCACCCTCAAGACGGCCAAGCAGCTCACCATCGTCGCGCGCTTCTCCGCCTCCGGCATGCCGCAGCAGGCCAGCGGCGACCTGTACGGGGAGGTCGCCTACGACCTGGCCAGCGGCAAGCCCGTCGAACTGTTGATCGACAAGCTAGTGCCCTGAGCATGACGCGCGTAGTAGGCGAACGACGCAGGCTGATCCTGTCGTTCGCCTACTTCGCCTTGCTGCTGGCGAGCTACTACCTGATCCGGCCGGTGCGCGACGCGCTCGCGGCCGGCACCGGCGCCGCCTCGATTAAATTCCTCGCCAGCGCCGTCTTCGGCGTGATGTGCCTGTTGGTACCGCTGTTCGGCTGGCTGGTGAGCCGCGTACGCCGCGCCTGGCTGCTGCCTTCCATCTACGCGTTCTTTGCCTTAAACCTCGTGGGCTTCGCCGCCGCCTTCCGCCTGCTGCCCGACGCGCACTGGCTCGGGCCTGCGTTCTATGTCTGGACGACCGTATTCAATCTGTTCGTGGTGTCGGTCTTCTGGAGCTTCATGGCGGATCTGTGGCGTGAGGAGGAGGGCAGACGCCTGTTCGGGGTGATTGCTGCGGGCGGCAGCCTCGGCGGACTTGCAGGTCCGCTACTCGCCCGGCTGCTGGTCGGGACGCTCGGCCACGCCGGACTGGCATTGCTCGCCGCGGCGCTGCTCGGCGCCGCCCT
>SESH01086686.1_pt1 | contig 14057 bp, 10 predicted proteins | sample 3171561 | NCBI WGS metagenome assembly SESH01 (sample SAMN10866947, study PRJNA518727) | freshwater metagenome | biome: subpolar coniferous forest; feature: holomictic lake; material: water; isolation source: holomictic Lake 442 2011 16.5 m and 2014 13 m | place: Canada: near Kenora, Ontario
CGCCATCCGGATCTCCATGGTTTTCTGCACACCGGTCACGGGGCCGACCGGCTGGATGGTCTTGACGCCGCCGGCGATGGGCTTGATGACAATGGGCGAATTATCCAGTTCGTAGGTTTCCCGTTTGGACTCGGGGGCCAGCCAGAGCCGGTGACCGCCGCGAATCTTCCATTGCTTTTCGCCGGTTCGTCCCTGCTGTTTCTTGTATTCGGCCATCAGGTTGCGCTGCTTGACGAACCCGCAGCGGATGATGCGCGGGCCGACGTCCTGCGTGATCACCAATTCGATGTTGCCGTTGGTCAGGCGAACATTGTTCTTCCAACCGTTAAACGCCACTTTTTCGACCCGTACTGACATGTTGCTCTCCTAGACTGCGATGACACTCTTTTCCAGCATTTCGTAACGTTTCATCATTTCCGAATAGACCGCATGGGCTTGAGGGTTGGGTTCCATGGTGCGGATAAAGGGGGGCGCTCCGCGCAGGGCTTCTGAGAATGGAATGAAGGTGTCCTGGTTCAGGCAGGCCAGGCCGTGCAGGGCGCGATAGGCGGCCCCGAGGGCTGCGGAATTCGGCTTGTCGGCGGTGAACACCGGCACTCCGAAAACATCAGCCATAACGCGTAGCACACTGTGATCAACGGATGCCCCGCCGGTGGCGAGGATGGTCGAGGGCTGGATGCCGACGTTCGCACTATGCAGCCGCATGGACAGGAATTGGCCCTCCAGGACGGCGCGGGCTTCCACGTCGGCGGAAAACCGGGACAGGCGCGCGTTGTCGGCCCCAAAACGGTGGATGCCGGTCTTGAGAATCGGCGGGGTGATCTCCGGCTCCTTGATGAAGAAGCCGATGTGGCCGCCATTGCCCGGCTGGGTCCGCGCCACGGCCGCCGCAAATTCCTTCCACGATCCGCCGGTAACCCGGTCCCGGACATCTTCGCGGGTGAGGGATCCGTTCTTGTAGACGATCATGGCCATATAGCTGGCGGGGTCCACAGGGCTGGCGAAAATGTGGCCTTCGGAGGCCGACGGCTTGGGGTGGGTCAGGCTGGCGAAGAGGGTATCGCTGGTACCGAGACTGATAGCCACCTCGCCCGCCCGCTGGAGGCGCAGTCCGGCCAGGCTGCACGGATTATCGCCGGAAAACACGATGACCTGGCAGTCGGGGTTGAATCCGTACCGGCTGGAGAAACAGGCATGAATCTTGCCCGCCACGCGGTGCGAGGCGGATAGATTGCCCAGTCGGGCTTCCAGGCCGGGGGCCGTCGCCTCCAAGGCGCGGGGTGCCCACGTTTTCTTCCGGATGTCCATCAGATTCATGCCGGAGCCGTCACTGACGTCAATGGGTGCGTAATCGCCGATCAGGAGTGAGGCGATGAAAGAACTGACCAGCGAGATACGCTCGGTTGCCTGGTAATCCTGTCCGCGGGTTTGGGCGATCTTGGCGATCTGGTTGCCGGTGAAACGCTCGTAGGCGCGGGAACCGGTGAGGTCGGCCACCGCTTGGGGGCCCCCGAGCGCGGCTTCCAGGGCGCGGCATTGCGCGGTGGTGCTGGAGTCCATCCAGATGGGCGAGGCGTCCACGGAGAAGAGCGTGCGGGTTTGATCGTACAGGGAGCGGTCCGGCTTCAGGTCATTCAGCGCGGCCCGTGCGCCCTGTCGGAAGTAGATGCTGCCATGCTGCTGGCCGGATCCGGAGACGGCCACCACGCGGGCGAAGGGGAAGCGGGCAGCCTGCATACGTTCGAGCAGAAGATCCAGGGCCGCCACCCAGAGTTGGGGCGGCGAGGTGACGGACAGGCCGTCGGGACTTTTATGGACCCCGCCCTGGGTGTTGAAGGACGGCAGATCGGCATCGAAATTAACGGCGAACTCGGCCACGACCTTGAACTGGGCGTCAATGGCCAGGGCCTTGAGACTTTGCGTGCTGGAGTCGAGTCCAAGAAACAAGGGGGTATTCATTACGATGGGTCCCTTTTTGGGGGAACGTAATAATCTATTCCCCTGTCCGCCGCAAGTGTTGGTTGCGCGAACAGGTTGCGCAAAATAGGTCTCCCTTGTCTTGACAGTCAAGTTTGATTTCGGCACGCTCTTCCGCCTTTCAGAGTCGGCTCCAGGGCAGGGGAGGGCGCGTCATGTTTTGGTGCTCAATTCCCGGCAACTCGGTTGATGGGGAGTAAAGAAAAATGAAGGCATTCAAACTGACCGGTCTTCGGCAGATGCAATGCATGGATGTTCCTGATCCGCAACTCGTTAATGGTGACGATGTTCTGATCAAGATGAGGACCGTTGGCGTGTGCGGTTCGGATGTGCACTACTTTGAGACCGGCCGGATCGGTTCGCAGGTGGTGCGGTATCCCTTTGCCGTGGGCCATGAGGGCGCGGGAGTCGTTGAGGCGGTGGGCTCTTCTGTTAGAACGGTTAAGCCCGGTGACCGGATCGCCATCGAACCGGCCATTTCGTGCGGGACATGCGATCAGTGCAGGGCGGGACGCTCCCACACCTGCCGCAAGTTGCGTTTTCTGGGTTGCCCGGGACAGATCGAGGGCTGCCTGTCCGACCATATCGTGATGCCGGAGCGTTGCTGTTTCAAGATCTCGGACCGGACGACGTTTGACGAGGCGGCGTTATCGGAACCGCTGGCCATTGGCGTCTATGCCGTGAAGCTTTCGATCCCGATGACGGGCGCCAAGGTGGGGATTTTGGGGGCGGGGCCGATCGGCCTAAGTGTGCTGCTGCCCGCGAAGGCGCAGGGCGCCGAAAAGGTCTATATCACCGATAAGATCAACAAACGCCTGGACCTGGCCGGACGGGTCGGGGCCATTCGCGGCGGCAATCCGTCGGAAGAGGATGTGGTGGCCCGTATCAAAGCCCTGGAGCCCGGCGGACTGGACGTGGTGTTCGAATGTTGCGGGCAGCAGGAAGCGCTGGACCAGGCGGTTGAACTGCTCAAACCCGGTGGCAAGCTGTTGCTGATCGGCATCCCGCCGACATCGGACCGGGTGACCTTCCTGATCGACGAACTTCGCCGCAAGGAGATCGGCATTCAGAATGTCCGCCGTCAGAATCACTGTGTGAGGCCGGCGCTTGATATGATCGACCGCAGGGATTTCGACGTGAACGTCATGTTGACGCACCGTTTTCCCTTCAGCAGGACCCTGGAAGCTTTTGAACTGGTGGCCGGTTACCGGGATGGCGTAGTGAAAGCGATGATTGATTTTGAGTGAGGAAGGAGAATCCATGACTACTGAACAGCGTCTTTGTTCCTTTGATTTGAACGAGCGGACGAATGCCCTGCGGGAGCTGGCCGGTGCGGGGCAGCCGCCGGACGGTTCGCAGCGCGGCAACGTCAACATGCATATCCACAGCTTCTTTTCATACAATGCGGAGGGTTGGTCTCCGACGCGGATTGCCTGGGAGTGTGCCAAACGCGGGCTCGATGCCGCCGGCCTGATTGATTTCGATGTGCTCGATGGCCTGCCGGAGTTTTTCGCCGCCGGCGAGCGGCTCGGGCTGCGGGCCCTGGTCGGGGTGGAATCGCGTGTATTCTATGCCGAATTTGCCGACAAGGAGATTGATTCGCCGGGCGAGCCGGGCGTGCATTACATCGATGGAATCGGGTTTTGCAGGCTTCCGGAGCCGGGAACGCCGGCGGCCGCCGGTTTGCAGCGGTGGCGTGACAGCGCGCAGAAGCGCAATGTGGAGCTGGTAGCGCGGATCAATCTGCAGGTTCAGGAAATCGCGATTGACTATCTGGCCCAGGTGATTCCGCTTTCGCCGGGCAAATGTCCGACCGAGCGGCACATTATTGCGGCATATGTGGATCAGGCGCAGAGCCGGCTTGAGGGCGGGGACCTGACCGCCTTCTGGAGTCGTGTGCTGGGCCGGTCGGCGGACGAAACGGCGGGGCTAATGAAGAACCGACCGAAGCTGGAGGAAGTGGTTCGTTCCCGTTTCGCCAAGCGCGGCGGATTCGGCTATATCCAGCCGACAGCCGAGACCTTTCCGGCCATGGAGGAGTTTACCGCCTGGGTGCGGGCCTGCGGCGCGATCCCGATGGAATCCTGGCTGGATGGGACCAGCAGCGGCGAATCGGAAGCCGAGGCGCTGCTGGAGTGTTCCATGGCCAAGGGCTGCCGGGCCTTCAGCATTATCCCGGATCGCAACTGGAATATTGCCGATGAGAAGGCCCGCGCGCTCAAAGTGGCGAAGCTGCGGAAAGTCGTGGCGCTGGCCGACACCCGGCACCTGCCTTTGAATATTGGAACCGAGATGAACCGGTTGGGCCTGCCGTTCGCCGATGACTTGCGCGGGCCGGTGCTTCGCGAGTTTGCGGAGAGTTTTCATCGCGGTGCGATGGTCCTGATCGGCCATACGCTATGTGGGCGGCTGGCCGGCTTCGGTTACCTCAGCGCCGCCGCGGAAGCCGAGTTCCCTTCTTTTGAAAAGCGGAACCTGTTTTTCGCCTCGGTTGGCGGACTGCCGCCGTTGACGACCGCTGTGGCCGACCGTCTGCGCGAGGCGGGTGAGGAAAAGGCGCTGGGCATGGTTCGAGAGTCGGTTCGCGCGGGAGCCTGGAAGCGGTAGGAGTCCTTGCTATGGGTTCGGGCAGTGGGATAGGATTCCGCCTCTAACGCGCCCCGCTCCAACCGGGCAGGGCCGTCCAGCGGGTTGTAGCGGGAGGGCGAGGATATGAAGCACGATCCCAAAAAGGCGGAAATCACGCTCCAGGGCATTCCCATCAGTCCGGGCATCACGGTGGCCCGCGTCTGCCTGTTCAACGATTCCCGTCATGCCCGGATTGTTCCCGTCAAAGTGGACGCGGAGGAAAAGGAGCGGGAAATCGCCCGGCTGAGCGAAGCGTTCACGGTGGCGGGCGAGCGACTGGCTGAGATTCAGGAGCGGGTCTCCCGTGAGGTAGGACCGGCCGAAGGCGAGATCTTTGTAGCCCAGAAGATGATGGTCGACGACCCCGCCCTGCGGAACCGTATGCTCGCCGCGATTCGGGAAGAGGACGCCGGCGCCGAGATGGCGGTGATGAGCGTCATGGATGCCTACGAGGCGCGCATCAGCGCGCTGGATAACCAGTATCTCCGGGAACGCGCCACGGATGTGGGCGAGGTGAAGCGCAGACTGCTGGACGTCCTGGCCAAAACGCGGCCGGGCCTCAGGTGCGAAGGCAAAGGCCATTGTCAGCACGGGCGGGGCCGGGTGGTGGTGGGGGTTGAGCTGACGCCCAGCATGACGATCGATCTCGATGCCGGGCATTTGTGCGGACTGGTGACCGAGCATGGCGGGGTGACGTCGCATGCCGCCATTCTGGCCCGTGCGCTGGGCGTTCCTGCCGTGAGCGGCATCAGGGGCGTGCAGGGTCTCCTTACCTGCGGCACGGAGATTCTGGTAAACGGCGACACCGGCGAGGTGATTGTCTGGCCAGCGGCCGAACGCGTGGCCCAGGTTCCCAAACGGGCCGCCGGTGCGCGTGACGCCGGGCCGGTCGCACCCGTGTCCGGCTTGCGCGTGATGGCGAATATCAGCACGGTGGAGGATGTCACGCTTGCCGTGAACATGAAAGCCGAGGGTATTGGGCTGTATCGCACCGAATTCGAATTCATGGCGGCGGGCCGGATCCTGTCGGAGGATGAGCAGTTCGAGCGCTATTCCGCCGTGGTTCAGGCCATGAAGGGGGCCCCGGTTTACATCCGCCTGCTGGATGTCGGGGGCGACAAACGGGCGGACTATTTCTCTTTGCCGTCGGAGATCAACCCGGCATTGGGTTTGCGAGGAAGCCGTCTGCTGGTGAAGAGGCCTGAACTCCTGAGAGACCAGGCGAGGGCCCTGGCCCGGGCCTGCGTGTTCGGCCCGATCCATGTCCTTTATCCCATGATTGTGGATGTGGCTCAGTTTGTTCTTCTCCGGAACCTGTTTGCCGAGGCCATCCGCGACCTGCCGGCCGGGATCCTGTGGCACGGGGTGATGTTCGAGGTGCCCTCCGCCTGCCTCGACGCGGAGGAACTGTTCAAGGTGGCGGATTTCGGCAGCATCGGGACCAATGACCTGTACCAGTATCTGTTTGCCCTGGATCGTGACAACGAGACGGTGTCCTGGGATTTCCAGCCCGATCGTCCGATTTTCTGGTCCCTGATCCGGGGCGTGGTGAAGGCGGCGGCCACCGGTGGGAAGCCGCTTTCGGTTTGCGGGGAACTGGCGGGGATGTCCGAATATGCGGCCAGGCTGATCGACGCGGGGGTGACCACCGTCAGCGTCAATCCGCACCTGATCTCCCCGGTGCGTCGGAACGTTGTCAACCGGCGGTAAAGCCGATATACTGGGAGGACTTTTTTTACGTGAAGGAAGACGGCATGGCCCCGCGATGGAATTGGAGTGAGCAAAGGAGTCAGGCGGCGTTTCTCGCGCTGCAGGATGGCACGGTCTTCCGCGGCTATTCCGTGGGTGCGGCCCAGGATGGTTTGGGCGAGGTTGTGTTCAACACAGGGATGAGCGGGTATCAGGAGATTCTTAGCGATCCCTCGTACAGCGGCCAGTTTGTGACCCTGACCTACCCGGAAATTGGAAGTACCGGCATGAATCCGGCCGACATGGAAAGCCGGCAGCTTTTCGCGAACGGCCTTATCCTGCATGCCCTGAACACGACCAGCAACTGGCGGGCGGACGGCTCGCTGGTGGACTACCTGGTGCGTTGGAATATCCCCGCGATCGCGGGAGTGGACACGCGGGCGCTCACCACCAAGCTCCGGACGGAAGGTACGTTGCGCGGGTTTTTGAGCGTCACCGGCCGGGTGGGCGAGGGCGAGGCCGTTCAACGGGCGAGGGAATGGTGCGGCCTGGACGGTCAGGATTACGCTTCCAAGGTGTCCTGCGCGGAGCCGTACCGCTGGGATGGAGCGGGCACGCTGACGAAGTCGTGGGGGATAACCGATCAGTTGCCGCCCGCGGACCTGCGGATTGTGGCTTACGATTTCGGGATCAAGTGGAACATTTTGCGCAGTCTGCGCCGGAATGGGATGGCGGTTACGGTGGTACCCGCGAGGACGTCGGCCGCCCAGGTGCTGGCCATGAAGCCGGACGGTGTCTTTCTGTCGAACGGTCCCGCCGATCCTGCCGCCGTGACGTACGCGATCGAGGCCGCGCGGGAGTTGTTGGGGCAAGTGCCCCTGATGGGGATTTGCCTGGGGCACCAGATCCTGGGACTCGCCTGCGGCGGGAAAACTTACCGGCTCAAATTCGGGCATCATGGGTGTAACCACCCTGTCAAGAACCTGCGCACGGGCAAGGTGGAGATCACCTCGCAAAATCACAATTTCTCACTGGATCCGGCCACCCTGGAGGCGACCCGGGTGGAGGTGACCCACGTGAACTTGAACGATCAGACGGTCGAGGGGTTTGAACACAAACAGGAACCGATGTTCTGTGTGCAATATCATCCCGAGTCATCACCGGGGCCCCATGACCCCTACTACCTGTTTGCGCGGTTCCGCGAACTCATACGGGAGGCTTGATTACGATGCAGGGCCACAACTGGATTGCCATTCTTGATTTCGGGTCCCAATACAGCCAGCTCATTGCGCGGCGGGTGCGGGAACAGCGGGTGTATTCCGAACTGCTGCGTTTCGACACGCCAGCCGCGACCCTGGCGGCGCGCAAGCCGGCCGGCATCATTCTGTCGGGCGGTCCGGCGAGCGTGCTGGACAAGGGGGCGCCCCTGTGTGACCCGGCACTGTATGAGCTGGGCGTCCCGATCCTGGGGATCTGCTATGGGCAGCAGATGACGGCCAAACTGTTGAACGGGGCGGTCAAGCCGGGGAAGGCGCGCGAGTACGGGAGCGCGCAGATCTCGGTGTTGGACCACAGCGACCTGTTTGGCGATTTGCCCGACACCCTGGATGTCTGGATGAGCCATGGCGACCAGGTGGAGTCCCTGCCTGCCGGGTTCAAGGTTCTGGCCCGAACCGACACCTGTCCCATCGCGGCGATGGGGAATGCCGACCGGCGTATCTATGGGCTCCAATTCCATCCCGAGGTGGTGCACACCCCGCAGGGTGTCAAGTTGCTGAAGCGTTTTCTGTTCGACATCTGCCGCTGCCGGCCGGATTGGGAGATGGCCCAGTTCATCAAGGAAAGCGTTCAGGCGATTCGCGAGCGGGTCGGCGACGGCCATGTGCTGTGCGGGTTGAGCGGAGGAGTCGATTCGTCGGTGGTCGCGGCGCTGATTCATCGTGCCATCGGCAAACAATTGCACTGTGTGTTTGTGGATAATGGCCTGCTCCGGCATGGCGAGGCGGCGCAGGTGGAGGAGACCTTCGGGGAGGCGTTCGGTGTGGATTTGCACGTCGCCCACGCCCGGGATGTTTTCCTGTCGGCTTTGGCGGGCGTCGTGGACCCCGAGCAGAAACGCAAGGTCATCGGCCGGACGTTCATCGACATTTTCGCCCGGGAGGCGCGTGCCTTTGGCGAGGTGCAGTACCTGGCCCAGGGGACGCTGTATCCCGATGTGATCGAGAGTGCGTCGCCCATCGGCGGTCCCTCGGTCACCATCAAGAGCCATCATAACGTGGGCGGGCTTCCGGCGGACCTGAAATTCAAGTTGATCGAGCCGGTGCGGGAATTGTTCAAGGACGAGGTCAGGTTATTGGGTCATGAACTGGGGCTGTCTAAGGCGATGGTCAACCGCCAGCCGTTTCCGGGGCCGGGATTGGCGGTTCGCATCCTGGGCGAGGTTACGGCGGAACGGGTGACGCTTTTGCAGAAGGCCGACCTGCGCGTGCAGGAGGAAATGGAGAAGGATCCCATGTACGCCCAAATCTGGCAGTCGTTTGCCGTGCTGCTCCCGATCCAGACGGTGGGTGTGATGGGCGACTGCCGCACCTATGAAAACGTGGTGGCATTGCGCATCGTGGAAAGCCAGGACGGCATGACGGCCGACTGGTCGCGGGTGTCCTACGATACGCTGGCCCGCATGTCGAACCGGATCATAAATGAGGTATCCGGGATCAATCGCGTTGTGTATGATGTCAGCTCGAAGCCGCCTGCGACGATTGAGTGGGAATAAGAGGGCGGCCCCGGGCGACCCGGCGAAGGGAGCGATCACCATGAAGAAGTGGGTGCTAGGCGGGGTACTGCTGGCCGTCGGAGTGGGTGGGGCTTTGGGCGATGAGCTGGTGCGCGAGAACGGTTCGTCGACGAAAGGCGTCTTCAAGGGATTTCAGGATCATCGTTTCCTGTTCTCGACCGTGGACGGCAAGGAGCTTTCGGAATACGTCGTCAATGTCCGCAGCATCGCGATCGACTCCCCTCCGCGTGTCTCGGCGAGATTTACGGCCAGGGAATTCAAAGACGTCGCGTTCATGGGATACAGCCAGTACATGGTGCGGCTGGATGCCGGCGATGGGGAGATTGCGCAACCCGTGCCGCTTCTCAAGCGCATAGCCATCTCCTACGGGCCTGGTTCGCCTGCTTCGGTAGTCGAACTGCCGCCTGTGACCGGGGCTCCACGGGAGGAACTGCCGCCCGTGACCCCGGCTCCGCCTGAGGACACGACGTCCCCCGTCGTGGATGCTTTTTTTGGGTCGCCGTCAGACCCGCCGCCAGGCGAGTCGCCCCGCAGCATACCTGTCAGCGCGGGGGGGAGGATGCCCGGTGGCAAGTGGCAGAGAGAGTCGTCGGCGGGGGTGACCACGATCAGCCATGGGGATGCCGTTGATCTGGAACAATCGCTTAGCAAGGGCAAGGTCAACGTGGTTCATTTTCACATGGCCTCGATTCATTCCAGTGTCCGGCAAGGCAACTACATCGAGACACTGGTGGATAAAAGCAGAGGTCGGGCGGTCATCCGCAGGATCGATATTCCCGATTGGAATGCCCCGGTTTGCTCGGCCATGGACATTAGGTCCCTGCCGCAGTTCTGGTTCTACAGTCGCTCGGGAAGGCTGACGAAGAAGTTGACCGAGCGTTTTACCGAGTCGGATATTGATGCGGCCATGAAAATGGCCGCGAGCGCGCCGTGAGGCGGAAGATGCCGCGTGCGACCATAGCGATAACCGGGGCAAGCGGTCTTCTGGGCTACGCGGTGACGAACCGGCTGCAGGCGGAGGCGACGGTGCTGCCGCTGGGGTGGCATCATGCTGTCGCGGGGGGTCGGGCGCTGGATCTGGCGGACCCGGACGCCATGGCGGTGTTGGAGGGGATGCGCTGGGAGGCGCTGGTTCATTGCGCGGCTTTTCGCAGTCCCGACTACTGCGAACAGCACCGGGAGGAGGCGCGGCTGCTGAACGCGACCGTCCCGGCCCGATTGGCTGAGCTGTCCCGCCGGCGCGGGGCGCGGATGATTCACATTTCCACCGACTATGTTTTTCCGGGGACCCAGCCCCCTTACCGCGAGCACGACGTCTGCCGGCCGGTAAACTATTACGGGGAAACCAAGCTTGAGGGGGAGCGCGGAGTGGCCGACGCTGATCCCGGCGCGGTTATTCTGCGTATTGGCGCGCTCTACGGTGAACCCGGCATCCGGATGGGTTCGCCTCTCCTGGAAGAGGCGCTCCGGGCGATCTGGGCGCCGCCGCCGGTTGAATTGGACGACCGGATCATGAGGTTTCCTCTCTTTACCGGCGACGTGGCGGACGTGGTCGCGTTTCTGCTGGGACGTGGCGACATCGCCGGGGTGGTTCATTGCGGGGCCCCTTTCGGTGTGACGCGGTACGGGTGGGCCGGATTTGTCGCGAAGTGTCTGGGGGTCGGGTCCGACGGGCTGGTACCCGCGTCGCACGACAACAAGCGGGCAGCCCCGCGTCCGGTAAACTCCCAATTGGCGGTAGATCGATTACGGACCTTGGGCGGCCCCCTGCCGCGAGGGGCGGGAGAGGTATTGCCCGGGGTGCTGGCCCGGTGCGGTGATTGGGTCCAGTTCTTGCGTGACGAATTGAACCGAAAATAGGTTGTCAGAATCCGTTCGGGCATGAGAGAATCCCGCTGTACTGAACTTCTCCGGCTGTTCTGACGCAGAGATACACCCATGAGCAGGCAGAACGTCAATTGCGAAGACATGATCCGTGCCCTCGAGGCCTACCGCAAGGAACACGGCGATTGCGAGGTTCAGGCTAACTGCAAAAAAAATCCCCAACTCGGCCGATGGGTGGCTATGCAGCGTTACCGCCGCAAGATCGGTGAACTCTCGGCCGCGCACGTCAGTCGTCTGGACAAGCTCGGTTTTGTCTGGTCCCCGACGGACATCGTTTGGGACAAGATGTTCGCCAAGCTGGTCCAATTCAAGAAGCGGCAGGGGCATTGCAATGTTCCGTCCGTATGGACGGAGGATCCGAAACTGGCGAGTTGGGTGGCCAATCAGCGACACCGCAAGAAGACTGGCACGCTCGCGCCTGATCGCGCCAAACGGTTGGAGGATCTGGGATTTTCCTGGGCCTTGTACGGCAGGAAGAGGGACGAGGAGCCCCTTTCCGAAGGCGCTGTGGAGGAATCGTCGGTGGCCCTGACGCCCGTGGTTGCCGAGGAACGGCTGTATCATATTCTGGGTGACTATGTGCAGTATAACGGGATCGGTGCGCGGCCTCCGAAGCTGGAGAAGTATATCCAGCAGCATGAGGGCGAGTTTCCGCCGTACATTCCACTCCCACACGGGGCCTTGACGTTCATCCTGCAAAGCGAGACAAGCGCCAAAGGGCGTCGGCTGAAATGGACCGGGCAGGGGCCGATTCCGGAACTGGTGCGCGAATACGTCAACGAGAACGGGGTGCTGCCCCAGCACGTGTGATTCCGGGGTCAGCGGGGAATGTTGCGCTCCAGATGGGTTCGGATGGCCTGTTCGGTGGCCGGTAGAACGGTGCAGCGCGTGGGCAGTTCCTCAAGCGCGTCGAGAATCGGATGGTGGGCCAGGTCCCGACCGGTGGCGTCCCGGATCGCCTGCCCGAACTTGGCCGGGTGCGCGGTGGCCAGGGCAATCATCGGTTCATCCGGTTTCAGGTGCTTTCGGGCCACATGGATTCCCACCGCGGAGTGCGGGTCGAGAAGGTAACCGTACTGTTCCTGGAACTCGCGGATGGTGGCGAGGGTCTCCGCCGTGGGGGCGGTGCCGGCCACGATCAGGTCGTCGATCCTGCCGGTGGCGAGGGGGCGGATCGTCAGGCGACCGCTGGTCGAAAACTGCCGCATCAACTCCCGCAGGCGCTCCGCGTTCTCGCCGACCCGGTAGTAGAGATAACGTTCGAAATTGCTGGCAACCTGGATGTCCATGGAGGGGCTGATCGTGACATGCACGGGGCCCTGACTGTACTCGCCGGTATTGAAGAAGCGGCTCAGGATGTCGTTTTCGTTGGTGGCCAGAACGAGTTTATCGATGGGCAGCCCCATTCGACAGGCCACGTACCCCGCGAAAATGTCGCCGAAGTTTCCCGTCGGCACGGCGAACCGGACGCGCCGCGCGCCGGTCAGGCGCATCACGCGGAAGGCGGCGAAGAAATAGTAGACGATTTGAGCGAGCACGCGCGCCCAGTTGATCGAGTTGACAGTCCCGAGCGCGAATCGGTCCTTGAAGGCCAGATCCCCGAACAGGTTCTTCATGATGCGCTGGCAGTCGTCGAAGGTGCCCTCGACGGCGAGGTTGAAGACATTGTCATCCAGCACGGTGGTCATCTGGCGTTCCTGAATGGGGCTGACACGGCCATGGGGGTGCATGACGAAGATGCGGAGGTGCTCCCGCCCTCTCAGGCCGCAGATGGCGGCGCTGCCGGTATCGCCGCTGGTGGCGGCAAGAATGTTCATCTCCTGCCGGGTTTCGGCGAGGATGTACTCGAAGACATTGCCCAGGAATTGGAGGGCCACATCCTTGAAGGCCAGGGTGGGCCCCTGGAAGAGTTCCAGGATATGCACGCCGTCCACGCACCGCACCGGGGTCACGTCGGGATGGCGAAAGGTGCTGTAACTGCGGTTAATCAGATCGCGAAGGTCGGCTTCAGGGATGTCGACAAACAGCCGCATGATCTCGAAGGCGAGGTCCGTGTAGGACAGCTTCTGCCAGGCGGGCAAACGGGGCGCGATATAGGGAATCTCGGAGGGGATCAGGAGCCCGCCGTCGCGGGCGAGTCCCGTCATGACCGCACTCTTGAAGCCCTGGGGGGGTGTTTCCCCGCGTGTGCTGGTGTAACGCATGCCGGCCAAAATAGGCGGTGTGGAAAGGTTAGGCAAGAATAAGTTGCCGGGCTCAGGCCGCGAACTTGCGGAGGTACTTGACGCCCACCGTCAGGTCCTTGGGCCATGGGGCGGCAAGGGTCAACGCCGCGCCGGAGGCGGGATGAAGCATCCCGAGTTCCTCGGCATGTAAGGCCGTCCGGTTGATGAGAGGGCGTTCGCCTTCCGCTTTCATCCTGTAATCCTTCTTGAGGCGGGAGAGCATCAGCCACTGGCCGGTGCCATAGTCAGTGTCGGCGACGAGCGGGCAGCCTGCCGCCTTAAGGTGAACGCGGATCTGGTGCGGACGGTTCGTGACCGATTCGGCCCTGATCAACGAATACCCGCGGAAACGTTCGATCATGTGAAAGCGGGTCAGTGCCGGGAGGCCGCGGATCCGGTCCACAACCGCCAGGCCAGGGGTTGTCGGGTGCGGCGCCAGGGGAAGGTCGATCTCCAGGGTGTCCTCGGGCAAGGCGCCATGGATCACGGCGACATACGTTTGTTTGGGGGGCTTCTTGTGAAACTGCCTGGCGAGGCTGACGAGCGCCGGCCTGTTCCGCGCGAAAACCACGATGCCGCTGGTTCCCGCCTCCAGGCGCTGGGCATTCGCCAGGTAGGTCAGGTTGTGCTCACGGACCCAGGGGCGGTTGTTGTGAAGGCCGGCCAGCAGGAGGTTGGCCAGGTTTTCCGATGATCGGTTTCCCCGGGCGGGGGTCGACATCAGTCCGGCGGGTTTGTCGAGTACGAACAGATCGGAGTCTTCGTAAAGAATGCCGACTTCCGGCCAGGCGGCGTTCAGACGGATAAAGGGCGTGTGATCAGACTTCATGGTTTTAGTCCGCGCCGTGCCGGCGCCGCCT
>SESH01027407.1_pt1 | contig 14049 bp, 8 predicted proteins | sample 3171561 | NCBI WGS metagenome assembly SESH01 (sample SAMN10866947, study PRJNA518727) | freshwater metagenome | biome: subpolar coniferous forest; feature: holomictic lake; material: water; isolation source: holomictic Lake 442 2011 16.5 m and 2014 13 m | place: Canada: near Kenora, Ontario
CTTCCCCGCCACCGGACGAAGCCAAACGCATCGTCCTCAGCACCCGCCCGTCATGAAATACGTCGACGAATACCGCGACGCCGCCCTCGTCCACCAGCTGGCCGCCGCGATTGCGCGCACGGTGACGAAGCCGTGGACACTCATGGAAATCTGCGGCGGCCAGACGCACGCCATCGTCAAGTTCGGCCTCGATGACCTGCTGCCCAAGCTCGTCACGCTCGTCCACGGCCCGGGCTGCCCGGTCTGCGTCACCAGCGCCGACCTGATTGACCAGGCCGTCGAGCTCGCGCTGCACCATGGCGCGATCCTGTGTTCGTTTGGCGACATGCTGCGCGTGCCGGGCAATGGCGTGGACCTCCTCACCGCCAAGGCCCGCGGCGCTGACGTCCGGATCGTGTACTCGCCGCTCGATGCGGTGACCCTCGCCAAGGAAAACCCCACCAAGCAGGTCGTGTTCTTTGCCGTGGGCTTCGAGACCACCGCGCCGGCCAACGCGCTGTCGGTCCTGCGCGCCGAGCGCGAGCAGGTGAAGAATTTTTCCATCCTGACGTCCCACGTCCTGGTGCCGCCGGCGATGCGCGCCATCCTCGGCTCCCCGGAAAACTGCGTGCAGGGCTTCCTCGCCGCCGGCCACGTGTGCGCCATCATGGGTACCGCGGAGTATGGCCCGATCGCGCGCGAATTCGGCGCACCGATCATCATCACCGGCTTCGAGCCGGTGGACATCATGGAGGGCATCCTGCGCTGCGTGCAGCAGCTCGAGTCCGGCCGCGCCGAGATTGAAAACGCCTATTCGCGCGCCGTGCGCACCGCGGGGAACGCCCCCGCCCGCCAGATCGTCGAGCAGGTCTTCGAAGTCTGCGACCGCGACTGGCGTGGGCTCGGCGTCATCCCGCAAAGCGGCCTGGCCCTCCGCCCGGCCTACGCGGCCTACGATGCCGGCCGCCGCTTCCCGCTGGCCAAGGCGGGCGCCACGTGCGCCACGGAATGCATCAGCGGCGCCATCATGCGCGGCGTGAAAAAGCCCCATGACTGCCCCGCCTTCGGCACGCGCTGCAATCCCGAGCACCCGCTCGGCGCCCCCATGGTTTCCAGCGAAGGCGCCTGCGCCGCCTACTACCGTTACCGCCACCGGCTCGAGACGCCCGCCGCGGTCACCGTGGTCTGAGCCCGGAATCCCGGCCCGGCCTAGCAAATCCGCGGTAACTGCTCGCCACTCAGGCGGTCCACGATCCGCTCAGAGCCGATGATGCTCCGCTGCGTCACCTGCCCGGCCGGACCGGCCGTGACGCGGCCGATGATCACCGCGGATTGTTCCAGCGCCGACATCTGGAGAATGCTCAACGCCCGCGTGGCCTGCGACTCGGGCAGCACGCACACAAACCGGCCTTCGTTGGCCACGTACAACGGGTCGAGCCCGAGGATTTCACACGCGCCCTGCACGAGCTCGGACACCGGGACGTTCGCAGTGTCCATCTCGATGCCCACATGGGCTGTCTCCGCCAACTCGACCAGCGCCGTCGCGAGTCCGCCGCGGGTCAGGTCGCGCAGGCAATGGACTTCCAGGCCCGCGCCCAACAGGGCGTGCACCGGTGTCACCAGCGGCGCGCAATCGCTTTGGATTTCGCTTTCGAAACTCAGGCCCGCCCGGGTCGCCATGATGGCGATGCCGTGGCGGCCGATGTCACCGCTCAGGATCACGACATCCCCGGCGCGGATGGAAGAGGGCGCCACCACCAGTGGGGTTTCGATCACGCCCACCCCGGACGTGGTCACATAAAGTCCGTCACCCTTGCCGCGCTCCACGACCTTCGTGTCGCCGGTTACAATGCTCACCCCGGCCGCCCGGGCGGCGTCCCGCATCGACGCCACCACGCGCTCCAGCGTGGCGATGGGAAGCCCCTCCTCGAGGATGAAGCCGGCACTGAGCCAACGGGGCCGCGCCCCGCACATGCAGAGGTCGTTGACGGTGCCATTGACCGCCAGTTCACCGATGTCGCCACCGGGAAAAAACAGGGGACTGACCACGTGGGAGTCCGTCGTGAACGCCAGCCGGCAGCCCACCGGCGGCATCAACATCGCGCCGTCATGCTGGGAATCGAGCGCCGGGTTGCCGAAGGCCGGCCGGAAGACCCGGTCCAGCAGGTCCTGTGTCAGCCGGCCACCGCCGCCGTGTCCCACGGTGATCTCCGTCCGATGCGGTAAAGGCACGGGACATTGGAGTCCGGAGAGATCGGCGGAGGTGGCCATCGGGTGCTATTGCTAGCCCGCAACCGTCCAGGGCGGCGTTGGCGCAGCCGAAACCGGGGGAATCGGCGACACCTTCCGGGCGACCTGGGGGTAAGGGTTCATCATGGAACAGGGGAATCTGACGGGTAACATCATCGCAGGATTCCGGGTCTCCGGCCCAGCAGCGCTTGCGAATCATCACGCAGATCTTGGCGGAATCGCCGTTTTCCCGGCTGGACTCGTCCGGGATCACCGCAAGAAATGCACAGCCTCCAGCAACCGGGGCGTGGCCGGATTGCCGGGCGTCTGCTATTCTCAGCCAACCTCCTACCACTTTGATCACCGTCGATTTAGACCTCGTCCGGAAATACGATATCTCGGCCCCGCGCTACACCTCCTATCCCACGGCGGTGGAGTTCAAGGACTTCCCCACGCCCGACCCGCTGCTGGCGCACCTGGACCGGGCGAACGTGGACGCCACCGTGCCGCTTTCGCTCTATTTCCACCTGCCGTTCTGCGAGACGCTCTGCTGGTTCTGCGGCTGCACGACGGTGATCAGCACCAACCACAAGCTGCCGGACACCTACCTCGACTACCTCGAGAAGGAGGTCGAGCTCATGGCCAAGCGCGTGCATCCGGGCCGCCAGGTGGTCCAGCTCCACTACGGCGGCGGCACCCCCACCTTTTTCCAGGCCCCGCAGCTCGCCCGCCTCGCGGCGATCACCCGGAAACACTTCCAACTGGCCCCCGACGCCGAGCTGAGCGTGGAGATTGACCCCCGCCGGCTGAGCCGGGAACAGGTGGTCGCCCTGCGCGAGAGCGGCTTCACCCGCGCCTCCCTCGGCGTGCAGGACTTCAATCCCCAGGTGCAGGTCGCGGTCCACCGCATCCAGCCGCGCGCCATGACCGAGCAGGCCATCCGCTGGCTGCGCGAAGAGGGGTTCACCTCCATCAACATCGACCTGATCTACGGCCTGCCCTACCAGACCGTCGAATCCTTCACCGACACGCTCCGCCAGGTGCTGGAGATCCAGCCCGACCGCCTCGCCGTGTTCAGCTACGCGCACGTGCCGTGGATGAAACCCGCGCAAAAGCTCCTCGAGCGCGAGGCGGCGCTGCCGTCCCCGGAGACCAAGATGGCCATGCTCAAGGTCATCACGGAGACGCTCACCCGCAGCGGCTACGTCTACATCGGAATGGACCATTTCGCCCGCGAGACCGACGAACTCGCCGTCGCGCAGGCCGCGCGCACGCTGCAGCGCAATTTCCAAGGCTACAGCACCAAGGCCGGTGTGGAAATCCTCGCGCTCGGCATCTCCGCAATTTCCCAGACGCCGCACAGCTACCGCCAGAATCACAAGACCCTCGAGCCCTACTACGCCGCCCTCGACCGCGGCGAGCTGCCCGCCATCCGCGGCGTGGAGCTCAGCGACGAGGACACCCATCGCCGTGAGATCATCATGCGCGTGATGTGCCACCTGGCCCTGGATTACGACCAGCTTTCCCGGGAGTTCGGCTGCAATTTCGCCGAAAAGTACGCCAAGGAGATTGCCCGGCTCGCGCCCCTCGCGGCCGACGGGCTCGTCAAACTCTCACCCGGCGGCCTGCAGGTCACGGACCTCGGCCGGCTGTTCCTGCGCAACATCGCCGTCTGCTTCGACGCGTACTACGCCCCCGAGTCCAAGCGCCACTCGCGCACGGTCTGAGCCGTCCCGCCCCGCCGCCGTTTCGCCGTCGCTCCGCCCCGCCGCGCGCCCAACGCAGGAACCCCGCGCCCCACGCCACCAGGCCGACGGCGCCCGCCCATCAGGCCAGCCCCATTCCCCCGTGTCGTTTTCACTTAATACGTGAAAACGACGCCCAACCGGTGGCCGTGAGTCCATCCCGTCATTTTCACATAATAAGTGAAAACGACCCAGGGTCGATGGCGCGCGGCGCTCCGCGTCATTTTCATCTATTAAGTGAAAACGACGCGGGGTGAAAACGACTTTGGACCGGGGTTTGAGCCGAGGGCCCGCGGTTCAGCGCGGCTTGGTCACGTAATCCGTGACCAAGATTTTCAACCGGTCGCGGACCGGAAGCTCCGCCAGCGCGGGAGCGGCAGGCCGGTCACCGCGATGAAGGCCAGCTGGCTGGCGACAAAGGCCAGCAGCCACCAGAACGCCGCGTCGATGAAGCCGTAGCTGTGCAGGCCCACGCCGAGCATGTTGACGCCAAACCAGCTCCAGGCCGTCACGATGTTGCCGAAGATCGCCAGCGCCATCAGGCCGCGCGCCTTGATCAGGCCGCCCCAGCGGGCATGCAGGATGAGCGCGTTCCACAGGACGATGATCAGCGCGCCGTTCTCCTTCGGGTCCCAGCCCCAGAAGCGGCCCCAGGACTGGTCCGCCCAGATGCCGCCCAGCACCGTGCCGACAAAGCTCAGCACCGTGGCGAAGCAGACCACGCCGTACACCATGCGGTTCAGCGAATCCGCCGTCGCGGCATCGAGCGAGCGCGTGAAGACGCCGCGGATGACGTAAATCAGGGCGAGGAAGCCCGCGAGGAACGTCGCCGAGTAGCCAAGCGTCACGGTGACGACATGCGTCGCCAGCCAGAAGTTCGAATCGAGCACGGCGCGCATCATCTCGAGCGTGTCGCCGCCGAGCGCCAGGTGGTGGGCAATCAGCAGCGTGGCAAAACCGATCAGCCCCGCGGCCACGCTGCCGATCGCATTGCGGTAGGTGACCTCCAGCAGGAGGCACAACGCGACCGCGGCCCAGCCGATGAACAGGGCCGACGAATAAAGGTTGGTCACCGGCGGGCGGCCCTCGAGCCACATGCGGGTCACGATGCCGGCAGTGGTCAGCACCCACGCGAGCCCGGTCAGCCAGAGCGCCGCGCGGCCCAGCGCCTCGGGCCACTTGAGCCAGGAGAAGACCGCCAGGAGAAAGGCAAACACGTACAGGATCGTGCTGGTGTAGAACGGCTGCGCGGCGTTGAAGCGCGCCTCGAGGTCCACCTTGGCCAGAAAGCCGGGAATCTCCGGCTCCAGGCTGGTGCGATACTCGTGCACGAGGCTGTTGAATTTCGCCGGCTGCTGGTCCCGCCAGGCGAGGCCCAGCGCGACATAGGTGGCCGACGCGCCGTCAAGCCGGCCGTGTTCCAGGCTTTGATGCAACGCGGCGCCGAGATTCATCCAGCCCTTCGGGTCCGTCTTGCCCGTCGCAGGGGGAATCGGGCGGAGATAAGCGAGGCTCTCCAAACTGGAGAAGGTGTTGCTCAGCTCGAGCAGGGCCGCGGCGGCCGCCGCATCATGGGGCTGCCCCGCCTGCTTGGCCTTGACCGCCGCCCATCCTGCCGGCGCGGTTTCGTTGAAATGGGCCAGATGGCCAAGGAAGTCGTCCACGCCTGGCGCAACCACGCTGTCGCCGAGGCTCTCGTACAAGACGATGTTGTCGCGCAGCTGGATCACACCCCGTTGGAAGGAATTGCGCAGGGCGGACTCGACCGAGTCAGCCATCTTCGACTGGCGGTCGAGTTCGGGCAGACCCTTCAGCAGCTGGTTGAACGTGAAGCGCAGCTCGGGCGTACCGTCCTCGAGCGTTAGGTTGAACAAAGAGAGCACGTCCGGGTGGACGATTTTGAACACCGGGTAGGCGTTCGCCTGCGCGGGACGGTACAGGACGTCGAGGAGCCACTCCTCCGGGCTGACCGAGCGGCCGTCGGCGGCTTTGACGCGCTGGCGGGCCTGGAGGACCATCAGCGACGTGCGGGCCACGGTGTCGAGCGGCTTGATGCGGCCGTTGACGAGCGTCGGCAGCCGGCCAAAGCCGGCGAGGTCGTACTCGCCCCCGGCCCGCGGCGGAAACAGCGAGAACAGCACGGCCAGGGCTGCCACGCCCAGCGTGATCCAGGGAAAGAGCCGCGCCGCCGTCCAGGGAACCTTCACTTTCGGAGCGGACGCGGCCGGTTGGGGCGCACGGGCGCCCGCCGCGAGGGCGCGGCGCTTGCCGATGAAGCCGACCAGGTGCAGGCCAAACTGGAGGATCAGGCCAAGGGTCATCACCCCGCAGGCAATGTACGGGATCAGCCAGCTCGGGTTGCGCACCACCTGGAGCACGGTGGTCATGTCGTTGTTCTGAAAGCCCGCCTGATAGAACGTGAGCCCGGCGTAGCGCAGCGGGTTGTTCATGTAGATCAGCACGTCGCGGTCGTCGCGCCCGTCGGGCGTCGTGAGGCGGAGGCGGCTGGAGAAATTCTTCGGGATGTCGGTGCCCGCGTACTTGTCGTGGCTGAACTTCAGCAGCGTGAGCGAGTACGGCTGGTAATGCCGCGCAAACCGCAGCGCGATCTTCCAGCTGCGGCCGCCCGCGGTGAAATGCTGCGGGTCGTCGAGGAACGGCGACACGAGCCAGGTGCCGATGACGCCCTCCGGGCCGGTCAGCTCGACGTAGGCCGCCGGGATGTTGCGCTCGTCCTGCTTGTAGGTGAGCGGTTGCAGCGTCGCGAGGATCTGCGGGCCGACGCCCTGCGTCGCGGTGGTGTCAGCGGTGGTCGCCGGCGGGAGGCCCATCTGCAGGGTGGCGTTGGGCAGGTAGGTTTTCACCGCGACGCGGAAAGACAGCCGCGGGTGCTGGATCGGGGTCTGGTGCACCAGCCGGTCCTCGGGAATCGCGATGACCTCGTCGTACTTGGGGTCGGTGATGTCCGTGATCGCCAGCTCGACGTTGCGGTAGCTCTCGGAAAAATTCTTCGTCTGCCCCTGGTCCAGGCGCAGCTGGTACTCGTCCTGCATGAGCCCGGTGAGGAGCTGGCCAATGAGGAGGAGGATGAGCCCGGCGTGGACGAGCCAGATGCCGATTTTTCGCCAGCTGAACTTGAAGCGGTAGAAGTGCGCCGCGAGGAGGTTCAGCAGCAGCAGGCCGCCGATGGTGTAGCCGCCGGGAAAGATCGCGAGCGACATGTTCCCCGTCTTCCAGAACACCACGAAGGTGTTGAAGTACTTCTGCTGCACCACCCAGATGCCGAGGTTCACCTGGTCCAGCGTGGCGACCAGGACGAGGATGATGGAGAACAGGATCAGAACGACCGTCAGCTTGAGCGAGACGATCAGGTCGCGGGCATCGCGAAGGAGGGTGGCGAGGTTCTTCATGATGGTCAGGGAGCCTGCAGGGAGCGTACAAATTCGAGGAAGGCGGCCTGTTCCTTGGCCACCACCGGCGGCGGGCCAGTGAACTTGAAGAACCAGTTCGCGCCATCGTGCGGGACGATCGCGCCGAGCAGGCGCACCGGCTTGCCGGCGGGGCCGCCGGTGAGATCCACCAACGTCACGGCGAGGCCGTGGACGGTTTCGCGGGTGATCGCTCCCGCGAGCTCAGCCTCACCCAGCGGCGGCAGCGACAGCTGGCCGCGCCAGCGGTTGATGTTCGCCAGTTCGCCCCCGACGGCGCCGGGGAAAGCCGTCACGGAAAGCTCGGCCAACGTCCCGGCGTCGCCCAGGGCCACAAACGTGGCCTTGCGCATGCCGGAGGCGGGCTTGCTCTGCCAATGGGCGGGAGCCACCCACTTGAGACCGGGACCGCCAGCCGTGGGGACGGCGGAACTGGCCATGTCGGATACCGGCGGGGTTGAACCCGTCGGAACGGAAGCGTCGACGGCCAGAGTCGGCGCGGCCTTTACCGAGCGGAGCAGCTCGAGGTAGGCGGGCTTTCCCTGCGCGACCAGCGCCGCGGGACCGGTGAGCTTAAAAAACCACGTGGAGCCGTCGTAGGGCACCAAGGCGCCCAGCATGCGGACCGGTTGCTCCGGCGTGCCACCAAGCAGGTCGACATACTCGATCTTCAGGCCATTGGCCTCGAGGGGCGTCAGGGCCCCCGACAACTCGGAGTCCGCAATCGGGGCCAGCCCCACCTGGCCGCGCCAGCGGTTCACATTCGCCAGGTCGCCGCCGACGTCACCGGGGAAGGCCGTGATCGCCAGGTCGCCGCCGGTGCCCTCTTCGCCCACGGTGTAGCTGCCTTTGCGCATGGACGAATTCTGCTTCTTCTTCCACGACGCGGGGGCGGTCCAAACCAGCGCGGTGCCGGGCCGGGAGGTCAAAAACGGTGCGTTGTGGTCGGCGCCCGGGGCCCCGGCTGGCGGCATGGCCGTCGCGGCGGGACCGGCGGCGGGCGCCGGGGCATCCGACTCCTTGGCAATGCGATAGTCCTCGATCTTGCCCTCGCGACAGGCCCCCGCGGCGAGCGGAAGGGCAAGGAGCAGGGTCCGGAGCAGGCCGGATGAACGGGCGGTGAGACCCGATATTGAGGCGCGCCGAGGCAAAACGTGGGACCGGGGCAGGGAGAATTGGAACCGTGACATGGTGCGGTTAACAGTATGACCTAAGTCAGTCCGGACGACTGCGCATTTCTTGCGCAGCTGTGCCCACTCCTTGCGAAAAATCCTCAAAAAGCGAGTCCGCACCCCGGGCTCCACGAAAATCCAGCCCGGCCGATGAATTCCCCTAATCTCCTGTGCAAGCTTTGCGTGAAGCTCCGCAAGCGATGCGCAGCCGCTGGGTCCCAATTGTGCTAAGGTTTCTCCACAACGAAACGTCCGGTGCCATGCGACCGGCTGATTTCAGCTAAAAAATATCAACTCACTCATCATGAAAACCAGCTCCAAAATCACGGCGCTCAGCCTCCTTTTCCTCCTCGGCTCCGCCCTCGGCTATGCCGCTCCCGCCTCTGAAAACTGGGAAAACCTCTGCACGAAGTGCCACGGCGCCGACGGCAAGGGCCTGACCAAGGTCGGCAAGAAACTTTCGCTGAAGGACTACACGGATGCCAAGGTGCAGGCCGACCTGAAGGACGAGGACATGGCCAAGGTCATTGTCGACGGCTACAAGGACAAGACCGGCAAGGAGAAGATGAAGGCCTACTCGGATCTCACGCCCGCCGAGGTCAAGGACCTCGTCGCCTACATCCGGAAGTTCAAGGCCTGATCCTTTCCGCCCGTTTTTCGACCGACCCCGCCGACGCATCCCGTCGGCGGGTTTCCCGTCCACCCGTCTCCCCCTCCCTGTCCTGCACTGATCCCCTTTCGCCATGTCCGAATCCACGCCTCCGGCGAATTCCTCGCCGACCTCCCGCTCCCTCTTCAATAACTGGATCAGCGCCATCGGCGGCGTGGTGGCCATCGGTGCGCTGTTTTCGTTCGCGCTGCTCGTGTGGATGGATTTCACGCAGGGGGACAAAAATCCCTACCTGGGCATCTTCACGTACATCGTCGCGCCCGGGTTCCTGATCACGGGCCTCGTGATGGTGTTCTTCGGCGCGTGGGCGCAGCGCCGCTGGATGATCAAGCACGCTGCGACCATGCCCGACAAGTGGCGGCTGAATTTCTCCAATCCCGCGCAGCGCCGCAGCCTGATCCTGTTTGTGATCGGCGCCATCGGCTTCGTCATGCTCAGCGCCTTCGGCAGTTACCAGACCTACCATTACTCCGAGTCGGTCCAGTTCTGCGGCCAGGTCTGCCACCGCGCCATGAACCCCGAGTTCGTCGCCTACCAGCGCGGCGCCCATGCCCGGGTGGACTGCGTGGACTGCCACATCGGCTCCGGGGCGGAATGGTTCATCAAGGCGAAGATCAACGGCACCCACCAGCTCATCGCCTACACGCTGAACAACTACGGCCGCCCCATCGGCACCCCGCTCAAGAACCTCCGGCCCGCCCAGGACATCTGCGAAAAATGCCACTGGCCCGAGAAATTCCACGGCAACATTGATGTCAGCTTCTCCCATTTCCTGTCCGACCGCGCCAACACCCCCTACAGTGTGCGCCTGCTGCTGCGGGTGAACACCACCAGCCCCGGCGCCCCCGCCGGCGGCATCCACTGGCATGTGAACCAGAACGCCAAGGTCGAATACTACGCCACCGACGACAAGCGGCAGGAGATTCCGTGGACGCGTGTGACCAACAAGACGGACGGCACCTCCCGGGTCTACCGCATGGAATCCTTCAAGGGCGAGCCGCCCGCCGGTTCCATCCGCACGATGGACTGCATGGACTGCCACAACCGTCCCGCCCACGTCTTCCCCACGGCCAACGACGCCATCGAGGCCGCCCTCACCGCCGGCACACTCCCGGCCAACCTCCCCAACCTCAAGCGCGAGGCGGTCAAGGCGATGCTGCAGCCCGACATCACCACCGGCCCGGAGGCCGCCCAGAAGATCGCCGACTACCTGCGTTCAAAGTACACCGGCGCCCCCAGCCTGACCGCCGCCATCGCCGAGGTGCAGAAAATCTACGCCGTTTCCATCTTCCCGGAGCGGAAGGCCGACTGGCGGGTTTATCCCAACAACATCGGCCACAAGGACTGGCCCGGCTGCTTCCGCTGCCATGACGACAAGCACAAGACTTCCGCCGGCGAGGCGGTGCGCTCCTCGGATTGCTCCTCCTGCCATACCATCCTGGCGCAGGGCAAGGGATCGGAGTTCGAACTGCTCAACGCGCGAGGCCAGGCCTTCAAACACCCGGGCGGCGAAGTTGATTCCGACCTGACCTGCTCGGACTGCCACAACGGCGGCATCCAGAAATAAGCGGAGCCGGGGCCGGCGCGCGCCAGACCAAGAAACGCGTGCGTTCGGCCAACCCCTGCGGAGCAGGGTCTGGGTAATGGGAGCATGCTCTGGCATTCTCCCATGAAAGTTTTCTCCCGGTTTTGCCTCTGGCCGGCCCTCGCCCTGCTCACTCCATTCGTCTCGGTCGCAACCACCACTCCGGCCGGTCCCGACCACGCCCTCGCAGGCCCCGCGCTCACGCCGCCCGCCGTCGCCAACTCCGAGTGCCTCGACTGCCATGAGGCGGAGTTCAAGCCGCGCAAGAAGGGCGAGGCCGCCGGGTGGATCGGCGTGCGGTCCGAGCTCTTCGCCAAGTCCGTCCACGCCGGCGTGAATTGCGTGGATTGCCACGCCACACTCAAGGAGACGCCGCACGACTCGAAGCTCCCGCCCGCGCAATGCGCCTCCTGCCACGCGGGCGCCGTCGCCCAGTTTGCCACGAGTATCCACGGCGTGAGCCGCACCAACGGCCGCCCCGCCGCCGCCACCTGTGCCGCCTGCCACGGTGATGCCCACACGCTGCTGCCGGTGAAACACACCGACTCCCCGGTCGCGAAATTCAACCTGCTCGCGACCTGCGCGAAGTGCCACGAGGGCGACGCCTCCAAGCTGGGGCTGAAGAACAACGGCGCCGTCGCGCATTTCCGCGACAGCATCCACGGCCAGGGCCTCTACCAGATGGGCCTCAACGTCTCCCCGACCTGCAACGACTGCCACGGGGTGCATGACATCAAGTCGATCAAGGACCGCACCGCCCACACCAGCCGCGCCGCGCTGGCCCAGACCTGCGGTGCCTGCCACATCGGCGTCGAGAAGACCTTCGCCGCGAGCGTGCACGGCACGTTGCTGGAGAGGAACGGGCGCAAGAGCCCCGTCTGCACCGACTGCCACACCGCGCACGAGATCGAGCGGCCGGGCAACGCCCACTTCAAGGCCACCAGCGACGCCAAGTGCGGCGCCTGCCATGAGGAGCGCCTCGCCAACTACCGCGAGACCTACCACGGCAAGGCCATGTTCCTCGGCAAGACCAACTCGGCTGCCGAGGTCGCCGCCTGCTACGACTGCCACGGCCACCACGACATCTTCAAGCACACCGACGCCCGTTCCAAGCTCTCCGCGGCCCACATCGTTGGGACCTGCGCCAAGTGCCACGAGGGCGCCACCGCCTCGTTTGCCCAGTACCAGCCGCACGCCGATCCCACCGACGGCAAGCACTACGCCGCGCTTAACGCCGTGTACCTGGCGATGACGACGCTGCTGGTCAGCGTGTTCGCCTTCTTCGGCCTGCACACGCTGCTCTGGATCACGCGCTTCGCGATCACCTACTTCCGCAACCCCGCCGGCTTCCGGGCCGCGCGGCTCGCCGCCCATGCGGATGCCGAGACGTACCGCCGCTTCAACCCGTATGAGCGCTTCCTCCACATGCTCGTGGTCACGAGCTTCCTGATGCTCGTGCTGACCGGCATGCCGCTGAAGTTCTACTACACGGACTGGGCCCACACCCTGTTCAACATCCTCGGCGGACCCGAGGCCGCGCGCGTGCTGCATCACCTCGCCGCGATGGTGACGTTCCTCTACTTCGCCCTGCACATCACCAACGTGGTGCAAAGCCTGTGGCGGAACCGCCGCGCCCTGCATGATCCGGTCACCGGCAAGTTCTCCCTGCGCCAGGTGTGGGGCGGGGTCTTCGGCCCCGACTCCATGGTGCCGTCCCTGCAGGACGGGCGCGACTTCATCGCCCACGTGAAATGGTTCGTCGGCCGCGGCCCGAAGCCGTCGTGGGACCGCTGGACCTACTGGGAGCGCTTCGACTACCTCGCGGTGTTCTGGGGCGTCGCCATCATCGGCCTGTCCGGCTTGGTGCTCTGGTTCCCGCGCTTCTTCACGGCCTTCCTGCCGGGCTGGATGATCAACATCGCGGTCGTGATCCACTCCGATGAGGCCCTGCTGGCCGCGGGCTTCATCTTCACCTTCCATTTCTTCAACACGCACTTCCGCTTCGACAAGTTCCCGATGGATACGGTGATCTTCTCCGGCCACATCTCGAAGACCGAGATGCTGTCGGAGCGCCGCCGGTGGTACGACCGCCTGGTCGCCAGCGGCCGGCTCGAGGAGCACCGCGTCCTGCACAGTGACTGGGCCACGCGGAAGACGCTCTACAAGACACTCGGCTTCATCTTCCTCGGGATCGGCGTGCTGATCCTCGGACTGATGGTCTACGCGCTCCTGTCGCGGCTCGGCCACTAGGCTGCCTGCCTCACCCGCCATGTCCGCCTGGCCGCTCATCGACTCGGCCCTCATCCGCCTCTTCCGGTTCCGCACCCGCGGCTTCCTGAAGATGGTGGATGCGACCGGGCAGGTGCCGCGGCCTCCCCCTATCGGCGAGTGCTACCTGTACGTCCACATTCCCTTCTGCGCCTCGCTGTGCCCGTTCTGCTCCTTTCACCGCGTGCAACACTGCCACGCCCAGGCCGTGCCGTATTTCGCCGCGCTGCGCGCCGAGATCCGGCTCTACCACGAGGCGGGTTACCGGTTCACCGGGGTATATTTCGGCGGCGGAACCCCGACCATCGAGCCGGAGGAGCTGCGGCAGACGATCGCGCTGGTGCGGGAGCTTTTCGGCGTCAAAGAAATCTCCGTTGAGACCAACCCGCACGAACTGCAGCCGCCCCTGCTCAACCTGCTGCGCGAGGCCGGCGTGACGCGGCTGTCCGTGGGCGTGCAGAGCTTCGACAACCAGCTCCTGCGCGACATGGAGCGCTACGAAAAATACGGCAGCGCCGAGGAAATCATCGCCCGCCTCAAGTTGGCTGCGGGTATGTTCCCAACGCTCAACGTGGACCTGATCTTCAATCAGCCGCACCAGTCCCTCGCCTCGCTGGAGCGCGACCTCGACCTCATCCGCGGACTCGGCGTGACCCAGGTCTCGTGCTATCCGTTGATGACGGCGCCCAGCGTGAAGCGCCGGATGACGACCGCGATGGGCGTGCCGGACACGCGGCGCCTGCGGCCGTACTTTGCCACGATCCTCCGGCGCCTCCAACCCGACTTCACCCCCACATCCGCCTGGTGCTTTACCCGGAAGGGCACCGCCGGCGACGAGTATATCGTCGCCGCCGAGAACTATGTCGGCGTCGGCAGCGGCGCCTTCAGCTATCTCGACGGGATCCTCTACGCCACGACGTTCTCGCTCGCCCACTATGCGACCCAGGTGGGACAAGGTTTGACCGGCATCACC
>SESH01041291.1_pt1 | contig 14047 bp, 9 predicted proteins | sample 3171561 | NCBI WGS metagenome assembly SESH01 (sample SAMN10866947, study PRJNA518727) | freshwater metagenome | biome: subpolar coniferous forest; feature: holomictic lake; material: water; isolation source: holomictic Lake 442 2011 16.5 m and 2014 13 m | place: Canada: near Kenora, Ontario
ACCTCACCCGCATCTCAGGACAGACCGACGACATGGCCGTTGCCATCTCTGATCTCGACCATTCGCTTCAGCAATGGACCCGGACGGGCAAGCCGGAGGCGGCTGAGGCGTGGCAGCGGAATCATGCAGAGATCGAGGGAATCCTCCGGACAATTCAGTCAGCCGAACCCGTCATTCAGGTGAAGATCAAGTCGATGCTCGACACCATCCGACAGGCCGGAGAGACGTTCGCCGCGCTTGCACCGGGCAACGGCACTGTGCTTTCCGATCCCGGCGCCTCACCACAACACAGGCAGCGGTTGCTCGATGACCTGTCCTGCCAGAACCGGGCACTGACTGCCGACTGCGTCCAGATCGGCCGCGCCAGTCAAACGGCAGCCATGGCGGAGCAACAGGATGTGGACCTGCTGATAGCTATTTGCCTTGCCGTCCTCGCCCTGGCCATGGCTTTCGGAATGCTGGTCGCCGGCAGGCGTATCATGCAGCGCTTCGACATCGTCAGCAACGGCATAGGCGCGATAGCGGATGGAAAGACTGATCACAAGCTGGAAATTGATGGCGAGGACGAGCTGGATGAGCTCCTGCATTCATTCAACAAGATGAGCACGCAGCTCGGCAAATCCCAGGAAGTGCTGCGAAAGGAGGCATCCGAGCACCAGACGGCAGCTGAGGCGCTTCGCAAGGCGAACATGATTCTATCCGATGCCCTGGTTAAGCTGAAGCGCGCGCAGACACAGGCCGTCGAAAGCGCCAGACTCGGCGCCCTGAGTCAGGTCGCGCATGGAATGGAACACAGTTTCAACAACACCTTGACCCCAATCCTGGGTCTCAGCGACTTTCTTGTGGCCTATCCGGAGCAGCTGAAGGACCACAAGGCCTTGACGGATCACCTGAAGGTTATCAGCGCCGCGGTCCGGAAAGCCAGGGACCAGGTCGACCGTATGGTCGAGTTCTTCAGACCAGCCAGAGACCTGAAGTCCATCCCCGGCGACATCAATGACCTGATTCGGCAGACGGTGAAGGTAAGCCGGCGCATCTGGCTCGAGGGACCGAAAGACAGGGGGCTGGCCGTAAAGATCGTCACTGAAGCGGGTGATTTGCCAATCATGGAGCTGGATCATGCCGCGCTCTGCGAAGCGGTCACCGACCTCATCATCAATGCCGTCGAGGCAATGCCAAGGGGTGGGACCATAAACATCACCACGGCTCGTGAACATGATCTCATGGTGCTGCAGGTCAGGGATACCGGCGAGGGAATGACCACGGAGGTCCTGTCCAGATGCCTGGAGCCGTTCTTTTCCACCAAGGGCAGCGGTTCGGCCGGCATGGGCCTGACCGTGGTGGCGGGAACCGTGAAACGGCATGGCGGCACGCTTGCAATAGAGAGCACGCCTGACATCGGAACTACGGTGACTATCAAGCTGCCGATTCGAACCAGCAGAATGCCGGCCGCCGCCCAAGCCACCGGCACACAGCGACTCAAGGGGCTCCGCGTGCTGCTTGCGAACGACGAGCCAGCGGTTCTCCACCTCTGCACCACTTACCTCAAGTCAGGGGGGCACGCGGTGGAAACTGCCGCTGACGGCACAGAAGCGCTCTCCAAGTTCCGATCCGGTCACCACGATGTGGTCATCCTCGACCAGTCAATGCCCCCAATTACCGGGGCCGACCTGGCGGGGTTGATCAGGCAGGAGACACCGTCCGCAAGGATCATACTTCTCACCGGCTCTGCCGACGTATTGCTCAAGGATGGCGCAAGGTCGGACTCGGTCGACGCCGTCATCAGCAAGCCGGTGTCGGTCGACGCATTGAACAATGCGATTGCAGGAGTGGCTGCCGGCGAAAAGCCAGGGGAGGCTTAGAGTGAGGACAACGACGGTCGCGGGAGTGCTGTTGATGGTTGCTGCAGTAATGCCATTAGTCTCGAAAGGAGAAGAAGCTGTGGAAAAGATGCCGGATGGGTTGTACGCAATGATAAAGACAAGCAAGGGAGATATCGTCTGTGAGCTTGAGTTCGAGAAGACACCCCTCACAGTGGCCAACTTCGTGGGGCTTGCGGAAGGCACAAAGACAAACAGCAAGGCTGCCGGCGTACCATTCTACGACGGCCTGAAGTTCCACAGGGTCATACCAAATTTCATGGTCCAGACAGGCTGTCCCCGCGGCAACGGCACCGGTGGACCAGGCTACTCATTCCCGGATGAAATCGACCCCTCGTTGAAGCACACGACTCCCGGCATTCTGTCCATGGCAAACGCCGGGCCCGATACCAACGGCAGCCAGTTCTTCATAACGCACGTCCCCACGCCGTGGCTTGACGGAAAGCACGCTGTTTTCGGGCGTGTTGTCAAAGGCCAGGACGTGGTCAACAAGATAGCCGGCGGCGACACTCTTGTCAGCGTCACAATCACCCGCGTCGGCGAAAAAGCGAAGGCATTCGCCGCGGATGAGGCCGCATTCCAGAAGCGTCTGGCGGAATTGACCAACAAGCGCGGTTCAGGCCGCATGAAGCCGTAGCCCTGCGAAAGGCAGGCAGCGGCAGTTCAGGCCAGCGCCGCCCGGAGTTTCAGGGCTATCGCATCCTTGACTTCGGGCAGCCCCTGGCCGGTCAGCGCCGATACCGGCAGCCCATCCGGGAACTTCTGCCGGAGCGACGCCGACTGCCCTGCATCACAGCGGTCATACTTGTTGAGAAGGAGTATGGCAGGCACCTTTTCCGCACCGATCTCGCCAAGAGTCTGCGTGACAATCTTCACCTGATCCTCAACTGCGGGGTGCGAGGCCTCTGCGACCACAAGCAGCAGGTCGGACTCCGCGATCTCCTCAAGCGTCGAGCGAAACGATGCCACCAGGCCGTGCGGAAGATTGCGGATGAATCCCACTGTGTCGGTCATGAGCACGTCCGACCCTCCGCCAAGGCGCACCAGCCTGGTCTTGGTGTCCAGGGTCGCAAACAGCCTGTCGTCAACATACGCGCCGGCGGGGGTGAACGCATTGAGCAGGGTGGACTTGCCGGCGTTGGTATAGCCAGCGAGCGACACCAGGGGCCACTGCCGCCGGCTGCGCGTCCTCTTCCTGCGCTGGCTGATGGTCTCCAGCTTGTCTTTCAAGTCCCTGATGCGCCTTCGCATGGGTTCACTGCGGAGCTGAAACGGACTTTCACCAGGTCCTTTCATGCCTATCCCACCCTTGAACCTCTGTTGGCGCTCCGAGACCGGTATTCGGGAGACAAGGTACTGAAGCTGCGCCAGCTCCACCTGGATCTGCGCCTCCGCAGACCTGGCCCTTCGCGCAAAGATCTGGAGAATCAGCTCCGTCCGGTCGATCACCTTCACGCCTATTGCGATATCAAGGTTGTTCACCTGCACCGGAGACAACTCGTTGTCAACAATGACCAGGTTGGCGCCGGTTCGACGGCAGGCCATCTTGATATCGGTCAGCTTCCCCTCCCCGACAAAGAAACTCGGAGTCGGCCTGCTGCGCCTCTGGACTATGCTCCCCACCACCTTCACCCCTGCCGTGTCCGAAAGCCGCTCAAGCTCCAGAAGCGATTCATCAGCAAACCTGTATTCGCCTGACCTGGTGACCACCTGGACGAGTATTGCCCGTTCGTCGGAGATCTTCTTGAGATCGTATTGCATTTGAACCCTCCAGACCGCTGCAGACCAGACAAGCCGAAACATTATTTCACAGCCGCGCACGCACCATGCGTCGCCATTCGGAACCTTTCCTGCCCTCAAGGTTGCCGCTGCATGGGATGCGGCACCTGCTGGGAAAAGCCTCTCTCCGGATCTGCTTGCGCGTCTTGACCGGCGGATCCTGCTCCCATTCCGCAAAGAGACGGTACGCCTCCTCATTACCAAAAGCCGGACATGCCCCCCGACGCCACTTATCCCTGGGGAACATGAAACCCCAGCAGTAGCCGCCCTGGTTCAAGGGACACCTGGCGCACTTCCTGACTGGCTTACGGCTCTTCAGCAAAACACGGCTCCACGGTTGCACTCAATCCACGTCACTGCCGCGAGAATACCAGAATGCGCTGCACTCCAAAACCTAAATCGCCGCAGTGGCAATGCCCCGGCCGTTGACCTGCACACGCGGCTTCTGCTAGTCTGCAGGCATGTGCGGCCGGTACACAATAGCCAAGCCCAAGCGAGTCCTGGCCGTGTTTGCCCCGCGCACGGTCACTGCCGACCTCGGCCACCCACGCTACAACATAGCTCCAATGCAGAAAGTGCCTGTTGTCACCGGCCCGCGCAATGAGCGTACAATCAGCGACTGTCAATGGGGGTTGGTGCCTGGCTGGGCCGACAATCCTTCGATCGGCAGCCGCATGATCAACGCAAGGGGTGAGACTGTTGAGGTAAAGCCCGCGTTCAAGCAGGCCTTCCGGACCGGTCGATGCCTTCTTCCTGCCGACGGATTCTACGAATGGCGCTCAACAGGCCGCGACAAACAGCCATTTTGGATACACGCGCCCGAAGACGAACCTTTCGCGTTCGCCGGTCTCTGTGCGGAATGGAGGAATCGCGATACCGGCAGCATCTTGAAGTCGTGCACAATCCTGACGAGGGAGGCCGATGGTTCCATGGCGGGGATACATGACAGGATGCCTGTCATCGTGCCTGATTCCATGTGGGACGCCTGGTTGGACACGTCGCGCCCGGCGGGGACGCTTCTCGCGGAGGTTCTCGCCGCATCCCGCGGCAGGCCGCTGGTGACCACCATGGTTTCGAAACTGGTGAACTCGCCGGCCAACGACAGCGAGAAATGCATCTCACCGGTCGCGGACGACGGTTCCGCATGAGAGCACTTCCGCGACCTGCTACTTCAACTTCCTGGCAACCCGCTCAACACTCTTCAGATTGCTTGCGCTGACCACGATGCAGCATTGGCTGTCTGCGTCAGCGGCCGTGGCGTAAACATAGTTGATATGCGCCTTGGCATTCTTCAGTCCGGCGGCAAGGGCCAAAAGTATACCAGGACGATGCGGCAGGACAATCACTGACACATCCTGGGTCGTGTGCTGAATCTTCGCCTTGACCAGGGCCTTCCTGGCCGCCGGCTCCTTGTCGACGATGAGCTGTATGAGCGCGGCATCGGCACTCTCGGCAATTGATATGCCCTCGATGTTGACGTCTGCTTTCGCAAGGATTCCGGAAATCCTGGTGAGAGCGTCAGGTCGGTTTTCCATGTACAGGGTGTATTGCCGTTTGATCATTTCTTTCTCCACTTCAATGCCGGCCGTAAGGTTTTCCGGTGCCTCAGTCCACCAGCCTGAACCTGACCGTCAGACGCGTCTCACCGTCGGTGGGAACACCACCGCTCAAGGCGGCACTGAACCTTGCCATTTTTACAGCCTTCATGGCGGCATTGTCCAGTCCCGAATAGCCACTGGATTCCAGCACGTTCACTCTTGCCACATCGCCACTGGCGCTTACCCTCACATTCAACACAACCAGGCCTTCCTCCCCCCTCAGCCTCGACCCGAGCGGATAGACCGGCCGGATGGGTGCTGCCGGACTCGCACCGCTCTCAACTCCCTTCCTGAGCATATCGGCATTGGCGTTCTGCCCTGGCCCAACAGGCCTTTCTGCAACCGTTGCCGACAACATCGGCTCCATCGCCGGCACGGCGTCAGCATCAGTCCTCGACGGCTCTGCCACGCTTACCGGAACAGTCTCGGTCTCGACCACGGGAGGTGGAACTTCCTCCATCTTCACTTCCGGCTGGGAAACAGGAACGGCCGGCTCAGGCTGTTCGGGCTGCGGTGCAGGACTGAGCAGGGTCAGTTCGAGGCTGGATTTTCCACGCTGGAACTGAGGCGCCATCGCGCTTGAAAGGATACGGTCCACCAGGAGCCGGCCCGCAAACACCACTCCCATGGCGTGGAGACATAGCGCCATGATGAACGAGATTGCCAGATTGCTCCTGCGTTGCATTATCATATCCCTTGCCACACTCCTGCAACCGGCAGTCCACCGGCGTTCGCAATAACCGCGCCCGCCGCGAGTATACCTGTTTCCGCCATCTCCGTGCACGCACCAAGAAGGTCCCCCGTGATTCCGCCAACCCGTCCACGGCACCATCTGCCGAACAGCCTGGTAAAGCCCCAGCAGGCCAGGATCACACCCGGCCACACCCAGTGCAGGCCGCAAAACAGGAGGGTCAGGATTACCGCCAGAAGCATGGCGAGGACGAGATGCTTCCGGCTTGCGCCGCGGGCGAAGGGAGCGGCTGTCCCGCCGTTGCCCCTGGCGTACGGTTCGGTGGCGAGGAGCACCACCGGCATCGTCCGTGAAACCACATATGCCGCGATGATCCATGTGCCGGCTCCGGCTGCGATCAGCCGGACAAGGAACACCCATTTCGCCAACAACAGGCTCACCACCGCAACAGTACCAAACGAGCCAACCTGGGGATCCTTCATTATGGCCAGAACGCGTTCCCTATCCCTGGAGCCCCAGAATCCGTCCGCCCAGTCCGCAAGCCCGTCCAGGTGAATGGCCCGCGTCAGGATCACTCCGGCAACCAGCGCCAGGATCGCCGGCGCCTCCGGCCAGGCCGGCCCTGTAGCCAGCGTGGCCAGATCGATGGTTCCCCATATCACCAGCCCCAGGACAAGACCTACCACCGGAAACCAGGGCAGGGCCGATGGCATCCTCTCTGCATCCCTGCCGGGAACCGGAATTGCCGTCAGTGTCCTGAACGCAGTTATCAAACCATTCATCATGGAGGCAGCCTGCTACTCCCGGTCATGCACGCCGGCCGAACTGAATGTGGCCATTTCATTGTAGATCCTGACCGATGCCTCGATCAGGGACATTGCCAGGGCCGCTCCCGTGCCTTCGCCCAGCCTCAGCCTGAGATCAAGCATGGGCCTGACGTTGAAATTCTCCATCAGGCACTTGTGGCCCCGCTCTTCCGAGAGATGGCTGAAGAACATGTAGTCAAAGACCGCCCTGTTCATCATCAGCGCAGCCAAGGCCCCGGCGCTGGAAATGAAGCCGTCAACAACCACAGGAATTCGGTTTGCCGCGGCGCCAAGGATAAGCCCGCAGATCCCGGCGATTTCAAATCCGCCCAGCGCTGCCAGGACATTGAGGGGGCCGCCGGCCAGGAGCTTCCGATTCGTGGCCAGCGACATCTTGATCACTTCAACCTTGTGGGCGAGTGTGCGGTCGTCTATGCCAGTGCCACGCCCCGTGACATCTTCGACCTCGCAACCCAGGTAGGCCGCGAACAGCGCCGACGAAGGCGTTGTGTTTGCGATTCCCATGTCGCCGGTACCTATCAGGGTAACACCCTTGTCCCTGGCCTCGTTCGCCAGCTCAACTCCGATCATGATGGCCTTTGCCGCCTCTTCCGGCGTCATGGCAGGCCCCCTGGCTATGTTCCCGGTGCCACGCCTTATCTTTCGCCGCCGCAGCCCCTGCGCTCCCTCCAGTGGATCGTCAACACCGGCATCAACGACGATCAACTCGGCCCCGACGTGTCGCGAGAGCACACTCACGGCCGCCCCGCCAGCCAGCATGTTCATCACCATCTGCGGTGTGACTTCCCTCGGGTAGGCGGAAACCCCCTCGGCCGCGACTCCGTGGTCCCCGGCAAAACACACGATCCACTTCCCACCCATCCTGGGCCTGGCTGTTCCCGTTGCGAGGCAATACTTGAGCGCAAAGTCCTCGATTCTGCCGAGGCTGCCGCGCGGCTTGGTGAGGTCATTGAGGTGAGCCACTATCTCCGGCTCCAGCCCCCTGTCCACAGGCCGCACCGCGTCGATAATCCCCTGCATCCCGCTCATAATCCACCCCCCTTGATGTGTATCGGAATTCCGCTGACGAGCAGGACAACGTTGGCGGCGATCCCGGCAACCCGTGCGTTCAGGATTCCTGCCAGATCACGGAACTTCCGCCCAAGCTCGTTGTCTGGCACGATTCCCATGCCCACCTCGTTGGTGACTATGACAAGGTCGCACGGCGGATTGCGAAGCGTCTCCAGGAAGGCGTCAACCTCCGGAGGCTGCCCCGCGATTCCACCGGAGTGATGCATGAGGTTGCCCAGCCAGACCGTCAGGCAGTCTACGATCGCCACGTCCGTTCCGGCAGGCAATGAGCGCACTGCCCCGGCAAGATCCATCGGTTCCTCGATCGTTACAAAATCCCCGGACCGTTCCTCACGGTGTCTCGCTATGCGCTCGGCCATCTCGCCGTCACAGGCAGTGGCTGTGGCGATAAACGCCTTGCGCCCGCGCGACCGCACAAGCTCGAGCGCGTAGCGGCTCTTGCCGCTCCGCGCACCGCCCGTCAACATGATTACTTTGCCCACTGTTCCCTCCGGCAAAGGCTAGAACCTGTATGCCACGCCGGCCTTGAATGTCCTGCCCGGTGATGGATAGTAGACCATCGCCCTGGCATAATCCGGAGGCGGGTAGCCGATGTATCCGAGACTCGAGTATTCCGCGTCGAAGATATTGTCCACCGACACGAACACATCCAGGCCATCAACCTTCGCGGGCGTACACCGCAGTGAGAGGCCGGCCACGGTGTAGCCGTCGAGCTTCTCCATCTCATTGGCGTAATCCCCGGCAAGGTACATCTCGCCGTTATGCCTGACCGAAACACGCAGCGATAGGTCCATGGGCAGCAGGACCGTGGCGCCAACGGTCCCTGCATGCCGGGGCACGAGAGGGATATCCTTGCCGTCATTCGCCCCGTCGGTGAAGAGCGCCCGGGTGAATGTGTAGTTGGCATCCATCTCAAGCCAGCTCACCACAACCCATGACGCGCTAGCCTCAGCGCCGCTGTGGCGGGTACTGTCCATGTTCTCGTTCTCGGACGTATCCGGATCGTATGCGATCTCGTCCCGCATGTTCATGAGGAACAGTGTCAGCCCGGCCCGCAGGATCCTGTTCAACCCCACTTCCGCGCCAGCCTGGAAGTCCGTGCCTGCTTCCGCCTTCAATTCGCCGTTGAAGTGGTCACTCGCGTATCCCCAGTAGGACACCTGCTCATCGACGAATGGATACCGGTAGATTGTTCCGGCCCTGACAAACACCTTGGAGTCCTCAAGGAACCGGTAGTTGGCCGACATATTCACGGAGCTGGCATTATGCCTTTTCGTATCGTCGTAGCAGGCTGCACCGTTTGTGGACATCTTTCCCGACACGTCCGCCTTCTCCAACCGGCCACCAACACCCAGCATCAGGGCCTCTGTGACCTGCAGTTCGTTCCTGAGGAAGACGCCGATGGTCTGCTTTTCAACGTCGGCGGATGATATCACTTCCCCGCGCTCGATCCCGGCGAAACGATCCAAGCCCAGGCTGTCGACGTAGTAGTCCACACCGAGCAGGAGCTTGTTGTCATGCCCGGCAATGCTGGAGTTGAGTACGCAGCCTGGCATGATACCGAGCGTATCGATGACGTTGTCCGCGTAGCTGCCCCAGCTGGTCATGTCGCTCTCGATGTCGGTTCTGCCAAACACCACCCCCAGCGAGGCGCTGCCGCTGTCCCCGAACTGGCGGGTCGTCTTGAAATTCGCGCTGTAGTACTTGTTCTCCGCGCTGTCGTCCGGGTTCCCGTACTGCCTCGGGTCACTCTCCACCTGCTCACGGGTCAGCCACCCGGGAATCTCGTAGTCGGCCTGGCTGATGGACAGGTCAATCCCGGCATTCCACGCGTCGCTGATGTCGTAGCTGAGACTCCCGCCTCCACCCAGGGCGGAGAAGGCCGAACGCTCCCGGTAGCCGTCGACCTGCTGGCGTTCCACGTTGAGCGCATATGACAGCTTGCCGCCAGAACCCGAGTATCCGGCGCGCTGGGTATTCTCGCCGTAGCTGCCTCCCGCTGCGTGCACATACCCCTGAGGCTCAGGCGTACCCTTCTTCGTCACGATGTTGATTACTCCGCCAACAGCATGATCACCGTATGTCGCGCTGTCTGAACCGCGGAGGATCTCCACCCTGTCAACGTTTCCAACGGGAACCTGCAACCAGTTCAACCCCGCCATGTCGGGCCGGTTGAGCTTGCGGCCGTCAACCAGGACAAGGAGCCTGCCCTGCGAATTCTCGCCGAACCCGCGCATCTGGAGTTCCGACTGCGACTCGTTGCCGGATGAGGACCGGAACGATATTCCACCCGCATCGCGAAGGGCTTCAACTATGTTGCCGTAGCCGCCTTTCTCGATATCCGCAGCCGTCATCACCGTGACGTTGGCCGGGATCTGGCAGGCCTGCCGGTTATTCCTGCTGGCCGTGACCACTATCTCCGTGTTCGTATCCGCCGCACCGGCAACCGCCGCAACCGCCGCCAATGCCACAACAGCCAATACCTTGCCTGTCATCCGCCGCCTCCTGTCTTGTTGTTGGAGGGTGTCCCGCACGCAGTAACAAAAAAGCCTTCATCTTTGCTAAGCAGAGATGAAGGCTATGGTCGTCTAAAGGTGCAGCCCCCTGTCCTCTTTTCCCGCGAAAGAGCTGGAACGGCAACCGTGCCGCTCCTCTGATGGGTGTGAATGGGGACCGTCTTCTGGCTCTTCCACCCGCCCGGCGGTCTTCCCGCATGCCCCGGCGCCGATTCATGGAGAATCAGCCCCGGTTCACATCAGTGACCTTTACTCTGCCGGACGGGTTTCCTCCCACTTTCAGAAGGGAGAGGAGGGAATTACAGCGGCGCGACCGCGTCCGATTCTCACGGACTTCCGTTAACCCCGTTCACTCGCATAATCGCTCGTTCAAAGAACTGGTGGGACGGTACGTCAGACCCGGAAATGCGTCAAGGTGTAAAAGGTGGACATTTCGCAGACCAACACCCACGATCACCCTGTGGTCGGGGTCACATGTTCACGGGGCCGCTGGACTACGGTTCCAGCCGCGCCCGCACACGGTAGAGTTTCGCCGGCCCGGACTGGCTGTTCGTGTAGATAACCGGTCGATCCTCCGCCGGCATGTCAACAAGCCCGTCTACATCAATCCAGCCACCAAACTGCTGCAGCAGGTTTGTGCTGTACAGCAGGTCATAGCGGCGCCAGCGGCCGTAGTACCCCTCGCCTTCCGCCGGAATCATGTCAAACCGCAGGACTGATGACAGCGCGTTAGTCACCGCAATACTCATCCTCAGCACGCTGGCGGCGTTCGTCGGGTCAGTGCCGGCAGCCCATTCATCGCTGTCCGGGAAATTGTCGTCGTCATAGTCCCCGTCGGAGACATTGGTGCCGCCAAACCGCATATACTCCCACCAGTCCGGCACCCCGTCACCATCACCGTCTCCCGTCGACATCGCCTCCGAGTACGACACAAACACACTGTTCGACGCCTCGTTCATCCACCGCGCCCTGATCCAGTCGGCGCTCCGCGCCTTCGTCTCTATCCGGAATTCATCAAGGTCCTCAGCGAACTTGTAGTCATTCGATATTATGCTCCCAACATACCTGATATCGTTCGTCGATTTGTAGTACGCCCGGCCCGCATAGACGCCGTTCAGGTAGATATCGGTATTCGTGCTGTATCCCACCGCAGTTACATGTCGCCAAACCGACGTCCTGGACATCGTAACACCTGAAGCGTAGAAGATCGTCCCGGTCCTTGTTCCAACGACATCTGTTGCGGAATCAACCGTCACATGCATATCCCTGCTATCTCCGCCAGCCAATGGCCGCCATTTCAGTTTCTTGATTAAGATATTCCGATACCAGGCACTGATTGTCCACTCTGAGCCCAGTTGAACCTTCTGCGCCTCGGAAATCACCACCATGTTGCTCAAGTTCGTCCCCAGCCCCATGCCGGCTGACACCTGCCCGTTTACGTTGCTGAACGTCCCATACGCCACAGTCCCGCTCACTCGATTACCGGTTGAATCAAACAAGTCAGGGGCTCCGTTCGTCATGTGCCATACAAGACTGTACTCGGGGCCCCATGCGCTGCCGTGGACCGAACTGGGCGGGGTACCGGTAGCCCATGCGTTGCCCCACGTTGCCCAGATCCTGGCGCCGTTCGTCAGCGCGGGCACCTTCACCCATACGTACGATGTCCCGTTCGTGTCCCACTTCTCTATCTCGTGCGACAGCACCGCCGTCCCATCGTAGCTCATGAACCGCAGGTCTTTCCCGCCTGCCGTCCCGACCTCCCCATACCTGAAACCTGGCATGTTCGTCTTGAACGTCACAAGTGCGGTGAAGTTCGTCAGGACAGTGCTGCCGCTGTACCACGGGAAGCTGATCAGCATCTTGTCCGTCCAGTTGATGAACGAAGCCGTGAAATTGCTCGCGGTGCCCGCCCATCCGCTGCTTTCGCCGGCCACACCGTAAAACCGGTAATACCAGGTGCCTGGTTCAAGGCCGGAGAGTTGGACCGGGAACGGCCCCGCCCAGAGCCCGCCGGCGTACGTTTCGTGATCCCAAGCCCACCCGTTCGTCCCCTCGTCCGTCCGGCCCCAGTAGGCGTATACATCAACCTGGCATCCGCCGTTCAACTGACCGGTGATGCGGGCCGAGATATCAGAGATGCCTTCGGTCGGCCCGGTGACCAGTTCCACCACTCCGATGGCGTTGGTCAGCGAGTCGTTCGTTCCTGCGCCGCCGGCATCAATCACACGTCCCCAGAACCGGTACGTCCCCACTGTGTCAGCCGACCACGTGTACGTATACGGCAGGGCATTGGTGACATGCACCAGGTTCGATCCCTCCCAGAACTGCACTGACTCCACCGCATTGGTCACCTGCCAGGTGTCAATGACGGCGGTGAATGTGACCGTTGCCGGCGCAAACACCGCCGTCCCTGCGGTTGACTTCACCAACGCGATCTTCGCTGGCGGCTGTCCTGGTGTCGGCAGGCTGCCAAGCCAGTTGGCCGGGTCGTTGCCGCTCTGTTCACGCGACACCCGCCAGACCGAGTACCCCGTCCCGTCGGCATTCCACGGCCAGGGCTCACGGTCGAAGTATATGACCTCGTCGACGATCACCCAGAACATGCTGTCATCCCCGGCGACGTCGGGCAGCAGTGGCCTCTCCACCGCCACGCGGCCTCCGTGGTTGGACAATCTCCCGGAATACGGTCCCATGATCGCAACCTGCCCGTTGGTCAGGAAATAGGCATCAAGGAACGCACTGAGTGCGATCGCATTCGTGGCAGGATCGAACGGCACCACTACCAGGTAGCCGCCCGCCGGTATTGTCGTGTTGGTTGCGAACGTGAACTCCACGTCGCCGTCCAGCCGGTAGGCCCCCACTTCGTTCGTCATCACGAGCGAATTCGTGCCCGGGTTGTACAACTCAACGTATTCGTTGTTGTAGTTGGTGCCCATGTAGGATGTGTTCGTCGGGGCATGGAACATAATCTCGCTTATGACTACGGCCTGCGTGGCCTGTGTATTGGCCATGTTGGTGGTCGGCAATGTCGTGTACCACCATGCGTCGCCGTCACGATACCGTCCCCAGGCCCGGAAGTTCTCCTGCCCCTTGTAGCTAACGCAATCGACCACCCGGTCGTTCGTATTGCCTGGCAGGTATGACAGGTAGACCTCCTCACCGCCCTTGTTCAACCCGAACCCGCTGTTCGTGGCCGGGTGGAAACCGTCAACCTCAAAGAATGTGATCCAGTTGCTTGAGGCTACGCTGTTCGAACCGGGTATCATCCACTTCTTCAGGTCGTCGGCGTTGTCGCTGAGATACCAGTTCGTCGTGAATGCCACGGTATTGCTGCTGGCATTGAAGAGCTCGATCCAGTCGTTCGAGTCCTGCCACAGCGCGCCGTTGGTGTAATCCGTGTGCGACATGACCTCGTTCATCGCTATGTCCCGCACAGGCTCCGGATCAGCCCGGCCCGGGGAACCGTCGCGGTACGCGCTGGCACGCCAGTTGCCGCCGTAATCCAACACACCGTTGGTTTGGCTGTCGACGGTACTCGACAGCGGCACGAGCGAGTGACCTGCCCCGTCCGCCGCAAGCGGCCAGCCGCGACTGTCGTTGTAGGTGAAGACAGCATTGGTCAGGCCCACGCACGGCACACGCAGCTTTATCTCCTCGCCGGCATTGTTGAGGTTGTCGGAGAATT
>SESH01061792.1_pt1 | contig 14043 bp, 13 predicted proteins | sample 3171561 | NCBI WGS metagenome assembly SESH01 (sample SAMN10866947, study PRJNA518727) | freshwater metagenome | biome: subpolar coniferous forest; feature: holomictic lake; material: water; isolation source: holomictic Lake 442 2011 16.5 m and 2014 13 m | place: Canada: near Kenora, Ontario
CCGAAGAAAAATTCACAGGTTTTGTGTTCAAAGTTCAAGCAAACATGGATCCGTCGCACCGTGATCGCGTAGCATTTTTGCGCGTGTGTTCAGGTAAATTCGACAAAGGCATGAAAATTCATCATGTTCGTTTAGGAAAAACGATTCAAATTGCGAACGCAATTACCTTTCAAGCCGCAACACGAAATTCGGTTGAAGAAGCCTATGCCGGCGACATTATTGGTTTGCATAATCACGGCACGATTCAAGTTGGCGATACTTTCACGCAAGGCGAAACGTTGAAATATGGCGGCATTCCGTATTTCGCGCCCGAATTATTCCGTCGGGTGGTTTTAAAAGACCCGCTTCGCGCTAAAGCATTACAAAAAGGCTTGATTCAATTGACTGAAGAAGGCGCGACGCAGTTATTTCGTCCACTCAAAAACAACGATTTGATTTTAGGCGCGGTTGGCGTGTTGCAGTTTGACGTGACGGCATATCGTTTAAAAGGCGAATACAACGTGGAATGTGTTTATGACGCAATTCCTATTTCGGCGGTGCGTTGGGTGAGTTCTGAAAATCCCGCGAAACTCGAAGAATTCAAAAAGAAAGCCTTTGATAATTTGGCGGAAGATGGCGGTGGTTATTTAGTTTATGTAGCGAATAGTCGCGTGAATTTACAACTCGCCGAAGAACGTTATCCTGATATTAAATTTAGTTCGACACGCGAATTGTAAAAAACAATTTTAGGAGAGTTAGATGCACATTTTATTGAGTAATGATGACGGTTATTTAGCAGAAGGATTAGTTGCGCTTGCTAAGGCGTTGGCGGATTGCGGCACAATTTCGGTGGTTGCTCCCGACAGAAATCGCAGCGCGGCAAGTAATTCGCTCACGTTAGATATGCCGTTACGCGCCACATTAGCCCATAACGGTTTTACCAAAGTAGACGGCACACCCACGGATTGTGTGCATTTGGCGATTACGGGATTATTAGAAACTGAACCCGATATGGTTTTTGCTGGTATCAATCATGGGGCAAATTTGGGTGATGATGTTTTATATTCGGGAACAGTAGCTGCTGCAACCGAAGGACGTTTTTTAGGTTTGCCCGCCGTTGCGATTTCACTGGTTGGCGATCATCCCGAACATTTTGAAACTGCTGCTCAAGTCGCAGTGATTTTATTAAAACAAATTCTCGCTCATCCGTTGCCTGAAAATACCATTTTGAATGTCAATGTGCCTGATTTACCTTTTTCTGAATTAAAAGGTTTTCAAGCCTGTCGTTTGGGACAGCGTCATAAATCCGAACCTATTATTCAACGCGAAGATCAACGTGGACGGCGAATTTATTGGGTTGGTGCAGCGGGGGAAGAACAAGATGCGGGCGAAGGTACGGATTTTCACGCCATCAATAATGGCTATGTTTCTGTCACGCCGTTGCAATTAGATTTGACGTGGTATGAACGCATTGAAAACTTGAAAAACTGGTTGCCCGAGAAAATTGCATTATGACAATGCGACATTTACAAGGTAGCGGCATGACTTCGCAACGCACCCGAGATCGCTTGATTACACGATTGACTGAACAAGGAATTGTTGATGAACGAATTTTAGAGGTCATGCGAACAACGCCGCGTCATATTTTTGTAGATGAAGCCTTGGCGAGTCGCGCTTATGAAGATACTGCGTTGCCGATTGGTTACAATCAAACGATTTCGCAACCTTACACCGTGGCGCGAATGACGGAATTGTTATTAGAAAATTCTGAAACCTTAGATAAGGTTTTAGAAATCGGTACAGGCTGTGGTTATCAAACTGCGATTTTGGCGCAATTAGTCCGTGAAGTGTATTCGATAGAGCGTATTTTACCGCTGCAAAAAAAAGCCAAAGTTCACACAGAATTATTGAAGCTAAAAAACATTCGTTATTCTTACAGCGATGGCAGTTGGGGTTGGGAAGAATACGCGCCATTCGATGGTATTTTAGTTGCCGCTGCGCCAAATGAAGTACCCGAAGCATTATTGCAACAACTCGCCATTGGCGGTGTGATGCTGATTCCCGTTGGTGAACAAGGCGGCAAACAAACGCTGCAACGTATCACGCGCACCGAAAGTAGTTTTTACGTTGAAGAATTTGACCCCGTTATTTTTGTTCCATTTTTAGCAGGAAAAGAATGAATTATGTTTCAAAAGTTATACGATAAAACACTCCGTTGGTCACGGCATCGACACGCTACTCGTTACTTAGGTTTTGTGAGTTTTGCAGATTCCTCATTTTTTCCGATTACGCCGTTGGTGATGTTAGTGCCAATGGTTTTAGCGCAACGCGATAAAGCGTTTCGCTTTGCATTCTTAACGACTTTAATGTCAGCGTTAGGCGCGATATTAGGTTATAGCATTGGTTATTTTCTATTTGAAATGATTTCGCCATGGTTGCAAACGACGCATTATTGGAATGATTATTTGGCAGCAAAAGTCGAAGTGGATAAATGGGGAATTTGGGCGGTGTTAATCGGGGGATTTTTACCAATTCCGTATAAGATTTTCACGATTACAGCGGGTTCATTAGATATGGCGTTGTTACCATTTCTGTTCGTGTCAACATTAGGGCGCGGTAGTCGATTTTTTCTCGTGGCATTTTTATTAAAATTTGGCGGTGCAAAATTTGAAGCCAAATTACGAAATTACATCAACAAAATTGGCTGGTTTTGCGTGGTGTTAATTATCATTGGTTTGGGGACATACCAATTTTTGAAGAATTGAAAATGAATAAACTTAATTTACAACCAAATAATAAAGAACATCTGATGCGTGAAAACGATTTTATCGTTTCTAAAACTGATTTACGCGGCATTATCACTTATGGAAATCCTATTTTTGTTGAATTTTCTGGCTATGATGAAAGTGAACTTTTAGGTGTGGCGCAAAACGTTATTCGCCATCCCGATATGCCACGCGCATTGTTTTCTCTCATTTGGTCAACCATCAGAGCTGGCAATGAATGTTTTGGCTACGTCAAAAATTTATCCAAAGACGGGAGTTTTTATTGGGTATTTATGCACATCACTCCTGAGTTTTCACCTGAAGGTATCAAAATCGGTTATTACTCCGTTCGGCGATGCCCTAAACGCAGTGCTATCGAAAAAATAGAACCCATTTATCAAAAAATGCTCGCGGCAGAAAAAGAAACAAATATAGAAAATGCCATTGATGCAGGTACGCAAGTGTTAACAGATATTCTTAATTCAACAGGACGTAAATATGAAGACTTTATTTTTTCACTCTAAGTACGGTCGTTGGATTTACTTTTCTTTGCTACTAACCATCGGTGGTTTGCTGTTTTTTAATCCGCTATACGCCTTTATTCCACTGGGATTGAGCGTGATTTTGCTATTCGACAAAAATCAAGCGGAAAGCATGGCTGAATTAACGATTGTGTTAAAAGAAATGAAAACGGGTAGACTTTCATCTCGGTTGCCTTATACAAATTCTGATCCTGCCCAAGAAAAAATTCGTATCGCTCTCAATACCGCATTAGATCAAACGGAAACCACCATCATTGAAATGTTAGGTGCAATGGATGCCGTCACAAAAGGTCATACTTGGCGACGCTTGCAAATTCAAGGTGTGGATGGTTCGTTTAAAAAGGCATTAATAAAAATGCAAGTGATGCTTGATAACCTTGCAGAACGCACAGCGGATTCGGAAAAAATACATAACGAAATAGCAGAGATTCACTGTCAAACCAGAGATTCCATTGAATATGCGTCCATTATTCAACGCACTATTTTGCCGAATTTGAGTGATTTTCAAAACGCATTTTCGGACAGTTTTGCCCATTGGAAACCCAAAGATATTGTAGGTGGCGATATTTGGTTTTTTGAACCACTGGCGAATGAAGGCGAATATCTTTTGTTTGTGATTGATTGCACAGGGCATGGCGTACCTGGGGCATTTGTTACGATGCTGGTTAAAAGCATTCAGCGAACCATTATGCTTGAGTGCAGAAACACGAAAAAAGAAATTCATCAGCAATTTCCAAGTCAGATTCTTTCGATTTTTAATCGTGAAATTAAACACCTGCTTAACCAATATAAGCGAGAAAGTGAAAGTAACGTGGGCTTTGACGGTGGCATTTTGTACATCAACAAAACTGAAGGCATTATTCGTTTTGCTGGCGCAGGAACGCCATTGTTTTTGGTAGATTACGAAGGAAAATGCACCACAATTAAAAGCGATAGATGCAGTGTAGGCTATCGTTCTTCGGACGAAAATTTTATATTTACAGAGCAAGAATTTAAAATTGATTCATTCGACAAACTTTATCTTTCTACAGACGGTTTATTTGATCAACTCGGTGGCAATAAAGATTTTCCTTACGGCAAAGCACGACTTATTTCAATTCTCGAAAAAAATAATCATCAATCCATGGAACACATTAGAAGATTGATAATGAATGATGTTTCATACTGGCGAAGAAATGCAGAACAAAATGATGATATTACTTTTATTGGAATCAAAATCTAACGTTTAGAAATGTTTATTATGAATGTCATAAAAGAATTTGTTAAAAAAGAAGGCATTTTATTTTTGTCATACACGACTTTTTTATCTCAAGCCTTAATCGTAATACTTACTAATTTGATAGAAGAAGAAACCAAAGTCAGTAAGGTTAGTATTGGCGATTCCAGTAATATCCTAACGATATTTATTGAACTCGCTCAAAACGTTTTGAACTATTCAAAAACAAAAGAACTCGAATCAAATGAATGTAAATCCGAAGGCTTAATCACTGTTGGCAAATCCATAATTGATTCACAACAATTCTATTACATTGCCTGTCAAAATATAGTGGCATTAGCAGACAAAGAAAAAATGCTGCCGAAACTGGAAGAAATTTTAAAGTTAAATAAAAATGATTTAAAAAAGAGATATAGAGAACTTAGAAAAAGTGGTAAAAATACACATAACAACGGTGGTGGAATTGGCTTTTATGAAATTGCTAAACGAAGCGATAAAATCGAATTTGAGTTTAATCAAATAAACGAAGATAAATTTTATTTTCAATTCACATCATTCGTGAACATTAAATCGACGGAATAAAGCATGGAAAATCTAAATATCGAAGCTACAAAATACACACCAGAAATCATTTTACATAAATCAGGAAAATTCAGCATTAAAGGTAAATCTTATCCAGAGAACACGTTTGAGTTTTATGCACCTGTGACGGCTTGGTTTAAGCTCTATTTTTTGATTGATTCGTTGCCAAAAGTACATTTTGTAACAGATGAAATGCCAAAGGCATTAACATTAGATATGGAAATTATTTATTTTAATTCGAGTAGTTCCAAATGGTTTTTTGATCTTTTTGATATTTTTGATGAACACAAAGAAAGTTTTGATATTTCGATTAATTGGCTATACGACCAAGATAACGAAAGTGCGCGTGAAGCGGGTGAAGATTTCATAGAGGATTTTGAAAATCTCAATATCAAACTCGTGCCAAAACAGGGTTAAATTGAAATATGAAAACCGATCTAAATCCCATGATTGTTGAACTCGAAAATCTTAAAAATGAGTTCTCAAAAACGACCGATAGGTTAATTAAAAATATCAATCGGCAAGATAAAATCATGCTTAAAAGTGACAAACGGCAACAATATGAATATGACCATTTACAAGACAGATTGGCAGAAGTAAAAAAACTTGAATTAGCGCAAGAAGAATTGATAGATTCTTTTATCATGCTTATCGCAGGTGCGATTGATGACAAATCAAAATATACAGGTGGGCATTGTGAGCGAGTTCCAGAATTAGCCATGATGTTAGCGCAAGCCGCAACGGATTGTAACGAAGGTATTTTTGCCAATTTTGAACTCAAAACAGACGACCAAATAAGAGAACTTAAAATTGCCTCTTGGTTGCATGATTGTGGAAAAGTCACAACGCCTGAATATGTGGTTGATAAAGCGACAAAATTGGAAACAATTTACAATCGAATCCACGAAATTCGTACACGATTTGAAGTGATTCATCGCGATTTTCAAATTAAAGCGTTGGAAAGAAAACTTCAAGGCGAAAATGCGGCAGATGTTGAAAGCTGGTTAAATATCGAATTACAAAAACTTCAAGATGATTTTCAAGTAATTGCAAAAGCTAATTTGGGCGCAGAGTTTATGCAAAAAGAAGATCAAGAAAAAATTAAAATCATCGCGCAACGTGAATGGATTCGACATTTTGATTGTTCAATCGGTCTGGCATTTGAAGAACGTCAACGTGTAAAAAAAGATAATGCTCAAACGCCCAGTGTTGAATATCTGCTTTCAGATAAAAAAAGTCATATTCAACCCAGAGAAGATTTTGATTATGAAGATTATGAAGCGCGGGGTTTTAAAATGCCTGTTCCTGAACATCTTTATAACTTCGGAGAAATTTATAATTTAACGCAAAGTAGAGGTACATTGACTCCAGAAGAACGATTCAAGATTAACGAACACATCATCATGACCATTAAAATGCTTGAAACATTGCCGTTTCCAAGCAATCTAAAAAATGTTCCTATTTATGCGGGAATGCACCACGAAACATTGATTGGAACGGGTTATCCACGAAAATTGACGGTTGAAAATATGCCGATTCCAGCGCGAATTATGGCGATTGCCGATATATTTGAAGCATTGACCGCGCCCGACAGACCATATAAAGAACCAAAAACATTATCCGATTCAATCAAAATTCTAAATTCGATGGTTGAAAAACAACACATTGACGGCGATATATTCCGTCTATTTTTATCGAGTGGTATTTATAAAAAATACTCGGATAAATTTTTAAAACCCGAACAAAACGATGATGTTGATGTCACCAAATACATATAAAAACAGGCAGAAAATCTGCCTGTTTCTGTTTAAATTGATTTCATTTTAATCAGCAAATTCACAAATTCATCTGCTGGAATCGGCTTACTTTTGATAAAACCTTGGTAAATATCGCAGCCTTTCAATTTCAAGAAATTCAACTGTTCAACCGTTTCAACCCCTTCCGCCAAGATTTTAAATCCTAACGTTTGTCCCATTGAAATAATCGCTGACGTAATCGCCATATCATCTAAATGATGCGGAATGTCGTCAATAAAACTTTTATCAATTTTCAGTACATCTAACGGAAAACGTTTTAAATAAGACAACGACGAATAGCCTGTGCCGAAATCATCAATGGCTAAATGAATTCCTAAATCACGCAATTTCGTTAGAATTCCAATAACCACCTCTTGATGTTCCATCAAACCGCTTTCCGTTAATTCGAGTTCTAACCATTCGGCTGGATAATTCGTTTCAGCCAAAACATTTGTCACTAATTCCACCATATCGCAGTGTTTAAATTGAGATGGCGATACATTCACCGCCAAGCGAATTGGTGTAAATCCTGCGTCAATCCATTCTTTTCCTTGCCGACACACATCACGCAATACCCATTCCCCGATGCTAATAATCAAGCCAGTTTCTTCAGCAATCGGAATAAATTTATACGGTGGAATCAATCCCTCATTCGGTTCTTGCCAACGCACCAAAGCTTCTGCACCAATAATTTTGCCGCTCAAAATATCGACTTGCGCTTGATAATAAACACGCAATTCACCTTGCTCAATACCGCGTCGCAAACGCGCTTCTAAACTTAATCGTTCGCGTGCTGCCAACGTTAAACTTTCTGAAAAATAAGCAAAACAACCGCGCCCATTGTCTTTCGCCTGATAAAGTGCAATATCTGCATTATCCATTAACAATTCTGGTGTTTCACCGTGTTGTGGATAAAGCGCAATCCCAATACTTGCACCAATTCGCACGTCATCACTTTGCGTTAATTGAAATGCGACTGACAAAGCTGCCACAATTTCGGTTGCTACTCGTGCAGCATCCTCTTGATGGCTAATATCTTCAAGTAACACCACAAATTCATCACCACCTAAACGCGCCACCATATCTGTGGTGCGTAATCGCAAATTGATTCGTTCAGCCACTTGTTTAAGTAATTCGTCGCCCGCTAAATGTCCCAACGTATCATTCACATTTTTGAAGCGATCCAAATCCATCATCAGCACCGCGAGCTTTTTTTCTTCACGGAAACACATCGCAATACTATGATTTAAAGATTCTTCCAATTTACGTCGATTTGCCAAACCTGTCAGCGAATCATAAAACGCTAAACTTTTAATTTTTTCTTCGGCAATTTTAAATTCCGTAATATCAACTAGCGACGCAACAAAATGTGTCGTTTGTTCTTTGTCATCTTTAACCGCCGTAATCGTCAGCCATTCGGGGTGAATTTCACCGTTTTTGTTTCGATCCCAAATTTCACCTTGCCATGAACCGATACTTTGTAATTTGCCCCACATTTCTTTATAAAATTCAGATCCATGCCGATTCGATTTTAAAAAACTTGGTTTTTTGCCAATCGCTTCTTCCGCGCTGTAACCCGTAATGGTAGTGAAGGAATTATTAACACGGATAATCACCGTATTTGCATCAGTAATAATAATGCCTTCTTGTGATTCAAACGCAATCGCGGCAATTCGCTGTTCAACTTCAAGTAATTTACGTTTCGTAATGTTTCGCGCAATACCCAAAACGCCAACAATGTTGCCATCAATATCATGTAATGGTGTTTTTATAGTTTCTACAACGGCTTGATGTCCATCATCTGCAAACGTAATGCTTTCTTCTGTGACAAAAACCGTATTCGTCGCCATAATTTTTTGATCATATTTCCAATACACATCGGCTAATTCTTTACTGACAAAATCGTAATCGGTTTTTCCTATTAAATCGGCTTCTTTTTCGCCAATATAACGTTCAAATGTTGGATTACAGGACAAATAAACACCGTCTTTGTCTTTGAGCCAAATCAAATCGGGAATGGCTTTCACAAGAGAGCGTAAATGTGCTTCGTTTGCGTTGTGAATTGCCAATAATTTTTGAAAACTTAATGCCATTGCGTTGAAATTTTCAGCAACTAATGCCAATTCGTCTTCTGTTTCTAAAGTGATTCGAGAAGATAAATTACCATCAGCAAACTTTTGGGCAGAATTCGCTAAAGAACGGATATTTCCCATCATGGCGTAATAAATTCCAATGAAGAAATACTGCGCGATAATGAAAAGTAAAAATGCGCTGCCAATACTTTTTAAAAGTGATTTTTTAGCGTGCTGAATGCGATTTCCAAGTAAGGATTCTAATGCAGGTAATAAAACATCATTACTTTGTGCATAAATTTTATCGGTAGCACGAACATGCAATACAAAAAAATCGGTAGATGAAAGTTTAAAGCGTTCCGATAAAATATCGGCATTGACGGCATTGGTGATTTGCAAAACATTTCGCAAAATTTCTTTTGTGGAACTAATCATCACCGATTGCATATCAAGATTCGCACGCCCTGTTTTTTCAAGGCTTAAATCAACCATTGATAGGCTTTGATTTAGTTCAGCAATTAACACGATGATGTCATTTTTTTGATGGTCGGATAATTGTTTGTTATTTAACGTTGCGGCACTGAGCGCGTGTAATTGCCCCAATTTTTCTAACACATCAGGTATTTTGTTAATTACGGTATCCGTTAAATAATGTGTATCCGTTCCCGCATCAAACGTTAGCGCGTAATAATCCGCCACCGTTTCTTTGAATTGCTGAAATTGATTTAGAATTTCAACATGAGCTGCCAAATTTTGTTCAACTGACCAGGCTTCGCTTTTTATTTTCACACTATGCCAGTTTGTTTTAATGTTGCGCCAATCCCTATTTAATCGCGTGTCATCGGGTTTTAGTAGCGTGTCATAAGGCAAGCCGTTATCGACAAGCATCATTTTTTCAGTCAATTTACTTTCGGCATTTTCCTGTTGATTATGTCTAAACGTATCGTGTGGCAAGGTAGTGACATTTTGATATTGCTGAATAGTTTGCATCGTTTGTGATAATGGCTTAATCAGTTTAATACCTTGTAATTCACGATCAGTGGAATAAATGACTTGCGAAAAATTGCTGTATAAACTGAAAAACATCACAACGATGGCAATAAGATAAATTAATCCTAATACCATAAATTTTTTTGTGTAGCCCAGTTTATTCATCAAAGCAATAGCGGGTAAAAACAAGCCTCTCATGCAGTATCCTTTTCACATTGTTATATTTTTAGCATCTCTCATAATGATAACAGATGCGAATTTAGCCGCGCATAAAAAACCGCCAAAAAAGGCGGTTTTTATTTAGCGAAGATTCCTCAATGGAATTATTGAATCCAAATCAATTCAACACGACGATTACGTTCTTTTCCAGTTTCGGTGCTGTTGTCGGCAATTGGTTGGCTTTCACCATAACCATGAGCAGTCAATTTATTTGAAACACCTTTGAGTTTCAAATAATTGGCAACAGATTGAGAGCGTTTTTGTGAAAGTCGCAAATTATATGCGTCTGATCCTTCGCTGCTGGTGTGACCTTGAACCTCTAAATCATTTTTTTGTGGATAAGCAATCAAACTTTTTGCTACACCGTCCAAAATGACTTTTGCATTTTGAGTTAATTCGGCTGAATCGTACTTGAATTGCACGCCTTTAATTTCCAAACTAATTGGACAACCATGAGCATCAACTTTCGCGCCAGTAATTGTTCCAGGACATTGATCTAAACAGTTATTTATGCCGTCGTTATCGTCGTCACGAGTTGAACAATCAGGTACAGGAGTTGGACGAACAACAGGTAATTCAATTTTAGGCTGGGGCTTTTCTGCTTTTTCACCTAAAGGAATGACAAAACCAACATTGACAACCATTTCATTGAAATCACTGCTTGTTGAATTATTGGCAAATGCGTTTGAATTATTGTTGCTGAAATTATTGTTGTAACGGTAACGCACGTCGCTTCGTAAGAAGAAACCTTCACAAATTTCATAAGTTGCACCCAAACCCGCTTCACCGATAAAACCAATTTTGTCACCGTTTGACATACTGGTACTTGCTGCACCTGCGCCAATAACTGCATACGGCGAGTATTTGTCACGGAAGAAATAGTATTGCAAATCTGCTGTTCCGCCTGCCATATTCGTGTTGCCAGAATTCACACCGAATGCCGAAGATGTTCTACCGTAATCTTGATAAAAACCTTTCAATTCAACATTAAAGTGTTCATCCAGCATTTTACCAACCGCTAAACCACCACCCCAACCGTCACTGCTGTTACGATTTTCATCGGTTAAAACAAATGAACCATAAGGCGCAACATACCAACGTGTATCAACATCGTTATTTGCTTGCGCTAAAACTGGTGTCATTAAAGTGGCTAAAGCAGCCGCTGTGAGTGTTTTTTTAATCATGTTGTTTCCTCATTATTTTTAAAATAAACCTAACTGCACTTGCGCCACTTCAGACATCATTTCGCGTGACCATGGTGGATCGAGTACGATTTCAACATTCACACTCGCTACACTTGCTAAGGCTTTAATACCTTTTTCAACATCGCTTTGAATGACGGGTCCCATGCCACAACCTGGTGCAGTGAGTGTCATCATAACATGAACATGGTAGTGATCTTCGGCAACAGGATTCACTGCACAACTATAAATCAATCCTAAGTCCACCACATTGACAGGAATTTCTGGATCATAAACTGTTTTCATCACCGCCCAACAGTTTTGCTCAATCGCTTGTGCAGAATTTTCGCTGACTAATGTTGCAGAATGATGCTCTTTTTTACCTAGCGCATCGGCATCTTTGCCTGCAATCCGAACCAAATGCCCATAAGGCGTAAGTACCGTGAAATTATCGCCTAACGCTTGATGTAGCGTGACGATTTCACCCCTATTTAATTTACCAATATGCCCATCAGGAATCGTAATAATATCTACGTCGCGGGTTAACGTTATGCTTTCTTTTGCAGCCATAATTTTCTTAAAGTTCCAAATTTAAAATTTCTGCGTCTATATCTTTTCCCGTGACGGTCAATCGATCGCTGAATAAATATTCATAAAGCGGAGCGAGCGAATCCATTGTGGGAAGTTTTGTTTTATCTTCGGCAGGGTGAGAGCGTTTGCGTAAGGGTGAATCAATAGGGTTAGGAATCAATACATTCACAAAAATTTTCCCAGAGCTTTCAAATTCATCTGCCAAAATGTGTGCTAATCCTTCCATTGCAATTTTTGAAACGCCATAAGCTCCGTTGTAAGCTTTTTTGTGACGTGCTGCCGAATCGGACGTAAATACAACCGAAGCGCGGGCTGCCTTTTGCATCACAGGTAAAAGGACGCGAGTTAACAAAAATGGCGCATTTAAATTCACATTTAACGTGTGTCCCCATGCTTTTGTGCTGTGTTGAATTAAAGGTGTGAAAGAACTAAATTCAACAGCAGAATGTAACAAACCGTGTAACGCGCCATATTTTTCGTTGATACGTTGTGCAAGTTCTTCATAATCATTTTCAGTCGCGCCCGCTAAATCAAACGGATACATAATCGGTTCAACGCCGCCTTCCGCTAAAATTTTGTCGTAAATAATTTCGAGTTTAGGCAAATTTTTATCGAGCAAAATGATTTGTGCGCCCAATTTTGCCAGTGTTAATGCGGCTGTTGAACCCAAACCACCTGCTGCGCCCGTGATTAAAATAACATGATTTTTTAGTGACATAATGCGTTCTCCAACCAAGTGAGCAAATGTTGTGGGGAATGAATCAGCGCATTTGCCCCCCAATTTTCGGGATTGTCATTTACTTGCAAATAACCGTAAGTTGCAGCGAGCGTGTACATTTCAGCATTTTTTCCTGCCAAAATATCGTGCGCGGCATCGCCAATATAAACACATTCCGCCACTAAAACATTCACACGCTTACACGCTTCTAAAAGTGGTGCGGGGTGCGGTTTTGGATTCGGCGTGGTATCACCACAAATTACACACGCGGCACGGTTTTGAAGTTCTAAAGCCCGAATTAGCGGTAGCGCAAAACGTTCACGTTTATTGGTTACAATTCCCCACGATAGATTTCGTGTTTCGATGAAATTCAGCACGTCCAACATACCATCAAAAAATTGGCTATGTCGCGCAATGTTGGCTTCATATTCTTCTAACATCTTAGTCAAAATTGCGGCATGAATTTCATCGTCAATCGCTTCTTTAAGACTCGCGTTAATCATCGCAATCGCGCCAAACGAAACGTGTGGTTTAACATATTCAGCGGCAACAGGTGAAAAATCGTGGTGTGTCAAAGCGGAATTTAAACAGGCAATTAAATCAGGCGCGGTATCAACCAATGTGCCATCTAAATCAAATAAAACGCAGGATAATTTCATTAGGCGATTTTTTTGAAAGCCGCGATGTAATTAACATCAACATCTTTACCGAGTGAAAAGCGTTGCGTAATTGGATTGTATTCAATGCCAATCATGCCTTGAAGTTCTAAACCCGCAGCGCGAGCAGTTTGACTAAGTTCCGATGGTTTGATAAATGTTTTATATTCGTGCGTGCCTTTAGGTACCATTTGCAAAACATATTCAGCGGCAACAATCGCTAACAAAAAGGCTTTCGGTTTACGGTTTAATGTTGAGAAAAAAACCATACCGTCGGGTTTAACTAATTTCGCACACGCTGCCACAATCGAACCTGCATCGGGGACGTGTTCCAACATTTCCATACACGTCACAAAATCAAAACTTTCAGGCTGATCTTCAGCAAGTTTTTCAACCGCAATTTTTTGATAATTGACCGATGCAGTTTCGGTTTCTAAAGCGTGTAATTCTGCGACATCAATCAAATCGTGACTTAAATCAATGCCAAGAGCATTTACGCCCAATTGCGCCAAAGCTTCGGTCAAAATACCGCCGCCACAACCCACGTCAACGGCACGCTTGCCCGCGATTGATAGATATTCTTGAATGAACTTTAAACGAAGTGGATTTACAGCGTGTAAGGTTTTAAATTCACCTTGTTTATCCCACCAAAGTTCTGCCATTGAGCCAAATTTTTGAATTTCGTGAGCGTGTACGTTATCAGTCATTTTTGTTAATTCGAGTTCGTGTGAAAAGT
>SESH01068271.1_pt1 | contig 14043 bp, 9 predicted proteins | sample 3171561 | NCBI WGS metagenome assembly SESH01 (sample SAMN10866947, study PRJNA518727) | freshwater metagenome | biome: subpolar coniferous forest; feature: holomictic lake; material: water; isolation source: holomictic Lake 442 2011 16.5 m and 2014 13 m | place: Canada: near Kenora, Ontario
AAGCCCCATCACACTTATCGATTAACCCCTCTTCGCCTTAGAAGCTATAATCTAGAAAGGCCCGCCGGACGGCCAACGCATCCCATACCACGCAGCTGACAAAACAAATCCTCGATTAACCGTGTTAAACAAGGAGCCCGCACCTAACATCGCCACACCCCACCCTTTGGCAGCCACGCCAAACCAGAAGTCCATGCCCCCTTTGCGTCAAAAAATTCCGCTTACCTATATGCTCTTCACCCGAAGAGGCAGGATTGGCCGATTGGAGTACCTGCACTGCTTGCTGCTACTCGCAGGCGCGTTCTACCTACTGGATCAAAGCCTTGGCCGGATTCTCGGCGACTTCACGCCGTGGCTGCTCTCCCCTACGCTCATCTGGTGCCTAATCGCGACGTCGACCAAACGTCTTCACGATATCGGGCGCCGTGGCTGGTGGCTGCTCGCCATCCTCATCCCGGTGTTCGGGCTCCTCTGGCTCGGTTGGCAACTCTTGGCCAGAAGCGGACTAGACGTCGCCAACCCCTACGGAGCGGCGAGAGGCATGTCCGAGGATTATCTGAAGAATGATCAAGGGCAGCCCGCTGCCGATGGGAGCGGCATCGTCATCAACGAAGTCACCCAGCTTCATCCCGTCGTCGTCGCCAAAGTGGAGCGCCCGACCACCGTCGAGGCTTTGCGCCAGATCCTGAGCACGACGACTGGGCCGGTCTCGGTCGGCGGCGGACGGTTCAGCATGGGCGGCCAGACGGCAAGCGCCGGCAGCCTGCACCTCGACCTCCGCGGCCTCAACGCCATCGTCGACTTCTCTCGCGAGCAAAAATGGATTCGCGTGCAGGCCGGCGTCCGCTGGTGCGACATCCAACGCCACATCGACCCGCATGGCCTGAGCGTGAAGATCATGCAGACCTACGCCAACTTCACCGTCGGCGGGGCCTTGAGCGTCAACGCCCACGGGCGTTATATCGGCTTTGGGCCGGCCGTCCTTTCCGTCCGCAACATTAATGTGATGCTGGCGGACGGCAGTGTGCTACGGGCGAGCCGGATCGAGAACCCGGACATCTTCTTCGCCGCGATCGGCGGCTACGGCGCGATCGGCATCATCGTCGAAGCCGAACTCGACCTCGCCGACAACACGGCCATCGAATGCTCCAATCGGAAGCTGGCGCGATCCGACTATGCCGCGCACTTCCAGTCCGACATCCGCGACGACCCGCTGACCGTGCTCCACAACGGCGACATGTACCCGCCGGACTATCAACGGATCAATTCTGTCACCTGGCGGAAGACGGAACGGACGCCGACGACGTCCACGCGCCTAATGCCCTTGAACGCGGCCTATCCGGTGATGCGCTACTTCATCTGGGCCTACACCGAAACTCCGGGCGGCCACTGGCGCCGCGAACATATGTTCGACCCGGTCTTTTTCTTCCGCAACCGCGTATATTGGCGCAACTACGAGGCTGGTTATGACGTGGCGGAACTGGAACCGGAGTCGCGCCGCGACGACTCCTACGTCCTGCAGGAATACTTCATCCCCGTTCGTCACTTCGACGCTTACGCCGACACCTTGACGGAGATCCTTAAGCGCCATCACGTCAAGATCCTCAACATCTCGATCCGCCACGCCCTGCCCGACCCCGGGACGCTGCTGTCTTGGGCCCGCGAGGAAGTCTTCGCCTTTGTCATCTACCATAAGCAAGAGACGACCCTGAGCGCCCGCGGCGCCGTCGCCGTCTGGACGCGGGAGCTGATCGAGGCCGCCATCGCCCTCGGCGGCACGTACTACCTGCCTTACCAGGCGCACGCGACCCCGGCTCAATTCCACCGAGCTTATCCGCGTGCCCGCGAACTCTTCGCGCTGAAGCGACGCCTCGACCCGGACCACCGCCTACGGCACGTCCTCTGGAACACCTACTACTCTCACCACCATGACGAAACAAGCCTCTGAATTCCACATCGTCTTCGACCGCACCGAGTCACGCGACGCGTTCTTCCGGTTCCTGCAGGTGGTCTTCCATCTCTATCCGGAGGACAAGTTCCACCACCTGATCCACGAAGTCTGCGGCAAGCACGACAACGACGAGGCCATCTACCGCGAAGTCCAGCGCCGCCTGCCCGAGATCACGCCGTTCCTCTCCGTGCTATCTTACGGATTGCCTGCGCTGCGGACCCAGAAGAAGGAGATGGCCCGCGAGACGCTCGAACTGATTGGCAAGCGCGGCCCCGTCCGTGGCTACCTTGAGATCGGCTCCACCGGTCGCTATGTCAGTGAGCTCCGCAAGCACCTTCCCTTCGAAGGCCCGATCTACCTCATCAACGACGTCGCCCCGTCCAACAGCCCAGGCGACATCATGGAGCGCGGCCAGGTTTCCAAGTTGGGCCAGTTCCTCCCGCTCGATAATTATAAGCCCATCTCCGCCGCAGACATTCCGGACGCCAGCCTCGACATGGCGACCATCTACATTGGATTCCATCATTGTCCGCTCCCGCAATTGCCTGCCTTCATCGACTCGATTCACCGCACGCTCCGCCCAGGCGGCACGCTCATCGTGCGCGACCACGACGTGCGTAGTCCCGAAATGGCCACCTTCGTCTCGCTCGTACACACGGTCTTCAACCTTGGACTCGGTGCGACCTGGGAAGTCGATGCCGGCGACTTCAAGGGCTTCCGGCCCATCAAGGAGTGGGCCGATATGCTGACCGCCCATGGCTTCACTCCGGTGGGCAAAGCCCTCTTTCAGCCCAACGACCCTTCGGACAACGCCTTAATCCGCCTGATCAAGAACTGAGCCGATGCGGCGCCTCTATGTCATCTCGTGGAGCGTGGCGCTGATCGCAGTCGCCTGCTTCTGGTATGTCCGTCCGTCGACGACGTTCCGAGTATCCGAACGGGCGCCCGTGCCGAAGGCTTGGCTGCACAACGCCACCCCAAGCCTCGCTCCAGCCAAGAACGTCCGCCCGCCGGATCAGACCTACCTAACCTACCCCGAGTGGTTCTTGGTCTTCGGTCCCGCCGAGTACGCCGAGTCCATGCGCACGCGGACCGCCACAACCTTTCCGCTCACCACCCACATCCACCAAGCATGGGAAAGCTATGCGGCCGTGAGCGACCAACTCGTCGGGAACTACCCACCTAATGATGAGTATAACACTACCATCCGGGTCATTAACATCAGCTCGACTTTTGAATTCGGCATTAAAGCCGCCTATGAGGAAGTCATCGGTCGCATCACGGACGTCGGCTCCGGCACGATTGCTACAGAGGAGGACCGCTTTGCCGCCCGTTTCGCTCAAGAGTATATCGACTTCATCTATTTCGTTCCATGGTATGAATTCGATTTTATCAAGCAGACTAAAGTCCTCTGGATGGATGTGCCCTGGTTTGGTGCGCATCCCTTGCGCAAACTCGAGCGACGCTTCTTTCTAACTTCCGAAATGCTCACCAAAGCCGCCTATGGGTGGGCCAACAAGATCGCCGCCCATGCCGCCTACGGCGAAGAGCTCCTGATCACTTACGTCGTCCTCGAACGAGCTCCCGCCGGCAAGATGGCTGGCGTCACCATCAAGGAAACCTACCCCGATGGTAGCGTCTTAGCCGAATGGCCACGCTACGGCCCCTTCACCCCTCTCGCCATCGAGGCCGCCCGCCAAGGTATCGCCTTCCGCGAAATCGCCGGCAATCGCACGGCAATCCTGATCAGCGCCGTAGGCCCAGCTGATTGGCAGCCGACGGGAAAGGCCGTATCCCTCTTCAGTCAGTCCATTCCGACGAAACCCGGCTTCCACCGCTGGGCTATCGCCACACCGGTGGCCGAGTTGCACACGACCCTCAAGCGGATGGCCGATGCCGGGCTGACCGTCGAACACGTCTTCGATTTCTAGCCAACGGAGGCCGACGAAGCTCTTCCGCGGCGTTTTCTCGACGAAACGTGAACTGAGAGATGCCTCTTCTGCGAGTCTAGTCGAACTCCCCTTGCTTTCACCCATCCGGCGGATTGGATGAGGCCAGCTCCCATGCGCCGCAACCTCCTCCGGCTCCGTCCTTACGTTATCGCCGCCTTTGTCGGCACGATCTTGGTCGTCGACCTCTCCAACCAATGGGAAGTCCCGATTGCGCAGCTCCCTAACGAGCTCCACGACCGCTACATCAGCGAACTCAAGGCCGACGCAAAGCCCGCAGAGCTCCTTCGCCTTGCCGAAGCCGGCAACTCCCAAGCACAATACATCTACGCCCTGCGCCATACCAAGTATGCGCCGAGCGACCTGCAGATCCGCGACGACGTGGGCGTCGCTTTCCAGTGGACGCAGAAGGCCGCCGAGAACCGTCACCCGAGGGCGATGGCCGTGCTCTCGCTTTATTACCTGCGCGGCCTAGGCACCGCGAAGGACCTGACCAAGGCCAAGGTGTGGGCGAATCGTGCCGCCGATAAAAGTCAACCGATGGGCTATCGCATGTTGGGCGACATCGCCGCGGCCGAAGCCAAGACGATCAACCCGGCCAAAGACTCGCCGGACTACAAGGCCAAGCAAAACGAACGGATGGAACTGCTGAAACGTTCCTACGAACAATATCAGCTGGGGGCCAACGCCGGCGACCGCCACAGCCTGCGCGAACTGGCTCTGGCCTACGAGACCGGGCAGCCTGGCCTCCCGCAGAACTACCGCCTCGCGGTGGATTACTACACGCGGTCCGCCATGCGCCGTGACCCCATCTCCATCCGCACCCTCGCCGATCGTTATGAGTCGGGCGAGAAATCGCCTAAAGACCTTCAACAGGCCTATGCCTGGCGGCTCGTGCTCATCGAAGTCGAGGACAACCCGGATGACGACGTGAAGATCGGCCAGCTCGCGAAGACCATGAAGCTCGAGGACGTGCAAGCGGGACAAGAACTCGCCATCAAGCTGCTCAAGGAGATCCCTCCGGAAGGCTCCGACGCCCTCGCGCGACTGAATCCTGCGCGCTGAACCATGACGCCGGCACAGCTCAAGGCTTCCGCCGCCATCGATGCGAAGCCGCCGGAGGGCCTATCCTGCGAAGCGAAGTCCCTCTGGTTCACCAAGAAGGGCGACTGGGAGTCGGCGCACAATATTGCTCAGGATATCGAGACGCCCATCGGATCATGGCTGCACGCCCTACTGCATCTGATCGAAGGCGACCTCGGCAACGCCCGCTATTGGTTCATCGAAGCCGGTCGTCCCGTGAAGAAGCCCTCCCAGATCGATGAACTCTGGGACGAAATCGCCGAAGAGGTCCTGAAGTAAGGGGTTGGGTTTGACGCATCGTGGCTTACCGCCTCGATAGCGTCATGTCCGCTCAGCCACGCCGTGCCCTGACCGGCGTGCCCGCGCACGCTTGGGCGGCCTGTGCCTGTTCCGAAGGCGCCGAACGCGGCGTGATCGTCTTCCTGGCTTCCAACCTCGGCGCAGCCGAGACCTTCGCCGAAGAGACCGCCCAGTTGCTGACGCTGCTGAATGGCGCCCAACCGGTTGCCCGCACGCTCACCGAAGCCGACGCCGCCGTGCCGGCCTTCGAGGCCGACTGTGACCTCCTCGGCGTCCTCTCGCTCCTCCGCCACGGCCACCACGAAGCAAAGCGGCCGCTGCTCATCGCGTGTACGCCCGGCTCCATCATCCGCCGATCGCCCGCCCCCGAGGCGACTGCCAGGGCCGAGATCGTCATCCGCAAGGGCGAGAAGCTCGCCTTGCAGGATTTTGCCAAGCGCCTCGCCGAAGATTTCGGCTATGCCCACGAGGCGTTGTGCGAGCAGCCCGGCGAATACGCCCTCCGCGGCGGGATCCTCGACGTCTACCCGCTCAACGCGCAGATGCCCGTGCGCATCGATCTCTTCGGCGACACGGTCGAGTCGCTGCGTCCGTTCGATCCCGCAACGCAGCGGAGCGAAGGCGAAGTCGACGGACTCGTCATCTGCGCACCGCGCGATGATTCCGGCTCATCCCCCGAGTCCCCCTTCTTTCGCCACCTGCCGGCAGACGCGCTGATTGTCTCCGTCGACCGCTGCCACGAAGACATCCTTTGCGCCGAACTCCACTCCGCGAAGGTCGACGAACTCATCCTCGAAGAGACCGACGACGCTCCGCTCGGCTACGACGCTCACGCGCTCGAATCCACGCCCGCCGAATCCCTGCTCATCGGCTCGGCTACCGATAGCACTGACACACGCCCCGCCCTGCTCCGCGCCGCCGCCTCGCTGGCCAAGGATGGACGTCACTGCTTGCTCGCGGGCGATACCGACGGCTCCGTCGATCGCCTGAACGCCGACGTCGCGGCGGCGAAAATCCGCGGCTTCGTGCCGCGCGTGCTCCACGGACGCTTCGGCGGCGGCGTGGTCATCGCACCTGGAAAACTGCCAGGACTCCTGAAGGAAGGCCTGCTGCTCCTCACCGAGCGGGAGCTCTTCGGCCGACGCAAGCGTCCGCTCGCCGTCCTGCCCCGCCGACGCACCGCCATCCGCGCCGCCGTCGGCCGTGCGCTTGATTTCGGCGAACTCGCCGACGGCGACGCGCTCGTGCACGCGACGCAAGGCGTCTGCCTATTCCGCGGCATCAAGGCCCATGAGCACAACGGACGGACCGAAGATTTCATCGGCCTCGAGTTCGCCGAGAAGTCGATGCTGCACCTCCCCGTGCGGGAGTCGCACCTCCTCACCCGATACATCGGCATCGGCCGCGCGCACCCGAAGCTGTCGAAGCTCGGTGGCGGCGGCTGGGAGAAGTCGCGCAAGGCCGCCGAGAAGGCGACCGCGGACCTCGCCGCGCAGCTGCTGGCCATGCAAGCCGCGCGCTCGACCCAGCCCGGCATCGCGCATCCCAAGGACGCGGACAACGCGTGGATGGGCGAGTTCGAACGCTCCTTCCCTCACCGAGAAACCCCCGACCAGACCCGAGCAATCATCGACGTGAAGGCCGACATGGAACGCGCCGCGCCGATGGATCGCCTCGTCAGCGGCGACGTCGGCTTCGGTAAGACCGAGGTCGCCCTGCGCGCCACGTTCAAGTGCGTACTCGGCGGACGCCAGGTCGCGATCCTCGCGCCCACGACCGTGCTTGCGCAGCAGCACTTCGAAAGCTTCAAGGAGCGACTCGCCCGCTGGCCGGTCTCCGTCGAACTCCTCAGCGGCTACCGCACCGCCAAGCAGAAGGCCGACGTCCGGGCACGGGCCGAAGCGGGCACCGTGGACATCGTCGTCGGTACGCACGCCTTGCTTTCAGACGGTACGCGCTTCGGCCGGCTCGGACTCGTCATCATCGACGAGGAGCATCGCTTCGGCGTACGGCACAAGGAGCGCCTCAAACAGCTGCGCAGCGAGGTGGACGTCTTGGCCATGAGCGCCACACCCATCCCCCGTACGCTCTACCTCGCCCTTGTCGGCGCGCGCGACCTCAGCGTCATCGAGACCCCACCGCGCGAGCGCCTACCCATCCGCACCATCGTGCGCAGTTACGACGAGAAACTCGTTCGCGATGCCGTGAAGGCAGAACTCGCCCGGGGCGGCCAGGTCTTCTACCTCCACAACCGCGTCGAGACCATCCAAGCCGTCGCGGAACGTCTCGCCGCACTGCTACCCAAGGCGCGCATCATCGTCGGCCACGGCCAGATGCCTGCCGGCCAGCTTGAAGACGTCATGTCGGCCTTCGTCGCCGGCGAATACGACGTTCTCGTGTGCACGACCATCATCGAGACCGGCCTGGATATCCCGAACTGTAACACCCTCATCATCGAGGGCGCGGACCGGTTTGGCCTAGCCCAACTCTACCAGTTACGAGGGCGTGTCGGCCGTTTTAATCGGCAGGCCTACGCCTACCTCTTCCTGCACCGCCACGCCGCGCTCGTCGGCACCGCCCATCGACGCCTATCCGCCATCCGGCAATACAACCAGCTCGGGGCCGGTTTCCGCATCGCCATGCGCGACCTCGAGCTGCGCGGCGCCGGCAATATCCTCGGAGCGGCTCAGAGCGGCCACGTCGCTACCGTCGGCTTCGACCTGTACTGCCAACTCCTGCGCCGGAGCGTCGCCAAGTTGCGCGGCGACAAGGGAGCCATCATCGACCGTTGCGAGGTGCAATTCGACTTCATCGACCACACCCAGGCAGCCCTTGGCACCGAACAGACGAACAGCAGCGACGGCGACGTCCCGCTGCTGACCGCTACGCTACCCTCCGACTGGATCCCTGAGACCCGCCTACGCATCGAAGCCTTCAGGCGAATCGCCCTCGCGCTGGATGCCGCCGAAGTCGCCGAACTCCGCACCTCCCTCAAAGACCGCTACGGCAAGCTCCCGCCGGAGGCGGACGCCCTGCTGAGCCTGGCGGAGATTCGCTGTCTGGCTGAGGAGAAATGCGTCGTTTCCGTGACGACCGATGGAGCCATCATCCGTTGCCTGTCAGCGGCGGGCGGACGCGCACCCGAGCCTATTCTCGTCGGCAATCGGTTTCCCCGCTTGACCGTGCGAGACCCCCTGCGGAAACTGAAGGAAATCCGAGGCTTCCTCTCACGACTGCCCGCACCTCCCGCCCGATGAAATCCTTCCTATTCTCAAGCCTGCTCGTCCTGACCGCGACCGCCGCCTCCGCCCAGCTCAAGCAGCCGACCCTGGAGGAAGCCGCCGCCAAGCGCTGGTCCGAGATGCATGTCGACCGCATCGCCGCCGACGCCGATGGCACGGGCATCACCACTTCGGATATCCGCCGCCAGATCGACCCCATCGTCGGTCAGATCCGCGCCGGCGCCAAGACCGATGCCGAGTTCGACAAAGCCCTCACCGCCGCCGCGGAAGAAACCTTGAACAACATCGCCGAGCGCCTGCTCGTCATCGCGGATTTCCGCGCTTCCGGCCGCCTGCCCGCTTCCTACATCGACGCCGACATCGAGGAGACCATCCGCCGCGATTTCAACGGCGACCGTAACCGCTTCGTCGCCTCGCTCCGCGCGGCTGGCACCACGCCCCTCGCCCATCGTAAGTTCATCGAGGACCGCATCATCTTCGAGTACATGGTCAACCAGATCCGCCGCGCCGCGTTGGACGTCAACCCGGGCAAAATCCTGGAATACTACGAGAAGAACAAGGCGGACTTCGTCCGCAAAGAGCAGGTCAAACTGCGACAGATCACGATCACGCAGGGAGCGGCCGAGAAGCCCGAGGAGACCGCCGCCCGGGCCGCCGCCCTGGCCGACGCGCTGCGTCACCCGGAGAAGATCGCCGCCACGCTCGAGCGCCTCAAGGTCGTCGGCAAGCCGATCACCGGCACCCCGACCTTCGCCGACGTCGCCATGCGCGTGAGCACCGACGACCTTGCCAGCAAAGGCGGCGACGCCGGCTGGCGCAACCTCGACGACCTCAACGAGACCGTCACCGCCAAGCTCAAGACGCTCAAGGTCGGCGAGGTATCCGCCCCCTTGAAGTTCGACGTCGGCTCCTCTCCCATCTACGTCATCGTCAGCCGCGAAGCGGATCGCCCCAAGGGCTACGCCGACGTCAACGACCCTGACGTGATGGTGGAAATCGAGAACAAGGTCCGCCAGATCAACATGAAGGTCGCCGTCAAGGCTTGGCTCGACGACCTCCGCTCGAAGCACCACGTGCAAGCCAAGATCCGCTGAGATGAGCGCCTCCCGAGGCGCCCCAGCGGCAGGCACCGACGACGCCAAATCCTTCGACTGTCACGCCTTTCCAGCACGTAGCGCGGGCGTACTGCTGCATCCAACCGCTCTGCCTGGCGACGGCCCGGTAGGTTCGCTCGGCGCAGAGGCCCGACGCTTCGTCGACATCATCGCCGCGGCCGGCTTCTCCTGGTGGCAAGTCTGCCCACTCGGCCCGACGGGCTATGGCGACTCGCCCTACCAGGCCCTCTCCGTCTTCGCCGGAAACCCCTACCTGCTCGACCTCGCCGACCTAGGCGCGCGGAAACTGCTGACCTCCGAGGAAATCGCCTCGTTGCGCCGCGGGAGCGACGGGCGGACCGACTACGGTCGTCTCTGGAATCAGTTACGCCCAGCGCTCCAGCTCGCCGCCCAGCGCGGTGCTGCGACCCTGAAGCAGAACGCCGCCTTCCAACGCTTCCGTGAGAAACAGGCCAGCTGGCTCGAAGCCTGGTGCCGCTTCTCGGCGCTCCGTGAGGTGAACGGCTTCACCGCTCCTGACAAGTGGACGATCGACGAAGCCCCGGCCGGCCTCGTCGCCGAAGCCGAGGTGCTGCAGTTCCTCTTCGCCGAACAGTGGCGCGCCCTCCGCGAATACGCCCAGGGTAAAGGCATCCGCTTCTTCGGCGACGAGCCCATCTACGTTTCCGCCGATGGCTGTGACGCCAAGACACGCCCCGAACTCTTCCAGCTCGACGAAGCCGGTCGTCCGCTCTCCGTAGCCGGAGTGCCGCCCGACTACTTCGCCGCCGATGGGCAACTTTGGGGCAACCCGCTCTACGCCTGGGAACGACATGCCGCCGACGGCTTCGTCTGGTGGAAGGCTCGCGTGCATCACGACCTCGAGCTGTTCGACGCGATCCGCATCGACCATTTCCGCGGCATCCATGACTTCTGGAGCGTGCCCGCCGGCGCGCCCAACGCCCGCGAAGGTCAATGGTGCGATGGGCCCGGGCTCGCCTTCACTGGCGCTCTCTCCGGCCTGCCGCTCGTCGCCGAGGACCTCGGCCTGCTTTCGCCCGGCGTCGACGTCCTCCGCAAGGCCTCCGGCCTGCCTGGCATGTCGGTGCTACAATTCGGTTTCGGCGGCCCACCGGAAGGCAATCCGCACTTCCCGGCGAACATCACCCTCGACCGCGTCGTCTACACCGGCACGCATGATAACGACACCGTCATCGGCTGGTACGCCCAAGCCTCCGCCGAGGAGCGCACCCGTGTCGAAGCGGTCTTCGGCACGATGGACGCTCCCCATATCACGCTCGCCGAAGCCGCGCTGGCTTCGCCGGGCATCGCTGCCTTCATCCCCGTGCAGGACCTGCTCGGACTGGGAGCCGAGGCGCGTTTCAATACGCCTGGCAACCCGCAGGGTAACTGGGGCTGGCGCATGAGCGACCTGCAGATGACCACGCTCGCGGCGACGGCCGGCGCATGGAAGCAGCGACTGAAGGCCGCGCGGCGACTCAGCGCGTAAGGCGACGGTATTTCGGACGACGCGGCGTGTCTGATTCGAGGCCCAGGCGCTTACGGCGGTCTTCGAGGTAGTCGCCGTAATTGCCTTCGTGCCAGACTACCGTGCTATCGTCCTCGAAGGCCAGGATATGCGTGGCCACGCGGTCGAGGAACCAGCGGTCGTGCGTCACGATGACCGCGCAGCCCGCGAAACCCTCGAGGGCGTCTTCGAGGGCGCGGATCGTGTTCACGTCGAGGTCGTTGGTAGGTTCATCGAGCAGGAGGACGTTTGCGCCGGCCTTGATGAGCCGGGCGAGGTGGATGCGATTGCGTTCGCCGCCGGACATCAGGCCGACCTTACGCTGCTGGACGTCGCCCGTGAAGCCGAAGCGCGCCGCATAGGCGCGGGCCGGCACCATGATCTTACCGAGGTGGACCATATCCTGGCCGTCGGAGATCGCGGACCACAGCGGCGCATCGGCGGGAAGCGAATCGCGCGACTGGTCGACGTAGGCGAGCTTCACCGACTCGCCGACCGTGAGCGTGCCCTTGTCGGGCTTCTCCTGGCCGGTGATCATGCGGAAGAGCGTCGTCTTACCCGCGCCATTGGGGCCGACCACGCCGACGATGCCGCCGGCGGGCAATGTGAAATTCACGTCGTCCATCAGGATGCGATCGCCGTAGCCCTTCGTGAGACCACGGGCCTCGATGACCGCGCCGCCGAGACGCGGGCCGGGCGGAATCCAGATCTCAGCGGTCTTCTCCTGAAGGTTCTGATCCTGCGTGAGCATCTGCTCATAGGCGCGGAGACGGGCCTTGTTCTTGGCCACGCGAGCTTTGGGCGAAGCGCCGGCCCACTCGCGTTCGCGTTCCATCGAGCGGGAGCGGGCGGCGGACTGCTTCTCCTCCATCTCGAGGCGCTGCTGCTTCTGCTGGAGCCACGAGGAGTAGTTGCCCTTCCACGGGATACCGCGACCGCGGTCGAGTTCGAGAATCCAGCCGGCGACGTTGTCGCGGAAGTAGCGGCCGTGCGTGCTCGCGATGACCGTTCCCTTAGAGCCAGGGAGGTGCCGCTCGAGCCAAGCGACCGTGTCGGCGGCGAGGTGATTGGTCGTTTCGTCGAGCAGGAGGGTGTCCGGCTCCATCAACAGCAGGCGACAGAGTGCGACGCGGCGCTTCTCGCCGCCGGATAGCGCGGACACGACCGCGTCGCCGGGCGGGCAACGCAGCGCTTCCATCGCCATCTCGATGCGAGCGTCGAGGTCCCAGCCACCGCGGGTATCGAGGATTGCCTGGATCTCGCCTTGGCGGGCCAGGATCTTCTCCTGCTCCTTGGCGTCATCGGTCTCCGAGACCTTCACGAACGTCTCGTCATATTCCTCGAGCAACGCCTTCATCGGGCCCGCGGCCTGCATCACGCATTCCTGGACCGTGAGCTGTTCATCGAGGCGAGGCTCCTGGGCGAGGTAGCCGAGCGTGTAGCCGGGGACCTGGCTGATCGCGCCATCAAACTCCTCGTCCTCCCCGGCCATGATTTTGAGGAGCGTGGACTTGCCCGAACCATTGAGGCCGAGGACACCGATTTTCGCCCCATAGTAATAGGAGAGGGAAATATCGCGGAAAACGGGTTTCTTTTCGAAGTACTTCGTGACCCCCGTCATCGTGAAGATTACTTTTTCGTCGGCCATAGGGGAAGGTTCCGAGAAGACCCCCGGGGGGCAAGCGGAACCCTCCGGCCGGGCGGGCTTACCGCACTTGACATCCCCCGGGGGGTGCCCAAGGTAGGCCTCAGTTCACCTTTACCGAGGTGGGTCCTGCCGGACCCGCTTTTTTTGTCCCCAAATCATTTCACCGAAAACCCGCACCCATCACCATGAGCGTCGATATCAAACCCTTCCTCCAATATCTCGAAAAGGAGAAGAACATCAAAAAAGAAGAGGCCTGCGCCCTCATCGTCGAGGCGATCAAGTCGTCCGTCGAGAAATCCGTCATGGCCGGCCAGAACGTGGAGATCAACGCCGACCCCGTGTCCGGCAAGCTCGACGCCTTCGTCGTCCTCCGCGTGACCGACTCCGTGTCGGATCCGCTCCAGGAGATCAACCCGGTCGCCGCCGCCCTCATCGAGGCCGACGTCAAGGTCGGACAGGAGGTCCGCAAGCCCATCAACGTGGCCGACCTCGGCCGCATCGCCGCCAAGACCACCCAGCAGCTGCTCAACCAGCGCTTCCGCAAGATCGAGAAGGACCAAGTCTTCCAGGAGTATAAGGACAAGGTCGGCGACATCGTCACCGGTACCGTCCGACGCACCGAACGCGGCAACGTCATCATCGAACTCGGCACCGCCGAAGCCGTCCTCACTCACAAAGAACGCTGCCACGGCGACGAATTCCGCACCGGCGACCGCATCCGCTGCCTGCTCCTCGAAATCCGCGAAGACCCACAGCGCGGACGCGAGTTCGTGCTCTCCCGCGCCAACCCGGCCTTCGTCCGTCGCCTCCTCGAACTCGAGGTCGCGGAAATCGCCGACAAGACCGTCACTATCGCCGCCATGGCCCGCGATCCGGGCTACCGCACTAAGATCGCCGTGGATTCCCGCGACCCCAAGGTCGACCCTGTCGGCGCTTGCGTCGGCGCCCGTGGCGCCCGCGTCCGCAACATCGTCAAGGAACTTGGCGGCGAGAAAATCGATATCATCCGCTACCATGCCGAGCCGCTCAAGCTGCTCGAAGAAGCCATCCGCCCGGCCAAGCCGCGCAACGTCCGTATCGACGAGCGCACCCGCTCCATCCACTTCGAAGTGGACGAGGACGACATGCGTATCGCCATCGGCAGCAAGGGTCGCAACGCCCGCCTGACCTCGAAACTCATGGGCTGGGGCCTCAACATCCAGAAGGCCACGCACGCCGCCGAAAGCTTCGAAGCCAAGGCTGGTGACG
>SESH01061630.1_pt1 | contig 14036 bp, 11 predicted proteins | sample 3171561 | NCBI WGS metagenome assembly SESH01 (sample SAMN10866947, study PRJNA518727) | freshwater metagenome | biome: subpolar coniferous forest; feature: holomictic lake; material: water; isolation source: holomictic Lake 442 2011 16.5 m and 2014 13 m | place: Canada: near Kenora, Ontario
TGGAATCCACCCTTAACCCGTCCGCCCGCAGCCCGGCCGGGGCCCGCGGTCTCTTTCAACTGATGCCCGCCACGGCCCAGGAACTCGGCCTGAGCACGTTTATGCCGGATGAGCGCACCGACCCGAAAAAATCCGCGGCGGCCGCAGCCCGGATGCTGCGCCAGCTGCACTTTAAATTCCACGATTGGCCACTGGCGATAGCGGCCTACAACGCCGGTCCCGGCCGGGTGCAGCGGACGTTGGACAAACAAAAGGCGAAGTCCTTTGCCGAAATCGCCTCCGCCCTGCCCGTCGAAACCCGCCTTTATGTCCCCAAGGTGCTCGCCACCCTGCAGGTGCGGACGGGGGTAACGCTCGCCGAGCTGGCCCGGCCGCGGACCTGAGGCGGTTCGCTCTGGGTCCGTCTCCTGACGGTCCGCGGCCCGTCGGCCACACGCCGGTCTATTTGCCCCAACGCTTGCCTTTACCTCGTCCCGGAAACCGCTTTTGTGGGGCCCCATGGGATTCTTCAATCGCTCCGAGGACAAGCAACCTGCGCCGACCCCGAGCGCCCCGGTCCCCGACAAGGCGGTGGTCGCGGGTGGCGTCATGCCGCAACTGGCGGCGGCCCGGGAGAAACTGAAGGCGAAGGACCTGGCGGCGGCCCTGGCCATCTACGAGACCCTGCTGGGCGGCGCCGGGGAGCGCAGCGACGTGCTCATGACCATCTCTGCGGATCTCGGCACGCACGGCCACATCCAGGAGATCATCGAGCTGCTGGCCCCGCGCTACGACGTGGAGAAACACGGGGCGCCGGCCGGCTTCAATCTCCTCCAGGCTTACCTGGTCACCCGCAATGCCGAGGCGGCGCAGCACCTGCTCGACCTCCTGTTTGCCCTGCAGCGCCCCGACCTCGAGGCCCGCCTGATCGGTTTCTCCAACGCCGTCTCCGAGCTGTTCATCAGCGAAAATGAAGCGGTGCAGGCCGCCGGGCCGGAGCCGGGCCACGAGGAAGTGAAAAAAGTCAGCCTCGTCAGCATCAGCAAGCCGGTTTGGTTTTACGGACTCGAAGAGCTAGCCCCGCACCTGCTGCCGCGCCAGGAGGGCAAGCTGCGCCGCGTGGCCTTTGCCCAGTGCGCCCTGCCCGGGCTGGAAAACATCGCGGCCTACAGCGACCGGCCGGAGGATGATATCGGCCGGCTGAGCCGCGGCCTGGCCCTGTGGCTCGCCGACACCTTCACCGCCAGCGCCGGCTACGCTCCGGTGGCCGCCATCGGCACCATGGGCGACCGCTATGCCAACTTCCCGATGGAGTGGTCGGCGGAGAACCTCCGCCAGCTCAACGACAGCTCGGACAGCGGGCTGGACTACGTCATCGCCGGGGCGTTGCGCAACCGCAACGACGACTTCGAGCTGATTTTGCGCATCTGGGAAGTGAAGAAATTCCGCGAACTCAAGGTGTTCACGACCCGCTGGACTCCCGCGACGGCGGATGCGGAGCTGCTGAAATTGCGCGAGCAGCTTTGTGCCTACATGGAGTGGGCCGCCCTGCCCGCGGCCAACGGACTGGCTTATGCCGCACCTGCCGCGCCGCTGGCTTATGCGCTGGGGCTGGGCACCGCCCTGTCGCTTTTCCTGGGGGAAAAGGGCCTGCTGACCGCGGCGCACCTCCCGGCCGACTTGTCCGGCTTGCTGAGCGCCGCCCGACGCAATCCGGATGATACCCGGGCGCAACTGGCGCTCATCACGGCCTTGCTGCGCCAAAAGCAACAAGGGGTGGCCTGGGATCCGGAAACCTATCGTCACGCCAGTGAGTGGCTGGCCACCCCCGCCGCCCAGGCGGCGGATGTCTCTGCGCTGGCGGTCAAGCTGGGGTAATTCAGAAACTATTTGATACGTGACTGAAAGCGTAGCGACAGGCGTCCCTGCCTGTCGGGTTTGGGACTCCGGCCCAGATCGCCGGCCGCGACCAAGGCCAATCTCCCTAAGCTTTTTCTCGAATCCGAAGGTAGGGCGCGGATTCCACTCCGCGCCGGGCGCGCGCCGCGGACGACGGCGGGCAGCGGAGTGGCCCTACCTATGCTGCGCGTAAAGGTTTTAATTCAAAGGGTGTTTGGTCTTATTCCCCGCCAATAAAAAGGCCCGGCAGTAAAGCCGGGCCGAAGGGAAAGAAAACACCGTCCGCCTTACGGATGGCGGGAGTTGAAGTAGCCGATGAAATCAGCCGTCAGATCCAACTCGGGTTTGGCGTCGAGAATGGCCTCGCCGAGCTTGGCGACGTCGAGGAGCAGCCCGAGGTCCCGCTCCTTGGAGAAGACCCGCATTTCCTTGCCGATCTCAGCGGCGATGGGGGCCTGCGTTTCCTGGACGCGCTTGCTGTAGGCTTCCTGGGCCGCCTGCTTCTTGGTGGTGAGCTCTTGATCCATCTTCAGGCCCTCCTGTTGCTTGTCGGCCAGCGCCTTGGCATTGGCCACCGGGTCGGCATTGAGCTTCTGCATCTCGCCGACGAGGGTCCGGAGCTTCTCGCTGAGCAGGGACAACTCGCTCTGGGTGCTGGTGAACTCCAGTTCCAGCCCCTGGCTGGCCTTGACCAGCTGCTTGATGCCGGTGCGCTCGTCGAGGAAGGCGGAGCTGTTGATGTAGCCGATCCGGACAGGCTCGATCAGCTTCACGACGGCGGTGGGCTTCGTCTGGGCGGCAAGGGGCGCCACCAGTGCGGCGCTCAGGAGGGCAAGGAGAACGGGACGGAAATATTTCATGGGAGGTCGAGGAGTAGACAGTGCCACCGTTTAGGCAAAGACTAAAATCAAGAGGGGGGCATGGGCACAACCCATTGCCCGGGACGGCAAGAAATCACGCTGTAGGAGGGGCTTTACGCCCCGATCTTTAGCGCTTCAGCCAAACCTGGGCCTTATCGGGGCCTAAAGCCCCTCCTACAGCCCGAAATCCCAGCCATTTTCCAGAAGGGCCGTTTAATTAACCGCCGCCAACTGGCCGCAGCCGGCGGCGATGTCGATGCCCCGGCGCTGGCGGACGGTGCTGGGCAGGCCATACTCCGCCAAAATAGCCTGGAATTTCTTCGCCGCGGCCTGGCCGGTGGGCACCCCGCCATAGCCGGCGGTGGGGTTCAACGGAATCAGGTTAACCTGCGCCCACTGGCCCTGGAGCAGCCGGCCCACCGCGTGCGCATTTTCCGGCGTGTCGTTTTGGCCCTCGATCAGGGTCCATTCGTAGAAGATCTTGGACTGCATTTTCTCACTGTAGTAGCGGCAGGCCGCCATCAGGTCGGCCAGCGGCCATTTTTTCGCCACCGGGACCAACGCCACCCGTTCCTCCTGGGTGGCGCCATGCAGGGACACCGCCAGGCTGATCGACCGGCCCTCGTCGGCGAGCCGGATGATGCCCGGGATGACGCCGACCGTGCTGAGGGTGATTTTTCTCGTCCCGAGGGCCAGGCCGGTTTCGTCGCGGAGAATGTCGATGGCGTGCACGACCGCCTCGTAATTATGCAGCGGCTCCCCCATGCCCATCAGCACGACGTTCCGGAGGCGCTCATGGCGATGGTGCGGGGAGGGGCTGTGGGGTTGCGCCAGCGGCGCGCCCGGCCCGGCGCCACGCAGGGCCTGGTCGACATGCAGGGCTTGCGCCACGATTTCCCCGGCGGTGAGATGCCGCGCAAAGCCCATCTGGCCGGTGGCGCAGAACACGCAACCCATGGCGCAGCCCGCCTGGCTGCTGATGCAGGCCGTCACGCGGCCGGTGTACCGCATGAGCACCGTCTCAATCGACCGCTGGTCGGCCAGGGTGAGCAGGTATTTGCGCGTGAAGCCATCCGTGCTGCGGGTCTCCACCGCCACGGGCAACCGGGCCCAGGTGAGTTCCTGCTGCGCCCGCTCCCGGAAACGCGCCGGCAACTCGGGCATCTGCGCCCAGTCGGCCGCCCCTTCCCGGTACGCATATCGCCACAGCCGCGCGGCGTGCACCGGACTGAAATCCCACTGCACCACCCGTTGGCGCAATTCCTCCCGGGTGAGGTCGTAGAAGTTGGCCGGCGCTGGTTTGATCAATGTCCCGGATTTGTGAACGCCGTTCCGCTTTCGCGCAAGGCTTCGGCGGTCGGAAATGTCCGTCGGGATTTGGCCAGAGGGAGAGAACTCATTGGCCGAAGAGCTTGTGGGTCGGGGTTTATCCCCGACATCCGGCGGTTGATTGTCGGGCATGAAGCCCGACCCACCCAAACGAATCCTGCGACCTGTCCGACCTACATGTTGCCAGCGGGCGAACTTCCACCCAACCTCCGAGGCCTATGAGCCAGAAAACAGTCATCGCCGGCGGCAGCGGTCTCCTCGGCCGCTCGCTCGCGCGGTCGCTGGCCAGCGAGGGCTGGGAGGTGGTCATTTTGACGCGCGACCCGGAAAAGAACCCCCTGGGCACGGATCCCTCGGCGGGCCTGATTCGGGCGGTTTTTTGGGACGGAAAAAAAGGGGGACCATGGACGGCGGAGCTGGATGGGGCGCACGCGCTGGTCAACCTGGCCGGGCGCAGCATCAACTGCCTGTTCACCCTCGAAAACAGCCGCGAGATCCTGGAGTCCCGGCTCGACGCGGTGGCGGCCCTCGGCAAGGCGCTGGCGAAATGCAAGCGCCCCCCGCCCGTCTGGGTCCAGGCCGGGGCGGTCGGCTGCTACGGGACGATCGGGGAGGAGGCGTGCGATGAGACGGCGCCGATGGCCCACGATTTTTTGGCGGAGGTTTGCCGGCAGTGGGAGGAGGCGTTCCGCCAGGCTTGCCCAGCGGGGATCCGTCCGGTGGTCCTGCGCCTGGGCATCGTGCTCGACCGGACCGGCGGGGCCTACCCGTCCCTCGCCCAATTGGTCCGGCGCTTCCTCGGGGGTGCCGCGGGAACCGGGCGGCAAGGGTTTTCCTGGGTACATGGCAGCGATGTGCGCCGGGCTTTCCGCCAGGCCATCACACGGCCGGAAATGAGCGGCGCCTACAATGTCTGCTCGCCCCATCCTGCGACCAACGCCGAATTCATGGCCGCACTACGCCATTCGCTGCACCGGCCGTGGGTGCCGCCGGCTCCCGCCTTTATGGTCAAACTGGCCGCGACCTACCTGATGCATACGGATCCGACCCTCGTTCTGGGCGGCCGGCGGTGCGTCCCGCAACGCTTGTTGGCCCAGGGATTCCGCTTTGAGTTTCCCGACCTGGTGTCGGCCTTGGGTGATTTGGGGTGATTGCTGTAGGGCGGGGTCGCTGACCCCGCCAGCGCCCGGCAATCGGCGGGATCAGCGATCCCGCCCTACAATTCGGCTGCGGCCATTCCCTACATCGAGTACTTGCTTCGCTCCGGCTCGCAGGGGGCCATGCCCTCGTAGTTGTGCACCGATCCAGCGGTGTCGGCCCACAGCGGCAGGTTGTTCACCCGCGCCAGCCGCATCTGGACCACCTCGTCTTGAAACTCTTTTTCACGGGCGTGCATCATCAGGTGATTCAACGCGGCATACAGCACGTCCTCCGGAGTGACGTCCAGGGCTTCTGCGAGGCGAACGACCGGGGCGGATTCCGCCTCGTCGAGATGGAGTTTGATATTCATGGGGTAGTTTTCCTTTGCGCCCAGTATAGTCCCGGAACCCCGCCGCGTCTGCGCAGATCTTGTCATATCCCGGAGGCGACCGGCCCGGCGTTGCCTTTTGGACCGGTGCCGCCCAGCTTGGGGCATGCTCGAGTGGCTGACCAAATTTCTCCAGGCCTTCATTCCCCTGTTTGTCGCCATCGACCCCATCGGGCTGGCGGCGATTTTCCTCGGGCTCGGCCAGAATATCGCGCCTGCGCAACGGCAGAAAATTGCGGACCAGGCGACCTGGACCGGCGGACTCGTCGCGCTGGGCTTTCTCTTCCTGGGGCAGAGCGTCTTCCGGGCGGTCGGCATCTCGGTCAGCGACTTCCAGATCGCGGGCGGACTCATCTTGTTCATTTTGGCGGCGAAGGACCTGATCCAATCGGCCGCGGAGCCCGAAAAACTGCCGGAAGATTTCGGGGTTGTGCCGCTGGGCATGCCGCTGATCGCGGGCCCGGCGTCCATCACCACCCTGCTGGTGCTGGCCCAGACGCAGTCAATCGGCCTGGTCGTCACCTTGGTCGCGCTGGTGGCCAACCTGGTGATCGTGGTCCTGGCGCTCCACTACAGCGGCTGGCTCGGGCGCAAGATCGGCCCGACCGGCCTGCGCGCCATCTCCAAGATCATCGCGATGCTGCTCGCGGCCATCGCGGTGAACATGATCCGTCGCGGCTGGAGCGCCTGAAATGAAAAAAACCGCCCTCGCCCTGGGTTTGGTCATCATGGCTGCCGTGACCGCCGGCGCCTCGCCGTTGGGCGACACCCTCAACCGCGTCGTGGCGGACACCCGCGCGGAATTCACCAGCCCGGCCCTCCAGCCCGAGCAACTGGCCGTCACCGTCATCGACCTGCGCGGGCCGACACCCGTGCGGGCCGATTACCGCGGCGAGGAGCGCCTCTACCCGGCGAGCGTCATCAAGCTGTTCTACCTCGCCTACGCCCACCGGCGGCTGGAGGACGGCCACCTGGCCGACACGCCCGAGCTGCAGCGCGCCCTGCGCGACATGATCGTCGAGTCCTACAACGACGCCACAGCCGCGGTCATCGACGCTATCACGGGGACGACCGGCGGCCCCGAGCTGCCGTTGGCCGAGCTCAACGCCTGGCACGACCAGCGCATGGCGGTGACGCATTATTTCGCGGCGCTTGGCTACAAGAACGTGCTCGCCGTGCGCAAGACCTGGGCCGAGGGCCCCTATGGCCGCGAGGAACAGGATGCGGCCGTCCACCTGCCCCGCCGGAATTTTCTTTCGACCAACGATACCGCCCGTCTGCTCGAGGAAATTGCGACCGGTCGCTGCGTCACCCCGGCGCGCTCCGCGCAGATGCTCGCCCTCCTCGCCCGCGACCCGCAGAAGGCGCCGCCGAACACGGATGATCCCGAGGACTACGAAGGCGTCGGCTTCACCGGTCCGGGCCTGTCGCCCGGCATGAAGCTCTGGTCGAAGGCGGGTTGGGTTTCGTGGGCGCGGCACGACGCCGCCCTGATCGAGTTGCCCGGCGGGGGCCGCGTGATCATCGTCACCTTCACCGACGGCCGGGAACACGCGAAGAATCGCGCCATCATTGGAGCTGTGGCCCGGCGCATTCTCGCGGCTTTGCCGCGGGCGGGAAAATAGGTCGGCCGGAGGACCCGGCTCCCTGCGGGCCGCAGGACAAGAAATGCCGCTGAGACCACCAGACGGCCCGCAGAGACCAGCCTTCGCATCATGCTACGGCGCGGCAAGCGCGGGCCCTCCATGGGCCCGGGTTTCTCTTTCAACTTTCACCATTCAACTTTTTCATGTCCCCTGGAACGTCGTCAGCAGGTCCGCGTAGATCTTGGCGGAGTCGACGAGGTCCTTGAGCCGGACCCGCTCGTCGACCGCGTGGTAGTCCACGCCGCCGGGACCGTAGCCGAGCGTGGGAATTTTGCGCACCGCGGCGAAAAAATGCATGTCGTTGAAGCCCGTGGAGACCATGAATTTTGTCGGCCGCCGGCGGACGCGGGTGACGCTGCGCTGCATGGCGGCAAACAGCGGGTGGGTCGGCGGGTGGTAGCAGGAGAAATTATCCGAGATCTGGTCGATGGTGATGCGGCACCGGGGGATTTTTCGGGCCGCCGTCCGGAGAAACCCCGTGAGTTCCCGCTCGGCGACCCGGAGGTCCTCGGTGGGCAGGACCCGGCGGTCGATCGTGAAGCTGGCGGCGGCCGGCACGGTGTTGATCTTGCCCCCGTCACCGGCGGTGAACACCCCGCCGAGATTCAGCGTCGGGGACAGCAGGCGGCCCTCCGGCGTCCGGAACTTCCGCCGCGCGAGCTGCCGCTTGTAGCCGTCGAGCGCGAGCACGAGGGCGGACATTTTTTCGAGGGCGTTGATTCCCTGGTCCGGCAAGGAGCCGTGCGCGGCTTTGCCGTGTACATGCACATTGAGCCAGATCACTCCATTGTGGCCGCAGCAGATGGCGTTGCCTTCGCCCCCCTCCCCCACCACGGCATAGTCGGCACGCAGCTGCCCGTGCTCCGTCACCCAGCCGGTGCCGAGCGAGCTGTCCGTTTCCTCATCGGCCACGAAGGAGACCTCCACATTGAAGTTCGGTCGCGTGCCGGTGGCGCGCAGGGCCTGAAGGGCAAAGACGATGCTGGCGATGGCGCCCTTCATGTCCGCGGTGCCGCGGCCATGCATCCAACCCGCCTCCACCACGGGGTTGAAGGCGCTGCCGTGCCGCCAGGCGCCTGAGACGGGGACGACGTCGTAGTGGGCGTTGAAGTGCAGGGTCTTTTTGGCGCCGGCATCCCAGAAGCCGAGTACGTTGTAGCGCGGGTAGTCGAGCAGGTCCGGCAGGGTTTTTCGCTGGAGGGCGCGCGGGATGGGCACCCGGCGAACCTGCAGGCCCAGCCCGCGCAAGGTTGCGGCCAGCAGGGTGGTCATGGCGCCATAGTTCTCGCCGGGTGGATTGACCGTGCGCAGGCGCACGATTTTTTGCAGGAAGGCCGTCAGGTCCGCCGCGTGCCGGTCGAGATACTGCGCGGGTGAAACGGCGACCGGGGAGGCAGGCTTCTTTCTCATCACGATTATCTCACCAGAGAGCGGACGCCGGGGCAAGCGAAGGAGAGGGCAGGCAGGCGAGTTCTGGCCGCAGTGCGGAACACACCCCGTCGCTGCGCGCCACCCCTCTCAAGAGGGGACCCAATCATTTGGTGGAGTTGTATAGATTCCCCTCTTGGAGAGGGCCTCGGCCGTGAGCTCGGCCGAACGGGTGCCCGGCAGGGCGGGGTGTGTTGGGTGAGACTTCCCCCCGCGGTTAATTTTGACAGGGCGGCAGGCGGCCTCACCATCGGGGTCAATGGCACTGGCAGACATGCGCAAGGACTATGGCTTGGCGGGGTTGCACGAAAAGGACCTCGCGAAGAACCCCTTTCGCCAGTTTGAGGCGTGGTTTCAGGAAGCCGAGGCGGCCAAGATACCCGAACCCAACGCCATGACCCTGGCGACCGTCGGGCGCGACGGCCGGCCGTCGGCCCGCACTGTGCTGCTCAAGGGATCCGATGGCCGCGGGTTTGTCTTCTACACCAATTACGAGAGCCGCAAGGCCCGGGAACTGGAGGCCAACAACCGGGCCACCCTGCTCTTTGCGTGGGTGCCGATGGAGCGGCAGATCATCATCGAGGGCCCGGTGGCGCGGGTCTCCCGGGAGGAAGCCGCCGCCTACTTTCAAAGCCGGCCGCGGGCCAGCCAACTCGCCGCGTGGGCCTCGCCGCAAAGCACCGTCGTCGCCGGCCGCGCGGTCCTGGAGGAAAGCTTCCGGGTGATTGAGAAAAAATACGAGGGCCGCGAGGTGCCGCTGCCGCCCAACTGGGGCGGATTCCGGCTGGCCCCGGAAACGGTTGAATTCTGGCAGGGCCGCCGGAGCCGTTTGCACGACCGTTTGCGCTACCGGCGCGAAGCCGGGGCCGACTGGGTGGTGGAACGCCTCGCCCCCTGACCATGACCGTAGCCACCCAACCGGCGCCGGATCTGCCGGCGGAGCTCGCCGTCCTGGCGCTGCTGCCGACCCCCCTGATCCTGACGGAGGACCGCTGGGAAAAAGGCGGCGTCAAAATCATTTTCGCCAACGCGGCCTTCTGCCAGCTGACCGGCTACCGCGGGGAGCAGCTGGCCGGACAGAACACCCGCATTTTGCACGGCACCAAAACCGACCTGCTGCCCCTCCGCCGGAAGGATGGCGCCACCGCCCCCCAGCTGGCCGGCGAGGGCTGGCTTTGTCGCCAGGATGAGTCGGCGTTCTTTGCCGAGTGGAACTTCACACCCTGGACCGGCGGCGGGCCGCCGCGGCTGGTCGGCGCCTACCAGGACCAGACGAAGCTCAAGAGCCTGCGTGAGGTGCTGCTGCAGTCGCAGAAGCTGGACACGATCGGCCTGCTCGCCGGCGGCGTGGCGCATGATTTCAACAACCTGCTGTCCGTGATCAACGGGTACTGCGAGATCATGGGCCCCAAGCTGGCCGCAACTCCGGCGGCGCAGAAGGACCTGCAGGAAATCCAGCGCGCCGGGCTGAAGGCCTCGGCCATCGCCCGCCAGATCCTGGAGTTCAGCCGCCGGCGGGAAACCGAGATCAAGGTGGTGAATTTCAACACCCTTATCCGGGAAATCGTCGAAATCCTGCGCCGGATTGCCGGCGAGGAAATCACGGTGGAGTTGCGGTTGGCCTCCAACCTCGGCAACACCCGCATCGACCCCACGCAATTCCAGCAGGTCCTGCTGAATTTCTGCTTCAACGCCCGCGATGCCATGGTGGCGGGGGGCAAGCTCACCATTCGCACGCGCAACCACCACGTCCAAAGCGACGCCGACCGCCCGGTGGCCGGGATGCCGTTGGGCCGCTACACCGTCATGAGCATCTCCGACACCGGCCATGGCATGGCGCCCGAGGTGGTGGGCAATATCTTTGCGCCGTACTTCACCACCAAGGATCACGGCACGGGCCTGGGCCTGGCCACCGTGCTCGGCATCATCCGGCAGGCCGATGGCCACATTGCCGTGCAAAGCACCCCGGGGCAGGGCTCCACGTTTGAGATTTTCCTGCCGGAAACCCCCGAGCTGGAGCAGACCCCCGTGACCAAGCTCGGCGCGCTGCCCGGGACACGGGGTAGCGAAAAAATCCTGCTGGTCGAGGCGGACGAGGTCCTGCGCAAGATGATCGCGGGCATCCTCGCCACGGATGGCTACACGGTGGTGGACGCCGCCACGCCCAAGGCGGCGCAGGCCCTGGTCGAGTTGGACCCGCGGCAGCCGCAGCTTGTCCTCCTGCCGGCGACGGGCAAATCAGGGCTGGCCCTCGTGCGGCACCTCGCCACCGCCAACTCCCGGCTGCGGTTGATCAGCACGGCCGCGGAGCCACCGGCGACCACCCTGCCCGGCTTTCCACCCAAGAGCATGATCCACCTGCCCAAGCCCTTTGCCTTGAGCACGCTTTTGCGCAACATTCGCACGCTGTTGGATGGATGAGCGCTGAGATGATGCCGACAAGCGGTGCAAGCATCCTACCAGAGAAACCTGACCGCCCATGACCAGCCTCCATCTGCTCCCCGTCCGCACCGCCGGCGCCGCCGAGAACATGGCGCTGGATTTCCTGCTGTTGCAGCGCTACCCGCGGCCGCTCGCCCCGCGTTTCCGGCACTACGAGTGGCGCGGGCCGGCCTGCACCTTCGGCTTCAGTCAGAAGATTGAATTTGTCCGGGCGCATTTGCCCTCCGTCGCCAAGGCTATGGAGGGCACGGCCATTCTGGAATCCTTGGATCTCTGCCGCCGGCCCACCGGCGGCGGCATCGTCGATCATCGCACGGACTGGACCTATGCGCTCGTTTTGCCCCGCGGCCATGGGCTCTACGATGAACGCGCCGCCCAATCCTATCGCATCGTGCACGAGTGCCTGACCACCGCGCTGGTGGCGCTGGGACAGCCGGCGGCGGTGAAACTGTCCTGCGCCCCAGTGGAGCGCGTTGACCCCGACGCGCTTTCCGGAGCAGCGCCTTGTGGTCAAGCCGCTCCACCTTCCGGTGTTTGCTTCCAGCGGGCCGAACTCTACGACGTGGTGAACACGGTAAATGGGACCAAGATCGCCGGCGCCGCCCAGAAGCGCAACAAGCACGGTTTGCTTTTCCAGGGCTCGATCGAGAAGAACAGCGTCGGCCCAGTCGACTGGGAGGATTTTGCCGAACGTTTCACTGCTGCCCTTGCCGTGGCTTTGGGCGCAACCGCGGCCGCCACCCCCTGGCCCGAGCTGAACGAGGATGAAGTCACCGGCCTGATCGAGCAGTACTCCTCGCCGGAGTGGCTGGAATATCGCTGAAGCGGATTGCCCGTGTAGCCACAGGCCTCCGTGCCTGTGGAAATGTCGCTATCGAGTGGGCTCGGCGCATTTTCAAAAAGGTCTTCGCGCTGTTCGCGTCTTCGCGTGCCACAGAGGGTATCATCGACCAATATCACGCGAAGGCGCGAAGGACGCGAAACAACCCATCAGGACAAATCACTCGCCGCGATTCCTCCGCCTTTGACTCGGCGCGCTCCCCCGCCATCGTCCCTCCCATATGAAATTCTCCCGCCTGGTTGTCTTCAGCCTCACCCTGGTGCTGTCGGTTTCCGTCCTTGCCGCCGACAAGCGCCCGATCACCCCGCAGGACCTCTGGGCCATGAAACGGGTGGGCGCCCCGGCCCTCTCCCCTGACGGGAAGTCCGCCATCGTCAGCGTGACGGAGTGGTCGATCGAAAAAAACAAATCCACGGCCAGCCTCTGGCTGGTGGAGGTGGCCGGCGGCACGCTCCGCCGCCTGACCTATGCGTCGTCCAGCGACAGCTCGCCGGTCTGGAGTCCCGACGGCCGGCGCGTGGCCTTCGTTTCCAAACGCGGGGACGACGAAACCAATGCGCTTTATGTGATGAATCTGGACGGAGGTGAGCCCGAGAAAGTCCTCGAGCTCCCCTACGCCGTCTCCAACCCCAAGTGGCTGCCCGACGGCGGCCGGCTGGTCGTGGCCACCACCGTGATCCCCGAGCTGGCCGGGTCGCTCGCCAAGACCGACCTCGCGGCCATGAAGAAGGAAATCAAGCGCCGCAAGGATTCCAAGATGACGGCGAAGGTGACCGAGAACCGCCAATACCGCTATTTCGACCACTACCTGACGGACAATCTCGCCAACCGACTTGTGCGCGTGGACCTCGCGACCAAGGAAGTGAAGGACCTGACCCCGAAGTGGGACCGACCCTTCACGGTCAGCGGCGATATCGGCTACGACCTGTCGCCCGACGGCAAGAGCATAGCGCTGACGATCAACACCACGCCGCCGCCCTACCAGGCGTTTCCCAATCACGACGTCTACCTCCTGCCCGTTGATGGCACCGGCGCGATGCAGAACCTGACGCTTGAAAACAAGGGGGATGACTCCGGCGCCGTGTTCGCGCCGGACGGCAAGTCGCTGGTCTTCGGCCGGCAGGAAACGCCTTACTACAGCGGCGAATTCTCCAAGCTGTGGCGCCACGACCTGGCGACCGGCCAGAACACCCCGCTGACCGACGCGCTCGACTACGGCATCGACAGCGTGAGCTTTTCCGCCGACGGCCAGACGCTGTGGCTCACCGCCGAGGAAAAGGGCGTGCTGCCGATCTTCCGGATGAAGGCGGACGGCACGGGCTTCACGGGGGTTTACCAGCAGGGCACGTCGACCGCGGTCGACACCAAGGCTGGCACCATCGTTTTCCTCAATGACACCACCAGCCGCCCCGCCGAACTCTTCGCCCTCGATGCGGCCACCGGCCAGGCTCGGCAGCTGACCCATTTCAATGATGCCCTCGTCGCCCAGCTCGATCTCGGGAAAGTCGAGAGCTACTGGTTCACCGGTGCGAACCACGAGCAGATCCAGGGCTGGCTCGTCTATCCTCCCGGCTACGACGCCAAGAAGACCTACCCGCTCGTCGAGCTGATGCATGGCGGCCCGCACACGATGTGCCGCGACAGCTGGAGCTACCGGTGGAACACGCACGTGTTTGCGGCGCCGGGTTATGTCGTCACCTGGGTGAATCGCCACGGCTCGACGGGATTCAGCGAGAAGTTTTCCCGGAGCATCCTCAACCAGTGGGGCGACATGCCGTTCGAGGACATCATGCAGAGCGTGGATTTTCTCCTGAAGAAGATGCCCAACCTCGACTCCACCCGGATGGCGGCAGCGGGCGCCAGCTATGGCGGCTACATGGCCGCGTGGGTGCTCGGCCACACGGATCGCTTCAAGGCCATCATCGACCACGCCGGCGTGAACGACTCATACGCCCAGTACGCCACGGATGTGCCGCATGGTTTTCCTGAGGTCATGGGCGGCAAGCCCTGGGACAACATTGAAGGTTTGCAGAGGGAGAATCCGATGTTCTACGCCAAGAACTTCAAGACCCCCACCCTGATTC
>SESH01006347.1_pt1 | contig 14030 bp, 13 predicted proteins | sample 3171561 | NCBI WGS metagenome assembly SESH01 (sample SAMN10866947, study PRJNA518727) | freshwater metagenome | biome: subpolar coniferous forest; feature: holomictic lake; material: water; isolation source: holomictic Lake 442 2011 16.5 m and 2014 13 m | place: Canada: near Kenora, Ontario
TCAACGCCCGCCTGAAAAATCAGGGGGGGCGTTTAAGTGGATGTTTATAACTGGCTTATTAATTGGCTTCGTGGTTTTCTGCGTGTATTTAAAAAGTAATGGTTTAAAAAAACTTAAACAACATTTACCGCAAAACCCCGTTATTGCTTCTGTTGTGCAAGTCGTTCAGCCCGAAATTGCAGCAGGTTTATCATCAGAAATGGTTGAAAAATTAGAGCAACAGCCCGATTCACTTCCGCCAGAAGTGGCTACAGAGTTAGCAAATGGTGACGCGCCGCAATTTGAGTTTTACACCATTTTGCAAGAAAAAGAAGTCGTTATTCCAGAACATGAAATCATGACTCGAACTCATGCAGAAGTAGTTACTCAACCCGCTGAAATGCCAATTGATTCGGTTGATACCACGCCATCACAAACTATCCCAACAGAAAATTCCGCAAAATCATCTGCAACTTATATGATGCAAGCAGGTTCATTTAAAAATTTTGTTGATGCTGAAAAAATGCGAGCAAATTTAGAAGCAATGGGAATTGAAGCGAGAGTTGAAAAGGGCAAGGTTGGTGAAACAATTTATCATCGCATCAAAATGGGACCTTATGCACAAATGAGCAGTGTCAGCACGATTCGAGCGCGATTAAAACAAAGCGGCATTGATGTGATTGTTACTGAAATAGGCTTGCGTTAAATGCAAAATCACAAATTTCTAAAGGGTTGAGAAATGTTTAAAAAATTAGGTATCGTTTTGATAATTAGTAGTTTAACTGCGTGTGCAACTAGCCCAACAGGACGTAATCAGCTAATTTTTATGCCAGACGCACAAATGAGCCAAATGGGTTTACAAGCATTTGACCAACTAAAAAAAGAAAAACCGATTAGCGGTGAAACACAATACAACCAAACCGCTCAATGTATCGTAACTGAACTCACACGCGGCATGGGGCAGAGTTGGGAAGTCGTCGTTTTTGATGATAAAACGCTCAATGCGTTTGCGTTGCCAGGTGCGAAAATCGGCGTTCATACGGGCATGATGGAACTGGTCGATAACCAAGATCAACTCGCAGCGGTTTTGGGTCACGAAGTCGGACACGTTATGGCACGACACAGTAATGAACGTGCGTCGCAAGAAACGTTGGTACAACAAGGAATGGGCATGATTCAGCAAACTGAACTCGGGCAAAATCCTTTAATCATGGGCGGTTTGGGATTGGGTGCAAAATACGGCGTTTTGATGCCGTACAGTCGCACGCACGAAAGCGAAGCCGATATGATTGGCGTGGATTTAATGGCAAAAGCAGGTTTTAATCCAGAAGACAGCGTGAAATTGTGGCAGAAAATGGCACAAGCCGCGCAAAATCAACCGATGGAATTTATGTCTACCCATCCCGCACACGCCACGCGCATTCAGCAATTACAAGAACACATGCCGAAAGCGTTAGAGCTTTTTAAACAAGCGCAAGCCGCTGGCAAAATTCCAAAGTGTCGATAAACCATGAATCCAAATTTAAAAAACTTACACCCGTATCCGTTTGAAAAACTCGCGCAATTAAAAAATGGTATTACGCCACCCGTGAATAAATCGCCGATTACTTTGTCAATTGGCGAACCCGCACACGCTACACCACAATTCATAAAAGACGTTTTGATTGAAAATCTCAATAGCATTTCAAATTATCCGACCACTAAAGGTATTCCAAAATTACGCGAAGCGATTGCCGATTGGTTGGGCAAACGGTTTGCTTGTGATGTAAATCCTGAAACCCAAGTTTTACCCGTGAACGGTACACGCGAAGCCTTATTTTCATTCGCGCAATGTGTGATTGATGCGACAAAAAATCCACTCGTTGTCATGCCAAACCCGTTTTATCAAATTTACGAAGGCGCGGCTTTATTGGCGGGCGCAGAACCGTATTTTTTAAACACCACGGCAGAAACGAATTATTTGCCTGATTTTGCCGCCGTTCCTGCTGACGTTTGGGAACGTTGCCAACTGCTTTACATTTGTTCGCCCGCAAATCCAAGCGGTTCGGTGATGAGCGAGGTAGATTTTGAAACCGTTTTAGAACTCGCTGAAAAATACGATTTCATCATTGCATCAGACGAATGTTATAGCGAATTGTACGACGATGAAGCGAATCCGCCCGTTGGACTTTTGGAAGTTGCGGCGAAAATGGGTAATAGTGAATTCAAGCGTTGCGTGGTGTTTCACAGTTTGTCAAAACGTTCAAATTGTGCGGGTTTGCGGTCGGGATTTGTTGCGGGCGATGCAGAAATTTTGAAAAGTTATTTCGCTTATAGAACTTATCACGGTTGCGCGATGTCAGTTCCGACGCAATATGCCAGCATTGCGGCGTGGCAAGATGAAGCGCACGTTGTTGAAAATCGTCGTTTGTACCGTGAAAAATTTGCAGCATTTGTTGAAATCTTGAGTGACGTTTGCACGATTCAAAAACCACCCGCGAGCTTTTATATTTGGCTCAAAACATCGATTTCGGATACCGATTTTACGCAACAGCTTTTTGCTCAAGAAAACGTCACTGTTTTGGCTGGAAGTTTTTTATCGCGTGAGTTTGCGGGCGTAAATCCAGCGGCGAATCATGTTAGAATTGCCTTAGTCGCGCCACTTGCAGAATGTATTGAAGCGGCGAAACGTATTAAAAATTTCATTAATAACTTACAAAAATAATCATGACCAATTTAGAAAATATCATTAACGCAGCATTTGAAATTCGCACTGAAATCACACCAGCAAACGCAACGACAGAAGTCCGCGAAGCCGTCACTGAAACATTAAATTTACTCGATTGCGGCAAATTGCGCGTCGCTGAAAAAATTGACGGCGATTGGGTGACACATCAATGGTTGAAAAAAGCGGTTTTGTTATCGTTCAGAATCAATGAAAACCGCATGATGGATGGCGGCAATACCCGTTATTACGACAAAGTTGAAAGCAAATTTTCAAATTACAGCGAAGCCGATTTTGCTGCGGCTGGTGTTCGAGTTGTACCAAATGCCGTCGCACGTCACGGTTCATTCATTGCATCTGGCACAATTTTAATGCCGTCTTACGTCAACATTGGCGCGTATGTCGATAGCGGCACGATGGTCGATACTTGGGTGACGGTCGGTTCATGCGCTCAAATCGGTAAAAATGTGCATTTGTCAGGCGGCGTGGGAATTGGTGGCGTGTTAGAACCGTTGCAAGCGAATCCAACCATTATTGGCGACAACTGCTTTATCGGCGCACGTTCCGAAGTGGTTGAAGGCGTTATTGTAGAAGACGGTTGTGTGATTTCGATGGGCGTTTATATTGGTCAAAGTACCAAAATTTTCAACCGCATGACGGGCGAAGTGACTTACGGACGCATTCCAGCAGGTTCAGTTGTTGTTTCTGGTAACTTACCTTCTGCCGATGGTTCTTACAGCTTGTATTGCGCGGTAATTATCAAACAAGTCGATGAACGTACACGCAGCAAAACAGGCATTAACGAGTTGTTACGCGATTAAACAACACAAAAAAACCGCCTCTTGATTTTCCGAAAGGCGGTTTTTTTTTACCCTGTCAGGTCTCACTGAGATTAAATTCGCTCAATTCCCCTACCAAGAAGCATTGGTGCATAAACAAAAATAAATAATGCAAATGCTGCCAACCAAGCTAATGTTGAAATATAAATTAACACGCTAGACCACGAGACAATGATGGCAGGCAAAATTACTCTAAATAACGTAGCCACGTTCATGAAAACAAACGCTATCGTAATTGCATTCGAGGCTTTCATCGTGCGCCCTGTGTGACCTAATGACACTCGCGCCATCATGCCCAATGTCAAAACACCAATTCCTCCTACCGTAAAAGCGTGTAACGCTAACGACGGCAAAATCATTTTCCACTCTGCAAACGCAGTAAAAATAAAACCTAAAATCAACCAACCATAACCTAAATATAAGACCCACAATAATGGTACAAACCAAATTCTAAACACGAACCAACTTGCTAATCGCCAGCCATTTAATATCGCCGTAATTAACGCTGTTAACGCTAAAAATGTGCCTGAAATACCAACTAATTGGAGCGTGAATAATAATGCCGCACTGCCAATCGCTAACGCATCGAGCAATGAATTACGGGGAATTAGAATACCTTTCAATCCTTTTTCAGTAAAAAAGGGAAATACACGACCCGCAATTACTAAAATCATCAGTACAATTGTTGCAATTACGATTTGAATTCCAATCGCTGCACTATTTTGACAAATAGCCAACATTTGTGCGTGAATCAAACCATTGCCCAACATTAACAACGTCAACAAGCCGACAAACAATAAATTTTTATAATTTTTCGTACGAATTAATGTGTTCGCAACGACGTAAATCAGCACAGGTAAAAACGCGAAATCCACCAACGCAATCAACGCATCGGGTAACGAACCTGCATAAAACGGTAAAATTCGCCCATACAACCATAACAAACTCAAACCGAATAACGCTTCACCTTGCAACGTGATTTTACCCGTCCAATTACTGACGGCTGTGAGTAAAAAACCTGAAATTACCGCAACAGTGTAACCAAGCAGCATTTCATGAGCGTGCCAATAAGTACTTGTAAAATAAGCTGAATGACTGATTGAGCCTTGTGTTATGGCTTGCCAAATAATCAATAACGCTAATGCAGCAAAACCAGCAAGCAAAAAGAAGGTTCTAAAGCCTAAAGAAAATAATGGGTAATTAAAAATAGTGGTGGGTTTCATAATGTTATTCAATGTTTTGGATTTGCTCGCGCATTTGTTCAATTAACACTTTTAGTTCAATCGCGATTTGGGTCATTTCAATATCAGCAGCTTTCGAGCCAAGTGTGTTTGCTTCGCGATTCATTTCTTGCATCAAAAAATCCAAGCGTCTGCCAACGGGTTCGGTTTGTTTTACAATCCGTAACACTTCGTTGATGTGCGTATTCAAACGGTCTAATTCTTCGGCAATATCGAGTTTTTGTGTCAAATGCACCAACTCTTGTTCAAGGCGATCGGGGTCTGGATTTGCCACTAATTCTGTTACGCGCTCTTGTAATTTCGTGCGAATGTTGATGAGAACTTCAGGCATTCGTTGTGCGGCTTGCGTGACAAATGTTTGCATTTTGTAACAGCGTTCTTCAATCAATGCGCCAAGTTGCCGACCTTCACGCTCACGAGTTTCAATCAATTGCGTAAGTGTGCGCTGAATTAACGTCACCAAACCATCGTGCAATAATTGCCTATCAACACTGTTTTCATTTTGAATAGCGGGTAATGCCAAAATGTCCAACGCCGAAAATTGAGCAGGAGATTGCATAAGATGTTCAATTTGTTGCGTTGCTTTTAACAACGCGGCGACAGCTTCCAAATTGATGTTAAATGATTGTCCATCACGGTTTTGTTTTTTGTAACTTAACGCGCATTCGATTTTTCCACGATTGATTTTTCCGCTAATAATGCTGCGTGCGTCGCCTTCGATAAACCGTAATCGGTCAGGGATTTTGAGTGTAATATCGCAATAACGATGATTCACCGTTCGCAATTCACAATTCACCGTTAAATCACCTAATTCCATTTCACCATTTGAAAACGCTGTCATACTTTTAATCATTTTTTTTCCTATATTTTTGATAAAGAAGTAAGCACCATTCTAACCGTGCGTGACGAGGCTTGCACCTTTTAACTCTGCGTTCACGCGCCATCGTTATACGTTATACTGTGCAACAACTTTATTTTGAGGAACTAAATCGATGAGACCGAGTGGACGCGATGCCGCGCAATTAAGAGAAATCAAACTGACTTGTGGTTATACCAAACACGCTGAAGGTTCAGTTTTAATTGAATTTGGCGACACCAAAGTATTGTGTAATGCCAGCGTAGATAAAAGCGTGCCGCGTTTTTTAAAAGGTAAAGGCGAAGGTTGGGTGACGGCAGAATATGGAATGTTGCCACGTTCAACACATAGCCGAATGAGTCGCGAAGCAAGTAAAGGTAAACAAAGCGGGCGAACTTTAGAAATTCAACGTTTGATTGGACGTTCATTACGCGCTGTCATGGATATGAAAGCGTTAGGTGAACAAACGATTACGATTGATTGTGACGTTTTGCAAGCCGATGGTGGTACTCGCACGGCAGCGATTACAGGCGGTTATGTCGCGTTATGTCTTGCTGTTCAAAATATGTTGGCGCGTAAACAAATTAAATTTAATCCGATTCACGGACAAATTGCAGCCGTTTCAGTTGGGATTTTTAATGGTGAACCTGTTTTAGATTTAGATTATGACGAAGACAGCAATGCAGAAACGGATATGAACATCGTCATGAATGATGCTGGTGCGTTCATTGAAATTCAAGGAACCGCAGAAGGTCATGCGTTTCGTAAAGATGAACTCGATGCGTTATTAGAATTAGCGAATAAAGGAATTCAAATCTTGTTAGCCAAACAGCTAGAAGCTCTAGCATCTGTGCAGGTTTAGCTAAAATTACATTGCAGTAAGAATATGTGAAGGCTAGAATTAAAACTGCTGTTATTTTTTAGTGTTATTTTTTTAATAAAGAGGATTTACCATGTTGTACACCCAAGCATTAGTAGACGAATTGAATGTGTTAGCACGTTACAATTTAACCAGTACACAAGAAGGAATTAAAGTTCACAAAGATGCAGATTCTGCTGTCATTGAAGCGACTGCACGATTATTCCATAAAGGATTAGTTGACCATGAAGACGGTGGTTATTTAACGCATTTAGGATTAGAAGCGGCTGAAAAAGTTCAAGCTGTTTTGACGATATTGTCTGAAACAGTTTAATTTTTAAAATTAAAAAGAGGGCGATTTTTTGCCCTCTTTTTTGCTGTGTATTTCCTCCATTCATATATTCCTCGTCGCTCGTGTTCAGCCGTTCGACACGCGCAAAAAATCTCAAAACTCAATTGAAAATCATGATGTATTCCCGCTTAAACACACTGTTACTTTTATTATTGACCGTTACACTAACTGCGTGTGGTTTCCATGCACGCGGCGGTGAATCGTTACCTGCTGAATTGAAAAATGTTTATCTCGAAGGCGGTACACCTGCTTTGCGCGATCAAATGTTGCTGCAATTAAGAACGGCACACGCTCAACTTGTATCACGCGAAAATGCCAGCATGGTGATTACATTATTCGATGAACAATTTCGCCGACGTGGCGTTTCATTAAGTGAACGCGGTAAAACTAATGAATATGAATTGATTTATCAGGTTGAATACGAACTTAGCACACCCAAAAATGTCGTGTTATTACCGCGTCAACCGTTAGAAATTCGCCGTGATTATTACAACGATCAACAGGCAATTTTGGCACGCGATAATGAAGAAAATGTTTTGCGTGCGGAAATGACACAACAAGTTATACGAACACTTTTAAATCAAGTGCGTTTCACGTTAGCGAAAAGTGAAAAATAATGCGCTTAAAACCTGAACAACTCGTTGCATCATTACAAAAAAATCTTGGCTCGGTTTATTTAATTAGTGGTGACGAACCATTACAAATCGTGGAATTGGCAGATTCAATTCGGCAAGCTACAAAACAGGCTGGTTTTTTAGAGCGTGAGATTTTTTCAACAGATACGGGTTTTGAATGGTCTGAAATCACAACGTCTTCACAATCCATGTCAATTTTTGGCGACAAAAAAGTGATTGATTTGCGCGTTCCAACCGCGAATTTTGGTAATGAAGGCGCGAAAACATTAATTTCATATTGTGAAAAATTACCCGCTGATACGGTTTTGTTGATTACTTGCGGAAAATTAAATGCAGCCGCCATGAAAACAAAATGGTTTGAAGCGGTTGATAAAGTTGGCGTGACCATTCAGGTTAAACCGCTTGAAGGTGATGAATTATTACAGTGGTTACAAAATCGTTTGCAACAACGAGGTTTAAATACAGACCGCGCTGGACTTGCGTTATTGGCTGAACGAGTTGAAGGGAATTTACTTGCCGCCGCACAAGAAATCGAAAAACTTTATGTTCTCTACGGCGCAAGTATTTTAACAAAAGACCAAATTTTCGACGTGGTTGCTGACAGTTCACGTTACGACGTTTTTAAATTGATTGATGCGATTTTGGCAGCAAATGTGAATCGAATTTTTAAAGTATTGGCAGGTTTGCGAAATGAAGGCATTGCCCCGCCTGTTGTCCTTTGGGCTTTAATGCGCGAAGCTCGGACGCTCTGTAAAGTGCATCTCGAATTAAGCAGCGGCAAAAGCAAAGACATGGTTTTTCGCAACAATCAGATTTGGGATAAGCGTGTCGGCTTGGTCGATAAAGCCTTAAAACGTTTGTCGCACAATCAGTTATTTGAAATTTTAACGCTCAGTGCAAAAGCCGATAGACAAGCAAAAGGTCAAGAATCTGGCGACGTGTGGGAAACGATTTTGGCTGTTTGTTTGTTATTTGCTCCGTGAATTTATATGAAAAAAGTTACCTTACACCTATCACTTCTCACAACGTTGTTTATGATGTGTTCAGCGCGTGCAGCAGATTCAGAAATGGACGCGATACTCGATATGAGCGTAGAAGAATTGATGGAACAGAATGTTTCTATTTCTACAAAAAGTGAAAAGCCTTTATCAAAAACGGCTGCGCCTGTGTTTGTGATTAGTGCGGATGATATTCGACGTTCGGGCGCGGCAAATATCCCCGAATCATTACGCATGGCTCCTGGTGTTCAAGTTACACAAGTGAATCCACACGATTGGAACGTCAGTATTCGTGGGTTTAATGACCAAAGAGCCAATCGTTTTTTGGTTCTGGTCGATGGGCGCAGTATTTCAACTAATCTTAGCTCGGGAACTTATTGGCGCGATTTACAATCCATAGCGATGGAATCAATTGAGAAAATTGAAATTATTCGGGGCGCAGGTGGCACAATTTGGGGCGTGAATGCCATGAATGGCGTTATCAATATCATCACCCGTTCTGCCTTAACCACAAAAAATGCACAATTAACCGCAGGTGGTGGTACAGAACAACAAGGTTTTGGACGTTTCGATTACACAAAAAAAATCACTGATAACGCGAGCGTGCGAGGTTATGGCACTTATTTCAATGTTGCCGATGCCAAAGGCGATAAAAATTACAGCGGTAACAGTGGTTCAGGTTGGACAAATGGTGCGCGTTTCGATTGGAACAATAAACAAGATGATATTGTGATGGCGGATGCGAATTGGACAGAAAATAATGATGAAGAAAGCGGCTTGTTGTCTATGTTGAAACCGCCTTACAACCAAGCGATTAACAACGAACCTTATAATCACCAAAATGGACATTTTTTGACAAAATGGGATCACTATCTAAACGCAAACAATCATTGGGCAATTCGCGCCTTTTACGAACGCGCGAATGTAAAAGATTACCAGCTACAAATGAAATCGGATATTTTTGACATGGATTTCACCCATTATTTTTCTTTTGGTGAACGAAATAATGTAACGTGGGGCGGTGGTTATAGACGTACCAATAGCGATGTGGTTAATTCGACCATGATTACACTCAAACCCTCTGTTTTTAGTAGTAATATCTACAACGGATTTGTTCAAGATGAAATGGCATTAGATAACGATAAACGATGGCTTTTTACGTTTGGTTCAAAATTTTCGTATTACAGTCAAACCCGTTTTGAAGTTGAACCGACAGGCTCATTGAGTTGGCACATCAATGATAAAAATACGTTATGGTCAAGCATTTCACATACGATAAGAGTGCCAGGGCGTGGTCAAACAAGCAACGCATCTTACTTAGTTTATAATTCTCTGCGGAATGTGGGTGGCGCGGAATTACCTGTTATGACACAAATTACGGGCAAATCAGGCATTGATGCAGAAAATGCAACGATGTATCAAATGGGTTGGCGTAGCGAGCTTAATTGGGGATTAACTGCCGACACCACTCTTTTTTATTCACAGTATGACAGCATTATCGGCATAACTTCGATGGGGTTGCCGAATATTAACAACAGCTTAGGAATTCCTGCGATTATTTCCTCGTTTCGTTCAGAAAATAACTTAAACGCACAAAGTTATGGTGCAGAACTCAGTGTGAATTGGCAAACCACAGAATGGTGGCGGAATTATTTGAGTTACACGTTTATTAACATTGATGCTCAACCTTCTTCGGTGAATGCTTATGATGCCAATAAAGATGAAAAATCTACGCCACAACATCAGGTTTCATTACGCACCAATTTTAACGTCACACGCGATATTGATTTTGATGTCTGGTGGCGTTACACAGATTCAACTGTTACAAATAAAAGACCGATTAACGATTATTTTAATACCGATATGCGTGTTGCGTGGCGACCAGTGAAAAGTTTGGAATTGTCATTGGTTGGACAAAATTTAATTCAAACTCAACACATCGAATATCAAGGCGATATATTGGCGCAACCTCAAGCCACTTATGTTTCACGCGGTGTTTATGCAAAATTCAATTGGCAGTTTTAATGTGTTAATTTTTTAAAATTCATAAATCATCATGCAAACACTTATTGATTATTTCGGAAATAGTAGTTTTATCCCACATGGCTATTGCTTAAGTTGGAATGCTACTTTGTTGTGGATGCACGCTGGCTCTGATGTGCTGCTGACTTTTGCATATTATTCGATTGCAATAAGTTTGATGTTTTTTGTGCATAAAAGTAAAAACTTACCCTATTCTTGGCTGCTGATTATGGGTGTTTTATTTATTATAACGTGTAGCACCACACATTTAATGTCCGCAGTTTTGATTTGGTTTCCGTTATATTGGCTTGATGCGTATGTCAAAGTCATTGCCGCAACGGTTTCAGTTGCGACAGCCATTGCGATGTATTGGGTTATTCCGTTAGCTTTAAAATTACCGAGCAGCACACAATTACAAGCCGAAATAGATAAACGCAGAACATTAACAAATGAATTAACTAAAACCGCCGTTGAACTAGAAGAACACCAGCAATCACTCGAAAAAACAATCCAAGAATTATCTGTCACAAAAGAAGCCGCAGAAGCAGCAAACATCGCGAAAAGTACATTCATCGCCACCATGAGTCACGAATTACGCACGCCGCTAAATGCGATTTTAGGTTTTTCGGAATTGATGAGTTTAGATAAAAATGCGACGGCAAAACAAAAGGAAACGCTTGCTATCATCAATCGAAGCGGCGCACATTTATTGAGCATGATTAACGACGTACTGGATATTTCAAAAATCGAAGCGGGAAGACTTGAACTCGATATTCAACCTATCGATATGATTAAATTATTACAAGATATTGGCGAAATGATTAATGGTCGATTGTTGAATAAACCATTGAATTTCAAATTAGAAATCGCCGATGATATGCCACCATTCGTAAATGCAGACAGCGGTAAACTTCGACAAGTCATTATCAATTTACTGGGCAATGCCATTAAATTTACAAAACAAGGCACCGTCATTTTACGCGCCTGTTCACAACCGTCATCCACGATTAACGTATTGATTCTCGAAGTGATGGATAGCGGCATTGGTATTTCTGACGATGAACAAACTCAGTTATTCAAACCCTTTGTGCAATTAACACAAGAAACAGACGCAAAAGGCACAGGCTTAGGTTTAGCGATTTCTAAAACATTGATTGAATTGATGGGCGGCACTATTAGCGTCAATAGTGTATTGGGCGAAGGTTCAACCTTTAGAATTGAATTACCCGTAACATTAGCAAATGCTGATGAAATTATGACCGAAACAAATTATCGAATGGTGAAAAGTCTGGTACCGAATCAGCCCATTTGGCGATTATTGATTGTCGATGATAATGCCGACAACCGATTATTACTGGTCACAGCACTAAAAAATTTGGGCTTTGAAGTTTACGAAGCAGAAAATGGACAAACGGCAATTGAAGCATTTAAATCATGGCAGCCAGATTTGATTTGGATGGATATGCAAATGCCTACGATGAATGGTTATGAAGCGACAACAAAAATTCGACAACTTGAAGGTGGTGATACAGTCAAAATCATTGCGCTAACAGCAAGTGTGTTTGTGGATCAACACAAAAATATCATTGATGCGGGATGTGATGCGGTTATGCACAAGCCGTTTCATATTCAAGAAATTTTTGCCGCATTAACCAAATACCTTGGCGTTGAATTTCTTTTTCAAGAAGAAAGAAGAGAAACAGCAAGATTACCCGCATCAAAAATTACCCCCGAAATGATTGCCATATTATCGTTAACATTGCGCCAACAATTACTTCAAGCCGCATTAGAACTCGATACCGAAGAAATTGACGCAATTATTGAACAAATCCGCCCAGCTGAACCAGATATAGCAACTAGCTTAGATGCGATGGTAAAGAATTTTCAATTTGAACAAATTTTAGAACTGGTTGCGGTGACGGATTAAAAAAGTCGCTATTTGCCTAATTCAATTCGCTGATCATTATCTTTATCTGCTTCAGTGAACCATTTTAAACGTGACTGGTTGTATTCTTGTTCGCTGATTTTTGTATCGTGATTTTCGTCTAATTTATCAAACACTCGTTGCCCAACTTCTGCACCAGAATCGGTGGTTGTCGGATGTGAATGTTCGGCGTAACGCTGCAAAAATTCACTTTGCTCAATTGCGTGATCACCATCAATATCCATTGTTTTAAAACGTTGTGCAGCAGATTCTAAGAATTCCTCTTGCGTGACGACACGATCACCATTGTGATCAAATTTTTCAATCATATAAGCATTTTTATTTCCGTCTTCCGCATAAACAATGCCACTCAAAAATAAACAGATAAACCAAACATTTCTTTTCAACATAAATAATTTTAATCCTCTAAATCGTGCAACTTCATTTTGATAGGTGCTGCGGTAACTGCAGCGGTGTTATTACTCAAGCTAATTTTCAAACGCAAATTATTGGGCGAATCAGAATTCGCTAACGCTTCATCAAGCGATATTTTTCCTTGTTCGTAAAGTTTTTGTAAATGTGAATCAAAAGTTTGCATTCCACTTTCTTCCGATTTTTCCATCGCTTCTTTGATACCGTGAATTTCACCTTTTAGAATCAAATCGCTGACGTATTGGGTATTTAACAAAATCTCAACAGCTGCAACCCTTTTGCCATCAATGGTTGGCACTAAACGTTGCGACACAAACGCTTTCATATTTAATGACAAATCCATTAACAATTGCGAGCGACGTTCTTCGGGGAAAAAATTGATAATTCGGTCGAGAGCTTGATTCGAGTTATTCGCGTGCAAAGTGGATAAACATAAATGTCCCGTTTCAGCAAACGCGAGCGCGTGTTCCATCGTTTCACGCGAACGAATTTCACCAATTAAAATCACATCTGGAGCTTGGCGCAACGTATTTTGAAGAGCGTCTTCATAACTAAGTGTATCAACGCCTACTTCACGCTGATTCACTAACGATTTTTTATGCGAATGAATGAACTCAATCGGGTCTTCAATGGTAATAATATGACCTGAAGCGTTGCTATTCCGATAATCAATTAACGCCGCCAGAGAAGTCGATTTCCCAGAACCTGTACCACCGATTAACAAAATCAAGCCCCGTTTTTCCATAATGGATTGCTTCAAAATGGGCGGCATTCCTAATGTGTCGATATTCGGAATTTCAGTTTTAATGTTCCGAATTACCAGTGAAAAGTTATTCCGTTGACGAAAAATGTTAACGCGAAAACGTCCAATACCAGATTCTGAAATCGCCAAATTCAATTCGGGTTGAATCTCGAAGGCTGTAATTTGCTCTTTCGTCATCAAACTGTGAGCAATTTCTTTCAAGCGAGGTGGCATAAGTTTGATATTTTCAAGTGGTTTTAACACCCCTTGAAACTTCGCAGCGGGTGGCGCATCAACTGTTAAATATAAATCTGAACCATCGTTTTGCGCCAAAATGCGTAAATAATCTTTAAATTCCATGAGTATTTTATGATTGATAAACTTAAATGAGATGTGGTTTTAGGATTGTAGTCGTATTGAAATTTATTTTTGTCATTCTATGTCAAT